>Ga0163212_1000151_pt1 | contig 27741 bp, 23 predicted proteins | sample Malawi_45m_30L_FD_113532 | JGI IMG/M metagenome (GOLD analysis project Ga0163212, IMG submission 113532) | Freshwater microbial communities from Lake Malawi, Central Region, Malawi to study Microbial Dark Matter (Phase II) - Malawi_45m_30L | ecosystem: Environmental > Aquatic > Freshwater > Lake...
AGCTTGGTAACAGCATCGATCGCGAATTGCCCGCTGCGACCGCGGGCGAGGGTTATCTGGCGCGGGTCAGTTGGTTCCCTGACTCCACAGCGCTAGCCGTGCAGCGTCAACCGCGCGATCAAAAATCGCTGCAGCTGCTGCGTGTCGAGGTGGCCACCGGTGAGGCACGAGTGCTGCTCGAGGAGCGCAGCGATACTTGGGTTGACCTGAACGACGAACTGACCTTTTTGCCGAAGCGTCGCGCATTCATCTGGTTGTCGGCACGCAGCGGCCACGACCATCTTTACCTGTATGAATACAGCGGCAAGCTGCTGCGTCCGCTCACCGCAGGCGCGTGGATGGTCACCGGCAGCGGCCGCGAGCGCGCGATCGAGGCCGTCGATGAAGCGCGCGGCCTGGTCTATTTCACCGCGAATCGCGACACCCCGATCGAGCGACATCTCTACGTCGCGCCGCTAAACGGACCGACGGATCCGCAACGCATCGAGGCCAATATCCGCCGACTCAGCGCGAGTGCGGGCTGGCATGCAAACGCCATGTCGGCTGATGCACGTCTTTGGCTCGACACGTTCTCGACGCCCGACGAACCGCCCTCACTCAGCCTGCGCCGCGCCGATGGCAGTCTGATCGATGTACTGGTCGCGAACCGACTCGATGATGCCCACCCTTATTTGCCCTACCGCGCGTCTCATCAGGTCACCACCTTCGGTACGCTGACCGCAAGTGATGGGCAGGTGCTACACTACCAACTCACCAAACCGCAGGGACTCGAAGCTGGCAAAAGATATCCGGTGATCGTCGAGGTCTACGGCGGCCCGGGCGCACAGCAGGTGCGACGCGCCTGGGGTGGTCTATTTCGGCAATTTTTGGCGCAGCAAGGCTATGTGGTCTTCACCATCGATAATCGCGGCTCAGGTTTTCGTGGTCGTGCGTTCGAGGGTGCGCTCTACCGCCGCATAGGCTCGATCGAGGTCGAAGATCAAAAGCTCGGCGTCGACTTTCTACGCACGCTGCCGTATGTCGATGGCATGCGCATCGGCGTATGGGGCTGGAGCTACGGCGGCTACATGGCGCTGATGTGCATGATGCGCGCGCCGGGGCATTTCACGGCCGGTGTTTCCGGTGCGCCGGTGACAGACTGGCGGCTCTACGACACGCACTACACTGAGCGCTTCATGAGTACGCCAGCCGATAACCTCGCGGGTTATCGCGATGGCATGGTCATGACGCACGCCGCCAATCTCGGCGGACCGTTGCTCGTCATACATGGCATGGCCGATGACAACGTGCTCTTCACCCATAGTACGGCGCTCTTCAAAAAATTACAGGATCTGCGCAAGCCTTTCGAGGTCATGCCCTACCCCGGTAGCAAGCACGGGCTGCTGCGCTTCGGTGCCACCGGCCCACACGCCTACGATATGGTCGCGCTTTTCTTTGCGCGGACGCTGCGCCCCGATCGCCCTAAACTCGATCGATCCAGCCGCGAACCGATCGCCGCACACTGATCCAACGCCGGAGCACGCCCCATTGCGCAGCCTCAAACCCCTGTTCGATCGCAACAAGATCTGGTCTGCAGAAAAATCTGCAGAGGACCCGGAATTTTTTACCAAACTCGTCAGCCAGCAATCACCGGATTATCTTTGGATAGGCTGCGCCGACAGTCGCGTGCCGGCTAACGAAATTGTCGGGCTGCCGCCCGGCGAACTCTTTGTACACCGTAACGTCGCCAACGTGGTGGTGCATACTGACCTCAACTGCCTGTCCGTGCTGCAGTATGCAGTCGATGTGCTCGACGTCGAGCACGTGATCGTCTGCGGCCACTATGGCTGTGGTGGCGTACAGGCGGCACTCAACAATTCACGCCTTGGTCTCATCGACAACTGGTTACGTCACGTGCAAGACGTGATGAAAAAACACCGTACTCGGCTCGACGAACTGCCCGATGCAGCCAGCCGACTGCACCGACTCTGCGAACTCAATGTGATGGAACAAGTACTCAACGTCGGCCAGACTACGATCGTGCAAAGCGCTTGGGAACGCGGTAAAGCGCTCGAGATCCACGGCTGGATCTACGACCTGCACGACGGCCTACTCAAGGATCTCGCGGTTTGCGTGAAGTCAGCCGCCGAGTTCGCAGAGGTCTATCAACAGGTCGCCGAGTCGGCTTGATCGCGAGCGCGTACGGTCTCAGGGCAGTTTGATCTTGCTTGCGAGAGACTGACCGAGCGCGGCGCCCCCTTCGGGCACGACGATGCGCGAACCGGCCTCGCGACGCATCTTCTGCGCCTCTTCGATGGCATCTTCGACCGCCTTGTGCACCGCATTCGGAAATTTTTCGATGGCCTCAGTGAGCGTTGCCGCCTCGATCTCGAAGCCGAGCGGCAGCACGCCGCCCGGGGTCATCAGCTGGGTCTGCCCCAGCCAAAGCACGGGACGAACCGCATCGGGTGTACCGTCTGCAGTAACGGGCAGCAGGCGACGCAGCGTGCCCGCACGGCGATCGGTGAAAACCTCTTCGCGGTAGAGGCTGGTGGCATCGATCTTGATGTCCGGCAGACTCAGGTCCTGGGTACTCATGATTTTTTTCCTGTGCTGAGATTCGATTCGGCGATGTTCGCCATGGTAGCCGGTTGTCCGTGCTGGCGGATAAGCACCTTGCGACGGAAAAAGCGAGTGTAACCCGCCGCACCCATGCGCGAACCACCCATACCGGAGAGCTTGAAGGAATGCTTCTCCATTTCGTGGCACATCGCGGTGAGCGAGCCGTCATTGAGAGTGATGCCGCCGGCATCGATACGCCGCCCAATGTTCTCGGCTTCCTCGAGCGTACCCGCGATTACGGCGGCTGAGAGGCCGTAAACCCCTTCATTGGCGAGATCGATCGCTTCGTCGATACTGTCGTAAGCCATCACCGGGATCACCGGACCAAAAGTTTCATGGCGCATGATACGCATATCGTGATTCACATCGACGAGCACGGTAGGTCGCAACCACTTGCCGCCATGATCTTCGATACTGCCGCCGCAAAGCACGCGTGCACCCTTGGCGACGGCCTCGGAAAGCTGCGCGGCGACGATCTCGGCCTGTTTTCCAAAGATGAAGGGGCCGATTGTACCCTGGTGAATATCGGGCCAGTTGGGCTCGACCCGTCGCGCCTTCGCCACCAGCATGGCGATGAAAGGCTCGTATATACGGCGATCAACATAAACGCGCTCGAGGCTCTGACAGGCCTGACCGGTGGCGAGACAAGTTGCGCGCAGCGCCACATCAGTCGCGCGCTCGAGATCGGCGCTTGCGGTAATGATGAGCGGATCGTTGCCGCCCAACTCGAGAAAGGCCGGGATGAAATTACGCGCGGCATTTTCGGCTACGATACGGCCGGTGGCGACGCTGCCGGTGAAGCACACCACATCGACGCCGGTCACGAGCTGCTCGCCGGTCGCGCGGCCACCGGGCTGTACGTGCAGCACTTCGGCGAGTTCCGGGACAGCGGCGATAACATTCATCACCGGTTCGACGAAACGTGGCGTGACTTCACTCGGCTTGATGTACACCGCACAGCCCGCGAGTAGCGCCGGGATTGCGTCGATGAAACACAGCGACACAGGAAAATTCCACGGACTAATGATGCCGACGAGCGGGTAAGGCACGTACTGCGAACGATAGGAAATATTCGGCATGGTGGCCGAGCGCAGTTCCTCTTCTTGGGCAAGGCTAGGCGTGATCGCAATCCAGCGATCGATCATGCCGAGCACCGAACCCACCTCGCTGGTGGCGATCAAAAATCGGCCGGTATCGTGAGCGAGTGCGCCAACGATTTCGGCTTGTCTCGCGACCCATTGTCCGCGCCAACGCTTGAGGATGGCGATTCGTTCTTCAAGCGGACGGGCGGCCCAGCGCTGCTGCGCGTGACGCATCGCGCCGAGCCGCGCCGCGAGCTCCACCTCGCTCGGTGCATTGAATTCGTAGTCGATGCGCCCGGTGCGCGGATTGCGCACCTCGATGAGCTCGTTACTCGACCGTAGCGGTAATTCATCGGGATTTGGGCTACGTTCTGCGCTACTCATTTTTTTACTATCACGTTTTAGCCACCATCAAGCAACTGGCGTCACCGCGGCTGGCGACATCTTGCCGTCCGGGGTACGCCGCTGCAAAGCGCGAAGGAAAGGCAAATCCGCTTCGAGGATATCTGCGTGGTCGAGTTGCGCGGGGGTCACCCAACGCAGCCGCTGACCATCTAGTGACTTCGGCTCACCTACGAATGAGTCGACCACATAAAAGCGCAGTTGCACTTCGCGATCGGGATAGCTGTGCACGAGCTCCATGACGAAATCGGCCTGCGCCACCTCAACACCGAGTTCCTCGCGCAGTTCGCGCTGCAAAGCCTGTTCCGGTGACTCGTCGATTGCCACCTTGCCACCGGGAAATTCCCAGCGCCCGGCCATGTGCGCACCCGACGGACGCTCAGCGATCAGCACCCGACCGTCTTGATCGAAGAGTGCCCCGGCGACGACGATCAGGCCTGCAGCGCGCCGTGACACTGTTTGAATTTGCGACCCGAGCCGCAGGGACAGGGCTCGTTGCGTCCGACCTTACGCTCGCCGCGCGTGACCGGCGACTGCGGTACAGTCTCGGCCGTGAAACCGTCCTCGCCCTGTGCGTTAGCAGTCTTTTCGGCAGCCGGACCCGCGAGTACTGATTGCGCCTCGGCATGCTGCGCCTGCAGCGCGGCGAGCAGCCGACGTTGTCGCTCTTCCTCTTCACGCTGCAGCTCGGTTTCGCTGCGAATCTCGACGCGGGTCAGCATGGAAGCGGTATCGAATTTGACGCGATCGAGCATGCTCGCAAACAGCTCGTAGGCCTCGCGTCGGTACTCGTAGCGGTAGTCCTTTTGTGCGTAGCTGCGCAGATGAATGCCCTGACGCAGATAATCCATCGCCGCCAGATGCTCGCGCCAATGCTGATCGACGGTACGCAGCATGATGTCTTTCTCGAGCGCCTGCATGAGATCGACACCGTAACGCTCGGACTTCACCGTGTAAACTTTTGCCACAGCCTCGACGACCCGGGCACGCAGCGTGACTTCTTCGAGCTCGGGCTCGGCGGCGAGCCAGCCGCGCGCGTCGATCTCGGCATTGAAATCTTTGCGCACTGCATCGCGCAAGCCATCGAGATCCCAGTCCTCGTGCGGCACATTGCGCGGCAGATACTCATCGAGCACACGACCCACAACGTCGGCCTGAATACCGCGAATGGCGGGAGCGAGCTCGTTCGCACCCATGATCTCGGTGCGCTGCTGATAGATGACTTTGCGCTGATCGTTGGCGACGTCATCGAAAAGCAACAACTGCTTGCGGATGTCGAAGTTGTGGGCCTCGACCTTGCGCTGCGCGGCCTCGATGCGCTTACTGAGCATGCGACTCTCGATGACCTCGCCTTCCTTCATACCTGCGGCCGACAGCAGCCGCTTGGTGAAGTTCGGATCACCGAAGATGCGCATCAAGTTGTCTTCCATCGACAAATAGAAGCGCGAGGAACCCGGGTCACCCTGACGACCGGAACGACCACGCAACTGGTTGTCGATGCGGCGCGACTCGTGGCGCTCGGTGCCGATGATGTGCAAACCACCTGCAGCAATGACTTGATCGTGACGCTGCTGCCACTCGGCACGCACGCGCTGTCGATCGTCATCGCTGGCCTCGGCGGGCAAAGCGCTAAGCTCGGACTCGAGACTGCCGCCGAGCACGATGTCGGTGCCGCGGCCCGCCATGTTAGTGGCGATGGTCACCGCGCCGGGACGGCCGGCCTGGGCGACGATCTGCGCTTCTTTTTCGTTCTGCTTGGCGTTCAGCACTTCGTGTGCGACGCCCTCTTTTTGCAGTACGCCCGAGATCAGTTCGGAGGTTTCGATCGACGTAGTGCCGACGAGTACCGGCTGCTGCCGCGCCACGCAGTCGCGAATATCTTCGACGATGGCTTTGAACTTGTCGGCCTGCGTGAGGTGTACGAGGTCGGGCATGTCTTTGCGCACCATCGGCCGATGGGTCGGGATGACATTGACCTCGAGGTTGTAGATTTGCAGGAATTCCGGCGCCTCGGTGTCGGCGGTACCGGTCATGCCCGACAATTTTTTGTAGAGCCGAAAATAATTCTGGAAGGTGATCGAGGCGATGGTCTGGTTTTCTTCGCGGACGCGCACGCCTTCTTTGGCCTCGATCGCCTGATGCAAGCCCTCAGACCAGCGTCGGCCGGGCATGGTGCGGCCCGTGAATTCGTCGACGATGATGACTTCGCCACCGCGCACGATGTACTCGACGTCGCGCTTGTAAAGTGCGTGCGCGCGCAGCGCCGCGTTCAAGTGATGCATCAGACGAATATTGGCCGGGTCATAAAGGCTTTCGCCATGACGCAGCAGACCACCTTCGATCATCAAGGCTTCGACTTTTTCGTGACCGACTTCGGTGAGGTGCACCTGCCGCTGTTTCTCATCGACCATGTAGTCGCCGGCAGGTTCGGGCTCGGCCTCGCCCGAGAGCATGCCACTGGAGCGCGGAAGCGGTCCCTCGGCCCGATCAAGACGCGGCACAAGCTTGTTGACCGACACGTAGGTGTCGGTGCTTTCTTCGGCAGGCCCCGAAATGATGAGCGGCGTGCGCGCCTCGTCGATCAGGATTGAGTCGACTTCGTCGACGATCGCAAACGACAACGTGCGCTGCACACGGTCTTCACGCCGGAATGCGAGGTTATCGCGCAGGTAATCGAAGCCGAATTCATTGTTAGTACCATAGGTTATGTCGCAGGCGTAGGCGGCGCGCTTGTCCGCGGCGCTCTGACCGTTGCGAATCACTCCGACCGTGAGTCCGAGAAAGCGATAGACCTTCGCCATCCAATCGGCGTCGCGCTGTGCGAGGTATTCATTGACGGTGACCACGTGCACGCCCTCACCGGCGAGCGCATTGAGGTACGCGGGCAAGGTAGCGACCAGCGTCTTGCCCTCACCGGTGCGCATTTCGGCGATGCGACCACGATGCAGCGCCATGCCGCCAACCAACTGCACGTCGAAATGCCGCATGCCAAGCGAGCGGCGCCCCGCCTCACGGACCGCAGCAAAAGCCTGGGGCAGCAGCGAGTCGAGGGTCGCACCCTGCTGCAGGCGCCCGCGGAACTCGGCGGTCTTGGCCTGCAGGGCCTCAACGGAGAGGGCCTGCATCGCCGCCTCGTGATTCGCAGCCGCGCGAACCTCGTGGGCCATGACCTTGAGCATGCGGTCGTTGCGACTGCCGAATATACGCGTAAGAAAGTTAAGCACTCTCGAAGCCCTGCCGGGGAGGCCGGTAAAAAAGCGCGTATGTTACGCGCTGGAATCAACCGCCGATATAGGAGATTGGGTTGACCGGATTGCCGTTGCGCAGTACTTCGAAGTGCACGTGCGGACCGGTGGAGCGGCCCGTCGAGCCCATCACCGCGAGCTGTTGACCGCGAGTCACGGTGTCGCCCGCTTTCACGAGCAAACGCTCGTTGTGAGCATAGCGGGTGATGTAGCCATCACCGTGGGTCACTTCGACGACGTTGCCGTAGTCGAGCTTATATCCCGCCCAGGTGACGACGCCCGCGGCGACTGAGATCACGACATCACCACGGTTGCCGGCGAAGTCGATACCGCGGTGGAACGCGAATTTACCGGACAACGGATCCTGTCTCACGCCGTAACCCGAGGACATAAATCCGCGCACGACTGGACGGCCTTCGGGGACGGTCTGCTGGCGCAATTCACGCTGCAAAATGAGCTGTTCGAGGACGCTGAGCTGCGATTCGCGCTGCGAAAGTTTCGACTCGAAGTCATCGAGCATGCCCGATAAATCCGGTGCTGCTACGGCCATACCAGACTCGGACTCGGGGCCACCCGCGGCAGGTGCCGCCGAGAAAACGAATTCGCTGGAATTAACGTCAGCCATCTCGGCGAGTCGTTTGCCAAGCACGTCGAGTCGGACCACATGGGCATTCAATTGACCGATACGCGCGGACATCGAGTCGACGCGCTCTTGCAGGCGCTCGCGCAGCTCGTCGAGTTCGCTTTTTTGTTGCAATGCGGCACGCGCGACCGCCGCCGGGTCGCCATCACCGAGATCAATGCTCCGACTGCCGACGTTTAAACCCACAAAGAATGCACCACCGAGCAGCGCGAGCACGCACACCGAGCCGACGCCCAGCATCCCGGGCCCGGATACATTGATACTAGAAGCGCCTGCAGCGCGTCGCCTGAGAACCACTAGCCTCACGTCACTTCCCCCGACGGAAGGCGCCGAAGATCAAGAGGGCCGACCACTAACCAGGGGCCGGTGACATAATTCTTCGACTGCTTTTGGATGGTAGCCGAACAACAAACAGACGCGACTATGCCCAAACCGTCCCCCCGAAACAACCCAAAAACGGCCAAGGTGGCCGGAAATGCTCCCGCCGGGCCTGGAAAGCCCCGGGAAATCAGTAGCTTATTGTCAGGTTCGGGGCTTTCCGATCGGGCCCAGGAATTTGTCCGGCGTCAGGAAGACTGGGCGAGCTTCTTTGCCGCGCGCCTCGAGCCCGCGCTGCTCGCCGCTATTGGGCACTTCGTCGAGAAGGACGGAACACTCACCATTTTTGTGGGTTCGGCGGCCTGGGCGGCTCGCCTGCGTTATGCCCTGCCCGATCTTTGGCCTGCGGCGAGTGGATTTCGCCCCGGCATCGCACGCTGGAAGGTGAAGATTCAGCCAGTAGCCGCGAGGACCGGGGCGCGCGAATAAGAAATCGGCGCGTCCTCGGGACGTTCGAAGACGATGGCTTCCCAAGCGGATTCGTCGGCAAGCAACGTCCGCAGCAAACGGTTGTTGAGGCCGTGACCCGACTTGAAGGCGGAGAATTCGCCGATCAGGCTGTGTCCGAGCAGGTAAAGATCACCGATCGCATCGAGGATCTTGTGCTTTACGAATTCGTCCTCGTAACGCAATCCGCCCTCGTTCAGTACTTTCGAGTCGTCTAGCACGATAGCATTGTCGAGGTTGCCACCGAGCGCGAGGTTGCGCGCTCGCATGGTCTCAAGGTCACGTATGAAGCCGAATGTACGGGCGCGGCTGATTTCTTTTAGGAACGACGTCGTAGAAAAATCCATGCTGGCGCGCTGCGCACGTCGCTTGAAGATCGGATGGTTGAACTCGATCTCGAAGTTGACTTTGAAGCCATCGAAGGGATCGAACTGCGCCCACTTGTCACCATCTTCGACCCGTACCGACTTGCGGATACGCACGAAACGCTTAGGCGTGCGCTGCTGCTCGATGCCCGCCGATTGCAGCAGGAACACGAACGGCCCCGCGCTGCCGTCCATGATCGGCACTTCGGGACCACTGACTTCGACCAGGGCATTATCGATGCCGAGGCCAGCGAACGCGGAAAGCAGGTGCTCGATGGTCGACACGCGCACATCATCTTTGACTAGCGAGGTACCCAGCGTGGTCTCGCCGACGTTATCCGCTCGCGCCGGCAAATCGACCGCCACGGCGAGATCGGTGCGTCGAAAGACGATGCCCGTATCCGGAGCTGCCGGCCGAATGGTCATGAGAGCGTGCTTGCCGGAGTGAAGGCCGACACCGCTCGCGCGAATGACGTTTTTAAGCGTTCTCTGTCCGACCATCGCTGTCCCCGAGTTTCCCCCGCGCCCGCTGCGCACGAGCGGCGGACCGGAGAAATCACAGAAGGTCGCGAGTTTACCCGAAAAGTCTCGCGATCAATCGGCTTGACGACGCAGGAACGCCGGGATGTCGAGGATCTCCTCGGCACCTTCGGGCACGTGACGCAGACCATCATCCGCTGCCGCCTTGAAGCGCTCGTAGGCGGGAACGTCGAGTTTGCTGTAGTCGGTCGGCACCACCACCGGTCGACGCCCAGCGCGCAGTCCCTCAAGACCCGAGCGTTCGGTACTGGCGCGGGCCGCAGGTGCGGCGGCCATCGCAGGGGCAACCGCGATCGGCGGTGCCGCCGCCTGAGCTTGCAGGCGACCGAGACCAGTCGCCACAACCGTGACGCGCAGCTCGTCGCTGAGGTTCGGATCGATGACCGTGCCGATCACCACCGTCGCATCTTCCGAGGCGAATTCTTTGACGATATTACCGACCTCTTCGAACTCGCCGATACCGAGATCGAGACCAGCAGTTACGTTGACGAGGATGCCGCGGGCACCACTGAGATTCACGTCCTCGAGCAGCGGCGATGATACCGCCATCTGCGCTGCGACACGGGCGCGATCCTCGCCGGTCGCGAATCCGGTACCCATCATCGCCATACCGGTTTCACTCATTACGGTGCGCACGTCGGCAAAGTCTACGTTGATGAGACCCGGACGGGTGATGAGATCGGCGATGCCCTGCACCGCTCCCTGCAGCACGCCGTTGGCGCGCTTGAAGGCATCTAGCAGCGTAGTTTTCGGGCCTAGCACGGTGAGTAGCTTCTGGTTCGGAATGGTGATCAAAGAATCGACGTGCTTGGCGAGCTCGTCCATACCGTAATCGGCGATCATCGAACGCTTATTGCCTTCCATGTTGAACGGTCGCGTGACGACCGCCACGGTGAGGATACCGAGCTCCTTCGCGATTTGCGCCACGATTGGCGCAGCGCCGGTACCCGTACCACCGCCCATACCGGCAGTGATGAACAACATGTCGCAGCCTGCGATCAGCTCGATGATGCGATCGCGATCTTCCATCGCCGCCTGGCGACCGATGTCGGGATTGGCTCCAGCGCCGAGACCCTTAGTGATGCTGGAGCCAATCTGCAACGCGGTCTTCACGTTCGAGCTCTTTAACGCCTGTGCGTCAGTGTTGACGCACATGAAATCCACGCCCTCGATGCCGCTCTGTACCATGTGCGAGACAGCGTTACCCCCACCACCGCCAACGCCGAGAACTTTGATCACCGCGCTCTGGCTGTATGAGTCCATCAGTTCAAACATGACGTATCACTCCTATTTTAAATTCAAAACTGATCTCAAAAATTGCCCTGAAACCAATCTCGCATACGCTCGGTCATGCCGCGCGCCTTGCCCGTGATCGCACCGGTGCGCGAGCGATTCGGCGCGAGGTGATCACGCCCGTACAGCAAAAGACCGACGCCGGTCGAATGGATCGCATTGCAAGTAACATCCGCGAGACCCCGCACCCCGACCGGAATGCCGAGCCGCACCGGTACGTGGAAGACTTCCTCGGCAAGCTCGATGGCGCCTTCCATCTTCGAACTGCCGCCGGTGAGCACGATGCCGGCGGCAATGGTTTCTTCGAAACCACTGCGGCGCAGTTCCTCGCGGATCAAGCTGAACAGCTCCTCGTAGCGCGGCTCGACGATTTCGGCGAGGGTCTGCCGGGCGAGTCGGCGCGCCGGTCGATCGCCGACGCTCGGCACTTCGATGGTTTCATCCGGGTTAGCAAGTTGCGAAAGCGCGCAGGCGTAACGCAGTTTGATCTCTTCGGCGTTCTGCGTCGGCGTGCGCATCGACACGGCAATATCATTAGTGACCTGATCACCAGCAATCGGAATCACCGCGGTATGCCGGATCGCGCCATGCGAGAACACCGCAATGTCGGTAGTGCCGCCACCGATATCGACAATGCAAACCCCGAGATCTTTTTCGTCTTCGGTAAGCACGGCATAGCTCGAAGCCAGCTGTTCGACTACGATGTCGTCAACGTCGAGACCACAGCGCTGGATGCACTTTTCGATATTCTGCGCGGCGCTGTCGGCGCCGGTGACGATATGGACCTTGGCCTCTAGACGCACGCCGGACATCCCGATCGGATCGCGGATGCCCTCCTGCCCGTCGATAATGAACTCCTGCGGCAGTACATGCAGAATTTTTTGATCGGCTGGAATCGCTACGGCTTTGGCGGCATCGATCACGTGCTCGACGTCGGAGAGCTGCACTTCTTTGTCACGGATCGCTACCACCCCGTGCGAATTCAGACTGCGCACATGACTGCCGGCGATACCGGCGTAAACCGAATGGATCTCGCAACCGGCCATCAACTCGGCCTCTTCGACGGCACGCTGTATGGACTGTACGGTCGATTCGATATTGACGACGACCCCGCGCTTTAGTCCGCGCGATGTCTGCGAGCCGATGCCGATGACCTCGACACTGGTGTCGGGCGCAATCTCGCCGACCAGCGCCACCACTTTGGAGGTACCGATGTCGAGTCCGACGATGAGCTGTCTTTCTGGTTTCTTTGCCATGCCTGTTCCGTCCGTCAACCTTCGGTGGACTCGTCGAACTCATCCACTGCTGCAACCTTAGTGCTACCGCGCCAGCCGACCGAGAAGCCGTTGGTGTAGCGCATGTCCACGTAATTGATTTCCGCCGAGCGCTGCACCACGAGTCGCAGCGCAGCCGCCACGAAGCGCTCGAAGCGCTCGTCGACCTGCCGACGACCGAGTCGGATACGTACGCCGTTATCGAGGTCGATCTCCCAGGCGCCGCGCGCATCGAGCCGCAACGCGGTGATGCGCACGCCACCCTCGATCAACCGGCCTTGAATGGCGAGGTAGCGCTGGGCCACTGTGCCCTCGCTGCCCTTGGGCCCAGAGAGTCGCGGCAACTCGGGAGGAATGAATCGCGACTCGGATAAGAACAACTCGCCACGTGCGTTTAAAAGTCCGTTGGCGCCCCAACGAGCCGCCGCGACCTGCTCGACGACGCGCACTGCGAGACCGCGCGGCCAGGACCGGCCCACGCTCGCGCTATCCACCCAAGGAAGTGTTTCGATGGCTCGCTGCAGCGTTGCAAGATCGGCGGTGACGAGGCCAGCATCATGCAGGCGATCACGCACCGCCTGTTCGACTTCCAGCGGCGAGACGCGCTGGAAGCGACCCTGCACCAGCACGCGATCGATGGGCTGGTCAAGCGCCGTGACGACCAGCCAAAGAAATGCGCCGACCACGGTGAGACCAGAGGTCGCGGAAGCCAGATGCCTCCAGTCGATCTGCGGCATTTGCCACGCCGATTCCGCAGTACGTTTGCGATTACGGGGTTTACGGTTACCGAATATGGCCACGGCCTGTGCCCTCCGCCGAATTTTTCGGCAGGCGCGTGAGGCTCGTCTCGAGCACGCGCCACACCAGCGTCGGAAAATCGATGCCGGTCGCCCGTGCCGCCATCGGCACCAGGCTGTGGTCGGTCATCCCCGGAACCGTGTTGATCTCGAGTAGCAGCGGTCGCCCGGTTTTGTCCATCATGAAATCGACGCGACCCCAGCCCTCGGCACCGGCCACCGCGAAGGCACCCATCGCCAGTGCACCGAGGTGTCGCTCCGTCTCGGCAGTCAGACCGGATGGACAGTGGTACTGCGTGTCGTCGCGGAAATATTTGGCTTCGTAGTCGTAGAAATTTTTACTCGCCACGATGCGAATGGACGGTAGAGCGTGGTCGTGCAGGATGCCGACGGTGTACTCGGCCCCGCTGATGAACGCCTCGGCTAAAACCACCGTATCGATTTCCGCGGCCGCCGCGTAGGCGGCGGGCAAGTCGGCCGCGCGTTCGACTTTACTCATGCCGACCGAAGAGCCCTGGGTCGCGGGCTTGACGAACATCGGCAAACCGAGCTGCGCGACTGCAGTGTCAAAATCTTCCGGACCGCGCAGCACGACGAAATCCGCCGTGGCGATACCTACCGCCGCCGCCAGTCGCTTAGTGCGGACTTTATCCATGCACAGCGCCGAGCCGAGCACGCCGCTGCCGGTGTAGGGAATGCCGAGGCACTCGAGCGCGCCCTGCAACGTACCATCTTCGCCGCCCGGACCATGCAGCGCGATCCAAACCCGCGCGAAACCTCGACCCAGCAGTTCGGCGAGCGGCTGCTCGCGAGGATCGCACGCCTGCGCATCGACGTCGCGCTGCTGCAAAGCCGCCAGCACCGCACGACCGCTCAACAAAGAAATCTCGCGCTCGCTCGAGTTACCACCCAGCAGCACGGCGACTTTACCGAACTCGCGGGCATCGTCGATATGGCGCAGACCGCTAGGATTGTACACGAGGCGCATCAGGCCGCTTCCCCCACGATACGCACCTCGGTTTGCAGTTTCACACCCGAGTGCCGCTCGACTGTTCTGCGCACATGCGCGATCAGTTGCTCGAGGTCGGCTGCACTAGCCTCGCCCTGGTTGACGATGAAGTTGGCGTGTTTCGGTGATACCCGCGCACCGCCGATACGCAGGCCCTTGAGACCTGCCGCCTCGATAAGGCGGGCAGCGTGATCACCCGGCGGATTGATAAACACCGAGCCGCAACTCCATTCGCCAATCGGCTGTTTCTGCTTACGCTCGACGAGCAGGTCGCGAATAGCGTCGATGCTCGCCCCTTCGCGCTGTTCGAAGTGCAAGGACGCCGCTAGAAACGCCTCCTCGACAACAGGTGGCTCGACATGCCGGTACGAGACGCGATACTCGCCAGCGCTGCGCAGCTTGATGACACCGCTGCGATCGATGACCTCGACGTTGTGCACGTGCCGCCATGTCTCGCCGTGGAAAGCGCCGGCGTTCATGGCAAGCGCACCACCGAACGTGCCGGGAATTCCGGCAAAGAATTCGGCGGAACCGAGGCCCCAGCGGACACACTGCTTCGCGATACGCGCGCAAGGTACGCCGGCTTCGCACCAGACCTCGCTTTCACCCCGACGCTGCAGCTTGCTAAGCGCGCCATGCAGGGAAATGACCGCACCGCGTAAACCGCCATCGCGCACCAAAAGATTGCTGCCAAGCCCCACCCAGGATACGGGGGTGGTCACCGGCAACACACGGAGGAATTCGGCGAGATCTTCACGATTACACGGTTTAAAGAAAACTTCGGCGGGTCCGCCGACATGCCAAGAGGTATGCCGTGACATTGGCTCATCGAACGCCACCTGCTCGGCGAAGCGCTGCTGCAAGTTCCGCGTCAAGGTTGAGTCAAGCGCGGGGGGCATCATGCGTGCTCCCCACCCAAACGCTGAGGTAAATCGTGCGCGACCGCGCTGATGCTGCCCGCGCCCATGGCAAGCACGACATCGTCCGCACGTAACAGATCACGCAGGTTATCGGCGAGATCCTCGACCCGCGCCACGAACACGGGCTCGATATGCCCGCGACTGCGTACTGCACGACAGATGGCGCGCCCGTCCGCACCGGTGATCGGCGCCTCGCCCGCGGCATAGACCTCGGTGACCAGCAGTACATCGGCCGTCGACAATACGCCGGCGAAATCGTCGAGCAGATCGCGAGTGCGCGTGTAGCGATGCGGTTGGAAGGCGAGTGCGATGCGCCGACCCGGATAGGCCTGACGTACCGCATCTAGCGTGGCGCGGATCTCGGTCGGATGATGACCGTAGTCATCGATCACCACCGCATTGCCGCCGCCTGCAGGCAGGCGACCCACATATTGCAGGCGCCGATCGACACCTTGGAATTTGGCGAGGCCACGCTGAATGGCGGCATCGTCGATGCTGAGCTCGCTAGCCACCGCGATCGCAGCAAGCGCGTTCTGCACGTTGTGACGACCCGGCAGATTAAGACTGATCGCAAGCGGCGAAGCGCGACCCGGGCGCAGCACATCGAACGCAGACAGCGGCCCTTTACGTACCACGTTCACCGCGCGCACATCGGCGCCCTCTTCTATCCCGTACGTGGTAATCGGCCGGCCTACCCGCGGCACGATACCCCGCACTTCCGTATCGTCAGCGCACAGCACGGCGAGTCCGTAGAACGGTAAGTTGTGCAGAAAATCCACAAAACTTTGGCGCAGTCGATTGAAGTCGCCGTCGTGGGTGGTGAGATGATCGTTATCGATATTAGTGACCACAGCGATCAGCGGTTGCAGATGTAAGAAGGAGGCATCGCTCTCATCGGCCTCGGCCACCAGATAGCGGCCAGCGCCGAGCCGCGCGTTCGTGCCGGCACTCTTCAAGCGACCACCGATCACGAAGGTCGGATCTTCGCCGCCCTCGGCGAGCACCGAAGCGACCAGGCTGGTGGTTGTGGTCTTGCCGTGGGTACCGGCCACTGCAATAGCCGATCGAAAACGCATCAACTCGCCGAGCATCTCGGCGCGCGGTACTACCGGGATCCGCTGTTCGAGAGCCCGTGCCACTTCGGAGTTCTCGTGTGAGACTGCACTCGACACCACGACGACATCGGCGCCGACGATATTCTTTGCATCGTGTCCGAACGCAATCTGTGCGCCGAGTTCGATCAACCGCGCCGTGACCGTATTCGGCTTGAGATCACTGCCCTGCACGCGATATCCAAGATTGAGCAACACCTCGGCGATCCCGCCCATGCCGCTGCCACCGATGCCCACAAAATGTATGCTGTTGATGCGCCGCATGCGCTCCGTCCCAGTCGCACTGCTCATGCTGCGATCTCTAGCGCGAGATCGCCTGCGGCCAAACAAGCCGCACCAAGTTCGGCGGTGGCTTCGGGACGCGCCAAGCGTCGTGCAGCTTCGGCCATCGTCAGCAATGGCTTGCGATCCGCAGTAAAACGCACGAGCTCGGCCGCCAATTTTTCGGCGGTTAGTTCGCGCTCCGGGAGGAGGATCGCCGCACCCTGCGCTACTAAAAATTGTGCGTTGCGGGTCTGATGGTCATCGACCGCTGCTGGAAACGGTACCAAGATGGAGGCCACGCCCGCGGCAGCGATTTCCGAAACCGTGAGCGCACCGGCACGACAAATGACCAAATCTGCCGCACCGTAAGCCGCAGCGATGTCGTCAATGAACGCGCTGACCTCGGCCTCGATACCCTTACTCTGATAAGCCTGGCGCGTGATCTCGAGCGTCCGCGAACCCGTCTGGTGACGTACGCGAACGGTACCCGCGGCGAGCTGTGCGAGCGCTGCGGGCACGACGCCGTTGAGACGCTGCGCACCCTGACTGCCACCCACCACCAGCAACTGCAGCGGACCACTGCGCGCGTTGTAGCGCGTTACCGGCGTCGCCAGTGCAAAGAAATCGGCACGTACCGGATTACCGACTTCGGTCGCTTTGACACTGGCGCCGAAACTACCGGCGAAGGCCTCGAGCACTCGGGTAGAAATCTTTGCCAAACTGCGGTTGGTGAGGCCGGCGATGGCGTTCTGCTCGTGGATAACTAGCGGACGACGCGATAGCCAGGCCGCAAGACCACCTGGGCCAGTGACGTAGCCACCCAGCCCGACGACCACCCGCGGCTGGTGGCGACGAACGGCAGCCAGCGCTTGCCCCAGCGCACGCAACAAGCGCAGCGGTGCGGTCAGCAAAGTGCGAAACCCTTTGCCGCGTAAGCCGCCAATATCGATCCATTCAACCTCGATGCCCACAGCAGGCACGAGACGCGCCTCGATACCCACGCGAGTACCGAGCCAAACTACTTCAAAGTTTCTAGACCGCAGCCAGGCTGCGAGCGACAGCGCCGGAAATACATGTCCACCGGTACCGCCCGCCATGATCATGACGCAAGGTCTGCTCACGCTTGTAGCACCTCCGCAGTCCCGCCATCGCGTGCTCGCGCGGCATGAGTGCCGCGCAAACTCGCGGCGACCGTGCCGCGCGAGGCCTGCACGGCCTCGTGATACACCCGCAGCACCATCCCGACCCAGGCGAGCGTGACGATCATGCTCGAGCGGCCGTAACTCATGAGCGGCAGCGTCAAACCTTTGGTGGGCAGCAAGCCCATGTTGACGCCCATGTTTATGAAGGTCTGCATCGCCACCCAAAGACCAAAGCCGGCCGCGAGATAAGCCGGAAACTTGAGACCCGCCACACTCGCGAGGCGCGCGATCCACAAGGCGCGCAGCCCAAGCGCCACGAACAGTCCGATCGTGAGCAGGATGCTAAGCAGACCCAATTCTTCAGCAAGCACCGCGAACAGGAAATCAGTATGGGCCTCGGGTAAATAAAAAAGCTTCTGTACGCTCTCACCTAGGCCGACTCCCGTCCAGCCGCCGCGCCCGATGGCTATCAAACTTTGCGTTAGCTGAAAGCCACTGTTGAACGGGTCTTGCCAAGGGTCGAGAAACGAGGTGAGCCGACGTAGTCGGTAAGGCGATGAGACGGCGAACGTTGCTAACAATCCGACACCCACCACCGCGAGCGTCAGCACATCACGCAAACGCGCGCCCGCGATGAAGAGCACGCCAAAGGCGGTGGCCGCTAGTACGGTCGCTGCGCCGAAGTCTGGCTCCAGCAGCAGCAGACTAAAAAAAACACCGATCACGCCGAGCGGCTTGACGAGACCCATGAAGGAGCCGCGCAGCTCCGCTTCCCGGCGCACGGCATAACTTGCAATGAATACGAGGACCATCACGCGCGCGGCCTCGGAAGGCTGAAAGTTGAAACCGGCCAAACGAATCCAACGCCGGCTGCCGTTGACGACGTGGCCGACACCGGGAATCGACACGGCAATCAATAACAGCAACGCGCCAACCAGCAACAAAGGTGCAAAGCGCTCCAACCACTCAGTGCGCACCGCGAGCGCGCAGCACGCTGCAACGCTGCCGACGATCACCACCACAAACTGACGCTCGAGATAGATGAACGGATCGCCGAATTCTTTGGTGCCAATCGACATCGAGGCCGAGGCTACGACAATCAAGCCGAGCAGTACGATGCTCCAGACCAACAATAACATCACGGTATCTATATGGATGGTGGTCGGTCGACCACCGCCACGCGCTGGCAGCGTGAAAGAACTCATGCGGGTAACCTACCCACAGCGGCGGCGAAGCGATTACCGCGTTCGGCATAATCACTAAACATGTCGAGACTCGCGCACGCCGGCGAGAGCAGGACGATCTCGCCGGGCTTGGCGTGTATGGCCGCCGCCTCGACCGCTGCTTCGAGCGAGTCGCAGCACTGCCACTCGCAGCTTCCCTCGAGTGCCTCTGCTAACTGCGCCGCGTCACGACCGATCAGCAGCGCGCGTCTGACGCGGCCCTGCAAGGCCGCGGCGAGCGGAGCGAAATCCTGGCCTTTGCCATCACCACCCGCGATCAGCAACACGCTTCCCGGCATGCCACGCACTGCAGCCGCCGTCGCACCGACGTTGGTGCCCTTGGAATCATTGATGTAGCGCACGCCGCGCTTTTCGCCCACCCACTCCGAGCGATGGGCAAGTCCGGTAAATTCGCGTAATTCCTCGAGCATCGGCGGTAAGGGCAGGCCGCTCGCCTCGCCAAGCGCGAGGGCGGCCAGCGCATTGGCGGCGTTATGCAAACCGGCGATCCGTATCGCCGATACGGCAAGCACCGGAGTGCCGCGAATGGCGAGCCAGCGCTCACCCTGATGCTCGATCAAAGAATAAGCGGCGTTACTTGCACCAGCGACCGAAAAGCCGACCACATGCTGCGGTCCCGGCATTGACGGGTCGCCGCTGACGACAACCTCAGGCATGGCGCGAGTCCGAGAATCGTCGTAATTGACGACCGCCGTTGCGCAGTGACGGAAAATACGCGCCTTGGCGGCGCAGTAAGCCTGCATGCTGCCGTGCCGATCGAGATGATCGGCCGTAAGATTGAGTACGGCGCCCGCCAGAAGACGCAGCGACGAAGTGCTCTCGAGCTGAAAGCTCGACAGTTCGATCACGTAGAGTTCGGGCGTCGGCCGCGCGAGCAACTCGAGCACCGGCGTGCCGAGATTGCCACCGACAACGACCCGACGACCAGAGCGGGCCGCCATGCGACCCACCAGCGTCGTCACCGTGCTCTTGCCGTTGGTCCCGGTAATGCCGACCACAGGCGCCGCAGCTTCGCGAGCGAAAAGCTCGACGTCGCCGACAACCTCGATACCGCGCTCGCGTGCCGCGCACATCAGCGGCTCATCGAGCGCGACTCCGGGCGAGGCCACCACGAGAGCAACACCTTCAAGCAAACTCACATCAAAACGACCGTATGCGGCGCGTGCTCCCGGCTGCAAGGCACTCACCGCCGACTGCCCGGGTGGTGACTCGCGACTATCGGTAACCGCCAGATCCCAGCCACGCGCTGACAGGTGACGCGCCGCCGACAGACCGGATTTGCCGAGGCCGACGATGAGCGCGCGCGGTGCGGGTGCCGTAATCGTCATCGTAGTTTAAGGGTCGCGAGACCCGCCAGCACGAGAAAGAACGTGATGATCCAAAACCGCACAATCACTTTGGGCTCAGCCCAGCCTTTCAACTCGAAGTGATGGTGGATGGGTGCCATTCGGAAGATGCGCTTACCAGTCAGCTTGAAAGAGACCACTTGTAAAATTACCGACGCCGTCTCGAGCACGAAGATGCCGCCCATCATCAGCACCACGAGCTCTTGACGTACGATCACTGCGATCGTGCCAAGTGCGGCGCCGATCGATAACGCGCCGATATCGCCCATGAAGACTTGTGCGGGATACGTGTTAAACCAAAGAAATCCAAGACCAGCACCGACAAGCGCCGCACAGAAAATAAGCAGCTCGCCAGCATACGGAACCGCAGGAATGCCGAGATAGCTGGCGAATACGGCATTACCCGCGGCATAGGCGAATACACCCAGCGCCGCAGCCACCATGACCGCCGGCATGATCGCGAGGCCATCGAGGCCGTCGGTGAGATTCACGGCGTTACTCATACCGACGATCATCAAATAAGTCAGAAGGACGAAACTAAAGATGCTGAGAGGCAATGCAAAATTTTTGATGAAGGGCAGAAAGAGCGTAGTATCCACCGGCGTCCTAGCGGTGTACCAAAGCGCCAGCGCCGCGGCGAGACCTCCGATCGACTGCCAAAAATATTTCTGGCGGGCAATCAGACCCTTCGAGTTTTTCTTGATAAGCTTCAGATAGTCGTCCCAGAAGCCGACCATACCGAACAGCACCGTAACGCCGAGCACGATCCACACGAAACGATTGCTAAGATCCGCCCAGAGCAGCGTCGACACGGCGATGGCGACGATGATTAGCAGACCCCCCATGGTGGGCGTGCCGACTTTCTTCTGGTGCGCGGCGGGGATGTAGTCACGAACCACCTGACCGATTTGACCGCGCGTGAGCTTGGCGATCATCCAAGGTCCGATCGCCAAAGAAATAGCTAGCGCTGTCACTGCGGCGAGGATGGCACGAAAAGTCAGGTAAGAAAAAACGTTGAATAGCGAAGCCGTTTCGGCCAGGCGTTGCGACAGCCACAGCAGCATCAGTGCACCCCCTCTGCAGCAGGCTCGTGAAGATCGGTGGGAGCTGTGCTCCGCTCGAGAGCCGCCACCACGCGTTCCAGCCGATTTATGCGCGAACCCTTGATGAGCACACGGGTGTCGCTCGCGAGTTCGCGCTCGACGGCCGCAGTCAAATCCGCTACGTCGGCATGCCAACTCGCGCCGATGCCAAAAGTCTCCACGGCGTGGCGGCTCGCTTCACCGAGCGCGAATAGCCGCGCGACCCCGTGATCGCGCGCGTAACGACCTGCCTCCTGATGGGCCTCACGCGCAAACGTGCCGAGCTCGGCCATCTCGCCGAGCACCAGCAAGCGGCGTCCGCCGAGCGACTCGAGTACATCGATGGCCGCCTCCAGCGAGCTCGGATTGGCGTTGTACGAATCGTCGATGAGCCACGCGCCCGCGCGCACCGCGCGCAACTGCAAACGGCCGGTTACCGGTCGCATGCGCGCAAGACCAATCGCGATATCGGTCAGTGTCGCGCCTGCCGCGCTCGCGGCCGCGGCGGCACCCAACGCATTGAGTACATTGTGCTTGCCGGCGAGCTGCAGCTCGATCGCCGCTTCGCCGTGGGGCGTCATAAGCGTGAAGCGCGTCAAAAAGCCGCGGGCCGTGGTTTCGGTATGAATATCGCGCGCGGTGAAATCTGCCTTGGCACCCAAGCCGAAAGTGACGATACGCGCCACGGTCATGTCGCGCCACAACGGCGCAAAGCTGTCATCGGCATTGAGAACCGCTGTGCCATCACGAGCGAGCGCGGCGAACAACTCACCCTCGGCCCGCGCCGCACCTTCCAGCGAGCCGAAACCCTCGAGGTGCTCGGCGCCCGCATTGGTGACGATACCAATCGACGGCGCAGCGAACGCAGCCAGTTGCGTCACATTACCGGCATGATTGGCGCCCATCTCGATCACCGCATGCCAATGCTCAGGCGTCAGCCGCAACAGCGTCAACGGCACCCCGATGTGATTGTTGAGATTGCCAGCCGTTGCCAGCGTCGATCCGCGGACCGCGAGAATCGCCGAAATCATTTCTTTACTCGTGGTTTTGCCGTTGCTACCGGCGACCGCCACCAATGGGAGCATCAGTCGTTCGCGCCAGGCTTGCGCCGCGCGCTGCAACGCAGAAAGCGCGTCGGCGACCAAAATCACAGGAAATCCCGGTGGACCTTCACGTTCGGCGAGCGCGCCCGCAGCGCCGCGGGCCGCTGCCTCCGCAAGATAAGTGTTGCCATCGAAGTTCGGGCCACGCAGCGCGACGAAGAGTTCGCCAGCGGCAAGCTTGCGCGTGTCGGTGTTGACGGCGACAAACTCGCGGTCCGCGCCGCAGAGACGACCTCCGCAATCGACGGCGATGTCCTGCAGCCGCCGCATCAGTGTGTTACCGCCGACGGCGCAGCAGCCGCAGGCCGATAAATACTTTGAATGAGCTCGCGGTCGCTGAAGCGACGACGTTCGGCGCCAACGATCTGGTAATCCTCGTGACCTTTGCCGGCCACCAGCACTACATCGCCCGCCGCCGCCTGCTTGAGCGCATGGCGGATCGCACTGCCCCGATCATGGATCACCGTCGCCCGCTGACCTTGCGGCAAGCCGGCCAGGATGTCGCCGACAATACTGGCCACGGGTTCGCTGCGCGGATTGTCGTCAGTAATGATAATGTCATCGGCCATCGCGGCCGACACGCTCGCCATCAGCGGTCGCTTGCCGACATCACGATCACCACCGCAGCCGAAGACGACGTGCAGACGACCCGCGCAATGCGCGCGTGCTGCGCGCAAGGCTTTGGCGAGCGCATCCGGCGTATGGGCGTAATCGATGATGGCGAGCGCGCGCCCCGGCGCGACAATCGTCTCCATGCGGCCGGGCGGTGCACTGATGCTGGCGAGCGCAGCGAGCGCAGCGGGCACGTCAATACCCAAAGTATCCAGAATCCCGAGCGCAATCAGCACATTGTCGACATTGAACTCGCCGATCAGCGGTAACGTCACCTCGTGACGTGACGCCGTACCCTCGCCGAGGCGCGCCTCGAGCGTGAATCCCAGCCCCTCTGGTTGACTGAGCACCTGAGCGGCAGTGAACGAGCGCGTAGCGCCGTCGAACGCTCGACACTCATCGATGACCGCCAAGCCCGCAGCCGTGCGTGCGGTAAGCACCAGTGGCAGCGAAGCCATGTGTCGCCGCGCCAGCGTGACACCAAAGGCATCATCGACGTTGATGACGCCACAACCGAGATGCGGCATGTCGAACAATCGCGCCTTGGCGGCACCATAGGCCTCCATGGTGCCGTGATAATCCAGATGATCGCGAGTCAAGTTGGTGAAGGCCGCCACGCGGAAATTCACTGCAGCGACTCGATGCTGATCGAGCGCGTGTGACGACACCTCCATCGCCACGCACTGCGCGCCGGCGGCCTGCATGGCAGCGAGTTGCCGCTGCACGCTGACCGCGTCCGCCGTCGTGTGCTCGCCTAGAATGACGGCCTCGGGCACGCGACCGACGCCTAGCGTGCCCATGTACGCGGCCGGTAACTGACAGCGACTCAAGGCCTGCGCCACGAGCCAGGCGGTCGTCGTCTTGCCATTGGTGCCGGTGATCCCGGTCACAGCAAGCTTCGCCGAGGGGTGACCAAAGAATCGGCTGGCAATCTCGCTGGCGTGCGGCGTCAAATCTTTGATCGGCAGAGCGATGACACCATCTGGCACGGTGGGCGCGGCGATACCCGGCGCCGGCTCCCAAAGCACGGCGCGTGCGCCGCGCGCGAGTGCCTGCGGCAGCGCTGCAAGACCATGGGTGCGACGTCCTGCGCAGGCCAGAAACAAACCGCCCGCCGCCACGGTGCGACTGTCGAGACTGATGTCGTCGATGACGAGGTCACTCGCGGCATCGTCGACGAATCCCGCGTGTAATTCACCGAGCCGGCGCGCCCGCAAGGCGCCCATCAGCGCAACGCTCCGTTCGAGCGACGGGACGCGGCCGCTGCAGTCGCGATATTTTGCGGCAAATCGGCCGGCGTCGATTCGGTCTCCGGGAGCGCATTAAAAGATTGATCGACGGGCGTATCCGGCGCCACCGCCAGCAGTCGCAGCGCACCACCGACCACCGACGAGAAAGTCGGCGCCGCCACATCGCCACTGTAATAAAGACCCGCAGAGGGTTCGTCGATGACCACCACCGTGGCCAGACGCGGATTACTGGCCGGCGCGAGCCCAGCGAACACCGCGAGATATCGATTGGTGGAATAGCCACCCGCACTGGCCTTCCAGGCCGTGCCGGTTTTGCCGGCCACGCTGTAGCCCGGAATCGCCGCGCGTTTGCCGGTGCCCACATTGGACACCACCGACTGCAGCATGCGGATCACATCTCGACTCACCTGCTCCGGGAGTACGCGCTCGCCCTCGACGGCGTGATCGATACGCGTGAACGACACCGGTCGCTGCATGCCATAGGCACCGAGCGTGGCGTACGCATGCGCCAGCTGCAGCGGCGTCGCCGACAGACCGTAGCCGTAGGACACCGTGGCCGTAGTGATCGGCCGCCAGTGCGAGTACCGCGTGAGCAAGCCCGCCGATTCACCTGGATAACCGCTCGTGGTCACCCGTCCGAACCCGACTTTTGACAGCGTGTCGTGCAAAGTTTCGGGGCCCAGCGTCAGCGCAATCCGCGTCATCGCGACGTTCGAACTTTTGGCGAGTGCCGTAGCCAGATCGATGGCGCCGAGGTTGTGCTTGTCCTCGATCATCTTGATGCCAACTTTGACCATCCCCGGGTTTGTGTCGATGATGCTATCGGTACGGAACTTGCCGGAAGCTAGCGCAGCCGCTACCACAAACGGTTTGACTGTCGAGCCCGGCTCGACGAGATCGGTGACTGCACGATTTTTGTAACCCGCCGGCTTCAACTGCGCGCGATCGTTGGGATTGAACGTCGGCTGATTGACCATCGCCAACACTTCGCCGGTCGTGATATCGATCACCACCACTGACCCTGCACGCGCGCGATGCAGCTGCATCGCCGCTTTCAATTCGCGATACGCGAGATACTGAACGCGCATGTCGATCGACAGCTGCATGTTGCGACCGGCGCGCATCGGCTTGATGCTCTCGACCGTCTGAACGGTACGTCCGAGATTGTCCTGAATCACGCGCTTGGCGCCGTTATCGCCAGCGAGCCAATGATCGAATGCGAGCTCAAGTCCTTCCTGCCCCGCATCGTCCACGTCGGTGAATCCGATCACGTGACCGGTCACCTCGGCAGCCGGATAGTAACGACGATATTCGCGCGTCAGATGCACGCCCGGGATGTCGAGCGCGCGTACCTTGGCGGCATCGGCGGGCTGCAGATGGCGCGCAACGTACAAAAATTTCCGCTCCAGTTTGGTGGTGACGAAGCGGGCCAATTCGTCAGGCTCACGATTGATCGCGCGCGCGAGATTGGGAATCTGCTCGTTTGCGAGCGTGAGCTCTTTCGGATTCACCCACACCGAATCGACTGGTGTGCTGACGGCGAGCGGCTCGCCGGAACGATCGCTGACGCTACCGCGATGCGCGACGATGCTCGCCACCCGCGTGAAGCGCTCATCACCTTGCCCGCGCAAAAACTCGCTCTCCACAAACTGCAGAGTCGAGGCTTTCCAAACGAGCAGGCCAGCACCGATGCCCACCAGCACCGCGACCGTCGCCAGCCGCATCCCGAACGAAGCGTTCGGCGTATCCGGCTTGCGCGTCAGACCGCTGCGCGATTGCCGAGCGCTGCCGCGCTGTCCAGCGGCAGGCTTGCTCGCTGTGCGTTTGCCGAAGGGCCAGCGAATCATGGCGTGACGACCTCGATCTGCTTCGGCGGCGGCGTGCGCATGCCGAGATTGGTAGCTGCCACGTTCTCGACGAAGGCGTGCGTCGACCACGCGCTCTGTTCGAGTTGCAGCTGACCCCACTCGATTTCGAGTTGATCACGCTCGCGGTTCACCCGCTCGAGCTCGACGAACAGCTCGCGCGCCCGATGCTTGACGAAAATAGCGCCCGCCGCTGATGCCAGCACTGCCAACCAAAGAATTGGGATCAGCATCACGACAGCACGTTGGGAAGGCAGCTTCATGACAGGCCTCGTACTACAACCGGCGCCGCCGCCAACTTCTCGGCACAACGCAGCACGGCGCTGCGCGCACGCGGATTGCGCGCGAGTTCGGCATCGCCAGCACGCCGCTTGCGCCCCACTTCGCGCATCACCGGTTGTGCCTGTGGCGGAATCACCGGCAAACCTGCAAACACCGGATCAACGCTGCATTTGACGCGGATGAATTGCTTGACGATGCGATCTTCGAGCGAGTGAAAGCTGATCACGGCCAAACGACCACCCACGGCGAGCGTCGTGAACGCCGCCTCGAGCGCCATCTGTAGCTGCCCGAGTTCGTCGTTCACGTGCATACGGATCGCCTGAAAGCTGCGCGTCGCCGGATGCTTGCCATCGCGAGAGCGCACCGCGCGCTGCACGATCGCGGCGAGCGCTGCGGTGCGGGTGATCGGCGTCTCGCTGCGCGCTGCGATAATCGTCGCAGCTATCCGTCGCGCAAAGCGCTCCTCGCCGAGTTCGTAAATCACGTCGGCAATCTCCCGCTCAGTAGCTCGGGCCAACCAATCGGCCGCCGACTCGCCACGGCTCGGGTCCATGCGCATATCGAGGGGACCATCCCGCGAAAAACTGAAACCGCGCTCGGCCTCGTCGAGCTGCGGCGAGGACACGCCGAGATCGAGTAGCACACCGCGGACCGCACGCCCGCGAGCATGCGCGGCGACAGTCGTCGCGAGTGCCGAGAATTCTGAGTGCAGCAGTTCGAGTCGAGGCTCGGCGGCGAAGCGACGACGTCCGGCCTCGATGGCAGCTGGATCGCGATCGAGTGCCAGCACACTGCCGCTCGGGCCGGTGGCCTTGAGCAGGCGTGCGGTGTGTCCGCCACGCCCGAACGTGCCGTCGACAAAAAAATCGCCGGCGCTGATCGCAAGCACTTCCAGCACCTCTTCGACGAGTACCGGGATGTGCTCATCCACCTGTCCATCCGCCTCAAAGCGACAGCGAGTCGAGTTCGGTCGACAAATCGGTGGCGGTTTCCTCGCTCTTCAGCCAATAGTCGCGGCGCTCGATCCAGCGCGCTTCGTCCCATAGCTCGAGCCGGTTCCCCTGACCGATCAACATGCCATGCCGCGTCAGGCCGGCGAATTCTCGCAGCTCGGACGACAGCAACAGGCGCCCCTGGGCGTCGAGCTCGATTTCGGTCGCATGACCCACCATCAACCGCTGCAGGCGCCGCGAGCGCTCGTGCAGTGAAGGCAGGCTCATCAATTTGCGTTCGATCTGCTCCCAGTCGGGCAGCGGATAAATGAGCAGGCAGGGGTCCCGATCAACGGTGACGACCAGCTGGCCCTCACCGCGCTCGAGTGCGCGCTGGCGTTGCCGAGTGGGCAATACCATCCGACCCTTATCATCCAACGTGACTTTGCTGGCACCGCGAAACATGACCCACGCGGGTGCAATTGCACCCCTATTTCCCCACTTTTTTCCA
>Ga0163212_1000153_pt1 | contig 27684 bp, 35 predicted proteins | sample Malawi_45m_30L_FD_113532 | JGI IMG/M metagenome (GOLD analysis project Ga0163212, IMG submission 113532) | Freshwater microbial communities from Lake Malawi, Central Region, Malawi to study Microbial Dark Matter (Phase II) - Malawi_45m_30L | ecosystem: Environmental > Aquatic > Freshwater > Lake...
TATTCGTTAATAATCCTATGTATCAGCGGATTGCCATACTTGACAGTATAGGACGGTTCAAATACAAAAATTCTATTGTTAGGCTGGATGGCATAGTTGCCATCATCTCGTTCTATTACATGACCGCATTTATGTTCATCAGGTGTTTCGGAGTATCCATCATCTAGCCTGTTGCTATCAGAGTTATGCCAGTCAAGGGTGAATAGATACTTGCCGTTGACCTTGGTCTTGTTCCTATCCACATAGTGCAGGCTTAAGTTGGTTAGGTTAGCGAACTTGGTTACGGTTATAAAAGGGCTGAAAGAGTTCCATAGGACTAGGTTGTATAGGCTCTCTTGCGGTACACCAGGTGTCTTACAGAACGCATTAATAGGCATACGCCACCATAGCCCGCCATCTTCCATCATGAAATGAAACAATGGGCTTCTGTTTTGCACACTGCTTACCCCAAATATTACACAAGGAAAGTATTGGTCAAAGCTATCTTTCTGATTACGCAGGAAGTTACCTCTGACAAAACAATCTATTGGCGGAATGTTAGCATTTAACTCAGGCATTTATTTTCTAATTGCTTCTTTAACCAATTCGGTAAGTAACTCTACCTTCTGTTCTAATAGGTCAACTTTATCTCGAAGGGATGTACCGCCATTAGCTTTGAGTTCAGTAAGATAGTGTTTGACTAACCAACGAACTGAGCCAGCAAAGCTGGCGACTATTGTGGTAACCGCTACCGCGATACCAGCCCATTCGTTGGTACTCATTATTCTGTCTTACCGAACGCTGAATCGGATGTATCTAAAGCACGGAGCACGACGGGCAGCACTGCCACGACTCCCGCTGTGAAGATTGCTTTGAGTCCTGCTGTATCAAGAGTGAAGATATCCCCACCAGTAGCAGTAAAGGCAGCAAGGCAAGCACCGATAAAATGGCGGACATAGCTTTTAACAGCTGCAAAAGTTTTTTCATTCATTTATTTCTCCTTTAGTTTTCAGAAGGTATTTCTATTTCTACTTGAACCCACTCTTGATTTATTTCAGACCATATACGGTCGTAGCCTTCAATATAATCTGGAGCAGGAAATGGTGCATCCCAAATAAATGTTTTATAATTTAACTTCCAAGAAGGATATGGTTTAGGTGGAATAAAAGCATCAAAATCTGGGTCGTATATATAATCCTTACCAGCATAATGTTTTCTTTTATTTCCATTGTATGAAGTTTGAACCCACTTTGTATTTTCACCATAAAGTGATTTACAAAAGGCAATACCTTTGGATTCTGACTCAACTCCATCTTCTAAAAGTTCATTATTATGAACAACAATAACTTGAGTTACTTTATTGTTTTCGTTTAATTGTGCAAAATGTGCCATTAGTAGGTTATACTCCCGCTTCCTGTAAATTTGTAGATGTGGTATGAACCTGATGTAGTATAGGTTGGAGAACCTGTAGTAGATGCTGCTTGTTGGGTTGCACGAATAATAACTACTCCTGAACCGCCTGCTCCAGATGTTGCATTCTGAAGAGTTATTTGGTCATTTCGGCAAATTGCTCCACCGCCACCACCAAGATTTGTCCCTCCGTTATTACCTGTTGTAACATCACCAGCAAGACCAGCGCCACCACCACCAGTACCACCGCCAGCAGCAGGCGTTGTTGATGCTCCGTGACAAGCACCACCACCACCTCCAGCATAAGTTACAGAAGAACCAGTAATAGACACTGCAACACCATTACCACCAGCAGTGCAAGTACCACCTGAAGTATTACTCCCAGCAGCACCAGCACCACCACCACCTGCTCCTGCACGAGCTAAGTTAGTGCCGCTTGCGGTACCATTTCCACCCGCATAGCCTTGATTAGCAGTTCCAGCGCCACCAGAAGGATTAGGAGGGTCACCAGCACCAGCACCACCGCCTGAACCGCCAGAAGATGCAGCATTAACTTGGCTATATTGCCCACCCTGTGCTCCACCGCCACCAGTTGAAGTTATAGTAGTAAGACCAGACCCAGATATTGAAGAATTGTTGCCAGAATTAGCAAGAACTCCGCTTTCGGTTGCAGCAGTAGTTGTCTGTGCAGAACCACCACCGCCAACTGTTACCGTATAGGTAGTTCCTAAATTTAAAGTAAGTGCTGATTCTACAGAACCACCACCTCCAGTTGCAGTTACTGTTGACCTTAAGCCACCAGCACCTCCGCCACCAACACCAGTTCTTGCAATCCTAGATGCTCCAGCACCGCCACCTGCAACTACTAAATAATCAACACCAAATACAGTGCTAGGCATAGTTGCACTATTTGTTGCATTTGAGTCAGCAGAAGTTCCATTAGCGTTAGTTGCTTTTACCTTAAATGTATATGAAGCACCAGCAGTTAATTGACCTTGTGTAAATGTATATGATGTAGAACTTGTAGTTGCTGCTGTACGAGGGGTTTCAGCAGTAACTCCGTTAAGAAATGGAGTGATAGTTATAGATGTAAGATTTTTACCGCCATTATTTCCATTAGTCCAAGTTACTGTTACTTCACTGGCAGAAGCTGATGCTGTTGCAGTACCGATAGTTCTTACTTCGGGCAATGTTGTTGGAGTTACTGGAGCAGCATTTGCTGTATTAACAGTAGTTCCAAAGTTATTTTGAGCATTACCATAAACGGTATAAGCAGTTCCTGGGGTGAGACCAGTAATAGTTACTGTTGTAGATGAACTTGATGCACTATTTCCACCAGCGGTTGTATAAGCATTATACTGATTAGGGGTTCCACCACCGCTACCTTGTGTAAATACAACAGATAGTTTTCCAGCAGTAGCTGTATAAGCATCACCAGTTGAAGCATCAGTTGGTGTTGCAATAGTAGGTGTTGAAGGTGGGGCAGATACTGCTACAAATGTAGTTCCATTGAAAATCTCAAGGATTTCAAGTTGACCGTTATAGTAGGTATCTCCGATTACAGGGTTAGTTGGGCGACCAGCAGTATTGCCTGATGGTATGCCACCTTTAAAGGGATATTGTTGGAATGGCATTAGGCAATCTCCACTCCGCTAATATGAAAGTTGACACCAGTTGTTGAAGCAAATCCAGTAATAGTCTTTGCTGGGTTGGCAGCGGGTATAACCTGCTTCATATCAAACCCAACTACAGAGTTGGCATCTACCTTGATTGTCGGTACAACTACTACGCCGTCGATTGCGATAGTCGCAGTCGACTGAGAAGTTGCAGTATTGGCAATAACTATATTAGTTACTACCGCCAGTGTGCTCGTATTAGGAGCTGTGTATAGTGTTGCGCTAGATGTCGCTGCTGCGGTTCTAGCCAACACTTTAGTTGTTGTAGCCATTAGTTACTACCTTTCTTAATACGCGCCCATGATGTTCATGAACGTTATGTTTATTTCTTTAGAGTCGGCATCAAGTGATGCATATGTTCCAGATATAAGTTTGGTAAATCCTTCTATTGTTGTAACTGTCGCGCCAGAATTTATAATAGTTGAACCAAGCGTTGGAGCGCTATAAGCATTAGCTGAATTAATAGGGCTCCATGTGGAACCAGTCCATACTGCCATAATGCCAGTTACTGAGTTGAAGTATAGAGCTCCAACAATAAGTGCGTTACCATCGTTATCTACAGATGGGTTGGATGTCTTGGTTCCAAGATACCTGTCATCAAATTGGTCATAAGTTGTTTCCGCACTTGAGGCAGAAGTTGCTGCCGAACTTGCTGAGGTGGCAGCTGATGATGCAGATGTTGCAGCATTAGCTGCACTAGTCACCGCCGTTGCTGCAGAATTAGATGCCGAAGTTGCGCTATTTGCAGCAGAAGTTGCCGATGTAGCAGCAGCGGTTGCACTATTAGCAGCGCTTGTAGCGCTAGTGTCTGCAGATGTTTGCGATGTTAATGCGCTAGATGCTGATGTTGCTGCCGAAGATGCGCTTGTTGCTGCACTGGTAGCAGATGTTGCTGCAGCAGAAGCTGAGTTGGCTGCTGAGGTTTGCGAGTTGGCTGCAGAAGTTGCTGATGTGGCTGCCGAACTCTGAGATGTAAGAGCAGATGAGGCAGACGTTGCAGCGGAAGAAGCGCTATTACTAGCTGAAGTAGCGGAAGTGGCTGCAGATGTTGCCGATGTCGCTGCTGCTGTTTGAGACGCTAAAGCAGAAGTGGCGCTGGTTGCTGCAGCTGTTTGGCTAGCAAGCGCTGATGTTGCACTTGTACCTGCAGACGTTGCGCTTGTTAAAGCGCTCGATGCGCTAGTAGCAGCAGAAGATGCTGAAGTTGCAGCCGATGTTGCTGAAGTAGAAGCTGCAACCGCAGAACCAAGAATGCTATCAACATAATTTTTAGGAGTAGCAGAAGAATCAACCATTCCAGCAGATGACAGACCAGTAATGGTTGCACTACTTATTGTGCCACCAGTAATTGTTGCAGTAGAAGTAAACGTACCACTGATTGTTGCACCAGCAATTGTTGGCGTATTAACTATTGGAGAAGTAAGGGTCTTTGGACCAGTGAGCGTTTGTGCTCCACCAGTACCAACTACGTCTCCAGTAACACCGTGTGCTGAGGTAGTAGCCTCGTGGCTGCGTGATTCTGAAAAATCACGAGCAGATACACCGTGTTCAACTGCTGCACCTACAGAGTGTGACTTTGCGGACGAACCGTCAACACCGCGTGTTACGGTAAAGGTAGAGCCGACTTTTGCTGTTACCTCTATGATTTCTTCGTTAGCGGTATCTTTTTCAAGAATTAATGTGAATGGATACTGCGCTGGTAACCCTGTAGCAGCAGCCAAAGAGAAGCTTGTCGCGCTGGCATCAACCGCACTAGATAGTGTGGTCTTAGCAGCAGTAGAGCTGTAATAGCGTGAAATTGACGGCATTTATTACCTCGTATACTGGATAGTGTTTAGGAATTTTGCTTGTTGTTTTGAAATTTCTTCCGTCAAGCGAACGGTATAAAGATTAAATATGTATTTAGCTATAGATGTAGAAGCACCAGCTTGAACTGGTTGGTCTAGGGCATCGGCAGATACCGAAGTAGCTATAACCTTTCCAGGGTCTACTGTAGATAGCAAGCGATACATAGCGCCAAGACGTACTACATCTTCGCAAGATACAGGCAAGCCACTAACGGTTAATTCTTGATTTTCTGTAATCACGGTTGGAAGCTTTACGTATTGAACATTAACCGTACGACCAGGCATAGGCGATTCATTAAGAATCAAAGCTATTTTTATAGATGCCGTATCGGTATCATAATAGTTTTTATCAATCCTATAGCGTTTAATTATCTGCCATACACCAGTTGAATCTGGAACATCCCACGAAATACCAACAATATTTTTCAATGTGTCTGGCATTATGTATGAGTAATCAGCCCCATTAAACGTAAATGTATGATTTGCAATGCAAGGAAAATCCATACCTTTTATTGTTTCAAGGATGGCTCGTTTAACTTGATTACGTGGAAAAGTTGGATTGTTTCTTACTATCGAGCCAGTTACATGGCTTGCTGCTGAAGTGCCACGCCACCCACGACCAATAACATTAGCAGCAGTACCTAATGCTTGAATAGTGCCTGTTGTTGGAAATACTTTTTTTAGGTATATAAGCTCATCGTCAATTTCAACAATACCTCTACTCAATGCAGTAGGGTCATCTACTAACATTGTTAAATCACCAGCGGTTGTTGCGCTTGTTATTATAGTTACCGACTCTTGGTTTTGCACATAACTATTAATTTCGCCAAGCGTCTGCTCAATCAATTCTTTCAAGGTTGCCATTACGCTTGCGCTGCCCTTCCGATAAGGTCAGATACTCTGACCGCTTTTTGAATGTCTTTCATTTTTGTCGATGCAGGCTGGATGCCTTGTTTGCGAGCGTCACGATAGGCACTTAATTCCCTATCGGTTGTCTTAATCGACTGTGCAATCGGGTCATTGCTAACAGCAATGTTTGCTGCACGTAAACAATCACCCCAAGACTCATGGTCTTGGGTGGGGCATCCAGTTCTACACTGTGACAATGTATTCTCCATATCCAGCAGCAGTAAGCTCTGCAGCTTCTGCATCTGTAATTGGGTTTTCGTAACCTCCACGCAGTACCCTGTCATAAGAGGACAAAGTACTGTCTTGTGGAGAAACAATTGTTGACCAAGTTCCATTCTTTTTCACTACAGTTTTAGCCCATGGGTATGAGACAAACCAGAGTTCATTACTCATTCCCAATTTAATTTTCATAGATGGTCCACGAAAAATTTTAGGCATAAAATTACTTCATGTAGCTTCCAGCACCGCCACCGCGCATTTTTGGTTTGCTAGGTGACAAGCTTGAGATAAATGCATTGCGAGTGCGAGCATCCGCTCCCTGACCCTTAGCTGCGCTAGCGCGACGTGCGCCGTACATACGCTTGATTGCTTCCTGATACTCTGCATTGGATGAGGTCTGAGCCTTCTTCAATGACTTAGTCATACCCCTTGCCTTAATCTTGTCGATTGTAGCCTGAGATACTTTGATTCTTTTTCCTGCTGCAGCCTTCTTAGCTTGCTTACGAGCGTAAGCAGCGCGAGCTGCATCTGGCGACTTTGCTGCCATATTTACCACTTCACCTTATCTGCCCAAAATGCGGCACTTAGTTTTCCTTTTGCTATATTTTTTGCATGACGAGCTTTAAAACTTTTACGTTTTTTGGTCATTGAAGTGGACTCACCAGATTTAGGTGCTCCCGCTGTTTTTGCTCCTTGCTCGCCAAATCTAATTACTTTTGTTTTTCCGCCAACTTTAGCCACTACTACATGTGATTTTTTTGGATGAGTAGGCGTTGCTTTCGGTCTGTTATAACCAGATACCCCAATTCGTTTAAGCTTTGGGTCTAACATTATTCCTCATCCTTTTCTATAAAATCTGGTGCTTCTAATTCCCAATCAGGAAGATGACGAACCATTAGTTCCCACGCTTCACCCTCCGTAAATCCCGCCTGAGCAAAAGAGTTATACAACTCATGCGCCTGATGTGCGTACTCTTGTAATGGCGTAAAAAAATCTAATAGTAGTTCTTCAGCTTTTTTCTTTTTAGCCATATTTCTCCTTTTGTAAAGAGGGGTGGTTACCCACCCCTCTTTATTTTTTAAACTACGCAGCGATACTTGATTTCGTCTGAATGACGTAGCGAGCTTCTTTACGGAAGATATTCCAACCGATAAGAGCCTTCCAGCCAGCAGGACGGAACCGCATCAACTTGTCAGTTACAGGACCAATAACTGTCTTTGGCTCGTAGCAAACAGCCTCAAGAAGAGCCTGCTTACCGAGAAGAACAGTTGCGTATACCTTGTTTGCGCCAGAGCCAGAAATTGACTCGCAGCGTGGAGATTCGATATAACGAACCTGGTCATAGATACCAATTTCACCGTTCCAAAGATTGGCAACGCCAGCCTCTGTATAGGTGTGAGGTAACTGCCAAACAGCAGAACCAGAGGTCTGAGCTTCAGAACGAAGGTCGAAAGACACATCTGGGTGGATAAGTGCTGTATAGAGTCCGCCATCGCGTGGTTGTACGTTTGCGCCACGAAGCTTTGCAACACCTTTACGTGCAAGTGCAGCGGTAAGGTTTGCAGCTGTGGTGCTCGCAGATACGTTTTCACCATTGATGGTTGCTTCGTTAGCAGCAGTTGTTCCTGTAAAACGCATTGTTGCAAGCGATGTCAACTTGGTCCACACTAGTGAATCAAGTGAGTCACGCATGTTGAATGACAACATGTCTGCAACAGCTGGGTCGATTGCGGAGATTGACTCAAGAGCCAAGCGCTCGGTTGTGATTACGGCATTGCCGTACTCATCAACAGTAACATTCACCTTATTGGTGTTGTTAAGTTCTACAGCGTCTGGGTCCTGTGTCTGGGTTAGTGCAGTAGTTGCACGTGATAGGTCTTGGTAGACCTGAAAGACGACGGTGTTACCTGGGTTTGTTACATCGACTGGGCGCTTGTCCGCAAATTTACGGAACATTGGCTCAGAACGAAGGTTAAACTCAATGTACTTGTCATACGCCGTCTGAATCAAGTTCGACAATGTGCTTGTCGTAGTTGATGTTGCGGGTGTAGTAGGCATGATTTCCTTCTAATTAGGTTTACTGTGGACTATCAGCTTTTGAGAAGGTTACTCAATTCCTCTGGCGAACTAGCGTTCGCGATACGAGAAGCCAAGTCTTGACCCACGTATGGGTCAATGTCACCATTGTCAAAATCTGACATTCGCTCATATTCTTGAGCGTCGGGAGATTGCTCTCCCTCTTCAACGGCTTCGATACCAAAAGCATCGCCGTATTCATTTAACCATTCAGCTACCGCATCCTCATCGGCTTCGATTTCCTCTGGGATGAATGCTGCGATTTTTGGGTTGAGTCCAAAGTTTTCTAAGATTTCTCCAACAGATGCTTCGTGACTGTAGGCTGTAATCTCCTCAAGAATATCGTCTTGCTCTTTAATTTGTTTTGAAAGCCTGTCGATTTCTTTTCGAAGTTTTTTTACCAGGTCAGTACCGCTACCTGCGTCTTCATCTTCAAACTCGTACTCGTTATATTCTTCTGCCATTGTTTTCTCCCTATTAGTAGTTAAAACCCTCATCGGGTCCTGCACCACACGTACTCGTCAGCAGGGGTACTGATTCGTAGACGTGATGACTTCCAGGCTTATACACATCACCAGGGCTGGACGGTCTGGGACGGATTCTGTTTGTTATACGTCAGGTCTTTTTGAGCGAGAACCTAGCGACGCTCTATTAAGAGCGCTTTGTTGCTGGAATTTTGCACGTTCTTTGCTTGCTAGTTTCTTAATCTTAACTCCAACATCTGCTCCACCAGCAAGTGCAAGTGCTTCACGAGTCAAATCTTCGGTTCCAGCGGTTTCGCCATATAGACCCATAAGTCTTTGGTAATCTTCTTGTTCGCGAACTGAGCTTTGGAATGCACGTTCAGCCGAATCGCCTTTACCAGCTTTAAGAATTTCTTCGGCAAAATCTTTACTGATTCCAGTTTGCATACCAGCGCGAGTAGCTGCGCCACCGATTTCAGAGGCTTGATATTTACGTTTTAACTCGTCAGAGGTGTATGTAAACCTAGAATCAATTGCACGGAATGCTTTATCTGGGTCAAGTAGGTAGGCAACCATGTCACCTTCTGACAAACCGTAATACTGCTTTAAAGAGTTTTTAATGTTTTGGTCTGCATTTTGTAACGCTTGTTTAGCTAGATTTACACGAGCAGCAATCTCAGCGACAGAGGTTCCTAGCTCTCCAATAAACTTAGCAAAATCTTCTGGTTGGTCGTAGAAGTAACTAGGTAAGCCAGCCTCAGACATAATTTCCCTGTAAGCATCTTCGGTCTTAACGTATTCGGATGGGCTAAGTAACCTATCTCCTGGTAGACCTTTGCCATCTGCCATACGTTTACGAATAATTTCATTGCCAGCGAATCTAGTTTTATAAGCATCGCTGTTATAGACAGTGTTTAAAACCTGTGCTTCGGTAGGCATAATATTTTCTTCATACACTTTGTCCATAATATCCATTAAACTTTTTGAAAATTGTTTATCAAGACCAGCGTTTTCAAACATCTTCATTGCTGAGTCACGAGCGCCAAGGTCTTTATAACTTTCAAGAACATTCCCAGTAGAGCCATCAGACATGACCTGAACAACTTCTACAATGCCACCTTTTTTACGTACGGTACGTGTTCCAACAACTTTTGGCTTAGCAGCTTCAATTGCTGCTGCGTTTTGCATTTTTGCTATTTGGTCGGTAAGCGCTTTAATTTGGTCCATAATTGCTTTTTGTGCAGCAGCATCTGGACCAGAACCGCCAGCGCCAGCACCTATACCAGTTGAAGTACCAGTTGAAGTACTAGTTGGAGTACCAGTTGAAGTACTAGTTGAAGTATCTGTTGAGGTACTAGTTGAAGTACCAGTTGAGGTACTAGTTGAAGTATCTGTTGAGGTACTAGTTGAAGTATCTGTTGAGGTACTAGTTGAAGTATCTGTTGAGGTACTAGTTGAAGTATCTGTTGAGGTACTAGTTGAAGTATCTGTTGGGGTATCTAAATTTCTTTCTGCTTCTAGCGCTTTTCGTAAAGCTTCTGCAGCCTGCTCCCTGGCAATTCGTGCTTCTTCTTGCGCTTCTGCTGCTTCAACTCGTGCAGGAGATTTATTGGTTTTAGGGTCCCTTGTATAATAAGGGTCAATTTTTGCAGCAAATACTTTTGAGACAGGTTGATTTGCTGATTGTGCATATTGCTGTGCTTGCGCTATTCTGCGCCGTTCGCGAGCATCTTCACCAGGGTCAAAATCAACCACTGGTCTTTGAGCAGCTTTCCTGGCTTCTAATATTGCTTCATAAAAACTATCTCTTGACATTATTTACCCTAAGCTAAAAATTGAAAATCGCGAAGCATTGCTTGTGCCATACCAGTTTTTTCTTCTTTTGCTTGCTGTGTTAAATCAAAATTATCACTACGGCGAGCTAGCTTTTTTGTGTCATATAGATTCATTGTAGTGAAGTTACCTTTCTCGTCTTGATGGTTAATGGCTCTTTGTAAGTAATCATTGTTAAGGTCCAATGAATCTGGGTCTACCTCCCATGTCATTGCTACAGCGTTAATATGTGCATCGGCTGCTTGGCGCAAGGTCTGACCTTGGTCAATAAACCTAGCAAGACCAGGAGCAAATGACTTTGCTCTTTGTTGAAGCAGGTTGTCTACATCTTCTGGATTTAAAGTTCCAGCAACTAGACCCTTCATGCTTGATTCAAACCAATTACTAAACCCTTCGTTGGACATGGTTGCTGGAAACCCATACTCCCAAGCTCTGCCATATAGCTCAGTAGCCATAGTTTCCAACTTACCAGCCAAGCCAGTATAGGTAACCCGACCATCAATAGTTCCAGTCTTAGTGAACTTAATAGAGTCGGACATTAACTTGTTTAGATAGTCTTGGTCGAACCTGACAACTTTGCCGTCCTTAATAATTACTTGTTTCATGGCATTGTTGGCATAATCAATAGCATCTTGCGCCGTGATAGACAAACCTAAAGATGCAAATTGTTTGACAATCTTACTTGCATTTAGTTGCAAATCTGCAGCAAATTGCCCAGGGTTGGTTGCTCTGTAATAATCATATGTTCGTTGAGTATCTGTTTGGTCGCGATACCAACTGGTTCCTTTGATAATTGCTTCCTGTATAGCGGGGTCGGTAATCATAGGTTGACCGTCTTTACCAAGGATTCTGTTTAACGCCTCAACTAAGCTTGGATTGTTAGCTAACACTGCAGCAGCAATACCAAACTGCTTCATCAATTGTTCCATTGATAAAGTGTCTTTAGTTGTTGGATAAACAGAAGATGAATCAGCTGAATCAAACGAACTAGATTCTTCCCTATCCGATTCCTCAAACTGCCTAAACTCTCCTGGGCTAATAATCTTAGTTTCTGCAACTACTTGCGGTTTAGGTTTAGGCTTACGGTTAGGTTTACGTTCAATCTTACGAAGAGGTGTTCTAGGTGTTTTAGGTGGGTTAACTAATTTACTGCCTGCTGCAGCTTTACCTCCACCTTTTGGCAATGCACCTTTAGGTTTTTTGACTTTAGTTGAAGCTTTGCTTCCACTTTTAGATATAACCCTGTTTGTTGCAGAGCTACCACCAAACGGTCTACTTGATGCGGGAACGGTGTTTCCGCCAGAAAGCTTAGGCTTTCTCTTTGGCAATGCACCTTTAGGTCTTTTCTCTGCCATTACTCAACCACCTGACCTATTGCGTTAGGGTCGCGAAGTACACTTTGTATAATTCCTAATACTGCTTTAGTAGCAAATGACTCAGCAAAATCTGGACGACTACGAGCAAAGTTTTGTGCATAAATAGTTGGGTCAAACCCAGTAGTTTGGCTGACCTTGCTGGTTGTAGAGCCAAGGATTGCGTTAGCTCCTTTACCGCTACCAGGCTTGGTGGTATCTGTTCGTTTTGTAATAGCAGGGCTGCCCGCAGCTTGCTTATTAACACCAGCTAAGTAAAGGTCAATCTCTTCCTTGGTGGCAGTTCTTCCTACTTCACTCTCCATAAACTTGTTTATGTCAGCGCTAGCGCTTGATGGAGAATATTTTGTAACTACACTAGTTTTAGATTTTGTTGTTCCGTATTTCTTTTTGGATTCAGACGCGTAATCAGATGGGTCAAGCACTCCAAGATAACCAGATGGGTCACCAGTAGAACCAGACCCTGGGGTCTGGGTCCAATCGACTGCATCTTTCCACACGCTATTCCATTTAGATTTAGGAATACCTAAAGCTTGAAGACGTTGAACAAACATATCGTAAGCTTTGCGAGCTGGAGTTCCTTTTGGTGCTTTAGCAGCAACTAATCTAAACCAACCATAAGCTTCGCTTGCCTGTGCGCCACCACTAATTCCAGGAAGTAAAACAGGTGGAGTACGTCCAGTAAATGAAGGTTTGTCTTTGGAATCCCTAATTTGTTTTTCACGCATTTGATTGTAAGTTTCAGTCATTATTCTCTCACCGCTAACTCTTCGTTTAATTCGGGCATGTTGTTTAACCATCTATAAGCAAAAGCAGCAAAATCATCTGATGCCGTCTGTAAATAGTCGTAATGAAACTGTGCAAACTCTGTCTTAAGGCGAAGCTTGCGGTCATCTGTGTTGGCTGTCTGGCTATATAGCCGTTTGAAATTCTTAGCTTGTTCTAGCCAGTAAGCAATCTCTTCCCACTTGTCGCCGTTTTTATAAGCATGACTGCGCCATTTGGTGTCGTTTGAAATCTTCTCAACTGTTGGAATAAGCCCCCGCCAATAATCTTCACGGTTGTCATTGTAAGCCTGGGTCCAGCCTGGAAACTGATTAGCAATATCATCAACCATGTTGTCGTAGTATTCTTTGATTCCACTACGTTCGTACATTACTTCTTGGGTTGAACGGATGCCGTATTGATACATCATTGCATCTCGCCACTCTTGAGCTTTTTGGTATTCAGCCCAACCGCGTCGAGCCTCTACCTCTTCTCTAATTCCACCTAATCCAGAAATATTTTTTCTCTGGGTTATTGGTAAATCTACCGTGCCAGGAAAATTTAATCTTTTATAAATTGCTGCAACTTCTGCAGAATATTTAGAATTGGTGGTTAAGTCGTTGTCATACCCTGAGGAAAGCATTCCTGCATACTTTGTCCCATACCTACCCATATCAGAAAGCAATCCTTCAAAATTACGAATAATTTTTATATCGCTATTGGTAGCTGCAAGACCTGCGTTGTTGCGTTTACTTGAGCCAATTAAGGCTAAGGAATCTACACCCCATTGCTCAATCATAATTTTTTGAGCCATGTCGTAATCGCCTTTAAATTCCTCTACTAAATCTGCGTAATAAGTTGTGGCAGCGCGAGTGACAGGGTCAAACCCAACAGAAAGAGGTGAGTTAAATTGAACTACAGCGCGAATAAACATCATTGCGCCAGCTGATTTAGCTGCCTGCTCTGGCGTTGGCGGATTACCAGAACGACCATTTCTGTCCCATTCTGCGTAAGCAACTTTATATTGGTTTACAATTTCATCCAATGCTCGTTCTGAACCGTTTGAGCCACCACTAAACATTAAACTAAATCCATCGACAATTGATTTTCCATATCCTGGAAATATGACATTAAGTGCTGTATCTATACTGTTTTCGCCCTCAACTGGATAACCACCAAACAGTATGCTTGATTCATATATATCATCGCCAAGTGAGTTACGCATAGCCTTGGCTATATCCTCACCATATACTTTCCAAGGTCTTATACCGAAACCATTTTTAATTAATTGAGATATTGTTACGCCACCAAACCATGAAACAGATGGGTCCGCAATCATAAACTCTAATTGTTTTGGATTTACTCTAATACCGCCACCGCGGACATCGGTATATGGTTTTAAAGAATCGCTAGCCCAGCTAGGTATTTTTCCGTGTAACGGAAACTTGACAGTTACTGATGTTCCTTTAGGAACATCACTGATGCTTTTATAGGTATTACCATCGCGGTCTTCATACGCTTGGAAATCATCTAGCGCTGTCTGCACACTGCTATACCAATAAGCATTCATTGGGTTGCGGGCAATTAATCGCATTGCAACTAATTGACTATTGAAAAATGCTAATGGGAAACTCATGGCATAACGCGCCAAATACATACCGTTGGTCAGTCGACGCGAAGAGTAAAGCGTACGTTCTACACGAGTCAGGGCGTTGCGATAAGCAATGTCGCGCAGTTCCTGATTTATAACAGCATCATCTAATTTACGTCCAGCACGTTCAGCTGAATTAATTAAAGTTTTAAGTTCTTGACGAGCATAAATTAAAAATAACGGATTACGAGCCATTCTATTTTCAGAATAGGCTAACACCCTCCAGAGTGTATCAATACCTGCGCTAAACTGTGCATATTTTTTTTCAACACGATTTAATTCATTGAGGCTTATATTGGGTCCGTCAATAGATTCAGGTAAATCTAACCTACCCATCAAAGAGGCTTCTACCTCTTTAGGACTGACATTTCGAGTTAATATAGTAGCTCTAAGTTTTTCGTCTGGAAAATATCTCATAAGAGTATCTTGGGTTTCATCAAACCAAGCACCAAAGTCATCTCGCGTCATTGGTCTGCCGTAAAGTTTTTCCATACGGATTCGATAATTAGCACCGTTAGGACCATACAACCAATCTAAAACATCAATCTTGCTATCGCCTCTAAATATCATTCCTAAAGGTAGGTCTAGTTCTTGACGAATCTGCCTATTAGCTAAATGCGACAAACCATTCCAGTATGGCTTACCTTCGTTTCGATAAATTTTTACAAATTTTGAACCTTCATATTTAAGCCTACGGCTAATTTCTGATTGCAAAGATGCTGCGTAAAAATTAATGCTACTGTCAACTTCATCCATGTAAGGGCTAACGCCACGAATATTAGGGTCTGCTAATCCAGCAATCGTATATTTCTTTCCGCTGGCACTAACTATTGTTTCTTCTTCCACACCAAGGGTTTTAGTTTTTCTTAACTCACCTTCACCAAAAACAAATGGCGTAATTTTTTTTCTTTCTGATTCAATAAGTTTGGCGTAACCGTGCATTTCATCAGCAGATTTAGTAAGTGCGTTTTGTGCCTGGTTGTACGCAGAAACAGCTTTATAGTAATTATCTTGAGCTGCTTGAGCTGCAGCATGTACGTCTGGGTCATTGCTGCGAGCTGCTCTGGCAGCTAGTCGGTCACGAGTACTAGCAGCTTTGGTTAAAACCTTATCTGCATCGTTGGCTGCCTTCTGTGCGTTTTCCCAAATTACAACTTTAGGTTCTATATCTGAACGAAACTTTGCAATATTAAATTTAGCTTCTTCTGCTATTTTACGAGCTTTGTACTTAGGGCTACCTGGAATAAATTTTTTTAATCTTTCTACTCTAAGTGAGCCATTATATAAAAAGTTACTGATTCCAGGTAAAGAGTTACGAATAATTTCCGTAGATTCAAGAGCCATACTTGCGCGAGCAATTGGGTCAACCACTGAGTTTTTAGGAATGTAGGCAACGCGAATAAGATTTAAATTACTAAACGTCATGTTTGCAATATCAAAAAATTCACCAAGCGTCATTGCAACTTTTGCGGTTTTAGCTCTCGTTACATCCTTAGGTGAAACCTTTGGTGTGCCTTTTAAATGAATAATGACATCTTGCTCTAATTTGCGAAAATCTAATATTGGCAAGGTGTTTGCTTCAGTTGTCGGAGATAACCAATTTTGCACGTTTACGACTCCATCTTCTGGAATGTAACCATGCTTAGCAGCATAAGATTTCATATCTTGACGCTTGCTAGACTTTTCTAAATGCCAACTTTTCATTTCTGTAATGGCTTGTTCCATGGTGCGAACATCTTGTAAATCCGTTACGCCATAACGTTTAGCCATCATCTCTAACACTTCTTGTTCAATCTCTGTTAATACTATTGCGCGAGTTGTATTATCTTGGGCTCTTAGAAACCTATCTACAGCTTTGCGTTTATATGCTACCCCTTCTGCCCCTTTAAGAAACATAATGCGATTTAGGTCAGACCTTAAATCAGCTGCTGCTTCAAATTTACGCGGGTTAGAAAGATTAATATGACCCTGAGGTCTTCCAGAACCCATCCAGGAAATAAGGCGAATCATTCGGTCATACGGTTCTGATTGATATACTGAAACTTTCCAGGCGTTATTACCTTCTGCCCCAAATAATTTTAAATCGCCATACTGTGCTTGATTAGCTATTTTTCTTCTAGTCAAATCTAAATTTTCCAAAGCAGCATATTTACCAGGACGGTAATCTGCAACCTGCTTACTGGTCAACATGTTTTCTAACGCATCAGCAAAATCCCTATCGGTTGCTTTTTTAGCATCAATTACTTTTTGATACCGTTGGGTTAGCTTTGGACTTAATTCATCTAATCCAACATCTGCAAAATCTGAAATAGGTTTCGTTAATACAATTCCATAGTTATCCAAATGGTCAGCCTTAAGTGGATTGCTTTCCATAAATCTTAAGAATGCTGCAGTATCTCCACGTTCTGCCATGAGATAATCGGCTACATCTCTATGGTTATCTAACCTAGAAACTATGGTTGCTGTCCTGTAAGGATTATTAGATTCCGATATAAATGGGTTGATAGATAACTTAGACAAATCTTTTTCTGCGACCAAATCATCAAGAAGAATGGTAAGACCAGTTCTAGTTCTTTGCTCGACTGGTAAAGCTTGCTGAGATACAGCATCTTCAAGTTCAGATTTGAACTTATTCATATCCTCAGTGGTGACAATTCTTTTTGAGCCTATGGTTTTGCGAGCTCCCGCTCTTACTGCGCTACCAGCACCTTTGGTTCCAAGAAATGCACCTGCAATATCGCTTGCTCCAGATGCAAATATACCAATCCACTCATCGCGAAACGCTCTGTCGCGTTGCTTATCATTAAAGATATCAAAATTGTCATCCATGAAAGTTGGAGTAATTTTGTCTGGCAAGACAGGGCTGGCAAATTGACCTACGGTAGTTGCAAAAGCTGCGCCGTAGGAAATTCTTTTAGATTGTTCTTTGGCAAAACGAAAACTTTGTATAGGGTTACCCTTACCAGCCATCATTGCCTGTGGTGTAAGCAATGCTGTGGATATTCCCTGGGTTAGCGGTTGTATTACACGCTTATTAAGACCTTCAACAAGTCCAATTGCGGGATTTACGAAAAAACCAAACCTGCCCTTTTTACCCGATTCAATAGCGCTAGCAACTTTAGGGATTATTGCTTCTTCTATTTTACCGACTTTGGTATCATCAAATTGTTGTTTCTTAAACTTGTCTACCTTGGATAACGGAGGTTGTGGTTTATTTTCTCCATACAAACCCGAATCAGTCCATAGACTCACTTGGGATAGCCTCCTCTTTCGCCGTCAATTCCTCTAGCATTGCGTATCGGTCATCGTCAGAATCAAACGGAAAACGCGCCAAATCCCATGCCAGCGGAGCCATGTCAAATCCAAGGTATTCAAGATTCTCTTCGAATTTCCTGAATATTTTCATTCTTGCTGACTCCGTAAGTATTTAACAAAAGCTTTCATTGTTCCCGAAGATTGTGGTGAATCTGCAAATTGCACCATTAATGGCAAGTATTTACTTAGTTTCCCTAAGTCTTCTAATTGTGCATCAGCTTGTGATTTATTAAGCCCTAATATTTCACTACCTGGACCTGGAGTATCATCTACTCCAGCAGTAACTAGCTCATCTGGTCTTTGTGTTGGTGCATTAAATGGAACGATGTTAGCCATCAGGTCGTTCATACTTGGTCTAGCTCCACCGCTTTTTGCCATAGGAGCCGACATCTGTTGATTCTGAAATTCCTTTTGCTCGCCATAGGCAGCATTAGGAAGGCGCTTTGCGCCTTGGCGGTCTGTGCGTTTTGTGTATGGACCAGGACCTGCTGGCTGCATCGTTGACATTTATTAACCTATTTCTTTTTAGGAATTTTTACGGTTGTTCCTGCCCAAATCATGCTACCTTGCTTGTATTTAGGATTCTTAGCAAACTTCTTATTTGCTGCACGTACGTCAGCAAGGGAAACACCTGCAGCTTTAGCAATACCTGAAAGCGTATCACCTCTTTTGACTACGTAAACACCGCTTGGCTTAGAATCAGATGAACCGCCAGAGACAGATTTTGTTCTATCTCTTCCTGCTCGCACTGCGGTACGTCCACGTTCTGCAGCAGAACTGCTACCAAACGCGGAACCCGAAGCGGTTTTAGTCTTTTTCTTCTCCCGCCTAATTAATTTATTAAGCTCATCCATACGTTCACGACGTGTTTGACCAACAGCACCGAAAGTTGCAAGGTCAGCAAAATTGGATAGATTAGATTGCATCAACTTTCTGTTTGTATTAAATCGACCACCAACTGTTGCGTTTGCAGATTTCTTCCCTTGAGCCTTTGCTAACTTTTCTTCTAGGCGGTTGATTTCTTTCATATCTTTATAAACAGAACCTTTAGCAAGAGATACAATTTCAGCAGCTGCTGCTGCACCTACTGCGCCTACTGCAAACCTTCTACCAAATTTAGCTAACTTACTGGCTTTCTTTGCTGCGCCAGCAGCTGCTGCCTTTGGCTTGGGCTTTGAACCTGTTGTAACTACAGTTCCTTTTGGACGAACCGCTACAGTGCCACTAGTTTTAGGTGCAGCAGTGGTTGTTTTGGCAACACCAGCCTTAGTTTTCTTTTGTACAAACTTTGGCTTTGTGGTTCCTTTACCTGCTTTTTCTGGCTGTACGTTTGTAACACTTTGCACAGGTGCAGTTTTTGGTGTTGCTGTTGCGGGATTAGCGCCTGGTCTAGTAGCTTTCCAGTTTTTGCGCTCTTTTGGAGTCATATTCTTCCATGCAGCTTTATTAGCAGCAGACTTCTCTGCACGAGTCATCTTCTTTTCAGCCTTAAGTTTCTTTTCTAGTTCTCCACCTTTAGTTACTGGTGTATCAACTACTCTAAGAGGCTTTGTGCTACCAAACTTCTTGGTATTCTTAGCAACTTCCTTGTCGGCAGCAGATTTAACTGCAGCTTTCTTAGTAGCCTTCTTAGCAGGTTTCTTTTTTGGCTTTTCATCATCATCTAAGGGATATTTACGTAAAGCCTCGGCTTTTGCTGCAGCACGGTCACGTGCAATACGTTCTTGTGCGGTTTCGGTAGGTTTTGAATATACACGCTCGCCAGTATCCGTGGTTATATAACCGCGTTTAGCTTCTTGCTGGATTTCCCGAAGAATCTTTTGGTCTTCTGCAGAATACTTTACGGTTCTGTCTTTGACGACGGCTTTTCTTTTACCAGGAAAAGCTTTTTTAGCTTCTGCTTTAGCGTCTTTTCTAGCCTGGCGAAACTTCTTTGGTGTCTTCTTCGCCATGATTTTCCTTACTTAAGCTTGTTATTGTTGCCCTTGATACCTTTAGGTGTTGGGGCTTTTGCAACTTGTCCGAGTCCTACACCTTTGCCACCAGACTTCTTGCCTGCGTGACCTGGGTGAACAGGAGCCTTTGCTGCTTTACCTTGTCTTCCAATCATTTTTTCTCCTTATTATGCTGGGATTTGTCGAGTTACTCGTCCTGCTAGAACAGGATTGCCTGAACCAGTTAGACCTGCTAACAGTTCTTGCATTGCTGGTCTACCTTGTGGTGCTTGTGGTAGTTCGCCACCGCCCATAGGTTCTCCTGGTTGTGCCATATCTGGCAGTTCAGGGGTTTCTTCTTCTGCTGGTTCTGGCTTAAACGCTTTAGCTACAGCATCTTCAAGCGCTGTTCCCTTTTTACGTTCTTCTATAACTATTGCCATTTTTTCAACAACATCCATTGGGTCTTGTCCTTGCGTTACCATCATGGGTATTGCTTGAGCAAGGGATGCAATAGAAGTCTTTAGACTGTCACGCATCTCTTCAATGTCAATTGCTCGCTCTTCTTCTCCAGCATTGAGCGAAATTGGTAAATTGCGACGTAGCATTCCTCGTGAGATTAGCTTGTCGCCTCGTGCTTGTAGACCCCAAACCAGTGCGCGGTTAGGGTCAAGTCCTGCCATCAATCCATATTCAACGGTTACGCCATGGTTACCGTTAATGTCGTTTGATGGTTTATATCTTAATTTATATGGAACACCATTGGCTGTTGCAGATACTTCACTAACCGTGTTAGCAAAAAATGCTTCATCGGTTGCAAACGCAATTGAGATTGCCTGACCAATTGCTTCACCAAGGATAGATTGAATAACTTTAATCTGTGAATCAAATCCAGCCATAAGCGCCTTAACGCCTTGACCAGTAACAATAGAACCTTCTGCCTGACCTGCACGTGCTTGTGGAAACCTGGTTCCTAGCTTTAACTCATCTGCAAGAATGTTGTTTTCGGCAAAGGCATATTGCGGTACATCTAAGTTTATGCGACGTATTTTCTCAGGACTGTTCGAACGAATGACCGAATCAGGACCAACGGATAGCTGAGTAACATCAGTGGGAAGAGCAAGAGGAGCTTCAACAGACTTTTGAACAGCCTCCATAGTGAGCAAAGCAAGACGCGCTTTTGCTGCATACACTGGCAAAACATCGTCGAATGTCCCTCGGATTTCACCATCAAGCGAAGGGCGTTGAGCAACCGTAACTGGGACTCGACCAATCTTGTTTTGGCTTTGGGCAAGTACTACACCTCCGCGACTTGGTATAAACATTACATTACGGTTCTTATCCACCCATCGGACAACCTCAAGCAATTCGTTCTCATTTGCTCTTTGTCCAAACGCACTGGTCTGTAAAATTTTATCTGCAACCTCAGGGAACTTGGCTGCTAAATCACCAGCTTTGCGATAATATGAACGGCAGTAGACAGTTACTTCCCCGAATCTGTCCGTGTCGTAATAAGCACCCATGGAATTTTCGACATGGATATGCGGTCTTTTTTCCTTGAAGTTAGGCTCAACCCTAAATACACAAAATCCATAGGTTCCTAACTGGTCTGCGCCACGCAGTAGCTCTGTTCCAAGACGCGAAGATGCAACATAATAGTTTGCAATTTTTGTTCTTTTGTCAGCCTTGGTACGCTGGTTATCATCAAGGGACGAATCTCCAGCAGCTGTTATGGTAGGTAATACACCTGCCTGCTCAGAGACATCGCGAGCAACCACGTCAATAAGGTTGGCAATAATAGGCTTAGACCAGTTTCCCTCTGGGAATAAACCACGAAATACTTGGTCAGCATTACCTGCTCGGACCATGGCAACTTCACGCATACGTTTGTCGCGTTCAGCATTACGAGTTTTTATCTGCTCATAGGCATGTACAAGTTCTTTCATTATTACAATCTCACTATTCGCTGCGCTGCAGCTAAGTCATCTAAGTTAATGATGTATCTATCCTCAATCGCCTTAGAAGGCGTAAATTGATTTTTCATAAAATTGGGTACGTTCGAAGCGGTAAGCAATACATCGCGGGCTACGATTTCACAGAACCATAGTGCCATTACAGCATCCATCTTGAGTTTCTTACCCTGCACCCCTGGTTGCCAAACAACCAGTTGTTCTATTAATTTTTTTACATGTTCATTACGTGAAGAATCTGGCAACTCAATCATATGGTCACCAGCATGCTTTAAGTTATTATTATTACCATCACGTTTAATGATAGTTCCAAACAACGGAGCCAGAGAAGCTACACCAAACTCTGGGTCTTGCTTATTGTTACCTGTGTAGTGTGGGCGGTAGTTGATACCGCGAGTAGACAAGAAGTTTCTAATCTCCTCATCCTTTGTCAAGAAAAGCTGAAAAGCATTCGACTCAACAATAACCGTATGTGGTTTGTAGGCATCGGTCCATTCTCGAATCAGAGTTCTGATTGCTGCAGGTGTGGGGCTGCTCATGACGTAAACGTCCATGACATAGCGCTTTTGTGTTCTGCGGTCAACCGCGTAGGCAACTGCTGCGGTGTCACCAGACATAGCAGGGTCAATACCAATGATTCGGTAAAAGTTTTGCGAGTTATCAGGGTGACCAGCAGCGCCTGCAACCAGCGCACCCGATTTTCTCATTCCATTAACTGCGCCTCTAACGCACATCGGGTCGAAGATTGCATTCTCTGCGATATCGAGATTCTGGTAGACCAAACTCCATTTGGATGGACCAGCCTCGTTACGGACCGCTGTTAGACGCGGTCCTGTCCATCGGTCAAAGTAACCATTCTCATCTGGAATATCATTTTCAATAAGAGGTTGTTCTGACTTTCCCCAGAGAGTTTTCCAATCCTCTGGATTGTCTGCGTATTCCAATACGGCAGGCATGGACAAATAGGACCACGGTACGATTCCGTCCGTGTAATGCTGCGGGTTGCGTAATTCTTTATATAGGTCTACTGCAGAAACTCTGGTTCCAACGACAAGAAGCTGCCCTCCGCCTGGTGGAAGACGGCTGGCAACTTCTTGGCGAATCCATTCTTGTTGTTTAGCCCATTCCGCTGAGTTGGAAAGCGTAACAACGTCATCAAGTACGATTAAGTCAGCGCGAGCACCGTAGATTTGCCCACCCATACCAATTGCTTCAATTGTTGGGTCTTTAGAATCCGACTCGCGGATATCTGCGCCTAAGTAAATCTTGTTTGCCGACCATTGGTCGGAGGTTGCTTTATACCCATCGTTAGGACCAAACCCAGCTTGTAGGTCAGCATAACGTGGATGAGTCAATCTTTGTTTAATACCGTAGAGAAACTTCTTAGCTTGCTCTTGAGTTTTAGAAATTAAGATTACGTTTATGTTTGGGTTTTGAACTACGCGGTAAGTCACGTAGTTTATGGTGATTGTCATGGTCTTGGCGTGGTTAGGAGGGATATTTACCAAGAGGCGGGATAATCCCGCCGACCCCTTCTCGTAGGTCATTGCTGGATGTAACCAGCGGGGTTCTTTGCCTTCCAACATGTCAACCACGTTGAGCATATGGTCCCAGACTTTAGTAGCCAAGTAAGCCTCAGAGAAGCTCGCGAAGTCTTTTAGACCAGAGCGAGCTTCGCCAGCCAAGTCAGAGGTTCTTAACCGAGCATTGTCTATATATGCAGCGAAGCCCTCGGCTTCGCGCCGTTGGGTGTCATACCAAGAACGACTTCTACCAATAACTTTTAAGGCATCGGTAATGGTGCGCCCTTGGCGCACCAAATCGATTAGTTCTTTCCTGGCTTCTTCAGGGGTTAAATTTCTTTCCAAGTCATCTCCAGTACCTGTAGGGGTCTACAGGGGGATAGACAGAGGTATCCCCACTTTATTTTTTTACCAAGGTTAGGCAGGCAAAAGCCTGCCTTCTACGGCTTCGTGGAACTCAGCCGTTACACTTATATAGGGGACTAGAGCATGGGCGTGTTTCAAGAGCAAAATAAAACTTTTTTTCTTGGTTATATAAAAGTGCTGGTCAGAGTGGGTTTTCTGGTGAAAATATTTTAGCTGATAGGGGGGGTGGGGGTGGGGGGGCAGTTAAAAAACCCTGGGGTTCGATACAGCGCGGACGCAAAAAAAGGGGCAGAGGTTGCCCCCTGCCCCAGTAAAAACACGCTCAAATTTGACAAAACCGCCCCGCATGTGGTATGCGGAGCGGTAGTGTTTGCTGACTATCTATAGGCGCGCCCGCGTATCTCTACGCGTTGACCCGCTTGATGACTACGCGGAGGGAATTGAGCACGATTGACAACTCGCGCACACCGCGATTTTCGACTACGTCGAACACGATTCCGACATGCTTACCGACTGCCACGATATCGCCATGCCATGCGTCTACTAGACGCGTCAACTCGAAATCGGGAACGTGCTCTAACGTCGGCACGTTGTAAAACTCTTTCACTGCCCTGACCTCTTCGCGTAGGTTCACGAGTAGGTCATCCTTCGTCCATGCTGTGCCTTCCATGCTGTTGCTCCTTGTTCAATCACTGAACCCAGCGTTCAGCGATAGGGAGCATTATCTCACGACCATGCCCCTCATGTCAATTCCAGCCGTCTGACTGAGCGTAAATGCGGCGTGTCTAACGTAACCCATCACATCATGACACATCACACCCGATACGCCCCAGACATGACACATGAAATACGTATTACGCATATGGGTAATTGACAGCTCGCGCATGTTCTTTTCATTGAATAGCAAATCGAAGATTTGCTTAGATAAATGTCGCCAATCGGAAACACCGAGACGGCAGAAAGGAAGCACCATGCCAAAAGGAATCACCAATCCCCAACGCAAGAACGGCAAGGCTTGGAAGAAGAAGCCAAAAGTCCAACGCAAGACAGGCAAGACAATCGGAGGCTACTCGCTACTCAAACTCGTAAAGCGAGCAGACAAACGCGCACCATTCACAGGTAACGCAATCAGATAGCACATCGAAGATGTGCTTAAAAGATAGACCGCTAGTCGGAGATACCGACGGCAGAAGGGAAACACCATGAGAAAAGTAGCAACCCAAACCCTCAGCGCCACAGTCAAGAACGGCGTTGTTCATGTAAGCAAGGCGGATGACAAGCGAGTATTCGCGAAAGTCCGTATCACCACCAACACCGCCAAATCTTCAAAGAAGATTCAGGCAATCCTTGACTCGTTCAAGGCATACCCCAACTTCGTAACACTCTTAGGCGAGATTCAGAAAGTCGAGCCAAAGGCTTACCTCACACTTAAGGGAGGCGTATCAGCATGAGTGAGGACACCACACTCTCCATCATAATGCTTTGCCTATTGGCAATGACATTCATAACTGGAGCCCTTATGGGCTCATTACGTCGCGACACCGAGTGGCGCAGGTTCTTAGCAGAACAGAGTTCTGCTGATGATACTCATTGGGACACGACAATTCGTGAAACCGAGTCGAAATCCATATGGAACGACTAGACCAAGCAACGACAGAGGCAGTCATCACCTGCGGTGACTGCCTGCGTCCCGAATGTAAAGGATGTGAATACTGATGATGGGTTATACAACCGACGACATTGACAAGTTCCAAGGAACTTTAATGAATGTCTACGCCAGTGGCGTATGTAATAGCAAGCAAGCCGAAGTCCTAAAAGAAATCAAAGATTTCTTTGATGGGCTACTAGTGGAAGGAAGAATCCAATGAGCAATTTTGACGCAAATGATTTCGCACATGACTGGCTATTGGTCATTGAAAATGACCATGAGTCATGGACACGTCTCGTAGATGATGTCAAGTCTATGGACTGTGACCGAATCGCAGTGACCACGTATCTCCGCGAAGAGTGGGATGTGCTGGTCGACCAAATGGCAAGCGCTGTCGAAGACAAGGTGTCAGATGTAGGCGCTTTACTGCTACGCCAGATGTTATTAACTGGCGACTATCCATTCCATCTCATTGCTAATCATGTGATTAGCAATATCAAAGAAACGGAGGTATAAACATGGGAGCAAGGGTGAATTTCGTGTTCACACAGTTTGAGAACTCACCAAAGGTGGTGCTGTATTCACACTGGGGCGAGACCACATGGGAGTATGACCTGGCTTGTGCTCTGTCTGTAGCAGAGCCACGTTGGGACGACCCTACTTATGGAACTCGTATCGTCATCTCCAATTTAATTGGAGAACATGGAAGTCAGAGACTGGCTTCGGTATCTACGCAACCACAGACATGACAGATGCCTGGGACTTGTGCGTAGAGATTGACTTTGTCAATAAGACTGTTGACAGAGTTCCTTTTAATACATTCACAAAATATCAAATAGCGAAAGGAGAATACCAAAATGCCTAAGTATCTCGTATGGCAAAAGCGCGAGTTCATGTTCTACCAGGAGGTAGAAGCACCAAGCAAGAAGCAAGCAGTCGAGCTCGCGCTAGAGCAAGGTGACTGGGAACAAGACCAGAACTATGCCGAAATGTTCTACGAAGTAGAACCAATACCAAATGAACTACAACCTGAGGTCGATGACCTCATCAAATCAAAGGAGGAAAGCAATGCCTAATTGGGTAATGAACACGCTGTCTATCACTGGCACACCAGAGGTGATAGCACAGATGAAGGCGCAGTTATCTGCGCCATACGAAGTCAGTCACTACGACTGGCGTAGTGAAGAGATGGAAATTGTAAAGGTTGAACAACCTTTTAGTTTCTGGAACATCATCAAGCCAACAGACTTAGAGGCTTACTATGATGCGAAGGACAAGCCACAAACAGGAGCAGACCACTGGTATTCCTGGAACATCCGCAACTGGGGGACTAAGTGGGATGTCCGCGAAGTCCAAGCCAGCGAGTCACCCGAATCTTTAGGATTCGGATTCGATACCGCATGGGCTCCGCCAACCGAGGCAATCGACAAACTTGCTGAGCAATACCCAACCGCATCCATCGAGCTCGCATATACGGAAGAGCAAGGATGGGGTGGGGCTATTGAATGGGAAGATGGAACTGGTTGCGAAACCGATTCATATGAATATAAATGCTGGAACTGCGACGAGAAGTTTCAGTCATACGAAGAGGCAGAGTTCGACGAAGAGTCGGGCGAACATCTATGTAAGGAGGAAACACATGGGAAGTAACACATCGAAAGACCTAGCAGAGAATGTCATTGACATTCGCACATCAATCGCAATCCAGTTGCGAGGTAATCATTATCCGCCAGTCCCATTGTCCATGGTCGAGCCATGTATAGAAGCCATCTATGCCTGCTCGGACGAGGACTACGACAAACAGATAACACTCCCAGAGGGAGTGACATGGAAAGGCAAGACGACTGCGCCAGCATGGGCGATAGTCGAAGGACATCACCTAGAGCCTTGGCTGTAGCGCGTGTTCTTTTAGCACATCTTTAGATGTGCTGATAAATAGCAACGGCAAAACTCAACGAAAGGAGCAGTCATGCCGAAACTCAAGCGGTCACATGACCGCAAGGTAACCAACCTAGCAACGCCGAATGGCAAGCGGTCAGCAATCGCTAACACATTCGGTCTGCCTAGTGGCAAGCAATACTCATGCCCCTATGCCACCAGTATCTGCGAAAAGATTTGCTACGCAGGGAAACTGGAGAAGATGTATACCTCGGTTCGTGAAGTGTTACTTCACAACTGGAATGCCCTACGTGATGCCGATAGGTATGACATGTGGGCAATGCTCGACACCATGATTCTGGATTTCAAATCAGAATGCGACACCAAAGGTGTCGAGAAACTATTCCGTATCCATTGGGATGGCGACTTCTTCAACGACCAATACACATGGGCGTGGAAGGTAGTCATCGAGAACCATCCCGACATACAGTTCTGGGTGTACACACGTAACCCAGACGCAGCTCGTGCGTTACGAGATATTCCCAATCTCTCGCTGTATTACTCTGCAGATGCAGAGAACTGGGAGTTCGCACCGCAAGGTGTGAAGATTGCCTACCTCGCTGACACTTTCAGTGATGGTAAGCGAATCATACTAGCAATGACAGGTAAAGCGGGAGCCTCATGTCCCGAACAACTCAAGCGCATCCCACTCATCTCCGAAAAGGGTGGAGCCTGTGCGGTATGCCGTCTCTGTGTAGATGGTAAGTCCGACATTCGATTCAGTATCACCAAACGATAGGAGCAAACATATGGAAACAGAAACAGTAACAGGAACAGAGTCACCCAAA
>Ga0163212_1000154_pt1 | contig 27594 bp, 26 predicted proteins | sample Malawi_45m_30L_FD_113532 | JGI IMG/M metagenome (GOLD analysis project Ga0163212, IMG submission 113532) | Freshwater microbial communities from Lake Malawi, Central Region, Malawi to study Microbial Dark Matter (Phase II) - Malawi_45m_30L | ecosystem: Environmental > Aquatic > Freshwater > Lake...
CGCCGAACGACCTGCAGGGAGCGCAATCACGATCACGCCGAGGAAGATCGCAGCGAGGAAGTGTCTCCAGGCCAAGAGGTCGAGCCAATCGAACCCGGTGGGATAGATCCACTTTGCGAAGAGTGGACCCGAACCGTAGCCGAATGCGGAAATCGCGACGAGGAGGATCCAGGGGAGTCGTGAGCCGCGCATCGCAGAAGGATACGCGAGGAACCGAGTATCATCTGCGCATGTCTTCCAGCGCGCGCCTCACCGCGGCCTCTCCGCTTGCCATCGCACTCGGGATGCTCGCGATCTACATCGTCTGGGGGACCACCTATCTCGCCATCCGTGTCGTTGTCGATCCCACTGCTGGGAGTGCTATCCCTCCGTTCACCATGGTTGCGCTTCGGTTTGCCCTTGCCGGCGCGGTGATGCTCGCGATCGTCGCCGTGGTAGCGCGGCCAGCACTGCGCAGCTTGACGCGCGCACAGATTCGCGATCAAGTGATCGTTGGACTTACCCTGAACGTCGGGTCGCTCGGGCTCACGTCGTACGGTGAACAGACCGTCCCATCAGGGATCACCGCGCTTCTCATCGCACTCCTCCCCATCTGGGTCGCCCTGATCGGTCGGGTTATCTATAAGGACCGCATTGCGCCGCTGACACTGTTCGGCATCGTGATCGGCCTCGTGGGTGTGGTAATCCTAATCTCGCCGCGCACCGATGGTGCAGGGCTCGACCCTCTCGGACTCGCGTGCATTCTGCTCAGCTCGTTGAGCTGGGGAGGTGGATCAATCTGGAGTCAGCGGCGCGCGGCTACTCCGCCTGACGCACGCGTTGCGGTGACGATCCAGATGCTTGCTGGGAGCGCTGGTGGCGCGCTCGTGGCCCTGCTGCTCAGCGAGCCGGCGCAGATCCAACCTGAGACGATCGGACCGGACGTGCTCTCTGCACTCCTCTACTTGACGACGGTTGGGAGCCTCTTCGCCTACAACGTCTACACTTGGCTCCTCCGCGTCGCCCCGTTCGGACTCGTCTCCACCTATGCCTATGTCAACCCCGTCGTTGCCGTGATCGCGGGTGGGCTGATCCTCTCGGAGCCAATCTCCGCCCAGATCGTGCTCGGCGGTGGCATCGTGGTCCTTGGGGTTGCCGCAATGGTGACCGCACGAAGTCGCACCATCAAGGCGGGTGGTACTGCACGCTGAGGCTAGGATGCACGCATGGATCTCGCCAAGCGACGCGCATTCACTGAGAGGGTGGTAGCGGCGGGCCGGGACGCAGGAGTGGACGTTCGCCCCCAAGCGATGGACGAGAGCACCGCCACTGCGGCACAGGCGGCGGCTGCGCTCGGCGTTGAGGTTGGACAGATCGTCAAGAGCCTCGTCTTCTCGATTGAGGGAGAGGCAGGGACGCGCGGCGTCCTCTGTCTGGTCTCAGGTGCAGATCGCGTGGATCTCACCGCGCTACGCCGCGCACTCGATCTCGCGAGTGGTGAACAGGTTCGTCGCGCAACGGCGGATGAGGCTCGTGCGTACACCGGCTTTGTCATTGGCGGTATCCCTCCCTTTGGACATACACCTTCACCTGAATTCAGAGCGCCAATCGCACTTGCGGATGCGGGGCTCTCTTCGCGGGGTGAGCTCTGGGCCGCCTGTGGCACCCACCTTGATGTCTTCCCCATAAGCTACGACGCCCTCCTTCAGGCGGCTGGTGCACGTGAGGTTTCTGTGAGCGAGCGCCCAGCATGAGCGGTGGCCGCGCGCCTTTCATGAAGATCACGCGCGCCGCTGCGCGTCGCTTTCTGGCGGAGCGGCACATGCTCCTCCCACCGCGCTCGCTCCCCGCGAGTCGTGGATCCGTACTTGTGCTGATCGAACGACTCGGCTCGCTGCAATTTGATCCTGTTGATCTGGCAGGCCGGAGCCACGAACTGGTCTGTCATGCGCGCATCGATGGTTTTGAACCGCGTTGGGTCGACGAACTGCTCTACGCGAAGGTGCCCGCAAAGCGTGCGCTCATTGAGCAGTACAACGGCGTGCTCGTGATCATCCCTACGAGTGAGCTGCCGTACTACCGCCGCCCTATGGACAAACGACGCGAGAGGTTCTGGAGTGACGGTACCTACAAGAAGCTCAAGCCTTGGGCGGAGACGATCATATCGCGCATCACCAGCGAAGGTGCCCTCAGCGCGAATGACTTTGGTCCCTCCAAGCTCGTCGACTGGTCATGGGGACCAACGCCCGCCTACCGCGCCGCACTCGAGATGCTCACAAACTCAGGCGAACTCTACCTTGCACGACGCGAGGGCTCCACTCGCTGGTTCGACCTTCCTGAGAGACTCCTCCCCCGTAATGTGCTTGAGCGGCGAGTCAGCGAAGAGGAGCAGATTGCGCACACCTTCCTGGCGCGACATCGCGATATGGGTCTCACCGCAGCGAACGCGGCGTGGGTTCCTCGTGACTGGCCACTCACGAGGAAGCAACTTGTGGAGCGGCTCATTGCCGGCGGCGAACTGTTGGAGGTTGAGATCGTTGGGCTCCCTGGTGTGTGGCGACTCCCCGCAGGCGAACGATTTGCGCTTGAGGCGGCGACGCGCGCGACCACTGGAAGTCGAACTGCCGCAGCAGATACTGATGCGGTCACGCTGCTCTCGCCGCTCGATCCGTTGATTCATGATCGCGCGCGCCTTGAGCAGTTGTACGACTTCCACTACCGCTGGGAGATCTACACGCCAGAGAAGAGGCGCACCTACGGGCCGTACACAATGCCGATCCATGCCGGCGACGCGATCGTGGGCCGAATCCAGATGCACCGCGAGAAGGGGGCAACTGATGGAATGGCCGGTGCACTGGTCATCGATGGCCTCTGGTGGGAGAGGCGCACAACGCCTCAGCACCACCTTGATGGGTTGGCGCGGGCGATCCGATCCCATCAACGCTTGCTCGGTCTCAACGCGGGGAGGATGCCGACGACGCTGGCCGAGCGGACAGATGGAGGTCAACTCTTCAGAAGACTGAAGCGTGCGGATCAGTTTTTGGCCAAGGACTAGACGCCGAGGTACGCCTCTTTCACCTTCGGGTTGTTCGCAAGCTTCTTGCAGACATCTTCAAGGGTGACCTCCCCGATCTGCAAGATGTAGCCGCGGTTCGCGATGCCGAGCGCCATCATCGCATTCTGCTCAACGAGCAGGACCGCAGTGCCGCGCGAGTTGATCTCCTTGATGATGTCAAAGATCTGTTCAACCAAGATTGGTGCGAGGCCCATAGACGGCTCATCGAGGAGAAGCACCCGTGGCTGGCCCATCAACGCGCGACCGATCGCCAACATCTGTTGCTCGCCACCAGACATGGTTCCAGCGGCCTGGAACTCGCGTTCTTTCAGACGTGGGAATAGATCGAATACCTTCTTGAAGTCTGCCTGTACGTCGGCGCCAGGCTTGCGCAGGAAGGCACCCATCTCAAGATTCTCGCGAACTGACATTCGCGTAAAGACTCGCCGCCCCTCTGGACTGTGCCCAACGCCGAGTCGCACGATCTCGTGTGCAGCCACACTCTCGATGCTCTTACCGTTCAGCGTGATGCTCCCGGACCGGGCGCGTTGTAGGCCAGAGATCGTACGCAGCGTTGTCGTTTTTCCCGCACCATTCGAGCCGATCAGGGTGACGATCTCACCCTCCTCAACCTTGAGGGAGACGCCGCGCAGAGCGTGCACCGCTCCGTAATACGTGTGTACGTCTTTCAACTCAAGCAGCGACATTGCGTGTTCCTCTCAGTGCCCACTCGCGGCTCCGCGACCGAGGTACGCCTCGATCACCTGCGGATTGCTTCGAATTTCCGCGGGGAGGCCTTCAGCGATCTTCTCTCCGTGATCGAGCACGGTGATACGGTCCGAAATGCCCATCACAACACGCATGTCGTGCTCAATGAGCAAAATGGTGATGTTGCGTTCGTCGCGAATCCGACGGATGAGTGCCATCATCTCAGCAGTCTCCTTTGGGTTCATTCCCGCCGCCGGCTCGTCGAGGAGCAGCAGCTCTGGTCGTCCGGCGAGCGCGCGTGCGATCTCGAGGAGGCGCTGCTTGCCGTACGGAAGTGCCGATGCGAGCGTGTTCTCCTCTCCGGCGAGCCCAACGAAGGCAAGGAGTTCGCGCGCCTCGCGCTCAGCGTTCGCCTCTTCAGTGCGGGTAGGCCGTGACTGGAAGATTGTGCCGAGGAACCCAGAACGTAGGTGGACGTGCGCGCCGACGAGGATGTTCTCCAATGCGGTCATCTTCTTGTACAAACGGATGTTCTGGAACGTACGTGCGAGGCCTGCCTCCACCATGTCGTTCGGTCGCGCGGGTCGAGTGATCCCGAATCGCTTGATGAGTCGCACATACCACAGCGGTCGCACGATTGTAAGCAGAAGCGCCGTCACGAATCCGAGCATCGCGATCACGACAGAGAGGACGCCCTCGTAGAAGCCCTCAACACCGCCGACGACAAACAGGAAGTAGGCAACTGCGGCGATCATCGGGATGATTGGCGCTAGCAAGAGGAGCGGCTCGCGGCTGGCCCCAGTCGGCGGGGAGATGAGACGCTTCCCGTTGAGTTCGACGTGACCTCCCGTGGGCGCATAAATCCCTGCAATCACGTTGAAGAGCGTGGTCTTCCCAGCGCCATTCGGACCGATGATTGCAGCGATCATGCCACGGGGAATCTCAAAGTCGACCCTGTTCACGGCAACGAGTCCACCGAATCGACGAGTGACGGCACTCGCCCTCAGCACCACATCGGAGCGCGACTCTCGACTCACTTGCCTACTCCTACTGAGTCCTTGAAGATGCGCATCCGACGCTTCGCAGGGAAGATCCCCTGAGGGCGCTTGAGCATCATCAGCACGAGCACGACGCCGTAGAGGACGTACTGGAACTCGAGGAAGTCAATCTCCTGGAGCACTGAAATGTTGAAGTTGTCGATGAGCGTGTTGATCTGCTTCAGGAAAATGCTCTGCACGAGGTAGATCACGAACGCGCCTGCGGCAACGCCGACTGAGTTACCCATCCCCCCGAGGACGACGGCCGCGACGGCCGAGATGGAGACGACGAACTTGAACTGATCAGGGGCGACAATCGTCAGCTTTGCCGCATTGAAGACGCCAACGAACCCGGCAATCGCAGCGCCAACGGCAAAGGCCTGCAGCTTGGAGATCACCGTGTTGACGCCCGACGACTCCGCAGCGAGCTCGTCCTCGCGCACCGCATCCCAGGCGCGGCCGATGCGACTGTCTTGCAACCGGAAGACCACGATCATTGTCACGGCGATCATGACCATCATCAGGACATAGAAGGGCCACGGATTGATCAGCGTGAACTCGAGGATGCCGGGGATCACCGGTTTGTCGACGCCACCGAGTCCGTTCGTCCCGCCAGTGAAGGGATCCGAGTTGAGCAACACGATCGGGACGATCTCTCCGAAGCCGAGAGTGACGATCGCGAGGTAGTCGCCGCGCAATCGCAGCGTCGGAGCACCGAGGAAGATGCCGAACATGGCGCCAATGATTGCGCCGACGATGAGCATCGGCCAGAAGGGGAGGTGGATGTCGAAGAACGGTGAGGCGACAATCGCATAGGTGTATCCGCCGAGCGCAAAGAAGGCAGCATACCCAAGGTCGAGTAGCCCAGCGAAACCGATCACAACGTTGAGTCCAACGGCCAAGAGCGCGTAGATCCCTGCGATGGTGAACGCATTGACCCAGGCGTTCATCGACTGCAGGTCGCCAAGCGGCGGGATCCTGCTGATGAGCGGCAAGGCCACTCCAATGACGACCACCGCCACGAGCACGCCGAGCGAACGGTGCTGCGCGAAGTACGCGTTGGACCGCGCGCGCAGGGGCGCGAAGCGGGCGAGCAGCGCACTCATGCGCGATCACCCGTATGCGAGCCGAGCAGGCCGGTTGGTCGGAAGACGAGGATGATCACAAGGAGGGAGAAGACAATCGCGCTCCCCCACCGACCAAATCCGAATGCAGCGGCAGCCACCTCGATGAAGGCGATCAAGAAGCCTCCGAGCGCCGCACCCGCGGTGTTACCGATCCCTCCGAGCACGGCGGCGGTAAACGCCTTAAGCCCCGACTGGAATCCGAGGGTGAACGTGGTGTTGCCGTAGTAGAGGCCATGGATGACTCCTGCGGCTCCAGCGAGCCCCGATCCGATGAGGAATGTGATCATGATCGTGCGATTGATATCAACTCCCATCAGGGACGAGGCGTCGCGGTCCATTGCCGTGGTTCGCATTGCTCGGCCTGTGCGTGTGCGCGCGATAAAGAGCTGGAGGACGAGCATCAGAAGGATCGCCGATCCGATCACGAAGAGATTGAGGAATGGGACACGGCTCTCGCCGAGCATGAACACCCACTGGGTTGGAAACAGTTGCGGCACGTTTGTGATGTACGGCCCAACGAGGAACTGGATGATGTTCTGGAGGATAAAGCTGACACCGATTGCGGTGATGAGCGGGGCAAGCTTTGGCGCATGCCGCAAGGGCTTGTAGGCAAGGCGCTCGATCAGCGCGCCGATCAGCGCCATGATCATGATCGTAACCAGAAAGAGGATCACAAGGCTGATCACCAGTGTCGGAATGTCAGTGATCGCACCCGATTGGCCGAGGAGCGTGGTGCTGACGCCAATCGAAACAAATGTAGCGACCATGAAGACGTCGCCGTGGGCAAAATTGATGAGTTCGATGATCCCGTAGACCATGGTGTATCCGAGCGCGACAAGCGCGTAGATCGCGCCGAGGGTCATGGCGTTGAGGAATTGATCGAAGCCAAGGATCCCCAGCGTGAGCGCGAGGAACCCCGTGATCACCGCAGGGATGAAGAGCTGACCGCGCACTCGCTCGGTTCGAACGGTGCCGGCTGCAGTTGCCATAGCCCCTCCTCTCTCCTCGCGCGGCGTTCTAGCGATTCTGACTGCAGCCAGTGCGTTGGGCAAGCCCTCGCCTGGATATATGACGGGATCGCGGCGATCTGTTGGTGAAGGGCCCCTTCACCCTTGCGGGCGAAGGGGCCCCATCGCAAACGTTGCGACTTGCTGCGGGGAGACCCCGCTACAAGTTACTTCGCCGCGTAATCAACCTGCTCAACGAACTTCCAGTTGCCATCAACTACCTCATAGAGAGAGATGACCTTCTGGGACGTGTCGCCGACCTCGTCAAACGAGAGGTCGCCGAGGACCGTGGAGTACGTCACAGCCGTATCGACGACTGCTGCGCGAACCGTCTCTCGCGTCACCTCGCCAGCCGCAGCGGCTCGCTTGATGGCGTCGAGGACGACCTGGGCGCATGCGTAACCAGCTGCAGAGTATGCACCTGGAGCTTCGCCGTACTCAGCCTCGTACTTGGATGCGAATCCCGCCTTATCAGGGATGTTCTCGATTGCAGCAACGGAGCTGAAGCTCTTTGCAGATGCTGCTCCCGCGATTGCAATGTACGAACCTTCGCCTGAACCATCCTGGATTCCATCGCCGGCGTAGAACTCAATGTCTCCGCCGCCGGCCTGTTCAATGGCCTTGCGGAAGAGTCCAGCGCCGTCCGCTGTCACACCGCCGTAGAAGAACGCGTCTGGACTTAGGGCCAAGGCTGCGGTCACAATTGCGGTGAAGTCAGTCGTACCGGCTGGTGCGCCTTCGCGACCGAGGACAGTGCCGCCACCGGCCTTGAACTCAGCTTCGAATGCGTCGGCAATACCCTTGCCGTAGGTGTCGGTTGAGTCGACGATGAACACCTGCGACTTGCCGCGTGACTTCGCATACACGGCAACGGCCGGACCCTGGAAATCGTCAGTTGCAGCTACGCGAACGTAGTTGACTGGTCGACCACCGCGGAGAGCGGCGCCCGCCTCACCCTTGGTGAGGTCTGGGTTGGTGTTCGATGGCGAGCACTGTACAAGTCCCGCCTCTGAAGAGACTGGAATCTGTGCCTTCGCCGATGAGCTGTTGAACGGGCCAACCACTGCGACAACGGTTTCGTCGCCCACAAGGGTTGTCATGTCCGTCGCGGCCTGAGCCGGGTTGTGGACGCCGTCGACTGCGTGATCAAGGATCTTCGTCTCGATCGTGTATCCCTCGATCGGATTATCCTTCACCGCGAGAAGCGCGCCGTCACGGGCAGGGCCCGCAGACGCCAGCGATGAACCGGAGAGCGGGAGGGTGATACCAATGGTCAGCGTCTTCCCTGTCTCGGTTGCACCACCGCATGCAGCTGCAAGAAGTGCAGCTGCTGCAAGGGCTGCGAAGCCCTTCGTGTTAAAGACCTTCATGAGGTCCTCCTTCTACTATTCCGCGCCAGATCCGACGCGGGCTCGAGGCTGATTCGGACTATGCAATCACCAAGCGGCGGCTTTCGCCCAGTCGTTGGTGCGGCTGCGTCCGATGCAGTCGAGGCCCTTGATCATGAAGGAGTCGGAGCGACTGCGCAACTTTTTTCTCAAAATTTATGCGTAAATTCAGCGCATTCACGCGCAAATGGTGAATTATTCAGAAAACGCAACCAAACATCCCGCTCCCGTTTACTGCGCGGTGCCCAATCTCGCAGAAATTGTTCAGGCCATACGACCCGGCTCAGCAACCAAGAGGGCAGCACCCAATGGGAGAGAGAGAGGCGTTTCGCGTTCCTCACATGATGCGCTCTGGAGCGCGTGCAGTGTGACTCTTCCAACCTGCGCCTCTGCATCAGCACCGTTTCGAGAAGTCAGCGTGAGTGTGGCGCCGCGCGGTGTATCGAGCGTCCCGATCCATGGACCGACGACTGCGCGAACCTCAAATGCACGGCTCACCGTGATCACGCAGACCCCAGGCTTCGCCCAATCAATCGCTTGCAAGCGCTTCACGGTTGCGGCCGGGTCCGTCGCACGACGAGCTTCACCCTGGTGCAACGGACGATCTGGATGATCACGTCCCCAATCGCTGACGCGGTAGGTGAGGTCCGAGGGTTGTTGCACTTCCCAGACCAGCAAGCCCGGCATGAGCGCGTGGAGCGTTCCTGGAGGGACGTCGAGTGCATCTCCGACCTTCACCGAGATCCGCGCGAGGAGTGGCTCAACCTTCTCGCCCCTCGCGAGCGACGTACTGATCTGTTCCGCACTGACCGCTGGATCTCGCCCGAGGAGTAAGTGCGCGTTGGGCGCCGCTTCCAGGATGATCCACGCTTCATGTTTGCCGAGCGAGCCCGCGCCGTGCAGCTCTGCAGCAAGTGCATCATTTGGATGTACTTGAACCGAGAGTCGATCATGGACGTCGAGTAGCTTTACGAGTGGTCGTCGGTCGCCGATCTCCCCGAACCACGCCTCTCCAATGCGCACCTCTGCGGGCTCTTGTGGCGCTGCATCTGGGAAGAGCCCTGCGAGTCGAGTACCACCCCACACGCGAGGGACGAGTCGTGGCGCAATCAGCTTCACGACTGCACCACCGTCAGCGCAGCAGCGCTGCGACCGCATTTGCCACGACTGGAATCTTGCTGGCCGAGAGGCCGGCAAAGTTGATGCGGCCGCGCGCCACAAGGTAGATCGCATGCTCGTCGCGAATCCGCGCAAGCTGCGCGTCGCGAAACCCAAGCAGCGAGAACATGCCGCGACCGGTGAGGAGGTGCGAGAAGTCGCCCGCGCCCGCGTGTGCCAGCGCGTCAACAAATGCGCGTCGGTTGCCGTTGATTCGCTCACGCATCGCGGTGACTTCACCCTCCCACTGTTCGCGCAGCGCGTTATCACCCAGGATCTCCGCGACAATCTCTCCCCCGTGTCCAGGTGGGTTTGACCAGGCGGCACGAATTGCAACTTTGGCGTGCGTCAGGATGGCGGCGGCGGCGGCTGGATCCGCCGCAACAATGGCAAGTGCACCGACTCGCTCATCATAGAGGGCGAAGTTCTTGCTCGCGCTTGCAGCAACAAGGACCTCGCAGCCCGTGGTGAGGAAGGCGCGAAGCGAAGCGGCATCTTCAACGAATCCGTCGCCGAGTCCCTGGTACGCAAAGTCAAGGATCGGAAGCACGCCGCGCGCCGCGACGGCGTTCGCAATCTCACCCCACTGTGCGGCGGTCGGATCGATACCGGTTGGGTTGTGGCATGCGCCATGAAAGATGAAAGCGTCACCAGGTGCCGCCGCGGCAATTGCGGCAATCAGCGCTGCCATATCAAACTCGCGGGCGTCAGCGGTGGTCCATGGATGCGATCGGTGATGCACACCAACCGCGTCGGCAATCTGTGGATGATTCGGCCAGGTTGGATCGCTCACCCAAATTTGAGCCTCTGGTCGCAGGCGTGCCACCAGCTCCACGGCGAGCCGAACGGCTCCGGTCCCCCCTGGAGTGTGCAGCACCTCTACGCGTCCGCTGGTGGCGATCGGCGGGAGCGTGCCGAATGGGGCTCCAGGCTCGCGGAAGATCAGCGCGCGCATCAGCTTCACGAGTGCCGGATCGCCACCGATCGGCTTGTAAAGTTTGGTGGTTGAGTTGGCGAGGAGGCGACGTTCTGCCTCTCGGACACTGGCGAGGATCGGCGTGACACCGTTCTCCTCCATATAGACACCGGCGGCAAGGTTGATCTTCTCTGGACGAGGGTCAGCGCGGAAGGCCTCCACGATCCCAAAGATGGGATCAGAAGGGGCGCTGCTGATCTTTGCAGAGAGGCTGCCGTCCACCATGCGGTGAGTCTAGCCGAGGCACTTCGGGGGCTGGCACGCCTCGCCTCGCGGTTCACTCCAGAGGCGTACGATCGCGCTGATGGATTTCTTCGATCTCGATCCGATCGGTTGGGCACTCCTCGGCTTTCTCGCCGGAGGGCTCTCCTCATGGCTCATCCGTGGACGTGCGGCACGAGGCTGCCTCGCCAACATCTTGGTCGGCATCCTTGGCGGTTTGATTGGCGGAACGCTCGCAAAGAGCACTGGATTTGGTGATGCGGGAGGCTTACTCGGGTCGCTCTTCGTCGCGCTGCTTGGTTCAGTACTTTTGAGGCTCGCGATTGAATTCGTCGATCGGCGGCCACGAACATGAGCGAAGAGAAGCTGTTCAGCCCAGGACTCGCGGGCATCATTGGCGCAGAGACTGCGATCGGCTTTGTGGACGGCGCACACGGCAAGTTGCTCTATCGCGGCTACCCAATTGAAGAGGTTGTTTCAAAGGGAACCTACGCGAGCGTGCTCGATCTTCTCCTCACCGGTGAGTGGCATCCAAACGCGGCCCTCGAGCCAGTCAAGGTCCCACCCGCTGTTCTCGCTGCGCTCGGACTTCTCCCTGCGCACGCACACCCAATGGATGCGCTGCGCACCGCAATCTCAGTATGGGGCGCCGGTGAACGGCTCGGCTGGCCGCCCACCGCAGATGAGGCACGAAGGATCGCCGCGTTTGCGCCGTCTGCGCTCGCCGCATTCGCAAGACTGCGTCAGGGACTCGAACCGATTGATCCGGAGCCGGGTCTCAGTATTGCCGCTGCGTTCTTGCAGCAGTTGCACGGCAAGACACCAGAATCAGGAGCGGCACGCGCGCTTGACGCATATCTGATGGCAGGTGCTGAGCACGGTCTCAACGCGAGCACGTTCGCCGCGCGCGCAATCATCGCCACGCGCTCAGACATTGCCTCTGCAATCTGCGGAGCAATCGGCGGCCTCAAGGGCCCCCTGCACGGCGGCGCACCCGCTGAGGTGATCGGGCAACTTGGCGAGATCGGATCCGTAGATCACGCGGAGGACTGGGCGCGCGGCAAGCTCGCGCGCCGCGAGCTGATCATGGGCTTCGGTCATCGCGTGTATCGCGCGTACGATCCGCGAGCAGCCGCACTGCGCAAGGTGGCGGAGGCGATGCCAAACCGACCCGATTGGCTTGACCTAGCAATTGGCGCGGAAGAGGTCATCCTACGCGTCTTCGAAGAGTTGAAGCCTGGACGCGCGATGAAGACAAATGTTGAGTTTTATGCGGCGGCGGTCCTCCAGGGCGTCGGCCTTGCACCTGATCTCTTCCCCGCCACGTTCGCAATTGCGCGCACCGCTGGCTGGTCAGCCCATGTGATTGAGCAGGCGGGCGTAGACAAGATCATTCGCCCAGACGCGCGATACATCGGGCATCCAGAGCGCCACCTCCCGAGCTGACCGGCGAGCGCCGCGCAAGGCGCGCTGGACTACTTCTCGCCCCGCAACGCCTTCACGATCTGCTCCCCGTGATCTAACGGATGCTTTGCGTACCCTGCGAGCCAGTCGGAGATGGTGTACCTGCCGCGTTCGGTGTGCTCTCCATATCGCGCAAGATCTTCGTCTTCGAGGTGGTGCAGCACGGCGAGTGAGCCGGCGCGCACCGCCGCGAAGACCGCAAGCGGGGTATCGGTCGGATCACGTTCGTACCCGAGCGCAGGGTGTGCTGCCCAGAGGCCTTCGTCATACCCCTGGATGATTGAGCCGAGCGGCTCAGCCACGAGGCGTCGCAGCCGCGCATAGGACTGCGCCTCGCTGTCCGCAAGGTGGTGGATCACCTGACGCGGCGACCACCCCTCGGGATGCTTCAGATCCAACTGCGTTGCGTCGAGGGCGGCAACCTGTTCAAGCAGCGCGCGGGTTGCAGTTTCGTAGGCGGCGACGCGCGGCGCGTTCAGTTTCATTTCCCTGCCACCCAGTTGATCATGTTCGCCATGAGCGGAGCAAAGCCCTCCCACTTCACGAATGGTTCAGGGCACCAGTGCGGCCCGATGTCCGATGTCCAGACGAGCGATCGACCCTTTCCAATCTGCGCTGCGGCGATGAGCGGATCGCCGTTCACCGACAGGATTAGCGTGGCCCCTGGCTTCAATTTCACGCGGTTGTACCCGAGCAGCGCTGGCATGACCGAGGCGACCCCGGCAAGCACCGGGTGGGCAGCATCGTTGATGGTAGGGGTGGCACCTTCGGGCGTCTCGGCGCGATCGTCGTGCGTGTAGCAGGTCACGGGAAGCACTTCTTCAACCGCGGTCCCTGCGAAGCGTGCCTTCGCCTCAAAACCTTGGAAGCTAAGATACCCGCCAGCCATGATCAGCGCGCCGCCGCCCTTCACCCATTCGGCGAGAAGCGTTAATCGATTCGGCATCGACTTGCCTTGCAGCCAGGTTTCGGTTGGGAGCAGGAAGGAGTTGGTTCCGATATCCGAAAGGACGACCACGTCGTAATTGCTGAGCCCTTCCCTTGTGAATGGAAACTTGGCCGGGACATCGTGCGCGTAAAGCTGCTCGACCTCGATCCCCTTGCTGCGCAGGGCCGCGTTGTACCAATCGGCACCCGAGTGGAAGGTGACCGAGGTGAATGAGTCGAATCCCTTGTAGTGAGTTGCCTCAGATACCCAAGACTCACCGACGAGCAGGACTTTCACGACTCCCTCCTTCTTGCGCCTATCGCGCCTCTTCAAACAGCCTGCGTGGATTATCGGTCATCAGCGCGAACGAGCGCTCGAGCGGCACTCCGTGTCGCTCGAGGCGCGGCAGGAAGAACTCGATCAGGTGCCCGTAGCCTGGTCCACCGTACGTGCGCAGCAGACTCTTTAGGAAAATGTCCTGCGACATCAGCACGCGCTCGCCATGCCCGTTCGCCACCAGTCTCGCGATGTTACGGGCGTCATCGTCACCACTCGGGCACTGGGCCTGCTGATCGGCGTAGAAGACCTCCATTCCGATCATGTCGTATTGGATATATGCACCTCGGTTGATCAGTCGTGACTGATAGTCGTAGTCGTCACCAGATGGATTGGAGTGGCAAAGGACGACGCTCTCCGCCGGCACGCCACGCGCAGCACAGAAGTCGAGGACCTCATCGCCGTATCGGAACCAGGCGGGCATGTGGATCTGCATGGGGAGGTGCGTCTCGCGCTGGGCGATACAGGCGGCGGCGAGCGACTTCTTCTCGCGCGCCGTGAAGCTGCTCCCCACGCCGATCTCACCGATGATGCCGGAGCGCACCTGTGTTCCGCGCACACCTGCAGTGATGTCGCGGATGATCTCTACCGCAATTTCGTGCTCGCTCTTCGCATCGTTCCCCGCTGGTTGTGATGCATCAAGGTAGTAGCCGGTTCCCATGATGATGTTGAGACCGGTCGCGCGACTGATCTCGGCGAGGCCCTCTGGGTCGCGACCGTTCCCATCCGCACTCGTCTCAATGATGCTCTTTCCACCCTGTGCCACGAATCGTTGCAGCTCTGTCTTCGCGAGCGCGCGGTCGGTCATGGTGCAATTGTCCTTGTTGATGAACGGATCGTGACGTAGCTCCCAGAGGTTCTCCATGGAGACCTTCTCGTCCACGAGCGCGCGTGACCGTGGCGAATCGTCGAGCGGGGGGTGCCACCACGAGAGCACGTCGTTAAGGATGTGTTCGTGAGTGAGAGTCAGACCTAGTTGAGAGGAATCAATCGCGCCCGTGACGGTCTGGATGCTACTCATGAGCGGAGCGTAGCGCGGTGGCGATGGAGCAGCGCAGCCGAGATCGCGCCCACCGCGAGAACCAGAGCCGAGGTGGCGAAGATCGGGGTCAACGCGAGAACGTCTCTTTCGCGCGGAGCGCCGGCGCGCGCGGCAATGGAGGCGGCGGCGAGCCCTGCAACATTTCCTGCGTAGAGGGGGAAGAGCGAGAGGCTGAGCGCGGCCGAGCGACGCGCGGGGACAACGCGCTCCGCGAGCCAGGTAAACACCGCAGCTTGCAAGAGGGCGGAGGCAGCGGCGATCACGGTGATGGCAACGGCGAGAAGCGGCAGCGTCGGCGCAACGGCGAGTGCAGCCGCAGCTGCGACACCTGCAAGGAATGCGCCTCCAGCGCTGCGCGCGATCCCGAGTTGGCGGAAGGCGTAGAAGGCGATCGCTGGCGCGGCAAGAGCACCGGCGAGCGCGGTGAGGCCGATCAATAGCCCAACGGCAGCAGCCACTCCTGGAGTCGCGAGTGGCTCCGCGATCCCTGCGACGTCCGGTCCAATAGAAACCTCTGCAATGCGCAGCGGCAGTGCGGGACGGAGCATGCGCTCACCTGCGATTGCCAGCATCAGCACGATGTAGCCAGAACGCGTGATCGGATCTGTGAGCACTTCTACAATGCCGCGCCTTGCAAGCTGGAGGACACTCCCCCGCTGCCGGACGGTCGGGCGCACGTCAGGAATCGCAACGATGTTTGCCACGATGAGGACGCCATTGACCAGCGCCGCAACAGCGATCGGTGCGGCGAGTGACAGACCGAGACCGCCGATCAGCCATGCCGCGAGGAGCGGTCCTGCAGCGAAGCCCATTGGTGCCGCGGCACTGAAGAGCGAGATGGCACGCGCACGCTCACTCGCTGGTGCAACCTCGCGAATCGTGGCAAGCATGACGCCCGTATTGCCGAGCCAGAAGCCGAGTGCCACGGTCGCGGCAACGAGTTGCCACGCCTGATCAGCCACCGCGAATGCGATCAGGGCGGCCAGCGCAATCAACCCGCTGCGGACGATGACGAGGCGACGGGAGCGGAGTTCTGCGACCGCGAGCCAGATCGGTACCTGCGGCGCACCAACCACAAAGAGGCCGGCGATCGCGATGCCGGTCAACGAAGCGATGTCGCCGATCGGCACGCCCGTCCCCTCGAGTGCGAGTGGGAGGTACGAGTAGATCATGCTCACCCCGAAGATCTCGGCGAACTGAACGGCGATGTAGACCGAGACAATGCGCCTCCAGGCAGGGTGTCCTTCGCGCGCACGGCTCAAAGTTCACCTCGCTGGGCACGCGTTCGGATACGCTTCGCCTCGTCGAGGATTGCGGTGCGCACCGACTCTTTTCGTGACTCCCACGATCGCACCTGACGCGCCATGCGCGGGTTTTTCACAAACCGCTCTGCATGTCGATCAATGAAATCCCAGTAGAGCGTGGTGAACGGACAGGCGCGCTCCCCAGTAGAGAGCGTTGGATCGTAGACACATGCAGAGCAGTCGTCTCCCATGCGCGAGACGTACGCGCCGCCTGAGATGTATGGCTTGCTGGTGATCTTTCCTAGGTCTGCAAACTGGCTCATCGCCACCACGTTTGGCGTCACCACCCACGGATGCGCGTCAATAAACGCCTCCAAGAACCAGGCGTCCACCTCTTGCGGACGCACGCCAATCAGGAGCGCGAAGTTTCCAAGCAGCATCAGTCGCTCGATGTGGTGCGCGTGGCCGCCGCTGATGAGCTTTCGGACAACACGCGAAATGCACGCCATCTTCGTCTCGCCGCTCCAGTAGAACCTAGGGAGCGGTTCGGTGTGGTTCAGTCCGTTTGACGTCTCCCACTCCTTCCAGAATCGATCGTAGGCGTGGTGCATGAACTCGCGCCAACCGAGCACCTGACGAATGAACCCCTCGATTGATTGCAGGGGGATCTCGGTCGGGCGGCGCGCGTGCTCATCGAGTGCACGGAGGCAGATTTCGTGCGCGGTGAGCAGACCAAGATTCAACGCACTCGAGAGGAGCGAGTGGTAGAGGTGCTCGTGCGCACGCGACATCGCATCCTCGTACGGGCCGAAGTCCGCGAGGCGGTCCGTGCAGAATCGCTCGAGTGCCTCAAGGGCCTGCCCTCGATTTGTTGGCCACCCAAACCGGTCGACCTCGCCGAAATGCATCTCGGCCTTGGCGCGCACCTCGTTGATCACCTCCTGCGCAGTCTCTGTTGGAGGGAAGTGCGGCGCGCTCGGTACCACCGCCCCCTTTGGCAAGCGGCGCCGATTCTCCTGATCAAGGTTCCATACGCCACCGAGCGGTTCGTCGCCTGCGCCAGGCTCCATCAGCCATCCGCGCGCCTTGCGAACGCGGCGGTACCAGAACTCCATGCGCAACTCCTTGCGTCCACTTGCAAACTCCTCCCACTCGTCGCGCGTGGTCAGCCAGAGCTCGTTCGGCAGGATGCTGAGCTGCACGCCAGCCCGCTCGGCCCACGTCTGCATGCGTGCGGTGAGCTGCGGCGCGGCAGGCTCCATAGCGAGCAGGTGCGTGATCGGTGCCTGTGCGTGCGCGGCAGTGAGCCCCTCTTCGTAGGTGTCGGCGCGAAGCGCTTGGACGTTCAGGCCTCGTGCGCGCAACTCCGCAACGAACTCGCGTCCAGCGCTGCGCTGCGCAACGAGTGCCTGCACGTGTCTCGGTGCCGACTGGGCGTCGAGCGACTCGATGAAGATCACCCCTGGTGCGTTTTGGGGATCTTGCAGCGCTACGCGGATTGGGCCCACCTGGTCGGTGAGTTGATCGGGAAGGACGAGAACGTGCAAGGGAGTGCTCACCGTGCCGACCGGCACGCATCGCTGCAGTACTTCACCTCGCTCCAAACCTTTGACCAGCGTCGACGCCATGAGAACGGCCTCCCACATGAGACACAGATCTTCTCGGCACGAAGGCTCGGCGGGATATGCCGGCTGGCGTCGTGCGTTTCGCGCGTACCTCGCTTACTCGCCACGGGGTGCGGGAAGTCCCTTGACAGCACGCGCATACGCCTCAAGCGTCCGCGCTCTCGCCACTGCGTGATCAACGATCGGCTCTGGATAGTGCACGCCGAGCGTGATACCGGCCGCCGCGAGTGCTGCGGCGTGTGCCCACGGTGCATGGATCGCGGGGGCCTTCAGCGCGGCAAGCTCGGGGATCCAGCGTCGAACATATGCACCATCTGGATCGAAGTTGCCTGCCTGGGTGACGGGGTTGAAGATGCGGAAGTACGGCTGCGCATCGGTTCCACTCCCCGCCGACCACTGCCATCCGCCGTTGTTCGCCGCCACATCACCGTCGACAAGATGCTGCAAGAAGTGCGCCTCCCCTTTTCGCCAGTCAACGAGAAGATCTTTCGTCAAGAATGATGCGGTGATCATGCGCGCGCGATTGTGCATGAAGCCAGTCTCGCGAAGTTGTCGCATCGCCGCATCGACAATGGGGTAGCCCGTGCGTCCATCGCGCCATGCACTGAACGTCTCTTCGCGAGTATCCCACTCGATCGCGTCGTATGCAGGCTTCCAGGAAGACCGTGCTGCGTGCGGCGCGTGCCAGAGCACCTGGGTATAGAAGTCGCGCCAGGCAATCTGGCTCACCCAGAGCCGCTTGCCAGAGCGCTCCCCATCGCGCTCTGGCGGCAACGGGAGCATGCGCGACACGAGTTCGCGCGGAGAGAGGAGTCCAAGGTGCAGTGCCGCGGAGAGTCGACTCGTCCCCTCTTCATCAGCGAGCGTGTTTCGTCGCGCCGCGTATCCGTTCGCACCGTGGCCGCGTGCGGCGGTGATCCAGCGATCTGCAGCAGCGCGCGCGGCGCTCTCGCCGGGGACGGGGAGATGTCCGACCGTTGCAGTTGGTTGGGCCGCGCGCTCAATCGCAGAGTGATCTGGGTGTAGTGCTACGGGAAGCCTCAGTGATGGTGGTGCCGGGAGTTTTCCCGGAGCCTTGAGGGGCCGCTCTTTGTTTGACGAAACGCGTTCAAGCCAGCGGCGGAAGTAGGGCGTGTACACCCCGTAGGCGGTCCCGCCACTGGTGAGCAGCTCGTCTGGCTCCACCACGGTGAGACCACGTGTGGCATGCATGCTGATACCGCGCGACGTCAACAACTCTGCCACAGCTTGGTCACGTGCGCGAGCATACGGCGTGTGATCGCGCGTGAAAAAAAGTGCAATCTCGTTTGCAGCGGTGCCGCTCGTGGAGAGCTGTTCCACGAGTGCGGGGAGCGCGCTCGTCCCGGACCCCTGCAGCTCCAAGAGCGTTGAGCCGCGCTTCTCCAGTTCCCGTGAAAGTTCGTGCAGGCTTTCGCGTAGGTACCAGGTGCGATTCGCGCTTGCGCGACGACCCGCGAAAACCCCGGGCTCCCAGATGAAGATCGGGAGGAGTGTCCCGTTCGTCTTGTGCGCGTGGGCTGCGGCCGCAATCAGCGCGGGATGATCGGCGAGACGCAGATCGCGACGCAGCCAGAGGATCGTGACGGAAGCATTCATCTAACCATGATCATCCCACGCTCAGCGAGAACTTGGTGCCTCGAGATCCTCGGGGGAATCGATGTCTACGAGGGTGGCGCCGAGAGGGTCGAGTCGGCTCACGATGCGCGAATCAAGCGGCGTCGCGCCGAGTGCCGCGGCAAGATCGCGCAGTCGCGGCAGTTGACCTTCACGCATCGCTTCCCGAAGTACACCGAGCGCTGCAGCAAACGGGAGCGGCTCACCCTCCCGGACGATCAGGCTCCCCCGCGCCGCTGCCATCAGCCCTAAGAGGGGCGGTGGCGCGAAGGGTGCGTCAGCGGCGAGGACGATCACCCGCGTGGCATCGCCATACCCGCGCAGGCACTCGCTCGAGAGCAGATCGGCGAGTGACGCCGCTGGTCCCGCATGCATCACGCGGTCCGTCACCACCCTCGCCGGATGAGGTAGCGATGCATCGCCGAGCACGTAGATCTCGGAGACTGCCGCGGCGAGCGTTGCATATGCCGCGTCGAGGACGCGTGCCCCTGCAAGTTCGGGACGCCCTCGCAAATCAGCGAGCGCCGCCGGAATTCGTGCGTCAAGCTTTCCGCCCGGGAATCGACGGCTTGCACCACCAGCAAGAAGGATGCCGATCGCGCCTGCTGGGGCGCTCTCTGATGCGCTCGCCGGCGCCATCACCGACTCTTATGCCGTTGCGTCAGCAGGGATGAGTTCAACGATCGCGTTGTAATCCGGCACGTGGCTGATCGGGTCACGGTGCACGCCGTCAATGAGCGGATTTGCCTCAGGGAAGTGCATCTGCACGCTCCCCGCGCGAATCGGTGCCACCTTGATGTGTGCCTTCACTTCGCCAGTCGCACTGCGCACACGGACGGCGGCGCCATCGACAAAGCCTCGGGCGGCGGCGTCAGCCGCAGAGATGAGGATGTCGCGACGCGCTGCACCATTCAGCGGATCCTTATCCTTCCAGACCATTGAGTTGAACTGCTTGCCGCGACGTGTGGAGAGGTTCAGCTTCCCTGCTGGGAGCGTCGCTTCAATGGGGAGCGCGAGTGCAAAGTGCGCCTTCCCGTCCGGCGTAGCAAACACTTGCCCTTCACAGAGTCGCTCACCGCCCCACTGGATGGCATCGCCGCTCTCCTTCAGCGTTTCGATCCCTGCATACGAGGGAACAATGCGAGCGATCTCTTCGCGAATCTGCTGCGTGCCACCAGGAAAGGCGACGAGGTGTGCGCGTGCTGGATCTACTTCCACCGCCAACTTCGTAAAGACCTCCCACTCAGGTTGCGCCTCACCGATGCGCGGCCCTGGAATCTCGGGACTGAATGCCACGCGTCGCTCTGTCGTGGTCTCGGTTCCACCACCCGGCACTTCATAACGAGTCGTTGCAGGTAGCAGTAGTACCGCCTCAGCCGGGTCGACGAGCATCTGGCCGCTCACCACGATATCTTGATGCACGCGGAGCGGCACTTTGGCGAGCGTGCGCGCAACCGCGTTGGGATCGGGCATCGTCTCCAAGAAGTTCCCGCCAACGCTCCAGAGCACGTCAATCTCGCCACGCTCGGCGGCATCGAGCTGCTGTGGCGCCGAACGCCCGTTCCGTGCTGCAATCGGGAATCCATACGCTGCCGCGAGAGGTTCCGTGTAGCGCGATTCAATGGGGAGTCCACCCGGTAGTGCCGTTGCATACGCGCCCATCTCTGCGCCGCCTTGCACGCCGCTGTGTCCGCGAATCGGCATCAGTCCAGCGCCAGGGCGACCAATGTTGCCGCGCGCAAGTCCAAGGTTCACGATCGCGGCAACATTCTCGCTGCCGCAGGCCTGCTGCGTGATACCCATCGACCAGATCAGGACCGCTGACTTCGCTCCTCCGTAGAGTGCGCAGAAGGTCTCAAGCTCCACGCGCGTTGCGCCTGACATGGCCAGGTACTCGTCAATGCTCCGCCCGCCGAGCGCCGCACGAAGCTCGCTCCACCCCGCACTCTTCTCGCGGATGAACTGCTGATCGAGTGCGTCGAGCTCTTCGAGTCTCAGGAGTGCAGCGCTGATAAAGGCGATGTCGCCTCCCTGGGCCACTTGCACCCACGCGTCGGCCATCTTTGTGCCGAAGAGGAGCGAATCGGCATTGCTTGGGACCCAGTAGCGCTCAAGCCCAGGCTCGCGGTACGGGTTCACCACCAAGATCTTTGCACCGCGCTTCTTGGCGAGGTGCAGATACTTCATGAAGACTGGCTGTGCGTTCGCCACATTTGAGCCGAAGAGGATGATGAGATCACTCTCGATCACATCCAGGTACGAGACGGTGGTTGCGCCGTAGCCGATGCCGTTCTTCAACGCGCCGGTGCTCGGCGCGTGGCAGATGCGTGCCGCATTGTCCACGTCGTTGGTTCCGAGGAAGCGCACCACCTTCTGGATGGCGTAGTAGGTCTCATTCATAATCCCGCGCGCCGTCAGGAAGAAGGAGATGCGCGAAGGGCCAGCCGCCTTTATCTGCGATCCTGCAATCTGCAGGGCACGCTCCCAACTGATGCGCTTGAACCCCGCCTCGCCGCGCATGCGCAGCATGGGATACGGGAGCCGACCGAGCGCACGGAGCTCGGTCGAGGAGAGTGGGCGAAGCGCGGCGACATCCGCGAGACGCGCCGGATCCAGAGCACGTGCAGTGTTGACCTGCAGCAGGTTGAGGCGCGTGGTGCAGAGGTGAAGTCCGTCAATCGTCCAGTCCTTGAACCCGGCCACGCCCAGCGCGCAACCGTCGCAGACCCCCTTGCTGAGAATGCGCCAGGCGTATCGAAGGTTGCCGCGGTTCTCCCAGATCGTCCGCAGGGTCTCCATGACGTGGTTCGGCTTCTGCAGACCGATTCCGTTTGGTCGCCAGCTGACAAAGAGTGAGGGTTTCGGGAGCCACGAACCACCGTAGCGTTTTCGTGGCGCCGGAGGTTCCACCGGTGCGGGGGTCGCGCTCATACGGCGAGTCTAGCGGCGCGCCGAAGTGAGCGGCAGATGGCTCGAGAGGGTACGATCCGCGCGCCGAGTTCTACCCGGCGCAACCAGCTCCCAGTGAAAGGGGAAGTGATGCCTGCCAGCGTGATCGTCGGCCTCCAGTGGGGCGACGAGGGGAAAGGGAAGACGACCGACTTCCTCGCCGAGCAGGTTACGGCGGTTGTGCGCTACCAGGGTGGCGACAACGCGGGGCACACCATTGTCATCGGCAAAGACACGTTCAAGCTTCACCTTGTGCCGAGCGGCGTCCTCTACGGACATATCACTCCAATCATCGGGCCAGGCGTTGTGGTCAATCCAGACACGCTCCTTCGCGAATTTGATGGGCTGATTGCGCGTGGCATCGACATCTCTCGCGTGCGCGTCAGCCACGCTGCATCGCTAATCCTCCCGTATCACATTGCCTTGGACAAAGCTCGCGAAACCGCTCTCGGTGGTACGAAGGTTGGAACGACGGGACGCGGCATTGGCCCAGCGTACGAAGACCGTGCTGCACGCACTGGACTGCGCGTTGAAGATCTTCTTGACGCAGGCTCTGCCGCATCTCGACTATCACGTGCGCTTGCAGAGAAGCGCGCACTCTTGCACGCACTCGGCGCAGGCGACCCAGCTGCCACCGATGAGCGCGCAATCCTCACGCAGATTTCGGCATGGGGGGAACGACTCCGTCCGCACATTGCAGATACCAACGAACTCGTGCAGCGCGCACTCGGCGCAGGCGAGCATCTCCTCTTTGAAGGGGCACAAGGAACGCTCCTTGACTTAACCCACGGCTCTTACCCGTACGTCACGTCGTCGCATCCGATCGCCGGAGGTGCGGCCACCGGCGGCGGCATCGCACCATTGCAGATTGACAAGGTGATGGGCGTGATGAAAGCATACGCCACGCGCGTCGGCTCAGGTCCGTTTGTCACAGAATTGACCGATGCGATCGGCGAGCGCATCGCAACGACGGGACACGAGGTTGGCACCACCACCGGACGCCGTCGACGCGTCGGCTGGAACGATGCGGTGCTGCTGCGCTACGCGGTCCAGCTCAATGGCGTCTCAAGCATCATGCTCAACAAGCTCGATGTGCTCTCTGGGATCCCAGAGATCCTGCTCTGCGTTGCGTATGAGATCGACGGCAAGCGCGTGGAACGCTGGCTCGCATCGGCCGCAGAGCTTTCGCGCGCCACGCCAATCTACGAGCGTTTCCCAGGATGGAGTGAACCGATCCACAGCGTCCGTGCGTTGGCCGACCTCCCTGAAAACGCGCAGCGCTATGTGACAGCACTCGAGGAGCTTGCGGGCGCGCCGATTGTGCTGCTCTCCGTTGGCCCTGAGCGCACGCAGACGATCGAGCGCGCGTGGCGTCCAATGCGACGTTCGGCGAAGCGCCCATGATCGATCGATACACCACGCCAGAGATGCGCGGTGTCTGGCGAGACGCCGCACGATGGGACGCTGCGCTTCGCGTCGAGGTGGCAGTCGCCGCGGCTCAAGCGAAGCGCGGCACCATCCCTGCCGAGGCGGCGCAGGCGATCAGCACGCGCGCCACGGTGAACCTCGGACGAATCGCTGAGCTTGAGGCAACCCTTGATCACGACACGCTCGCCTTCGTCAATGCGGTCGCCGAGTCAGTTGGGCCCGAAGGGCGCTACCTCCACTACGGCCTCACCAGTAGCGATGTGGTCGACACCGCCCTCGCCCTCCAGCTCCGCGCCGCCGCAGATCTGATCCTCGCCGAGCTCGACGCGCTCATTGCGGTGATCATCCGGCGCGCGCGCGAGGAGCGTGACACGGTGATGGCGGGACGCACCCACTCCGTGCATGCGGAACCGATGACGTTCGGCGCAAAGCTCGCTGGCTGGGCATTTGAAGCTTCTCGCAATCGCGCCCGACTCGCCACTGCGGCCGATGAAGTCGCCACCGGGAAGATCTCCGGTCCGGTTGGAACGTACAGCCAGATCGATCCCGACATTGAACGGGAGGTGCTCTCGAGCCTCGGTCTGCGCTGCGACCCGGTCAGCACACAGATCGTGCAGCGCGATCGGCACGCCGCACTCCTTGCCGCGATTGCGATCACAGGCGGCACGCTCGAGCGGTTCGCCACGGAGATTCGCAATCTGCAGCACACGGAGATCGATGAGGTGCGTGAACCCTTCCGAGACGGCCAGGCGGGGAGTTCGGCCATGCCACAGAAGCGCAACCCAGTGAAGAGCGAACGCATTGCCGGACTTGCGCGCATCTTGCGTGGATACGCGGCAGCGGCAGCGGAGAACCAGGCGCTCTGGCATGAGCGCGACATGAGTCATAGCTCAGCCGAGCGCATCCTCCTCCCCGATGCCACTGGCCTCATTCACTACGCGCTCCGCTCGATGCGCAACATCATCGATGGAATCGAGGTCAATCGAGATGCGATGCACAGGAATCTCGACGCCGGCCTCGGGTTGCACGCCGCCTCGCGCCTCCTCACCGCACTCGTCAACGCTGGCACGCCACGCGACCAGGCGTATGCACTCGTACAAGGAGCCACTGTCACCGCTCGCGCTGAGTTACGACCGCTCGCTGATGTTGCCCGCGCGACCAGTGAGATTAGTGCGTTGCTCGACGAGCGCGAGATGGTCCGTGCACTCGACGAGCGAGCGGCGCTTGCGCACTGCGGTCTGCTTGTAGATCGCTTAAAGGAGATTGAGGCAACCTCCTAGGACGCGCTAGCGCTGCACCACGTCGAACTGCGTGTAGACGTTGAAGGAACCTCCGCGCAAGAAGCCGATCAGGCAGATGCCGAGTCGCTCCGCCGTCTCCACCGCAAGCGACGATGGCGCGCCGACGCATGCGATCGCGCCATAGCCGGCAGCGGCCGCTTTCTGCACGAGCTCGAATGAACAGCGACCGGAGAGGAGCAAGAGTGCACCGTCGAGCGGGAGTACGAGGCGCAACGCCGCCTCTCCGATCAACTTGTCGACGGCATTGTGCCGCCCGACATCTTCGCGTACCGCGCTGATGGTGAGGGCGCCGCTCAGCGCAACGGTGACGGTTGCCGCGGCGTGAAGTCCCCCCGTCTCTCCAAAGATTGCCTGTGCGTTGCGAAGCTGCGCGGGGAGCTTGAGGAGTGCGTCGTAGCTGATGCGCATGATCGGCTGCACGCGCCCGAGTCGATGGACGACATCGTCGATGGACGCCTTGCCACAGATGCCACACGACGCGGTAGCAACCGTTGTACGTGTCGAGATGCGCGCCGCATCAAACGGGCCCTTCACGTGGACGCTGATGTGGTTTTCTGGCTGTGATGCATCAAGAGGGTCGCCAAACGTGACGCGAACCACGGAGGTTTGCGCGATCAGTGACTCGCTGACGAGGAAGCCGACAGCAAGCTCTTCGTCGTGGCCTGGCGTGCGCATGGTCACCGCAACATCGATCCGCACTCCATCTGCATCCACCACGCTGATCTGTGCAGGCTCTTCGCCCGTGAGAGTGTCGTCGCGTTCACGAGCGACACCATCGCGCCAGGTGCGCACGCGGTGAGGAGCGGTGCGTCGCTGAGGATCAGGAGTGCCGCTCATGAGGCGATGCTACTGCGGGAAAAGCGGACGGCCGAGACCCCGAAGGGTCCCGGCCGTCCGGCGAACGACGAAACTCGTACGCTCAGCGCGCTGGGCGTCGGCTCGCGAAGCAGGTATCGCAATACACCGGCTTGCCGCTCGTTGGCCGGAAGGGGACCATCGTGTCCTTACCGCAGTCCGAGCAGGTGGTCGGGTGCATCTCGCGTGGTCCGCGTGGAGCTCGCGGGGCGCCGTAGCCACCCGCGCTGTAGCTGCCACCACCAGTGTAGCCGCCGAAGCCGCCTGCCGAACCACCCTCGCGCTGCGCCTTGCGGGCATTGCGGCATGGTGCGCAGCGCTTTGGCTCGGTGAATCCGCGTTCGGCGTAAAACTCCTGGTCTCGCGCCGTGAACACGAACTCCTGGCTGCAATCCATGCAGACCAAGGGTTTGTCTGTGTACATTCCGTTCACTCCTATTGTTGGCTCGCCTCGTGTTCCGAAGGTTTGTCTCGCGAGCCCTAGAGGGGACGGTTGACTGATCTCGGTCGCGTGCGTGCATCCTACTGCTGCCCGAGGTCCGAGCCAGCCCCAGAAGCATACGGCATCCCGCTGCTCGCCGATAGAGGGCTGCTCTACACTCGCGTTCGACGTGCCAATCGTGCACGATTGAACCAGCCGAGCAGCAGGAGGTCCCAGATGCTGAATCGAACCGTGGTCGCCCCCTTTGCCGCTGAGGCGATCGGCACGTTCCTCTTCTTCGTGGTTGGAGGTGGCGCAGTGATCGCAGATGCCCAGACCGGCGGCGCGATCGGGCTGCTTGGGATCGCCCTCGCGCACGGTTTCGCGCTCGCCACCCTCGCAACCGCGTTCGGACCGATCAGCGGCGGACAGTTCAACCCCGCGATCACCATTGCCCTCTGGCTGACCGGCAGGGTCCGAACGATCGAGGGCCTCCGCTACATCGTCGCGCAGTTGGTTGGCGCCGTTGGCGCCGGACTAGCGCTAAAGCTCGCCTTCGGCGGATTTGACGGTGAGCCGAGCGTCTATGGCTTCGCGGGCGGAGCTGTGCCAACGCTCTCAATGGGAGCGGGTGCCCCGCTCTTGATTGGCGTTGAAGCAGTACTCACCACCATACTCGCGTTCGCCGTGCTGTTGACCGCGGTCGACAGTCGCGCTCCAAAACTCGGCGCGCTCTTCATTGGCTTTGCTGTCACCGCCGACATCATTGTTGGTGCACCGCTCACCGGCGCAGCGATGAATCCTGCGCGCTGGTTCGGCCCAGCACTTGTCTTCGGCGACCTCTCTGGTGCGATCGTCTACACCGCCGGTCCGATCATTGGTGCCACGCTCGCCGCTCTCTCGGCCCGCTACCTATTCGCCAAGCGATAGATGCCACGCGATGATTGGGCGACGCCGCGATCGGCGTTGCGTAAATCCGCGCAGCGTTGGTTCGGACGACTCATTGGACTGGTTGTTCCGTTGCACGCGCGGCTGGCGCTTGCAACCAACGGGCGCATCTCACCGAGCCTCTTCTGGCGACCAGGCATCATCTTGGAGACAACTGGGCGTAAGAGCGGGCTGCGACGACGCGCCGTCATCACGTACCTTCCAGATCACGATCGCATCGTCCTCGTGGCAAGCAACTACGGTCGCGCCAGTAATCCGAGCTGGTACGAAAACCTGCTAGCTGATCCCAACGTGCGTGTGGTTCGCCGTGGCCAATCACTCCCGTACGTAGCGCGCGTCGCGAGTGGCGACGAACGACGGAGCCTCCTGAAGCGCACGGACGATGTCACATACGGAGTCTACGCTGCCTACTCGCGGAAGACCAACCGCGAGATCCCGGTCGTCGTCCTGACGCCAGCGACATGAGCGGCGCGGACGCGAAACAACTCCGCGCGGCGCGCCGCCGGCTCGCCATTGATTCGATCGGGATCTGGGTGCTTGCAATCGTGATCGGCACGATCTTCGGATTTACAGCGCGTGAGGGCGGCCTCTCACTGATCGAGACGGCAGCCTTCAGCGCGTTTCTCTTTGCTGGCGCCGCGCAGTTCGCGGCGGTCGGGCTGCTCGCCGTTGCAGCACCGTGGGCGTCCATCCTGCTCCTGGTCTGGCTCCTCAACGCGCGTCACTTCCTCTACGCCGCATCCATTGCGCCGCATGCGGCG
>Ga0163212_1000155_pt1 | contig 27482 bp, 22 predicted proteins | sample Malawi_45m_30L_FD_113532 | JGI IMG/M metagenome (GOLD analysis project Ga0163212, IMG submission 113532) | Freshwater microbial communities from Lake Malawi, Central Region, Malawi to study Microbial Dark Matter (Phase II) - Malawi_45m_30L | ecosystem: Environmental > Aquatic > Freshwater > Lake...
ACGGTGGCTCGTAGCGCAAAGCTGGGCGTGCGCGTAACCGGTTGCACCGGCGTGACTGCAGACTTGCCGCTCGAGGCCGAAAAAAACACGGCTGGCCGCGCTTTGCTCGCGCTCAACGTGGCGGCGAGGCCCGCCTTCGGATTCGAGATGCACATCGAGAAGGGGATCCCGCTGGGTTCGGGGCTCGGTGGCTCCGCAGCGTCAGCCGTCGGCGCGGTGGTGGCGGCCAATGCGTTGCTCGACACGCCGTTCGATAAGCTGGCCTTGCTCAAGTTCGCCATGCAGGGCGAGGCGGTGGCGAGCGGTTCGCCGCATGTCGATAACATCGCGCCGTCGCTGTTCGGTGGCTTGGTATTGACCGTCGGGATCGACAATCCGCGCGTCAAACGGATTCCGGTACCGGCGGGTATTTGCGCTGTGATCGCGCATCCGCACATGTTTTTGTCGACTAAGCAAGCCCGCGCGATTCTCAGGCGCGAGGTGGCTATGGCCGACTTCGTTTGGCAGACCGCGAATCTCGCCGGTTTCATTTCAGGTTGCTATACCGATGACCTCGATCTGATCCGCGAGGGTCTCAATGATGTCGTGATCGAGCCGCAACGACGCCAGCTAATCCCCGGCTTTTCGGCAGTCCGCGCCGCGTCGATCGCCGCGGGTGCGCTGGGCTGCTCAATCTCGGGTGCCGGTCCTACCATGTTTGCCTGGGCACAACGCACAGTCGCCGAGGCGGTTCGTGATCGTATGGTCAAGGAATTCGGTAACAACGGTATCGAGACCGATCACTGGATCGTCACCGTCGAATCCGACGGGGCGCGCGTCGTCGCTCAGTGAGATTGCCGATGGAATTTCGCAGCACGCGTTGGGCGCCAGAGCGGGTGGGGTTTTCGACGGCGCTGCTGCAGGGGCTAGCTCCCGACGGCGGCCTTTATGTGCCGGTCGAGTGGCCCGCGTTCACGATTAAAGATTTTGATGGTGCGACGTCCTTGCCGGAAGTTGGCGAGCGACTGCTGGCGCCGTTTGCGGTCGGTGATCGTCTCGAGTCGCAGCTGGCGGCCATCCTGCGCGATGCCTTCAGTTTTCCTGCGCCACGACATCTGGTGCCGGGTAGCGAGGCCGACGGCGGCTTGGAGGTTCTCGAGCTCTTCCACGGGCCGACCGCGGCCTTCAAGGATTTTGGTGCACGATTCTTGGCGGCCTGTTTTGAGTGGCTACGCGATTCCCGAGAACCGACGCTGAATATTTTGGTAGCGACCTCCGGTGACACCGGCGGTGCAGTGGCGGCGGCCTTTCATCGGCGGGCGGGTCTGGCGGTGACCGTGCTGTTCCCGAAGGGACTGGTCTCGCCTACACAGCAACGGCAGCTGACTTGCTGGGGCGATAATGTGCGCAGCTTCGCCGTACGCGGCACCTTCGATGACTGTCAGCGAATGGTCAAAGAGGCGTTCGTGGATGAGGCGCTGCGCGCGCATCAGCAGCTGTCGTCGGCGAATAGCATCAATCTTGGTCGGCTGTTGCCGCAGGCGGTGTATTACGCGACGAGCGGCCTCGAGTGGTGGCGCACGCGAGGCTCGAAGCTGTCGTTCATTATTCCAAGTGGCAACCTTGGTAATGCCGTCGCCTGCATCTGGGCGCGCCACATGGGGCTGCCCATTGGCGATGTGCTGTTGGCGCACAACGCGAATCAAACAGTGCCCGATTACCTGGCAACCGGGACGTGGCAGCCGCGTGCGAGCAAGGCGACGCTGGCCTCGGCGATGGATGTCGGTAATCCCTCTAATATGGAGCGACTGCGTGACCTCTACCCCGAGATTGATACGCTGCATGGTGCGGTGACGGCAGTTAGCATCGACGATGCAGCGATCGAGGCGCGCGTACGCACCGATTACGCGCGCTTCGGCGAGATTTGGTGCCCACACACGGCCGTGGGGGTCGAGGCGTGGGCGCGGCTCACACCCGAGGCGCGTCGCTCGCAAAACTGGTGCGTGGTGTCGACGGCGTCACCGGCCAAATTTCCGGAAACGGTCGAACCTTTGATCGGTGGCAAAGTAACCGTGCCGCCCTCGCTGGCGGCACTGCTCGATCGCCCGAGCCACCACGAAGAAATCGGCAGCACGCTTACTCATTTGCGAAGTGCGCTTGGTTGATGATCATGAGTTCCAATGTTTCTGAGAGTTGGTTGATCGTCGGCATTGCCGTAGCAGTAGGAGTACTGCTTGGCGTCGCGGTCTCGCTTGGCTGGCGTTGGTATCGGCAGTTTCGCGAGCGACAACGACGCAGGCGACGCATCGAGGCGGTGGCAGTCGATCATTTGCGCGATGTCGCCTTGCCTGATGGCAGCGGGGGCCTCCTGCATGTCGATTATCTGCTGTTGACCGCCCACGGACTTATAATCCTCGACGTGCGCGATATCGTCGGTAACGTGTTCGGCTCCGATCCCATGGTCGAGTGGATCGTCATGCAGGGCGCACGCCGTTTCACTTTTGCCAATCCGCAAGGTGCCATGTACGACCGCATTGCCGCACTCAAGACCCTGGCCGATGATGTACCCATCGATGGCCGCATCGTCTTCGGGCCGGGAGCCAAATTCCCCAAGGGTTCACCGCGACTCACCTTGCGCGAGGAATCTTTGGAGGCAGAGTTTCCGCTTGGTGAGCGTTCTCAGGCCGAGCAGTTGGTGGAGATTTGGCGCGGTGTGTGGGACCGACTTCGGGTGCAGCTCGCGCCCAGTTAATTGAGCGCACGCAGTTGAGCGCGCTCACGCCGGGGAGCAGCTGTGCTCGACCCGCCACCTCGGCGCCGAGCGTCGCAGCGGGGACTCGCGCCTGGGCGATGCGATCTTTCGGGATCGAGCATCACAGTTTCGCCAATAAAATATCGCGGTTGAAGGTGTTTTGGAGGCGCCTGAGCAATCGCATAGCGATGCGCATGAGTGTGGTCACAATGCCTGTGCCCATGCCGCTGTGCACGCCATCGTGCAGTGCTTCGACCTGCAGCGTATCAGTGAGATTGTCGCGCAGTGAGGTGTTGCACCAGAGCTGTGGGTAGTTACCGCATTCGGCATCGAGGCAGATGACGAGCGAAGGCGCCCCGAGTCACGGGTCGAGCGCCTCGAGATGTGCGGGCAGGTTGGCGCTGCCGTTTTCATCGGAGGCTTCGATGAGCACGATGTGGCGCGCAAGCAGTATGCCGCGATTTTTGAGTGCGCGGATCGTGATCAGCGGACTGAAGACGGCATAGCCGTCGTCAGCACCGCCGTGGCCAGAGAGCTTGCCGTCACGGGTGACCTGCTCCCAAGGCGAGAGGCTAGACTTCCAGCTAGTGAACCCCGGCTGCTTATCGAGGTGACCGAAGAGCAGCACGTAATCGGGCAGTTCGCCCGGAATATCGCAGAGCAGCACTGACGTACGGACCGGCAAGGTCAAAAGCTCCACGGTCATGCCGGCGATCGACGGTGGCCGACACCAGTCGGCAAGCAAATGCACGGCGTGTGGCATATGTCCCGCGCCCCGCCAGTGCGACGCGCAGGCCGGCGATTCAATTGCAATCCGTACGCACTCGCATAGCGCGGTCACGTTCTAGTCACGCCAAGTATCGCGGGTCAGGATTTGCGTGTACTCGTCGATGGCATTCATGCGCGAAGATTATCGCAGGGCAGGTCAAAGAATTTACGCGCTGTGGACGTTGTGTGCGCCGCTAGTTCCTCGAGGGATTCTTTACGGCAGTCGGCGATGCGGCGCGCGATGTGCGGTAGATACATCGGCTCGTTGCGTCTTGAGGTAGGCCTGCGATCGAGGTCTCGCGGCAATAGATATGGCCCATCGGTTTCAATCATCAAGCGGCCTCGCGGTACGCGATGGACGATCTCGCGCAAATGCACACCGCGACGCTCATCGCAGATCCAACCGGTGATACCTATATGCAGCCCGAACTCGAGACAGGCCTCGAGTTGTGCCGCGTTACCGGTGAAGCAATGTAACACCGCCGCAGGCAATGTCGCGCGGTACTCGCGCAGCACGGCGAGAAAATCCTCGTGAGCGTCCCGTTCGTGCAAAAAAAGTGGCTTGCCCACGCGACAGGCGAGCTGCACCTGGCGCTCGAAGGCGCTACGTTGTTCGCGGGGTGCAGAAAAATTGCGGTGGTAATCGAGACCCGTTTCGCCCACTGCCGCCACTAGCGGCTCCAAGGCCAGTACGCTTAAGCTCGCGTAAGCCTGATCATCGAGATCGACGGCATGATGCGGGTGACAACCCGCGGTGGCGCGCAGCAGGCTCGGCGCTGCTCTGGCAAGCGCCAGCGCTGCGCGACTGTCCTCGGGCGAAGCGCTGGTAACCACGAACTGCTCCACGCCCGCCGCCAGCGCATGACGCAGCACTTGTTCGCGATCGTGGTCGTAGCTGTCGTGCGTGAGATTGATGCCGATGTCGACGAGCGCTACGGGCACCGCGATGAGGCTCCTGCCGTTAGTTTCGCGAGTGCAGCGCAAAGCGCATCGACATCTTCTTCGGGTTGGTTCCACGAGACGACAAGACGGACCTCGCCAGAGCCGCTCGCACCCCAGTCATAGAACTCGAAACCACTGGCTCGCAGCGCGGCAGCCCCGGCATTGCCGACGCGCAGAAAGAGTTCGTTGGCCTGCACCGGGTGCATCAGCAGTGGAGCGGCGGCGGCCGCGAGCCGCTGTGCCAGCGTGTTGGCTCGTCCAGCGAGACGCAGCCACAGTCCCTGATTGAGATAGGCCAGTAACTGCGCCGAGACAAAGCGCATCTTCGAGAGCAGATGCGCCGCTCGTTTGCGCCTGAATTCGAAGTCGGCTATCCGCTCGCAATCAAAAAATACGACCGCTTCGGCCGTCAGCGCGCCGTTTTTTGTCGCACCGAACGACAGTATATCGATACCGGCTCGCCAGGTGATTTCGGCGGGCGAGCAACCCAGGCCGACGACCGCGTTGGCAAAACGTGCACCATCCATGTGTACCGCAAGTCCGCGCGCGTGGGCGAGCGTGCAGAGCGCCTGCAGTTCCGCCGGGGAATACACGGTGCCAAGTTCAGTCGCCTGCGTCAGCGACAGCGCCCGCGGTTGCACGGTGTGCACCGAGGTCGGATTCGCCGCGAGCGTAGCCGCGAGTGCCTCGGGTGTGACCTTGGCGCCTGCGCCCTGCATCAATACAAGTCGCGCGCCGCCGCTCATGAATTCGGGTGCGCCACACTCGTCGCGGACGATATGACCCTCCTCGTGGGTCAGAATCGCTCCATAGGGCGGGACGAGGGTGGCGAGGGCGAGCGAGTTGGCAGCTGTGCCCGTTGACACTGGAAACACCTTAACCCGGCGCTCGAAGATTTCGCTGAAGCGATCATCGAGTTGCAGCGACCAGTCGTCATCGCCATAGCCGCGCGCAAAGCCGGTATTTGCGGCGCTGATGGCAGCAATAATTTCGGGGGCTACGGGGGCTGTGTTGTCGCTCTTGAAGTATCTAGCCATGGGGCGCAGATGCTACTGCAAAATGCCGCGCAGTGGCCCATCATCACGTCACGACTTGCTGCGTACCGCATGACCCAAGAACTTGTCACCAGCGACTACACTGCACTGCCGCTGGCCTGGACCTTGCGGCGCAGCGCGCGTGCGCGGCGTCTTGCGCTGCGCGTGCACCACGATGGCCGAGTCGAAGTGGTTGCACCACGCGGTGTGGGCGAGGCGATGATCGGTCATTTCGTGCATCGGCATCGCGAGTGGATCCTGCATCGGCTCGCCGAGCGGCCTGCGCCACCTGGGCCACAGGCTTTTCCGCCCGCCACCCTCGAGTTTCCTGCCTTGGGCGAGGGTTATCGCATTCACCTGACCGGTGAGCGCGGACGAGTGAAGGTGCGCAGGCTAGGCCACGGGCTGCTGTCGATCGTCGGTCATGCTGGGGGCGGTTCTCCCGAGGCTGAGCGCCACGCCATCCAATGCGCCTTGCTTGCCTGGTTGCTCGAGCATACGCAGACGGCCTTCGAGCCGCGGCTGCGCGATCTCGCCGTATGGGGCGGTTTCAGTTACCGCCGTTTGCAGTTGCGACTTCAGCGTACGCGGTGGGGCTCCTGCTCGTCGCGTGGCGTAATCAGTCTCAATGTCTGCAGCGTATTCCAGTCGCCCGCGGTACTGAATTATTTGATGATCCACGAGCTCGTACATACACGATACATGAACCATTCGGCAGCCTATTGGCGTGAGGTCGCCGCGCACTGCAAAGATTGGCGCGTGCTCGATCGCGAGCTCAGTCGCGGTTGGCGGCACGTGCCACCCTGGATCTTTGCAGTACCCTGAAGCCGAGCAGTATGGCGAGTGCTGCCGCGTAGAGCAGTGGCTCGGTCAAAGCGGCTTTGACCTGCCAATAGTAGTGCCAGACGCCAAGCAGTGCGATCGGATAAATGAGTTTGTGCAGCGAACTCCAGCGGCGTCCGAGGCGGCGCATCATGCGGTCGGTCGAGGTCGCCGCCAGCGGAACCATGGCGAGCAAGGCGGCCGTTCCAACGATGATGAACGGTCGACGGCTGATTTCGCGCGCGAGATCTCTGAAATCGAGATCAAGCTCGAGAAGAGCGTACACCAAAAAGTGCAGTAGCGCATAGGCGAAGGCAAAGAGTCCGAGCATCCGCCGCGGTCGCTGCCAGCGCAGTTGTCGGGTGATTTCCCGCAGCGGGCTCACCATCAGTGTGATCATCAGCAGGTTTAGCGCCGTCTTGCCGGTTACATGCAGCATCTCGCGGATGGGGTTCGGGCCTAGTGATTGCCCTGCCACGCCGAGAGCGCCGGCAAGCAGCAGCAGCACAGGCAGGCTCGCCAATAAAAAAATGACGGGTTTCAGTGCGCGCTCGAGCATGGGGTGCGGCCGGGGTGTTGCACGAGCGTCAGTAGTAGCGCCGCAGATCCATGCCGCGATAGAGTGCTACCACGTCGTTGGCGTAGCCGTTGAAGGGCAGGGTGTCGATACGCGAGGTCAAAAAATTACCACCGATTCGCCGCTCTTTGGCCTGGCTCCAGCGCGGATGATCGACCGCGGGGTTCACGTTGGCGAAGAAGCCATACTCGTCGGGCGCCGCCAGGTTCCAACTGGTGGCAGGTTGACGTTCGGTGAACCGAATCTTGACGATGGACTTGATGCCCTTGAAGCCGTACTTCCAAGGTACAATCAGGCGCAGCGGTGCGCCGCTTTGGTTCGGCAACCACTTGCCGTAAACACCCACCACCATTAACGTCAGTGGATGCATCGCCTCATCGATGCGCAGTGCCTCGCGGTAGGGCCAGTCGAGAACGCCGGAGCGCTGGCCCGGCATCTGCTTGGGGTCAAGCAAGGTGGTGAATTCGACGAACTTCGCTTTGGAGGTCGGCTTGAATCGCGCGAGTAAGTCGGCAAGTGGAAAGCCGAGCCAGGGCACAATGCGTGACCAGGCCTCAACGCAACGAAACCGATAAATACGCTCCTCTAGAGCGTGCGGCTTGAGGATATCTTCGAGCGTGAATTTGCCACGCAGCTCGGCCTCGCCGGCGATCTCGAGCGTCCAAGGTCGACTGCGAAACTCCTGCCCACGCTCGTAGGGGTCGCTCTTGTCGAGACCGAATTCGTAGAAGTTGTTGTAGGTTGTGATGTCTTCCCAGGAGTTCGGTGCCTCGCGCGCCGAGAGCTTGGTGTTGCGCGTGTAGCGCGGTGGCGCCGGCGTGGCGGCTAGGCCGCTGCTTACGCTGTCGCAAACTGTGGCAGCACCGGCGGCGAGCGCCACCAACAGTCGGCGACGATCAAAATACTCATACTCGGGGGTGATCGCCGACGGCGGGATGCTGGGGTCAGAATATCGCTTCATTTTAAATCCTTTCGAAACAGCGAGTTAAAGCCACGTCTTAAAGTCGACAGGAAGTGTTGCGGCTGCTCGGCGCAGGCCGGCTCCCGGATTCACCAACACGGCCTGATCCACCAGTCGCAGGTGGGGTAGATCGGGACGCGAGTTTCCGTACCCCACGATACGCCTTCCAGGGAAGCGCGCTGCGACGATACGCAACTGTCGGGCCTTTTCTTCGGCGCGGACGTTGGCGCCGATAAGCCTGCCCTCAAGGCGCTCGTCACGCCAGGCGACGCGACTACAGACGACGTTGTCGAAGCCGAGACTGGCAGCGATCTCCGGCACGTACAGATCGACGGTCGCCGACATCAACACGAGGTGATCGCCGACCGCGCGGTGATGGGCGATGCAGTTCAGTGCTTCGCGAAAGCAGCCCCGCTCGATGAGTCGTGGGACGAAGACCGTTGTCCACGCGACGACCTGCTCGCGGCTTGCGCCGCCCATGACGGCGTGCAGCAGCTCGCCTTTCAATTGGCCGCGGTCACGATCAACCGCGAGAAAACGCAGTAACGCCGGCAGCGATGCCAGAAAGCCGAACAACCGCAGTGGATGGCGCAGGGCAAACCCCGCCACGTAGGTGATCAGGGTATCGCGGCGGGTGATGGTACCGTCGAGATCAAAGAAAACTAACCTTGGAGCGGGCTCGCGTGGATGCTCGAGGTCGTCCACAAGAGCCGCCGATCACTAACCCGCGAGCTGGCGCAGCACGTACTGCAGGATGCCACCGTGACGATAGTAGTCTCGCTCTTTCGGAGTATCGATGCGCACGCGCACCGAGAAGACGATGGGTGCGCTACCGTTCTCCGGGGTGGCCGTGACGGTGACTTTGCGTACCTCGGTATTCTCGAGATCGCCGAAGTCGAAAATTTCGCGTCCGGTCAGCCCCAGACTCTGCGCATTTTGTCCGTCGACGAACTGGCAGGGTAAAACACCCATACCGATGAGATTACTGCGATGGATACGCTCAAAGCTCTCGGCGAGCACGGCCTTGACGCCGAGCAGCATGGTGCCCTTGGCTGCCCAGTCCCGAGAGGAGCCGGTGCCGTATTCTTTCCCCGCGAGCACCACGAGCGGTGTTCCGGTCGCCTGATACTTCATCGAAGCATCGTAGATCGACATCTGCTCGCCACTCGGGATGTGAATGGTCACGCCACCTTCGGTGCCCGCTGCCAACAGGTTGCGCAAGCGGATATTGGCAAAGGTCCCGCGCATCATGACCTCGTGATTGCCGCGCCGTGCGCCGTAGGAATTGAAGTCGGCCTTTTGTACGCCACGCGCCTCGAGGTACTGGGCAGCCGGGCTGCCTTTAGCGATATCGCCGGCCGGGGAGATGTGATCTGTGGTGACCGAGTCTCCCAGCAAAGCGAGCACGCGCGCGCCCCGAATCGGTTTGATGGCGCTCGGGTGCCTGCCCATGCCGTCGAAGTAGGGCGGAATGCGTACGTAGGTCGATTTCTCGTCCCAGGCGTACAGATTGCCGGCCGGTACCTTGATGGCCTGCCAGAGGGCATCGCCCGCAAACACATCGTCGTAACTCCTGCGGAACATGCTCGAATCGATGGAGGCGCACACCGTGGCAGCAACCTCTTGCGGCGTTGGCCAGATATCTTTGAGGAACACGGCGTTGCCGTCCCGATCGGTGCCGAGCGGCTCGCTGTTGAGGTCGATATCGGTGGTACCCGCAAGCGCATAGGCGACAACCAGCGGAGGTGAGGCCAGGAAGTTCATTTTCACTTCCGGATGCACGCGGCCTTCGAAGTTGCGATTACCGGAAAGCAGTGAGGTGGCAATCACGTCGCCTGCTCTGACGGCAGCTGAGATCTCGGGCTTGAGTGGACCTGAATTGCCGATGCAGGTCATGCAGCCATAGCCCGTGACGTGAAAGCCCACGGCGGCGTAGTCGCCGAGCAGCTGCGCTTTGCTCAGATAGTCGGTCACCACCTTTGATCCCGGCGACAGGCTGGTTTTGACCCAAGGCTTGGCGCGCAGCCCGCGCGCAGCGGCATTGCGGGCGAGCAACGCGGCACCGAGCATCACGGACGGATTCGAGGTGTTGGTGCAGCTCGTGATGGCAGCGATCAGTACGGCGCCATCGCGGATCTCGTAGCCCGTCCTCGGATTGCCCGCGCTCCCGCCCGGTAAGACCGCGCCGACCCCTGTTGCCAACGGATTTTTCTTTGAGCGCTCTTCGGACATCTGCGCCAGCGTCTTGCGATACACCCCCTTGAGGCTGCGTAACGGCACGCGATCTTGCGGTCGCTTCGGCCCGGCTAGCGAGGGCTCGACGGTCGACAGGTCGAGTTCGAGCACGTCGGTGTAGTCGGTTTGCGGCGCCTTGTTATAGCGCCAGAGGCCTTGCGCCTTTGCATAGGCCTCGACCAGCGAAATCTGCGCTGCCGGACGGCCAGAAAGTTCGAGGTAGTGCAGGGTTTCTTCGTCGATCGGGAAGATGCCGCAGGTACTGCCGTATTCCGGCGCCATATTGGCAATCGTCGCGCGATCGGCCAGCGGCAGATTGGCAAGGCCATCACCAAAATATTCGACGAATTTTTCGACCACACCCTTTTCGCGCAGTATCTCGGTGACGGTAAGCACGAGATCGGTCGCCGTGGCGCCTGGCTGCAGTTGACCTGTGAGTTTGAAACCCACGACCTGCGGGATGAGCATGGTGACCGGCTGACCGAGCATGGCGGCCTCGGCCTCGATGCCGCCCACTCCCCAGCCGAGCACGCCGAGCCCGTTGATCATGGTGGTGTGCGAGTCGGTACCCACCAATGTGTCTGGATAGGCCTGCAGGCGCTGCCCGTCAGTGTATTTGAACACGACGCGCGCAAGGTATTCGAGGTTGACCTGATGGACGATGCCAGTGTTGGGCGGCACCACCTTAAAATTACGAAACGCGGTCTGACCCCAACGCAGGAACGAGTATCGCTCGCCATTGCGCTCGAATTCGATCTTGGTATTCTGCGCCAGCGCGTCTGCCGTGCCGTAATGATCGACCTGCACCGAGTGGTCAATGACCAGTTCGGCCGGCGCCAGCGGATTCACTTTTTGCGGATCGCCACCCAACTTTTTGATGGCCTCGCGCATCGCCGCGAGATCGACTACGCAGGGCACGCCGGTGAAGTCCTGCATTATGACGCGGGCGGGCGTGAAGGAGATTTCATGATCGGGCGTTGCCTTGGCGTCCCAGTTGAGCAGGGCGTCGATGTCCTGCCGGGTGACGTTGACGCCGTCCTCGAAGCGCAGCAGGTTCTCGAGCAAAATCTTGAGCGAGAACGGCAGCCTCGCGACCTTCTCTTTGGGCAGCGCAGCAAGACTCCAAATGTCGTACGACTGAGAACCCACGTTGAGGGTGGTACGCGCCTTGTAAGTGTCCGTCATGAAAAACCCCGATCAAGAAACCAGACTCGCCAAAAAAAGGCGGCTGAATTATAGCCGCTGTGGGAGTGTCAGTGATCTGCAGCCTCGATCACAGCGCCGCCCAGGCAGCGCGCACCGTCATAAAGTACAGCGAATTGCCCCGGAGTGACCGCGCGCTGCGGCTCCTTGCAGCGTAGCTGCAGGCGCCCGTCTTGAAGCGGCAGCACCTCGCAGTCCTGATCGGCCTGTCGATAGCGCAGTTTGACGCCGGCTTTGAACGCCGTGGTCGGGGCGTCGGTCAGCCAGTGGGCGACACCCGTTATCACCCGACTCGAGAGCAGCAGCGGATGATCGTGACCCTGCACCACGATCAGCGCGTTGCGCTCGAGTATTTTACGCGCCACGTACCAAGCCGCTTCGGCGTGACCCGCACGACCGCCGATCTCTAGCCCGCCGCGTTGCCCGAGAGTGTAGAACGCAAGTCCGTGATGCGTACCCAGCCGTTCGCCCTCGGGCGTTTCGATCGGCCCCGGTCGGTCCGCGACGTACTGGCCGAGAAATTTGCGAAAGGGTCGTTCGCCAATGAAACAAATACCTGTACTGTCCGGTTTGTCGTGTACCGGCAGCCCCGCGGCGCGTGCGCGTTCGCGCACTTCGAGTTTGAGCAATTCACCGACCGGAAACAGCGCCGCTTCGAGTTGTAGGCGCTCGAGGCCGTGCAGGAAATACGATTGATCTTTGGCGCGGTCACGCGCTTTGTGTAACTCGACGCCTGCGCCACCCTCTCGGCGACGCGCATAGTGACCAGTCGCGAAGCGATCGCCGCCGAGGCGGCGCACGTACTCGAGACACACGCCGAATTTGATGTCGCGATTGCAGAGTACGTCGGGGTTCGGCGTACGACCAGCGCGATACTCGGTTAGTAAATAATCGAAAACTCTTTGTCGATATTCGTCTGCGAAGTTGACGCGGTGCAGCGGGATACCGAGTTCACGGCACACGGCACGGGCATCCTGATAATCGGTCGAGATGTTGCAGTAGCTGTCATCCTCCCTCCAGTTGGCCATAAAAAGACCTTGCACCTCGTACCCTTGCTGGCGCAGCAGTAGTGCAGCTACGGCCGAATCGACACCGCCCGATAGACCGACCACGATCACGAGACGATCACTCGGTGATCACACTGGCAAGATGCGGCCATGAACCGGTACTAACATTCGCCGGCGTTCGCGCTGCGGTCAAGACCCCGCAGCGGGCTGCGCCGTCGCGGTGCGGGTTAGCATGGGTGCGACCCCAACGTAGCTTTCGGGTCGCAGTGCGACCAGCCGCGCCTTGTCCGCAGCGGAGATCGGCAGCCCGGCGATAAAATCCGCATACGACTTAGCGTCGATACGTCGACCGCGCGTGAAATCTTTGAGTAACTCATAGCCGTTTGGCACCCCGGCGGCGCGCAGCACGGTCTGCACGGCTTCGCCGAGCACCTCCCAAGCGCCCTCCAGGTCGATCGCCAGGCGTAGCGGCTCGGGCTCGATCTTGCCGAGACCGCGTTGTAAGGCGTGCGCCGCGATCAGAACGTGTCCGAGGGCTACGCCTAAATTACGCAGCACCGTCGAGTCGGTAAGATCGCGCTGCCAGCGCGACACCGGCAGTTTCTCGGCGAAGTGTCGCAGCAGCGCGTTGGCCACCCCAAGATTGCCCTCGGCATTTTCGAAGTCGATCGGGTTTACTTTGTGCGGCATGGTCGACGAGCCGACTTCGCCAGCAACGGCGCGCTGCTTCAGATAGCCGAGGCCGATATACCCCCAAACATCGCGCGCAAAGTCGATCAGCACGACATCGATGGCGGCGAGCGCATCACAGTATTCGCCGATCCAGTCGTGCGGCTCGATTTGCGTGGTGAGCGGGTTTGCCTCTAGCCCGATTGATTCGACGAAGGCCGCGCCGATGGCGGGCCAGTCGTTATTGGGCAGGGCGACAGCATGCGCGTTGTAATTGCCGACGGCGCCGTTCCACTTGCCGCGGATGGCTACCTCCCGCCAACGCGACAATGCGCGCTCGAGGCGCGCGAGCACGTTCGCGAATTCTTTCCCGACTGTTGTCGGACTTGCAATCTGACCATGCGTACGCGCGAGCATCGGCAAATCAGCATGCTTTTCCGCGAACTGCCGCAGCGCCGCGCTGATCAGCGCAAGCTCGGCGAGCAGGGTTGCGCGAGCGCCATGCAGCATGCGGGCATAGGCGAGATTGTTGATGTCCTCGGAGGTGCAGCCGAAATGCACGAGTTCGAGCACGGCGTCGCTCGCGCCCGCACTCGCGAGCTGACCGCGCACATAGTATTCGACCGCCTTAACATCGTGATTCGTGCGCTGCTCGATGGCCTTCACCTCGGCCGCAGCCGCTGCAGGCGGCGCCTCTGAGAGTCGCCGTGCGACCTCGAGCACGGCCTGCGGGACCGCGGCGGCCGCGGCAAGGTCGGTCGGCTGATGTCGGGCGAGTGCGAGCAACCACTCCGCCTCAATGCGAATGCGTTCGCGGATCAGCGCCGCTTCGGAAAGGTGCGCCCGCAGCGGCAGCGTGCTGCGCGCGTAGCGGCCGTCGATGGGGGAGAGGGCGTCGAGACTGTCGAGAGCCATGGCGGGCCCGTCACGCTGGAAATGTTAATATACGAATCATACCCCATGCCCGATGCTGCCCTCGTGTTCGGTCCCCCGCCCGATTTGCGGGAGGCTTTGCGCACTTGTTTGTTGCGCGAGCCCTGTCACGCCCCGATCAATGATTGGCGGCACGGCGAGGTTACGCCCGAGCGACCCGCTCGCCTGCGGCAGTTTTTCGCCGATGAGCCGATTCCTGCGGCAGTGCTCGTGCCGCTCGTCGAGCGCAGAGACGGCGCGACGATTCTGCTCACGCAGCGGGCTGCCCACCTTAAAACCCACGGCGGGCAGATCAGTTTTCCGGGCGGCCGGATCGAGCCGCAGGATGGGGGTCCGGTGGCCGCCGCGCTGCGCGAAACGGAGGAAGAAATTGGTCTCGCGTGCCGCCACATCGAGGTACTCGGATTTTTGCCGGACCACCTGGTGATTTCGGGCTATCGCGTGACACCGGTAGTCGGCATCTTGCAGCCCGATGTGCCGCTGCGGCTCGATGCGACCGAGGTCGAGGGTGTGTTTGAGGTACCGCTCGCCCATGTGCTCGATGCGAACAATCACGTGCCTCGCGTACGCGAGTTCGAGGGTGAAAGCATCGAATTCACCGACCTCCCGTACGGTCCGTACAATATTTGGGGTGCGACTGCCGGCATGCTCATGACTCTTTATCGCACTGTGCGTGGCGAGTTGTGCTGACTGCAGCGATGAGCAACTCGTTGCAAAGTCTGATCGAGATCATGCGGCAACTGCGCGATCCGCAGACCGGTTGTGCCTGGGATCGCGAACAAACTTTTGAAAGTGTTGTGCCGCATACGTTGGAGGAGGCGTACGAAGTGGCCGAGGCTGTCAAGCTCGCTGATGCGGCACGGATCTGCGACGAACTCGGTGATCTGCTGTTTCAAGTGATTTTCTTAGCGCGTATTGCCGAGGAGCGTGGGCTGTTCGATTTCGACGCAGTCGCGCGTGGCATCGGCGACAAGTTGGTGCGGCGGCATCCGCATGTCTTTGCAGTGCAGACGGGTCTCACTGCCGAAGAGCAAACCAAAGCCTGGGAATCTTTAAAAGCGAACGAGCGCGCTGCAGCGGGTGAACGTGGTGTGCTCGATGGCGTGGCGCTTGCGCTGCCCGCGTTGACCCGAGCGGTGAAGCTCGGAAAAAGAGCCGCCGCCGTCAATTTCGATTGGCCTGATGCGTCAGGGCTGCGTCGCAAGCTCGACGAGGAGCTCGGCGAATTCGAGGCGACCCTCGCGCAGGCCGAGGGCCTGGCACGTCAGCAAGATGAACTCGGCGATGTACTCTTCGTGATCGCCAATTGGGCGCGGCATTTACAGCTCGATCCGGAAGCGGCGCTGCGCAGTACTAACGATAAATTCCAGCGCCGGTTCGTGCATATGGAGCAGGTGGCGACGGCTGCAGGAAGCTCACTCGCCAGTCTTGATGCCGGCGCTTGGGAGCGGCTCTGGCAAGAGGCCAAGCGCGCCGAGCGCGCACCGTCCGCGGGTGCCCGCGAGCCCTGATACCGAGGCGGCAGCCCTGCCGGCTGTATCAGGCTAGAATTGAGGGCCCGAAGGCTCTGGCTCGCCATGAAAACTCCCGAACATCAGGCTTGGAATCCGACCAGTTGGCAGATCCGCCCGGCGCAACAACAGCCGACCTATCGGGATGCCGCGGCGTTGGCGGACACAGTCGCCAAGCTCGCGCGCTTGCCGCCGATCGTCGTGTCTTGGGAGGTCGAGCGACTGCGTGAGGAGCTCGCGGCAGCGCAGCGCGGCGAGCGTTTTTTGCTGCAGGGTGGCGATTGCGCGGAGAGCTTCGAGGATTGCGAATCCGACAAGATCGCGAAGCGACTGAAAATTTTGTTGCAGATGAGTCTGGTGCTGACCCATGGACTCAAAAAACCGATCGTCCGCGTCGGTCGCATGGCGGGTCAGTACGCGAAACCGCGTTCAGCCGACACCGAAACGCGTGACGGCGTGACGCTGCCGTCATATCGCGGGGATATCGTCAACCATGCGGACTTCACGCCCGCTGCGCGCGAGCCCGATCCGCAACTCTTGCTGCGCGGTTACGAGCGCGCCGCACTGACCATCAATTTCATTCGTGCGCTGATCGACGGTGGCTTCGCTGATCTGCACCACCCCGAGTATTGGGATCTGGGTTTCGTCGGACACTCGCCGTTCAAGGTCGAATACGAACGCATCGTAGCCTCGGTGGCTGATGGGCTCGAATTCTTCGAGACCATCAGTTCCAAAGAAGTCCACACTGCGCTGCGCGCAGATTTTTACGCCAGCCATGAGGCCTTGGTGCTGCACTACGAGCAGGCACAGACACGTTTCATCGCGCGCAACAATCGTTGGTACAACTTATCGACGCACATGCCGTGGATCGGCATGCGCACGGCGCAACCAGACGGGGCGCATGTCGAGTACTGCAGGGGTATCGCTAACCCGGTGGGTGTGAAGGTGGGCACCGCGATGGATGCGGCCTGGTTGCAACGTCTCGTCACGACGCTTAATCCGCAAAATACGCCGGGCAAGGTCACGCTCATTCATCGCTTCGGCGCCAAAGATATCGAATCGGCGCTACCCAAGGCCATTCAGGCGGTGCGGGCTACGGGTCACTCGGTGCTCTGGATCTGCGATCCGATGCACGGCAACACCGAAAGCAGTCAGAGCGGTCTCAAGACGCGGCGCTTCGAGAACATTTTGCGCGAACTCGATTTGGCAACGCGCATTCACCAGGATCTCGGCTCGCATCTCGGCGGCGTGCATGTCGAGCTTACCGGCGAAGACGTGACCGAGTGCACTGGCGGTGCGCGCGGGCTCGCCGATCTCGATCTGCAGCGCGCCTATAAATCGACGGTCGATCCGCGGCTTAACTACGAGCAGTCGCTTGAGCTCGCGCTGCTGATCGCCGAGCGCAATCGCGCCCCACGCCGCGGTCGTTAACGGCACAGTCGGTCAGTTATTGCAGCAGCTGCGTCGCGGGTGAGAGTTTCTGCGCGAACACATGATGCTAGCGCTGCTCGAGCGCGTGGCCAACCCAGGCGGTCGGCCGTGTGGCATTGAAGGGATTCACCTCGTTCTTGCCACTGCGATAGTTGAGGTCAATGAGCGTCATCGTCTTGTCGCGGTGCGCGGCGGTGAGCGAGGTAAGCGAATAGCCGTTGTCGAAGTCGTAGTCGATGCGGACGTCGGTATGCAGCGATTCACGTTTCAGGCCAGCCTTGCGATTGAAATTGGTGTCGAAGCGCATCTAGATCGGGTTGGGCTCGAACAGCGCTTTGAAGGTCTTCGGATTAGAGGTGTCCCAGTCGCCCGAGATCACATTCGCCGGGATCTTGTCCATCGTCGGCACTTCGCCGCGGATATAGCCGAAAGACGCGCGCGAGATGACAACAGTGTCGACATTGAGTGACTCCCTATTTCAACGGCACTGACAGACGGCTTTGTCCCTCGAACGGGAGCTCGTGGCTGATTGGGCACGACTGCCCCCTCCTCAAGACCTTCTTACTACAGTGAGACGGCGCTTGCCCAAGACTATCGTGCTGCCTAATCACTCTGCGAAAGGGCGGTCACTACGTGAATCGTTATGCACAAAAAATAGGGGCCGGACCCTATCCGATCCGGCCCCTGCTCGCATTTGTGATCAGAAACTGTAGGCGGCGCGAATACCGATCGACCGCGGCAGCGGCGGCGAGGCACGCAACTCGTTCTTCTGCGGTGCAAAACGTGCGAACGAGTAGAAGAATGATGTTGCGTCGACACCGAGCAGCGCTGCCTCGAGCACATCGTTGTTGAAGATGTTTTTGCCGAAGAGCTCGACGCTCCACTTGTCGGCGCGAATGCCGAGACGGGCGTTAGCGGTCTGCTTGTCACCCACTTTGGCCACGTTCGAGAAGTCGGTGAACTTCTCGCCCTGATGCATGAAGTCGAAGCGACCAAACCACTCGAGATCGGCACCGAACTTGTCCGCCCACTCGGCGGTCAGGTTGTAGGTGAGCTTGGGCACGGTGGGTAATTGGTTGCCGATCGCTCCCGCGAAGCTGCCGTACACGAAGCTGCAATCGGTGCAGTTGCCTGTGCTCCCAGCGCCGTAACTCGTCAGTTCGGATTCGATGTAACCCAGAGTCGCTGCGAGCTTGAGCTGGCGATTGACTTGCAGCTGACCTTCGAACTCGATGCCTTGCAGTTCGGCCTCGCCGTTATTGATGACGACGTTGATCAGATTCTGGGTAGTGCCGATCACTACCGGAATGACGTTTGCGACCTGCCCGTCCTTCCAGTCATTCTTGAACAGCGTGAACACCGCGCGGGCGCGGCCGTCGAGGAATGTGGACTTGATGCCGACTTCAAAGTTATCAAGCTGCTCTTGGTCGTAAACCACGCCAGCCGAAGGCGCTGCAGCTTGCAGGGCGGCAACGACCGCAGGCTCCGAGGTCACCAATCCCGCATTGAATCCACCGGGACGGAAGCCGCGCGAGAAGAGACCGTAGAGCAGCGTGTCTTCGGTGAGCTGATAGTCGATCGAAACGCGTGGTGAGAAGCTGCTGAAGTTGCTCGACAGGGCCGTGGCTGCGGCCCCGGTGACTGGCCTGCCGTTGGTGCCCACCTTCGGGATCTGCTCGACTTCGTCTTTCTGGTAGCGACCTTCGACGCCGAGGGTCCACTTGTCCGACAGATCGTAATAGACGCCGCCGAACGCCGCCGGCGTGGTGGCGCGTTGCTCCGTCACCGCCGCGAAGAAGCCGACACCCGAGGGTGACCAACCGTAGACGGTGCTACCCGGAATCCTGCCCTCGAAGTAGTTCGCGCCGAGCGTCCAGCGAAGGGAAGCATCTTGACGTGAGGTCAGCCGAAGCTCCTGACTGATGTCACGCAACCGGCTTTGCGACATCAGCAGAATCTGCGGATAGGTCGGCGTCGTGGCGCGCAAGGTCGGTATCTGCTGGTACAGATTGGCCCTGCCGACGTTGCTCCGATAGTTCAGGTCGATCATCGTCGCGGACTTGTCGATGTGCATTGCCGTTAAGGCGGTCACCGACATGCCATTGCCGAGTTCGTAGTCGATGCGCAGATCCCCTTGGGCTGCTTCGCGCTTGGTGCCACCGTCTTGCTTGAAAGTAGGATCAAAGATCAGCCAGTTGTTAGCGAGCGGGCCAAGCGGGCTCAGCGAAGCCGGGTTAAAGAGTGCCTGCCGCGCGAGTGGCGAGCTGTCGACGTTCCAGTCACCCGAGGCCAACGACGGCGAGATCTGGCTCATCCGTGGCACTGTGCCGCAGACGTAACCAAAAGTCGGGCGCGGGTTGGTTGCCGGATTGCCGGGGATCGGTGTGCCCGGAGCGACCTGTGAAAAGGGCGAGCACGTCTTGTCGGGGTTTGCGCGACCGGTAAACGATTCGTCCTTCAGCGCGAGCTGCGAGGGCGGGCCGTCATCGTTGCGGAAGACGTTGAAGTAGCTCTTGACCTTGAGGTTTTCGGAGGGATTCCAGACGATCGCCAACGATGCCGACTCGGTGTTTTGTTCGCCGAGTTCCTGTCCGTTCGGATCGGTGAAGTTGGTGTAGTGCCCGCCGCGCTTGAACGAGCGCAGGCTGAGCCGGGCAGACACCGACTCGGTCAGGCCGCCCTCCATGCTTAGGTTGGCATCAAAAGAGTCCCAGGAGGACAACTCGACCGAGGCGCGACCGCCGAATTCACCGGTCGGCTCACGAGTGACGAAGTTGATGGCACCGGCAAAGGCGGAACGGCCGAAGTAAGCGCTCTGCGGCCCCTTGAGTACTTCGATGCGGGCGACGTCGGTAATCGGCGGCGGCTGCGCACCGATCACGGGCGCGCCATCGATGAACATCAGACCGCCGGCATTCAAGTTGGCGTTTGCGTTGAGGTACAAGCCGCGAAACACTAAAGAATTCGTCGAACGATCATTGCGCCCCGAGGCGCCGAATTGGTTGACGAAGTTGAAGCTCGGCGTCATGCGCATGACGTCGCTCAGATCCTTCATTCCGGCGGCCTCGATTTCAGGTCCCGAGAACGCGGTGATCGAGATGGGCACGGACATGAGGTTTTCTTCGACTTTGCGTGCCGTGACGACGACTTCCTCGAGCGCGATGGCATCTTCGTTGCCCTGCTGGGCGTTGACGACGCTGGCAACGGGCGCGATGAGTGCGGCAGCGATGGCGGCGGCAATTTGCCGTTTCAATTCGGTGGTTGTTGTCATCCTCTATCCTCCCTTCCGCGACGGATTTTGTACATATGGCATGCCGTAGTACTACAGACAGGCGCCGAACTTCAACCTATTTAGTCGGTGCTCACCACCTTTGGTACGCGGTTGCGGAACTATGCACGCCGAAGGCAAACTCCCGCATGCTCTCCGAAATCGCCGGATCGCACTGGGCGTCCCAGGTCACTTTGGCAGGTTCTGCGGACACCGCTGAAGCGAGCGCGCCACGGCGGCTGCGCACCAGAAGCTGATACCCGGTGCGCGAACCCCAGGGGCCGCGAGGCGTGCCCGGGGCACGCCAGGAGTAAGCGCCGCTTTTCATGGTGCCGCGGGGCGTGGCGATCTCGCCCTTTAGAACATCACTTTCTTCGGCCACCGCATGGCTGACTGTGGGGCGCAGCGGTGCAGCGTCTGCAGCCGGATCCGCAGCCACCTCGATCAGCCAGGTGCTCTCGCCGCGCGCCGGATCGTGGCGCCGGCGTTTTCCCGCACTCGGAGCCTGAGCGTGGCGAAGGCGGGTTCGCGTGAGGCCTGCCAAGGCTGCTCATCGGCAACAAGCTTGCGAATGAATTTTTCCGGTAGATACATGCCTGCGGGCGTTGGCTCGTAGAAGGCGAGATGTTCGCCTTCGTAAAAGTTGAGCAGCGTCGCGCCGGGACCGCTGCTGCGGCACGTGTGCGCGAGCCCGGCAGGCAAATAGGCGTAGTCGCCGCGCCGATAGAGCGTGCCGTTGATCTCGAGCTCGCCGTCGAGCACAAAGAATTCCTGATCACTGTTGACGTAGTGCGGCTGGGTCATCGACCAGTTTGGCGGAAAATGGAAGACAACCGTGACGACGCGCGTTTCCTTCGAGTCGTGAGACAGCGGCGTGCCGCTGACGCCAGGCTGCGAGTTGGTCGCGCCAAGGACTCGCGAGGGCGCGAGTTGTGACTGGATGAAGTCGATGTGTGGCCGCCCGAGCGTCCAAATGATATCCGATCGTAAGTGGTTATTTGATCGACGCGTCAAACTTACTTCAAGGGATTGCTTTTCCACTTGACTAAGAAAATAAATCAATAGAAATATTACCCGTTGATTTCGTGGGACTGGGTCCGCTTGCATTCAAACCAAGGACCAAGGGAATATGAGTAATTGGTACCCTTTGTAATCAGCCTTTTTCTAAGGCTTTTTAACCTTTAACAACGGTGTGTAAGCAAGTGAGTGCGCAAACGTTCGGCTCCAGTGCTAAGTATCGTTAGCCTATGCCTTCGGCCTGGTCCTCCTCTGGTTCTATCGATCGCGCGAGCGAGTCGCTCCGGCTCGCTGACGCCGCTCCGGTGCGCCGCGCCTTGCTCATCGCGCTACTATTCGCGGGAAGCGGCTGCGCGGGCATCCTCGATCGTGATCCCGATGCGGCGCCTCCACCCACGCTCACAGCACGATTTGCCGCGATGCCCACCGACGAGCGCGTCGTCACCGATATCGACTGGTATCAACCTACCGAACGGGTCTCGGGGGCGCTACGGTCTGTACAACGTCGCGATGAGATTCGTCGATTCGAGAGAGGCGCGACAGTTGAGCGCATCAGTCGATTTGCGAGCGTCGCGAGGGCCGCAGACGAACTCGACACGCTTGCGCTCGTCGTGCTGCAGGACGGCGTCGTAGCGTTTGAGCGGTACGCGCCCGGCTTCGGCCCCGAGTCGAGATTTGATACGCAGTCGATGCATCGTGCCCTCGTCGCTCTCGCCGTGCTCGCTGCCCACGAGGATGGTCTGTTACCGTCGTTGGACGTTCCCGTGTCGAATTGGATCCGCGAGTGGTCGGTCGTCGGGGATCCGCGCGCGCTGATCACGGTGCGAGATTTGCTCCTTGGGCGCTCGGGCCTTGTCGACCCTCCGTATTCCCCTACACTGGATTCGCCGGGGCTCGCGCTCTTTCTCGGCACGGACCTTCGTACACTCGCTATCACCCAGCGTCCGGACCGACACCGAAGCGTCGCCTCGCGCGGCTCGGCGGTTGAGGTCCAGCTCATGGGGCTCGTACTCGAAACCATTGCGGGCACGTCCTACGCGAAGTTCCTCTCGCGGCGTCTGTGGCAACCCTCGGGCGCAGCGGATGCCACCGTACGCCTAGATCGGGCAGGTGGCTCAACGCGCGTGTTTTGCTGTCTGCAGGCGCGAGCACGGGATTGGGCACGTATCGGCGAATTGGTCCGTACGGAGGGTCGCCCGACGGGCGAGCCCGTCCTGACCGCGGAGACGATCGCGATGCTACTGGCTCCGAATCCGCTCAACCGCGCCCAAGGGATGCACTGGCTGCTCGAACCGACGACGCTCATCCCGCGGTCACAGTACGGCGATGTCGCACGACCCCCGCCGACCGCTTTCGCATCGCGGGGTATCGTGTATGCGGGCGGTCGAGGCGGTCAGCGCGTCTACGTGCTACCGGCCGAACGCGCGGTGGTGGTTCGGATCGGTCGGATCCGTAACGACTTCGACGACGGTCGATTCCTGAACCCGATCATCGCCGCTCTAACCTCGACGCCCTGACTACACGCCCTTGGGGGAGCTCATGAAGCGACTGATTCGATCCCAAATGTTGGCTAACTGCTCGATCGCGATGCTCGTGCTGACAACGCTCGTGCCGATGGGTTTCGCTAAGGCCCCGTACGAGATCAGTCGCGAGACACTGGAGGCTCGTTACGCAGACGCGGACTCGCGCTTCGTAAACATCGATGGTGTGCGGCTGCACTACAAGGACCAAGGTGCAGGATCCGCCGTGGTCCTCGTTCATGCGTCGTTTCTCAATCTCGATGCCTGGTCGCCCGTAGCTACGGAGCTTGCGAAAACACATCGTGTAATTCGCTTCGACATGTTGACAAATGGTCTGACTGGTGACGATCCCGCGCAGCGCTACTCGATCGAACGCAATCTCGAGATGCTTTCGGGTCTCCTTGCGCATCTCGGCGTCACTCGCCACTCGATCGTTGGAACATCCTCGGGCGGCATCGTAGCGTTTCGGCATACGGCCGCTCACCCCGAGAGCGTCGAGCGACTGATTCTCATTAACTCTGCCGGCATGCCCCGCACGGCGGCAACGAATCCGAATCGGCCGAGTGGATCGGTCCTGCGACGCTGGATCGAGGCACGCTACAAGTCACGCGGATACTGGCAACAAAATCTTTCTACCCAGTTCACGGGCGGAACGATTCCCAACCCCACATTTGTCACCCGTACATACGATATGAATCGCCGCGCAGGTCTGGCGGAAGCCGGTGCCATCTATCTGAGTAATTTCCGTACTGGTGATCCGCAGACTGAACTTGCCAGAGTCCGGGCTCCCACGCTCATCGCATGGGGCATCGGCAACCTCACGGTCTCGCATCTCGAAGCCGACGTGATGGTGCACTGGCTGACGAGCGCTTCTTCGTTGTTGATCAAGTACCCCAAGCTCGGTCATTACGCCTACCTCGAGGAGCCCACGCGCATCGCCACCGACATGCGGGACTTCCTGCTTGGACGTCGCGACGCCGACTTGCGCGTCACCCAACGCGTTACCCCGGCTTGCGTTGCTGCATGTACTCCATGAAATCGAGGCGCGGAGCCTGCCACGACGGCAGATCAAAAATCTGGGGCGCATGCTTTTCGAGGAGCACGCGTGGCGCCTTCGGCATCTCATCGAGCGACCGTAACTTGGTGCCGAGGCCCTTGCCGTACGTACGACCGGGCGTGCGCCCCATACCAAGCCAGGGGTGAAAACTCACCAGATTCTGGAACTGTACGGTTGACTGCGCGCTCGAGATTTTTGGATCGAGGATCTCGGACAAGCTCGCGGCAAAAAAATAGTGTGAGTCCCAGTAGAACATCGGCTCACCCGCTTCCTTCGGCCACTGCTCCGGCTTGAACGGATTCGGAAACGAGAAGGCCGATTGGTTCGGCAACAGTAACTGGTCACCCATCACATCGAAGCGCATTTCCTTCGGCTTAAGCGTCGCCTCGGGCCCGGTCACCGTGCCTTGCGCCCCGATCTCGACCGACAGCGGCCCGCCGAAGAACGGCCATATCTCACGCTTGTCTTGGGTCACGGGATTAATCCAATGATCGACGTAGTCGTCGGTATCGAACGCCGTATAGACGCCGACTTCGCGGATGAGACCCTGATAGTTACCGTTGGGTAGAGGACGCCAGGTACCGGCGTTGAGATTCTGCATCGTGAGCATCGGTTTGAGGTTGCCGTCGTTGAGCCAAAGGTAGAGGTGCAGTCGACAGAACGTGTAGACAGTCTCCTCTGCGCAGGAACCCTTTACCTTGGCGAAGATTCTCGCTCGTTCTATCGGATCCTCGAGCCGCGGCCCTGCCGCCGTCGCTGTCGTCGTGCCCAACGCCGGCGAATCCAGCCACACGCCGAGCGCACTCCCGCCCGCCATCGCGCCCGCCAACACGTGGCGGCGATCGACTTGTCCTTTGCTCATGAGTCCTCTCCCGTTGAAACGGCGAGTCTTTCTTACCGCCAACGGCACCGACGATGCAAGCGTGAAGAATCCACGTCTACCCACGAGGATTACCCTTTCCTTCGGAAGGAAAATCGTATGACGCCCCCACCCCGGATTCTCGCGCTCGGTCTCGCAGGCCTCGCGCTGGGTCTTGCTCCACTTGCCACCCATGGCGACACGTCGCGCTCGACAGCCCGCGAGTTCATCTCCGCAGCCGATGGCGTTCCGCTGTGCGTTTATGAGACCGGTAATCCGGCGGATCGTGAGATTCTGCTGATCCACGAATTCTCGCAAAGTCATGCCGTTTTCCAGCTGCAGTTCGACTCCGATCTCGCGCGCGATCAGTTCATCGTCAGTTTCGACCTGCGCGGTCATGGCTGCTCGGGCAAGCCGTGGCACGAATCCGCCTTCGCGGGCACACGGGTCTGGGCGGATGACGTCGCACGGGTGATTGCCGAGCACGGCCTGAAACGACTGATGATCGTCGGCTGGACCTTCGGCGGTTACATCGCATGGATTACGCTCGACACTACGAGCTCTCGAATATCGCAGCGCTCGTCCTCGTCGGCTCCAACGCGGGATTACCGCCTGCGCCAACTGATCCGGTCGTAACGGCGCGCCTCGCCGCGCAACGCGATGCTAATCGCCAAGCGCCTCCGGATATTCCGGCGCAGATCACCAACGGGAAGGAGTTCGTCAAACTGATGACTGCGCATCCGGCGAGCCTCACGATGCAGCAGGTGATGTTCGCCACGAACCAGATGCTGCCGACCTACGCCCGCCGTGCGATGCACTCGCTCGCGCCCGACAATCAGGACCTGTCTCCACGATCAATCAACCCCTGCTCTTCGTCGTCGGCGATCAGGATAAGACCCAGTCCGTCGAGACGCTCGCCCGCGTGGCCGCGACGCTCCCGATGGCAGCGGTGCAGGTCATGGCTGGATCCGGGCACGCGCCCTTTATCGATGCACCCGAGGACCTCGATCGGCGGCTACGCGAATTCGTCGCGGCGCATCCGTGATGATCTGACGACTTCAGCGCTCAAACGCAGCGGCACGCTCAAGCGCGTTGGCGCGGATGTTCTGGTAGAAAAGATCGAACTCGTTAAAGTGCAGCAAGCCGTTCGGCAACGGTACGACGGCGTACCCTTCCTTCGGCGGCGTATCGACGCGCAGGATGCCCCCCTCGCAGGCGGCGCCAAGCCGCCCAGCCTGCGTCGCAGGCAACGACACGCCCGCCGCGAGGGCCTCCGCTAACCCCACGCCGCGGCGAGCCGGCAGTGCACCCAGGTTGTCCGACGCCGGTGCCGAGGGCCGCGCGAGATCGAAAGAGAGCGGATTGATGCAAGTCACCGCCGAGCCTTCTTCACTGCGGTAGCGCTGGCGGTGACGTGCCAAGCCACCCGCGAGATAGGTGGACGGATCACCGGCGCGATCGAACGCGTTCCAACTTATAAAACAGCCGATGGATGTCGGTGTCGCGCAGACAGTAATGCCGCCGCCGATTTGTCTTAGCGTCCGTTCCGAAAACGAGACGCCGATGGCATAGACGGCCACGAGTGAGCGACGGTACTCGGGCTGTGCACCGAACTCCGCGAGCCATCTCTCTGCGTGAGCCGAGCCCTGACTGTGACCGGCGATGATGAACGGCCGGCCCCGATTCCATTGGGTCATATAGGTCAGGAATGCCGCCCGTACGTCCTGCCATGCGAGTTCGTAGGCACCGAGGGGATTTTTGTCGGCACCTGCATAGACGGCGGCCGCGGTCGCCTGGCGATAACGGGGTGCAAAGACACGACAGCAGGCATTGAACACCGCCGCTTGTCGAGCGATCACCGACTCGTCGGTCCACGCATTCGTGGCGACGTCATTGATCGGCTGATTCCAGAAAGCCGTGTCGCGATAGGTGGTCGGATGAATATAGAAGACATCTACCGACGCGCGATCCTGTCGATCTCCGAACGAATCGTTTTCCGGTACAACATCAGCGGCATCGCGCCGATGAGGTAACGCGGCCCACGACGAGGGGTTCGCATAATCGGGCGCCGGCGGATGAGGCAACTCACCGAAAGCCTGCGCCGGGATAGGGATTGCCAGATCCTGAGCAAGCCCGCGGATCGGACTCAGACCGGCGCACAACCCGATCGCCCATGCTACGCAACTCGTCCTCACGCCCTTCGTTATCTGATCCACGCTCATCGCAAATCCCCCTCTAATTCGACGGGCTCGTAGGTCTTTCGCAGACCATCTAAACGCAATAGAACCGGCAGACAATCCTCAACATCCGACCCGATCTCGAAATCGTTGATACCGGGGACGTTAATAAGAATACGGCGGATCGAAAAGCGACCGTCCGACACCTCAGATCGTGTCGCCACCGAGATCGTGGGTACGAGAAAAACCCGTTGCAATCGTCATTAGCACCGGTCCGGATTCATCAACGCTAAGTAGAATCTTAGCCGATGTTTCCGCTGATCGGTTATTACCTATTGGATGGAATGCACCCTTCATGACGATCGTCAAAGACGTCATCTTCAGCGACGCCCCGGAGCAATCCGCGGTCTGATCACGCCGCCGCGTGTCACAGCGCTGCGCGTTATCTCAAGGTGACGGTCGTCGCGAAGCTGGTCTTGTCGTAGTCGGTGAGATAGCCATCGATTGTCAACGCCCAGTCACCGGGAATTAAAGTTTCGCCGATCATGAGATGCCACATACCATTACCCACGGGTTCGGCTTTGAGTCTCACCTCGCTGATTCCAGCTGACTCCAAAGCGACAGTCACTTCGAGGGCAATCGCGCCGTCCACGATAACGCCGCCGGGGTCCTTCAAGGTCACCATCAACATATTCTCACCAACCTTGGCGGGCGAGAGTTCGATCTCGGCACTGTAGGCCGCAGCATTTTTCAAAGTTCT
>Ga0163212_1000156_pt1 | contig 27462 bp, 21 predicted proteins | sample Malawi_45m_30L_FD_113532 | JGI IMG/M metagenome (GOLD analysis project Ga0163212, IMG submission 113532) | Freshwater microbial communities from Lake Malawi, Central Region, Malawi to study Microbial Dark Matter (Phase II) - Malawi_45m_30L | ecosystem: Environmental > Aquatic > Freshwater > Lake...
CGCCGAAGATGGGGAGCAGGCAGTGGACAAGTGTGCGCAGGACAAGCCAGATCTCCTGCTGATGGACATGCAGATGCCCGTGATGGACGGCGCCGTTGCCACGCGCCACATCATGAAGCGATCACCCTGCCCGATCATTGTGGTCACGGCGTCGATCGACCACAATCTCGATCGCGTGTACGACGCGCTCGGTGCCGGGGCTCTCGATGTCACACTGACACCGACGATCCGCCCCGATGGCACGCTTGAGGGGCTCGATGCGCTCGTACGCAAGGTGGCGCATGTGCGTGCGCTTAACGATCATCGACACATTCCGAAGCCCACGCCTTTCAACCATGATCCTTTCGCGGGATCCGAGATCGTGGCGATCGGATGCAGCACAGGCGGTCCGCCAGCTCTGGGCAAGATGCTGGCGGCACTTCCTCGGTCCTTCGACTGGCCTGTGGTGGTGGTGCAGCACATCGATCGTGGCTTTGCCCCAGGGTTGGCGCAGTGGCTCACCCATGTCACGGGCCGTGTCGTCGATGTGGCGCATGAAGGCGTGCGCCCGCAGGCTGGGCATGTTCATCTCGCGTGCACCGATGATCATCTGGTGCTGCGAGCCGGTCAGTTCTGCCACACGGTTGATCCCAAGGGGTTGGCTCACCGCCCCTCGGTAGATGTGTTCTTTGAGAGTCTTGTGCATGTCACGAGTGGCATCGCAGTACTCCTGACGGGCATGGGGCGCGATGGCGCGGATGGAATGTGCGCACTTCGTAGGGCGGGTTGGCACACGATCGCACAAGATGAGTCGACAAGCGTGGTCTGGGGAATGCCTGGTGCAGCGGTCAAGTGTGGTGGCGCGGTGGAAGTTCTCCCGCTCGAGGCCATCGCGGATTCGATCGTTCGTGCTGCGCATGGACGCCGATCAAAGGGAAGACTATGACATGACCCAGAGGACAACATGAGCGATGTAAATGCAGTACTGACAGAGAAGGCCCCGCCCATCACCGTTCTACTGATCGATGACCAGGCGATCATCGGAGAGGCAGTGCGACGCATCTGCGCATCGCAACCTGACATTCACTTCCACTTTGTGAGCGATCCAACGCAGGCGATCGCGCGGGCTCGCGAAGTGCGGCCGACTGTCATCCTGCAGGACCTTGTCATGCCTGGCGTGGAAGGGCTCGATTTAGTCGGGCAATTCCGTGCGGAGTCCGCGACAGCGCTCATTCCACTCGTGGTGCTGAGTTCTAAGGAAGAGGGGCAGACGAAGGCCGAGGCATTCGCACGCGGAGCCAACGACTACATGGTCAAGTTGCCCGACCCGCTCGAGATCATCGCACGCATTCGCTATCACTCGCGCGGGTACATCGCGCAGTTGCAGCGGAACGCCGCCTACGAGGCGTTGGCGTCTGAACTCCGCCAAGCCGCGGAGTATGTTCGGAGCCTTTTGCCTGCGCCGATCGATCGTCCTGCGATTCGCACGCGCTGGATCTTCACGCCCTCGGCCTCACTCGGAGGAGACTGCTTCGGCTATCGCATGTTGGACGACAGCCACTTCGTATTTTGGCTGATCGATGTATGCGGGCACGGGGTTGGTCCATCCCTGCTGTCCGTGAGCGTGCGTAATCTGCTGCAGGGGGCTGCGCCGAGCGTCGACCTTCGTCAGCCGAGTGCGGTCATGACGATGCTGAACGCATCTTTTCAAATGTCCACGCAAAACAATCTGTATTTCACGGGTTGGTACGGAGTCTTGCATCTGCCGACACGATCGCTGCGATGGTCAGGTGCAGCACATCCTTCGGTACTCATTGCAGGTGCAAGCGGGATCCGCGAGTGCGAGTCGCAGAACACCATCATCGGCATGGTGGATGGCATCACCTTTGAAGAGACGCTGATGGATCTCGATCACGGCGATCGCCTGTACCTCTACAGCGATGGAATTGTGGAGATCGGCATGCCGAACGGCACCGTCTGGAGCCACAGCCAGTTCATGGAGTTCATGCGGAGCGATGCGCTGCTCGCGGCATCGCCAATGGACCGAGTGATGCAGTACACCGCGCAACTACAGGGCAGTCTGTCCTATCAAGACGATGTCAGCATCGTGGAGATCGAGGTTCGTTGAAATCACAGAGCTCGAGCGATGCGTTGCAGGCAGACTTTGCAAATGCCGTCGATCGGCTTCGCATCGGGGACCGCACTGCGCTCGACACGCTTCATCGGCGGCTGACCCCTGGCCTGTGCCGACACTTTCAATCGCAGTTGAACGCCGCCGGCGTGGCAGGTGGAATCGGCGATGGCGGAGATCTCGCGTCCGATCTCGCACAGCGAACATGGGAGGAGTTCTGGCGCGCCGTGCAACGCGGCGTCTACGACCCATCGCGCGCGCGGTATTCCACATTTCTGTATGGCATCGCTGCGAACATCTGGATGCGGGCTCGTCGTGATCGTGCGCGCGGGGTTCGAATGCGCGGCGCCGAGAGAGACGCGCAGACGCAAGCGGAGGTAACGGCGGATTTGGTCGGTGGCGACTCAATGGCCACGCTTGCGTGGGCAGAGGCAATCGAGCGCGTGCGAGCAGTCATTGAGGGCGGGGCAAGTGCGGCTTTCTCCGAGGAGGATCGTGCGACGCTTCGGGCGATCGGTGAGGGTGCCTCCGAGCGGGATTTGGCGCAGCGCATGGGCGTGTCGCCGAGCACCGCGCACGATCGGCGGACGGCCCTCCTGGACCGCCTACGCCACTGGCTGGAAGGAAGGGGGCTGCAATTTGGTGAGAACACCCGAGCGGAGGTGGGGAGGAGCGGCGAAAGACCATCGTTGGCGCCAATGCGTAAGGACCTATGAATGACTCCTCACACAACCCGCGACCACACGATCGAAAGGCAGACGAGGGCAGTCTGTCGCAGATCGAAGAACTGCTGCACCACGCACGCAGCGCGTCCGCCTTCGAGGAGCATCTGAGTGCGCCTGAGTCGCCGCGCTTCGTGCGTTCGTGGGTGGGACACGCAGTGTCGCCATCGAAAATCGAGTCTCGCGGCGGCGGTGCGCGCACTGTCGGACCTCTGCGGCTCGTGCTGACAAGTACAGCGGCATGCGCTGCCATTGGCCTTGCAGGGTTCTACTTCCTTCGAGGGACTGCGATCAACGAGAGCACGGGGGCCGATCAAGAGACGGTTGCTGCAGTGCAGGAGACTCTGGAGATGGTTTTGGGAGCGACCGCGGAGCCAGTGGAGAAAGCAACCACTTCGCACGGTGATCTCGTCGTTGCAATCTACCGAGGCGAAGACAGCCGCGGTGACGGATGCGGCGAGTGCTGGTGCGTCCGGCGCTGGTCGCCGCATTGGGGCGCGGATCGGAATGTCAACGAACTGGAAGAGACAGAACTCGTGGATGACTCGATCGTGCGTTCATGCGTGGGCGATCCGAGTCGCGTCATCGTCATCGGTCTTTCGGGACCACAGGACGCGCTCCCCAAAACCGACGATCAGGCGCTGCAGTTGTCGCTGTGCCTGATCGGTCAGTCACCAAGTGCTGCAACCACCTGTGTCCCTCGCGGGCTTGACTACTGCATGGCAGGTTGGTCGCGGTAGCCTCGCGAGATTCATGCACCGCACAGTCGAACGGCATCGGCTGTCTGCTGCGCGAGCTTCCGTGCCTTTTTGACCGAAGCCGCCCGCGAGAGCGCAACGCCCATTCGCCGGTGCCTATGCGCGGCTGGCTTTCCAAAGAGGCGGATTTCAACGCCGGCTGTTCGAAGTGCGGCGGCGACCCCTTCGTACCGAGGTGCACCCTTCACATCACGTTTCGCCAGGATGACGGCGCTTGCGCTCGGACCGCGGTACTCGATGCGGGGTATCGGTAGCCCAAGTATTGCACGCAGATGCAGATCGAACTCGCTGAGGTCTTGGGACACCATCGTCACCATGCCCGTGTCGTGAGGGCGAGGCGAGAGTTCGCTGAAGATGACCTGATTGCCCTTCAAGAAAAACTCCACGCCGAAGAGTCCGGCGCCGTGCCGACCCGCAATGCGATCGGTGATTGCCTTTGCCATACGCTGAGCTTGTCGAACGGCGGACGCACTCATCGGATGCGGCATCCACGACTCCTGATAATCGCCGCGCTCCTGCCGATGCCCGATTGGCCGAACGAAGAGTGTATTCCCTACTCCAGGTCGCTGCTTCACCGTGAGCAGTGTGATCTCCGAGTCGAAGCGGATGAACTCCTCCGCGATGACCCGCACCGTATCGCCGCGCATGCCTGCAAGGGCTTTCTTCCAAGAGCGCGCAAGATCAGACTTCGTTCGCGCGATGGACTGGCCCTTTCCCGATGATGACATGATCGGCTTGATGACACATGGCAAGCCGATCGATCGCTTGCCACTTCCGATCACGATGCGCTCGAGTTCCTCGGAACTGTTGGCAAACGCGTAGCGCGCGGTCGGAAGTCCCAACTTCTCCGCGGCAAGTGAGCGAATGGCATCGCGGTTCATCGTGAGGTGCGCTGCGAGGGCGCTCGGGATCACAGTCGTCCCCGCCGCTTCGATGCGCAGCAGTTCCTCCGTGCGAATGGCTTCGATTTCAGGCACCACAAAGTCTGGTGCATGTGCGCGCACAAGGCGGCGAATAGCAGCCCCATCGAGCATGTCGATCACAGCGCTCTCATCGGCAACTTGCATGGCTGGCGCCCCCGCATAACGGTCCACGGCGATGACTCGGCAGCCAAGCCTCTTGGCGCTGATCACAAACTCGCGGCCGAGTTCGCCGCTGCCAAGCAGCAGGATTGTGCGGGGGAGCGAATCATCGGTTCGGCGACGGCGACGGCGCGATGGTGCGGAGGGCATTCGCACCACGATAAACGCGCGCGATCATCTGTGGACTCCGCGTAAGGGGTCAACGCCGACTCGTGTTTGTGTCTACAGCGGTCGAGCGAGGAACTGCCCATGTCCCGTCTGGCCGACGAATCGCCCATCTTCGACAGCTCGTGCACCGCGCATCCAGACATCGCGCACCGCTCCCGCCACGGACATGCCCTCGAACGCGCTGTAGTCGACAGCGCTCGAATGGGTTTGCGCCGAAATGGTCGACCGCGCGCGCGGGTCGAAGATCACGAGATCCGCATCCGCGCCCACGGCGACAGTGCCCTTACGAGGATGCAGTCCGAACTGTTTCGCCGCGTTGGTGGATGCAACGCGCACAAATGTGTTCAGATCGATCTTGCCCTCGGCGACACCGCGTCCATACAGCACCTTCACTCGCTCTTCGAGCGATGGAATCCCATTTGGGATCTTGGTGAAGTCTGCCGCACCGAGCCGCTTCTGCGTGGCAAAGTCGAACGGTGCATGATCCGTGGCAACCGTATCGATGTCACCGCAGCGCAGGGCGTTCCACAGGACGGCCTGATTGGAGCGATCGCGCAGCGGCGGTGACATCACGAACTTTGCACCCTCGAAGTTCGGGCGTTCCGCATGCTCCTTGTCGAGCACGAGGTACTGAATGAGCGTCTCGATGCCCACACGCACGCCGCGGGCGCGTGCGGCAAGTGCGCGCTCGAGTGCCTCTGCGCACGAAAGATGAACGATGTATGTCTGCGCCCCGGTCATCTCCGCAAATGTCATCAGATGATCCACTCCGCTCGCTTCCACGCGTGGCGGACGGCTGTCGTGATGCGCTTCAGGTCCCGTACGGCCAGCCGTGAGCAGTTCGCGCGAGAGTTCAGTGATCAGCGTCTCGTTTTCGCAGTGAGCAGTGACGACAACCCCGAGTCGTCGCGCCAACGCCAGCGTTCGGTAGAGGATGTCATCGCCGATCCCAAGTGCGCCCTTGTACGCGAGGAACACCTTGAACGACGTAACGCCGCGGCGCACGATCGCGGTCAGCGCCGCCTCAGTCGTGTCGTCCCAGCGAGTGATCCCCATGTGGAAGGAGTAGTCACATGCGGATCGGTTGTGCGCATTCGACATCCACATATCGAGCGCAGCGGTTGGATCATCGCTGGACGACGGACACACCATCTCAATCAGCGTGGTGGTTCCACCGAGCAGCGCTGCCTTGCTCGCGGTCTCCCAGGTGTCCTTCGCCAACGTTCCCATAAAGGGCAGATGAATGTGCACATGCGGATCGATGAAGCCAGGGAAGACGAGCATGTCGCGTGCATCGACTGTTGTAGAACCTGCGGGCGCATCGATGTGCGGCGCGATCGAAGCGATGCTTTCGCCGACGATCAGGAGGTCGGCACGAAACTGGCGCGAGTCCGTGACGATCTCACCTCCGCGGATCAAAGTCTGTTGCGATGTCGTCGACATTTCGAGAGTGCGAAGTCTAATGGGCGGGCGAGTGCAGACTGTTAGACTTCCGCCTATGTCGGTTGCGCAGACATCCACTGATGCGCTCGTCATTGGCGGTGGAGTGGCGGGGCTTTTTATTCTGGACGCGCTCGTGGAAGCGGGATACGCCGCGTTGCTTGTGGACACGAGTCCTTTCGGCACCGGGCAAACCACGAGCAGTCAGGGAATCCTGCACGCAGGAGTCAAGTATGCGCTTGCGGGCAGTGCGGGTGATGATGCCGTTGAGGCGTCCGAAGCCGCCGCGCTATGGTCCGACATGCTCTGCGGCGGGGCAGGTAATGATCTGCGCGGCGTGCGTGTGCTGACTGATCACTGCTGGCTGTGGCGGAGCGCATCCTGGGCTGGAGTCGCAGGCATGCTGGGTGCACGGTTGGCGCTCCGTACTGCACCTGTCGCAGTTGCAGAGGCCGAACGCCCCCAGTGGCTGCGAGGTGTGAAGGGTGATGTGCTGAAACTTGGTGAAACGGTGATCGACCCGCGTTCACTGCTGCAGGTTCTTGCCGCTCGCCACTCCGCTCGCCTCGTGCGCGGTGATGTGCAATCCATCGCTCCTGACTCGAATGGCGCATCGGTCATGGTGAGCGGAACACAGGACCACTGCATCGGTGCATCGAAGGTGATCCTCGCTGCGGGGATCGGCAATGAACAGCTGTCCGCGCTCGCAGGCACGCCAGAGTTGATGCAGCGACGTCCACTTCGGCAGCTGATGATCCGCGGGGAACTGCCGATGGTGTTCGGTCACTGCATCGATGGCGCACGAACGCGCGTGACGATCACGAGCGATCGCATGCCCGATGACTCCGTTGTTTGGCATGTTGGCGGTCAGATCGCAGAGGATGGTGTGCGCATGGAAGCGAGTGAATTCATTCGCCACGGGCTCGCGGAGGTCGCGAGTGCACTGCCCGGTGTGGAACTGAGCGGCTGCGAGGTGGGCGAGTATCTCGTGGACCGTGCTGAACCTCGAACCAAGGATGGTCGCCGTCCTCCGCGGGCGTTCGCGCAGTGGCATGGACCGATCTGCACGGTGTGGCCGGTCAAACTGGTGCTCGCGCCGCTGCTTGCAAGAGCAGTGCGTGACCATGTGCGCAGGCAATCGCCGTTACACGCGATAGGAGATGTTTGGCGTGGATCGGCACAGAGTGCGGAACTCGCTGAACGCCCTTGGGAGTCGTACTGGAAGCAGCAGCGAGTGGGAACTCGATGAACCCAGTCGATCTGCCCGAGCGATGCGCCGCGCGACTTTCACGCGCCGTGCAGGTGATCGGTTGGGGCGCATTCAAGATTGGTCGCAATGAGGGGATCAAGTACCCCACGGGCTATGACCTCCCGAGTGAAAGCGAAGCGGTTGCGCTGGTACGACAGATCGTGCGGATGGGGATTCATTCGATCGATACGGCGCCTGCCTACGGACTTTCTGAGCACCGTGTCGGTCTCGCGCTCGAGGGATTGACTGCGCAGGAAAGGAGTGCCGTGTTTCTCTCCACGAAAGTGGGGGAGCGCTTCGAGGAAGGGCGGTCGACGTACGACTTCTCAAGATCAAGTGTCGAGTCGAGTGTCATGCACAGCCTCCGCTCGCTTCGCAGGGAGCATCTCGATCTTGTTTGGGTTCATTCCGATGGCAGTGACAAGCAGATCGTTGCCGATGGGGCAGCGATCGGGGCGCTTACCGCGTTTCGTGAGCGAGGCGTGGTCGGCACGGTCGGGTTTTCGGCCAAGCATGTGGAGGGTGCGCGCGCAGCGCTTGCCGATCCGCGCATCGACGCCCTGATGTTGGAGTACCACCCCATCAAACCCGAGATGGAACCTGTCATTGCAGATGCAGCGAAAAGCGGGCGCGCCGTGTTCATCAAGAAGCCGCTTGCAAGTGGCTCCATCGATCCTGCGCAGGCCATCCCATGGATTCTGCGAAGTGTGGGCGTCACGAGCTTGGTCGTGGGCGGTCTGTCGGCCGAGCGCCTGCGTTCCAACGCTGCGCTTGCAGCAGTCAGTGTGGATGCCTCGCGTTGACACCTTTTCGAACCGACTTTACCATTCTGATTCGGCGCTCATTTAGCGCATCATGTCCTTTGAACAGCTCGGGAGAACCCACATGATCCTCGGAAGCCGCAGGTTGCCAGTCACTCGCATGCTGCACGTTCGGAAGGGTGCCATCGTCTCGGTCGCTTGCCTTGCGTTGATGGCGATCGGCTGCGAGACAACTCGCAGCACAACGCCGACCACGTTCACCACGAATCCGACGATGGCGGGGGGTAGTCTCCCAACGCTCGAGACAACGCAGAATCCAGTTCCGGTCGATCCGGCAATCCATGTGCACGGACCAAACAACACCTATGCGTTTGGTCAGCAGTTCCGCCCGACCAACGTGATCGATCCCAAGGAGCGCATCGATCAGAACACCGTTTCCACCACAACGACCACCACCACATCGACAACCTTCCCCCAGATCAAGCCATGAGCACATTCAAGAATGCAGCCCTTCTCTCGCTCGCCTCGATCTGCGTGGCCTCATCGGGCTGCGTGTCACGACAGTCGCTCGTGACGGATGCGAGCCCGACCGCACTGACTTCCTACGACGCGAACTACACAGAGACCGCCTATCGCGCTGTCCAGTACATGCTCTGGAACGCCCGCGATGAGATCGTTGGTGACGATGCGTTTGACGCCACGCGTCCCGTGCTTTGTGCGGTGGTGGTTGACTTGAACGACATGAACAAGACGACCAACTTCGGTCGTCTGATGGGGCAGTCGCTCAAGACCGCGCTGCAAGCACACCGCTCCAACAAGATCATTGAGGTGGATCTTCGGCAGGCGTACATGCCGATCGTTCAGGGCGAAAATGCCGGCGAGTTTCTGTTGTCTCGCAATCTGCTGACGCTCGCGCCGCGCTTCAACGCGGGTGCAGCGCTCGTCAGCACCTACAGTATTGCGCTCAACAAGGTGTATGTCACGGTCGAACTGATCAATGTCGATCAGAACGTGATCGTCGCTGCGCATCAGTTCGAAGTGCCGATCGGTCCACGAACGTGGGCCTTGCTGACAAACAAGGAACTGCCGCCAGAGGCCGATTCGATCCTGCAGTACCGCCCGCCACAGTCGGCGTCGGGACAGATGGAGAAGCCGTGGCCGTTCGCCAACCCAAGCTGATGTTGATTCCCTCTCCGAGCGGTTTCTGAAACTTCATTCCAACGAGAATCTCATGACTCTCTCGATCCGATCTGTTTCCCCACTTTTTGCGCTCGTTTCTCTTTGCGTACTGACGGCGTGCCAGACGCCCAACCAGCCCAACTCCGTTCCGCTTGCGCAGGTGCGTGCGCAGTTGCCTCCTGACTGGGTTTCACTGCAGCCAGACGACTGGCGCATGGCGTACCTCGACAGCCCGACTCGCCAGTCGCTGCGCGATATGAAGAAGGAATTGGCCGACGAGCGCGCAACGCACACGTTTGCGTTCAACAATGGTTATTCCGATGCGACGTACGCGAAGATTCGCGATGTCAACGAGGCATGCAACAAGGCTTTCTGCGCGAATGCGGTCACCATCGGCAAGAATCTGACGCCGGAGTTGGCGGGCACTTCCTTGTCGGTGAACGAGGCGTACATGAACTCCACCGTGGTGGGCGATGTGAACCTGCGGCAGGTGCAGGATGATTGGGCGCGACTGTGGCTGATGAACAAGCCATCGAGTCTCAGTCCGTATCCGATCATAAACACGGGCGGTCGTCCCTGACAGGGGACTTCGGCACGCGCAGCGAGCTCATCATGCTTCTTTCGGAGTGATTCGGTCGCGACCGCCCATGTGCGGCCGAAGCGGAGACGGAATCAAGACACTGCCATCCGCCTGCTGATGCATTTCAAGCAGCGGGATCAGAATGCGCGGGCTGGCGACCACCGTGTTGTTGAGCGCATACGCGAAGGTCGTCTTCCCACTCTCATCCTTGTAGCGCAGGTTCAGCCGCCGACACTGAAAGTCGCCGAGTCGGCTCGCGGAGTGCGTTTCGCCGTAGGCACCGCAGGGTGATCCATCCGCGGCGATGTCGCCGCGTCCTGGCATCCAACTTTCAATGTCGATCATGTCCTCGTTCTTCACTCCGAGATCACCGCTGCAGCACTGCAGCAAGCGGTAGGGGATGTGCAGCGACTGCAGCAACATCTCAACCGACTCCATCATCGTCGTGTGCCATCGGCGGCTCTCGACATCGTCGGCTCGGCAGACGACTACCTGCTCCACCTTATCGAACTGATGAATACGGTAGAGCCCTGCCGTGTCTTTGCCGGCGGCACCCGCCTCGCGACGGAAGCATGTCGACACGGTGACGTACTTCCGTGGCAGCGACTCCACAGGAAGTATCTCATCCGCATGAAGTCCCATGAGTCCCACTTCGCCCGTTCCCGTCAGGAAGAGATCGTGCGTATTGCCACGCGATGACTCGGCAATGTGATACGCCTGCTCCCGCCCCGCGGGAAAGAAGCCTGTCCCGACCATGCAATCCTCACGCACGATCACGGGAATCCCCATCGGTTCGAAACCACGAGTATCCACCATGAAATCAAGCGCGTGTCGCAGAACCGCCTGATGCAGCCGCATGCCAAGCCCTGTGAGCACATAGTGGCGCGTTCCAGACATCTTGACGCCACGGTCAAAGTCCACCAGACCAAGCGAGTGCACGAGTTGAAGGTGGGTCTTGGGGGCGAACCCGCGGTTCTCGGCAAAGGAACGTGCAGGGTCGAAGCCGGGTGGATTCCAGCGGCGGATCTCGACATTGTCTTCGCTGCCCTTGCCGCGCGGCACATCAGGCGCGGGCGGCTGCGGAACGGTGAGTAAAAGCGACTGCCACTCCGGTTCGACATCGCCAAGCATGCGCTCGAGCACGGCGACTTCGTTCTTCAGTTGAACGGGCTTCGCCTCGAGTGCCGCAAGCTGCTCGGTGATCGTCGGGCGATCCGCATCGGTCGCCGACTTGAGTTGTCCCTTGAGTTTGCCGATCTGCGGTCCAGTCTCTTTGCCGAGGCGGTTCTGCTCTGCGCGCTTCTGCTCAAGATCCGAAAGGATGCGCCTACGCTGCTCATCGAGCGCGCGTAGCCGCGGGAAATCAACTTCCATGCCTTTGTCACGCGCACCTTGGATGAACCGTTCGGGGTCGTCGCGGAACGCCTTGATATCGATCATGGGCGCAAAGGTATCGCGGATCATCTGTCCTGTCGGATGGTCGCAGGAGCACATATCGTCCACCCGACATGACGAGTGCGAATGAGGGACGTCAACGACCGCTTGCCATCGGTGGATGGATCGCCGCGGGCGTGGTCGTTGGAGTGACAGCCCTCAGCGCGATCGCACCGGCCGATCGGTTGACATGGTGGCTCGAGATTGCATGGGTCATCCTCGGATTGCCACTGGTCATTTGGATTGCACGCACGCGGCGTATCACAGCGATGCTTACCGTGCTTCTCACGCTGCATGCGATCGTGCTCGCCGTGGGAGCGCACTACACCTATGAGCATGTCCCGCTTGGGGAGTGGGTCCGGGGGTGGACGGGCTCGGCACGGAACAACTTTGATCGGCTCGGGCATCTCATGCAAGGCTTCGTACCCGCCATCATCGCGAGGGAACTTCTCCGCCGCACATCGCCGCTCGCGCCAGGCGCATGGCTCTGCGTCCTGATGATCGCGCTCGCCCTTGCATTCAGCAGTTGCTTCGAGATGATCGAGTGGTGCGCGGCCGTCATGCTTGGCTCATCCGCGGACGCGTATCTCGGATCGCAGGGCGACCCTTGGGACGCGCAGTGGGACATGTTCTGCGCACTCCTTGGCGCCACAACGGCAACCCTCACGCTATCCGCGTGGCACGAACGGCAACTTCAACGACTTCCACGCGCAGGCGGCGTATCGCACGATCACGCCCCGCGATCGCGGTAGTTCGGCGGTGCTGCCCAGCGCATCTTGGAAATCAACTGGCGACCGTAGGTGACGGCTGGGTTCCCGATCAGTCGAGCCATCATTTCATGGCGCGACACACGAATCATGTCGCCGCGATGCAGGCGAATGTGAATCTGCCCATCGATCGCCAGATTGGTGCCCTCATTTGCCCGCTCCACATGCACCGTGACTTCGATGTGGCTTGGCAGCACGATCGGGCGGAACGCCAGACTGTGCGCGCAGATTGGTGTCACGATGAGCGCCTCGACATCGGGGTGCACAATGGGACCGCCCGCTGACACGTTGTATGCGGTGGATCCAATGGGGCTGGCCACGATCACACCATCACCGGCGATGTCGGGGCCGGTGTCTTGACCAAAATCCACGCGCAGCTCGATCATTCGGAAGGGGATGCCTGCGCTCACCACGGCATCGTTCACCGCAATCCCCGAGTACACGATGCTTCCATCGGCCCGCCGAACCTGGACATCCATCACCATACGGTGACGGACGAGCGGGGTTGGTCCGAAGATCCGTACCGCCTGCGACTCGAGCGAAGCGACATCAAACTCCGCGAGGAATCCGAGCCGCCCTGAGTTGAGTCCGATCAGTGGAACGCCACGCTCGATGATTCGGCGAACTTGGGCGATCAGCGTGCCGTCCCCGCCCACCGCAACAAGCCGATCGAAGCCGAACTCAGCAGGCACAGGCGTGCTGTCTGCCGGCAACTCCGCAACGATCTCTCCGTGCGCACGCAGTACGGCACGCACGCGGTCAAGCATCGCCGCGGCATCGGGCAAATCGGGAGAAACCACAAGCAAACTTCGCATCAGGACACGATTCCTTTCGTAAGCCGCATGAATGCAGTCTCAAGGGTGACCGGTTCGTGCGAGAAGCGTGCTACGCGGAAGCCTTGTGTGATCAGGCGGCTTGGAATCTCGCTGACGACAAGGCCAGCCCGTGGATCGATCGACAGATCGATTCGCGTGACACGATCCTCGCGTTCGAGCGAGACCTTCAGGATGCCCTTGACCTGCCGCAGCAGTGCAGCGGCATCCTCGGTGCGTTCATCCACGACCACATGCACGGTGCCGCCCGTCCCCGCCTTGGACAGCATGTCGGCAATCTTCCCCGCGTACACCAGTTTGCCCTGTTCGATGATGCCGACCGCCGTACACAACTCCGCGAGTTCCGACAGAATGTGCGAGGAGATCAGGATGGTCTTACCCATGCGCCGAAGTTCCTTCAGGAGTTCGCGCATCTCGATGCGTGCGCGCGGATCGAGACCACTTGATGGCTCGTCCATCAGCAGCACCTTCGGATCGTGAAGCAGCACTCGCGCCACCGAAAGCCGCTGCTGCATGCCGCGCGAGAGGCCATTCACATCCGCCGCACGCTTCAAGGTGAGATCGGTCAACTCAAGCACCTCGCCGATCACGCGTTGTCGCCGCTCGCCATGAATGCCGTAGCACGCCGCGAAGAACTCCAAGTACTCGCTTACGAGCATGTCCTCGTACGCGCCAAGGAAGTCCGGCACATAGCCGATCACCGGGCGTATTAAATGATTCTGGTAGCCGATCACATGCCCATCGACGCGCGCTTCACCCCATGTTGGCTTCAGCAGCGTCGCCAGAATCTTGATGGTCGTCGTCTTGCCCGCGCCGTTGGGTCCGATGAATCCGAAGCACGTCCCCTCATCGATCGTGAGGTTGAGATTGTCCAGTGCGATCAGGTCGCCGTACTTCTTCGTGAGGTTGACCGTTTCAATCATCGGCACAGGATCGCTCCAGCGAACACTCTATCGGCTCGGGGGAATGGCAAATCGGGCGTCGACAGGGAGCTGGAACACCACGCGCACAAACGTCAGCCCGGAGCTCGGAAGAGTGCGCCCATCGAAGCGCAGCGGCACGGGACACTCCGCGCCACCGCTCGCGGGATCCGAGGGATCGAGGAAGCCGGTCACGATCAGGCATGGCGTTGAAAGCCAATGGGACAAATCGATGTCTCGCGCAAGCATGCGCTCAAAGCGAACCGGATTCGTGGTGCTCGCAGCGATGTAGCCCGGCGCTGGGAGCGCGGAAAAGATGCCGAGCATCTCAAAAAAGGTCCGGCGCTTCTCGGACGACAGCAGAGGTCCCCGCTGCTCAAGTCGGAAACCGCGATCGCTTGCCCATGGTTGCTGGTAGCGAACCCGCAGTGCCCGTGTCAGATCACCATCGCGCTCATCCACCGCGATGGATCCCCCGGGATACAAATGCTGAGCGATCTCGATTGGCGAGTTTGGATTCCACGAGGGCAGCATCACATAGCGACCGAAGTACGGTAACTCATTGCTCGGCTCGATCGTCAGTGCATTGGCCTGCGAAACACTCGGCAACGATTGACGGATCGGGGTGATGTGCAGAAGGCCAACTTGGGTCAGTGGAAAGGGGAGCGAGTGCGAGATGAGTCCAGATAGCGAAACCTTCGGCGACGGCCCAGCCACCACGGTCTGCACGAGTGGGCGGGCAGCATCCGAAGCGCGCGGCAATTCTCCCCACTCCTTCGCGATCGAGCCGAGCCACTGCACCTCAAAGCTTGCGCTCGTGCCCCGAGCAGCGACATCGATCTGCATTGGCGTGTCGATCGACTGGGGAATTCGCGAAGGATTTGGGAACGCGCTCGGTGTTTCGCTCGGCGACTCCCATCCTTCGATGCGTGCCGTGCGTGTGACATCGCGGTCGATCTCGACGGTCGTTCTGCCATAGCCCGTGATGAGTGCGCTCACCCACGCTGTCGCGCGCACGAGCGGCAGATCGTTCGGCCTTTGACGATCAGCCGGAAGACGAATCGCGGTGAGGACGGTCACATGCTGCGTGCTGCTACGGCGGCTCTCCTGAAGCGTTCCCCACGCAAGTGTGCCGCCTCCAAATGCCATTGCCGCGAGGACGAACAAAAGCCACGCATATCGCTCGCGGTGGAAGAGCCGCAGCGCGTAAAAGCCTCCCGGCCCTGCAACGACCCAATAGGACGCAAAGAGCAAGAACGCCGCGAGCAGCGTAACGGTGACTTCGCCCGACATGCTGATCGCACTTGAAACCAGATTGCCACGACCGAACTCCACGATCGTTGGCTGTCTCTCCACCAGCAGTTTCTGCTCCTCCAGTTGGCGCAGGGTCTCCGCAGTGAGGCTGTCGCCGCGTACACCCAGAATCGGATTCCAGAACACATCCGCTTCAGGCAGTCCGCCTGACGAGAGCGCTCGTCGATGCAGCGCGTTCACATCCAGCCCCAACACCGTGATGCGACCCGTACCAAACGGACGCGTGATGCCGATGATCTTCCCGTCGATGGACCCCTTGCGAGGCGCGGCGAATCCCGTTGATGAAACCTTCGGAGCGGGGAGTACGACGATCGGGTCCCACGCCGAGGCGGTCGACGGTGCCTCAAAGAACGCGACAGGCATGCCTGCCTTCTGATTGCTGATGCGCGCCACCTTGCTGATCGCAGGCAACAAATCCGCGATAAGGGTTTCCTCGGTTCGATCGACTTTCCAGTCCGGCATCAGATCGCTGAACGCATGTGTCGTGGCCTGCGCGGCAACGCCCCACGGATCACTCCGCTCAGGCAGCACGATTACGAACACGCCACCGAGCGAGATCCAATCGCGCAGTGCACGCGCCGCATCGGGACTCAGCGACTGTGGCGATCCCTCTGACCAGATGATCGCCGCAAACGATGAGAGTCCCTCCCAGCGGTCCGGAATCTCCTCCGGCATGATGCCACGGGCAATCTGCGTGGTCTCGTTGCGCGTCAGCATCTCCGTCATTCCTGGTGGCGGTGTGCCGAGCGCATCCAGTCCCATGCGTCCATTTCCGACGATGCCAATCAGACCGCTTTGGCGACTGACATATCGAGTCGGCTTGCTCGCGGCGTTTGGCGCGATGCGTGCGCTGCCAAGTTCCGCGCCTCGCTGACCGTCTTTGTGCTCCCACGCGCGCACCGACGAGATTGATCCCATAGCCGCCAACTCATCGGATGAGTTCGGCGCACGACCGTACAGCCACACGCGCCGAGGCTGCCCTGGATCGCACACCACCACACGCGAGTGTTGTGCCATATCGCCGTTGTTGTTGGGCAGTTCCCAGGCAACTTCTACCGAGACAGGGTCCTGTGTTGCCGTCTGCAGCGACAGAAGGATTGGAACGACATCTCCGCCGCGGAAGCAGCCACCCGCACCGAACTGATCAAGTGTGATGGTGACCTGCGCGCGTGCAGGCGGCGCAAGGGTGACCAAGGCGGCACAAGCGAGGGCGATCAGCGAGTCGGGCGATCGATGCATCGTAGATCTCCCGTGCTTCCTCAGCGGCGCATGCGGCCAACTTCACCAAGCAGCGCAGCATGGCTGCGGATCGCACCGACAAAGCACGCCACTTCGAACTTCTCATTGGGCGAGTGAACGCAATCGTCATCGAGGCCGAATCCCATCAGCAGCGCTGGAACTCCCACAATCCGCTGCAATGCACCGACTGCCGGAATACTGCCGCCCGAACCGATCAGCAGCGGCGCCTTCCCATACACGCGCTGCAGGGCGCGTTCTGCCGCCGCGAGGATTGGCGATGAGTCGGGCACGACGAAAGCGGGCGACAGTCCATGTTCGGTGAAGGTCGCGGTACACCCTGCGGGGAGACGCGATTCGAAGAACTCCCGCACGGACTTGCTGATGCGGTGGGGATCTTGTGAACCCACCAATCGGAACGACAACTTCACCGTGGCGTGCGAGGCGATGACCGTCTTTGCACCCTTGCCCGTGTAGCCGCCAAAAATCCCGTTCACATCGCAGGTCGGTCGACTCCATGTTCGCTCGAGCAGGCTCCGTCCACGTTCACCATAGCCATTTGTCAGACCGATGCCGCCGAGGAACTCGCTCTCGTTGAAGCCCATGTCGCGCCACTGCTCGAGTACACGCGCGGGCAGCTCTGGAACGCCGTCATAGAAGTTCGGCACGGTGATGCGGCGATCCGCGTCGTGCAGTTGCGTGATGATCGATGCGAGCACCTGCACGGGGTTTGGTACGGCACCGCCGTACATGCCGGAGTGCAGATCCTTGTCTGGTCCACGCACAGTCACTTCGAGATAGACAAGTCCGCGAAGGCTCGTCGTGATCGCAGGCGTTGCAACATCCCACATGCCAGTGTCTGAAACGACACAGGCATCCGCACGAAGTTCTTCGCGGTTCGCTTCGAGGAACGGCTCGAGGCTTTCGCTACCCGATTCTTCCTCGCCCTCAAGCAGCACCGTCACGGGGCAGGGGAGAGTGCCGTGCACCTTGCTCCAACCGCGAAATGCCTCGATAAAGGACATGACCTGCCCCTTGTCATCGACTGCGCCGCGCGCCACGATACGAGGTCCGCGTGGGCCATCGATGACCAACGGGTCGAACGGCCCACTGTTCCAAAGTTCGATCGGGTCAGGCGGTTGAACGTCGTAGTGCCCGTAGTACAGCAGGGTCGGTCCGTCGTAGCCAGGCGGTCCCTCGTGTCTCGCCACCACCATCGGGTGCCCTTTCGCAGGACGGACCGCCGCGTTCAATCCAGCCGCACGGAGCTGATGGCAAGCCCAATCGGCAGCGCGTGCAACTTCCGCCTTCTGTGCGGGGTCCGCGCTGACGCTTGGAATGCGAAGGAAATCGCAGAGACGGTCGATGGCTGCAGGGCGTTCCGCATCGACCCACTCGAGCACGGCGTTGATGTCATCTTTGTGCACTGGACGCGCGATGCTAGGCGTTGGGCAGAATGCCGTGCAGAATCGCGCGTTTCATGGGAAGATGCCAAGGATGGAAGGACCGCGTTCTTCGGATGACTCGGCACGGGCGCGCCGCGCGCTCGGTCGGGTACGAGAAGTCGACTGGCTCGCGATCCTTCCGTCGCTGCGGATCTTCGGAGCAGTTCCCGCTGGTCTACGCCCGGCGCGCCTCGCGCTTACTTTCGTACTGCTGTTGACCATCGTCGCATCAGGGCGTTTGTGGGATGGATTCGCACAGCCGACCGCACCACCTGCAGGACTGCTCTCGGGTCCGATGCGCGAGGGGGCACTTGTCAGCGATCTCGAAGCCGTTCGCAGCGTGATCGTTCCCGAACTTCCTGCGGCGATGCGGGCGGCAGCGGCGACCGCGTCGCTCGAGGAACTGGAGGAGATGCTCGTGGATGCGCAAGATGTTCGCAGCACGGAGGCAGGTGGCGCAGCGCGCTTCGCTTCGCAAATGAGCATGATCGCTGCGGCGCGTCCACGGCTTCCCTTCGAGGCGCTGTACGAAGCCGTGCGCACGGAGACCTATCGAACCGCAGCCGCGGTACTGCAGTTTCAGTTCGGCGAGGCGGTGCGGGGGCTGCGTGCCCTTGCGGTCGATATCCCCGCTGCTTCGTGGTCTGCCGCGCCTGGGTTCACATTTTTCTTCGCGTTGATTTGCGTGACGGTGCTCGGATGGGGCGGTGGTCTGCTCTGCCGAATGTCCGCCGGTGATCTCGCTGGGCATTCGTGGACGGTCGCGGATGCGCGGGGGTTCATCCGTCCGCGCGTCACATCGCTGATCAGTGCGCCGATTTTTGCCGCAGTGCTCGTAGGTGTTCTGCTGCTGCCCTCGCTGCTGATCGGTTGGCTGACAAGTGTGCCGTTTATCAACATGATCGCCGCCATACTGATGCCGATCGCCCTCGTGTGCGCAATGCTCTCGGCAGTGGTGGCTGCTGCGGCGCTGATTGGTGCAGTCCTTCTCGCGCCAGCCGTTGCATGCGATGGATGCGATGCAGTCGAGAGCATCCAGCGTGCGGGTGCCTACATCCTCGCGCGTCCGCTGCAGCTTGTGTGGTCGGCGCTGCTGTCAGCGGTCGCGCTCGCACTCGCGCTGCTCGCGGCCGATTTCATCGTGACATGGAGTTGGGGGGCAGCCATGGCGTCCATGGATGTGGGTGGCGCAGTCGATGTGGCCCGGGGCGCGGGCACGATGCGGCTGCTCGAACCATTTCGTGAAGGACCATCAGTTGTGCTCGGATTCAGTGATGGCGTGACGGCATCGTTCATCGAAATCTGGCGAACGGTGCTGGGTGTCGCGATCGGTGCGGTGACACTGTCCGTCGGCTTCGCATGTGCGACTCGCACCTATGTCCTGCTGCGCGCAAGCGCCGATGGTCAGGAGTGGTCGGACATGTGGATCGACGGCGAACAGACAGAGACCAAGTCAGCGCAGGAGCCGCGTCCCTGATCAACCGAGTTGTGATCGCTGCTCAGATCGCTGTTCAGATCAGCGCGAGGGCTGGATCAGCGCGAGCCCAACCCGCCCTTGAGTTCCTGCTTGCTGCTGCCAAACTTGGCGAGCAGTTTGCGCATCTCGGGGTCAGCCTCTCGCGGTTCGATGGGCTCGCGTTCACCGAATCCATCGCCGCGCCCACGTCCACGACCTTGACGATCGCCCCCGCCACTGCCGCCGCTGCGAGCCGGCGCGTCAATGAGCGCCTTGATCGACAAGCTCACGCGACCGCGCTGCGCATCAGTCGACAGAACCTTCGCGGTCACCTCCGTTCCGATCTTGACTGCTCTGTCGGGACTCGGCACGCGTTCATGTGAAATCTCGGAGATGTGAACGAGCCCCTCAACGCCTGGAGCAATCTCGATGAATACGCCAAAGGGGGTGATTCGTTTGACGGTTCCCGTCACTGTGCTTCCAACGGTGATCGCACCGATCGCCTCGATGATCGGGTTCGCCATCGTTTGCTTCCGGCTGAGGGTGATACGCGGCGGTTTTGCGTCTTTATCGACTCGCAGCACTCGCACTTGAACGGTCTCGCCAACCTGCACCACATCCGCCGCCTTGGCGACCATGCCGTGCGCTAGTTCACTGATTGGAATCAGCCCGTCCACGCCGCCGAGATCTGCGAAGGCACCGAATGACTGCAGTGAAACGATAGTTGCCGTGCGCTCAGTCCCAGCTTCAATCGACTTCAGCACTTCATCACGCTGCTCCGCGCGGCGTCGTTCCAACACACGACGCCGACTGAGCAGCATGCGTTCCTTGTTCCGTCGAAGTTCGACGATCTCACATTCAACCTTCTGCCCAAGGAAAATGGAGATGTCCTCGATGTGACGGACATCCACCTGCGAAGCGGGCATGAACGCGTGGTGATGCGCGACCTCCATGTCGAGTCCGCCAGCATTCATGCCGACGCAGCGCGCCTCGACGATGTGCCCAACCTTCAGATCACTCCATGGGGCCTTGCTTGCGGCACCCTCCCGAGCGAGGATCAGCAGTCCCTCGAACGGATCGAGGCGCTCAACAACAAAGTCCAGTGTCTCGCCAGCCTGTGGCGGTTCGGGAAAATGACCGAGCGGGCAGATGCCTTGGCTTTTCGGACCGAACTCCACATACACGTCATTCCCGCGGATTTCCATGACTCGGCCACTACGAAGTTGGCGACCCGCCGAAGTTCGGCGAATGGTGGGGCCGACCGTGCTTCGCGCCGCTGGCTTGGAGCCGCCCGTGGCAGCAAGAAGGTCTTGGTCGCTCATACCCCCCATAGCTCGCTCAAGTTCAGCCTCAAGTGCGGACAGGACACTTGGCTCCCCGTGCTGGGGATTTGATGGGGGTGGTTGACCCGGCGTGTCGGGGTCAAGAGACTGCATCCGCATAGGGTAACGCATCTCGCCTTGTTCGGCGGGCGTATACACTGCGAACCCCCAAGTGGCCCATCAAGCGGCCCGTCAAGATTCTGCACGACTTAGCACGGGATTAGACCGAGAGAGACCCCAACCCACTTATGGAAGCAAAGTACGCATGGGGACTTGAAGTCGGGGAGTTTGCACTGAAGGCGGTTCGCCTGCAGTTGGTTGCCGATCAGGTCTCTGTGGTGGCTTTCGAGGTTATTCCTCACACCAGGGTGCTCTCGGATCCATCGGTCTCCGATCGCGCGGGCATGGTGCAGATCACGCTTGGGGCGTTCGTGCAGCAGCACGCGCAGGAACTTTCCACCGAACCGATTGTGATGAGCCTGCCCAGCAGCATGGCCTTCGCGCGCTTTGCCACCATTCCTGCCGTCGATGCGAAGTCGCTGCGCAGCATGGTGGAGTACGAGGCGAAGCAGCAGATCCCGTTCCCGATCGAAGAAGTGGAGTGGGACAGCCATGTGCTCCCCGCGGATGATCTTGGGCAGTGTGCTATCGGCATCTTTGCCGTGACGAAGGATCGCCTGCAGGAACTACTCGCGCTTTATGCGGAGAACGGTCTCGAACCGGATGTCCTGACGCTGAGCTCGGTTGCGGTTTACAACGCATTGCAATATGACCTGCAACTTGGTTCGGCGAGTGAGAGTGTTGCGTGCCTCGATATTGGCACCAATACTTCAGACCTCATCGTCATGTCGGGGTCCAAGATGTGGATTCGTACCTTTGCGCTCGGCGGATCGCAGTTCACGCAAGCCATCGCGGATGCGTTCTCGTCCCAAAACATCGATTACTCCAGAGCAGAAGCTGTGAAGGTGCAGCGCAACCCGAATGAGAAGACGCTGCGCGGGCGAACGATGGCAATGCGCGGCGTCACCTCGCAGTTGGTGGAGGAGGTTGGGCGCTCGCGAGACTTCTTCCTGTCGGCGAACGACGGCGCGCATCTCGAACACATCATCGGTGTTGGCTCGACGCTCAAGATTTCAGGGCTGCGCACCAAGATCGCCGGAGACCTGCAGTTGAAGGTGGAGCGGCTCGAGCGCTTCAAGCGGATTGAGGTGAGTGGCCCAGACCCTGTGCAGTTTGAGGAGCGGTCGATCAATCTTCTGACCGCCATTGGACTTGGGCTGCAAGGGCTCGGATTGGCGAAGGTTCCGCTGAATCTCGCCCCAATTGCCCGCGTTCGGAAGAAGGTCTGGCAAGCAAAGACCCCTTGGTTCGTTGCTGCTGCGGCGCTGTTGGTGCTCGCTTCGCTCAGTATGTTTGCGCGCGTGCTGCTCGACCGTGTCGCACTTTCAAGCCTTGAAGCGGCGGTCGGGGTCGCGTCCAGCACCGCGAAACAGGGCAAGTCGTTGGTGGATAGTCTGCAGCAGGCACAAGAGGTCGCAGGCGTCGCAGCATCGGATGCCAATGCGCTGGATTTGCTCGCGGGGCGTGATGTGTGGCCATGGATCGTGCATGACACATTCGCTGCGCTTGAGTCAACGAGCCCTGCAAGCGTCGAGATTGGCAGCGACCCTCAGGCCATTCTCGCGATCGATCTTGGCAAGCGTCGGCTTGTCCGTCTGGAAGAATTATCAGGGGAATACAAGGTTGATCCGGCGAGTCAGTCTCGGATGATCGAAGTATCTGCGCGGGTTCGACTGAGCGGACGAAGCGCAGACAAGGATCTTGATCCCACGATGTTCTTTAACAACGAACAGGTAGGTGTGCTTGCTTGGCTGCGTGCGAACAAAGATCGACCTGAAGTTCCCTATGTCATCGAGGCGGACGCGCTCGAAGTGCCCAAGTGGAGTGAGGTCGTTGGCGGCAAGTTGTCCGAGCAGTTGCCGCCGAGTGGTGATGCGGGTGGCGATGGTGGCTTTGGCTCCGGCGGTAGCGGCTCCGCAGGCATTGCGTCGGGCGGTGCGGGGGCAGGGCAGAGCGGTGGCGGCGCACTGAGAAAGCGCTCTCAGGGACCGATCGAGGACAAGCAGACTGGCTTTCGCGGCTCTCTTGGTAGCGGCGATGATGCGCCCTCCGAAGGTACTGCTGAGGAGGGGGAAGGAGCCGACGGAAGTCGTGCGGGTACTCGGCGCCGCGCAAAGACCCAAGTCACCTCCACAGAAGGACTGCCGGACGTTGACATGGCGAAGGAAGCGCCCTTGCCTCAGGCGCCAGCCCTGATGGGCGAGAAGGACAAGGAGTTTGAAGGCATACTGCGGTTCCGCTTGAAGTTGCGTTCGACTGGCTCTCCGAGCGCGGGCGGCGAGGGGGCAGGGCAGTGAATCTCAAGATTGATCTGAAAGGACTGCTTGGGAAGAAGAAGGACGCAGCACCTGAATCAGATGGCATCGTGTTAGACGGAGAGAAGTCCGGCGGGAGCGAGAAGGCCAAGCAGATTCTGGTGTGGGTCAAGTCCAACGCGCTTGTCGTGACGCTCGCTGTCGTGTCGATCGTGGCACTTGCATCCGCCTACCTGTTCAGCAGCGACTTGGCCGGAGAGAATCAGAAGAGCGCCCAGGCGGTCGCGCAGCACTTGGAGAACTTGCGCGCGCTCGAGCGCTCGAGTGTCACCATCAAAATTCCAGGGAATGCGCCCGTGCAGATATCTGGCGTCGTAAGCAGAAAGTTGGTTGAGGAAGTTCGCTCTCGCATGAGCACGGGAGAGGAAAAGCCGCAGAATGTGATGGCGCTTGCAGTGGCGCACAACAGCCATGGGCGCTCATCGGTTATTCCTCTTCGCGTTCCGGTGACAGGCCCAAAGGTGCAGCAAGTGCACTTTGAGATGCTCGAGGCACTCTCGAAGCAGTACGAGGCGCTGCTCGACCGGTGCCGTGCAACGCTGCCGCCGAGCGAAGATGATGTTCGAGAAGAACTGCGCCGCACAAAGGCGCGCTTTCTTCAGATGAATCAAGTAGGGCAGGCAAGCGTGTCGGCCGGACAATCGGAGGGGCAGAGTTCCCCGCGATCTCCTGGCCAATCGAGTGCAGTTGACGGCAAGGCCAAGCCGACGCTTGATGCGTCGCTTCAAGAGCAACTTCGCAGCGAATTGCAGGCTCGGCGCCTTGGCGAGTACAGCAAGGCGGCTTCCGAGGGCGGTTTGTATTGCTCAGCTGCCGCGCTCGGTTTCGATCCCAAGCCTGCTAGGGAAGACAAGGCGGCTCGTCTTGCCGAACTCTGGCGGCGCCAAATGAAGTTCTGGGTCGCCGAGGATGTTGTGGAAGCATGCATGGCAGTCAACGGTGAGAAGTCGATCCCGGATGCGCCTATCAAGCGCATTGTCGGCATCAACTTCCTCACACTTGCGGCCAGCGCTGAGGGGAATCAAGAGGGATCCATGTCTGAATCTGCTCCGCCCGCAGAACAGCCGCTCGAGGGGGCGGCTGATGGAGATGGAGCAGGACAGGACTTGGCCACGGGGCCCCCAATCGACCCGCAGGCGCCCGTGACACGCAACTATGAAAAGAGTCTCTCCGGCTGGGCGACGAACCAGCTCTTTGATGTGCACACTGCCGTGGTGCGCTGCGTGGTGGAGACCTCGAAGATTCCAGCTTTCATGAACGCGTTAGCGAAGCGCAACTTTGTTGTGGTGACGGATGTTCGCGTCACACCCGTCGATCCGTTTGCGTCGATTGCCGAGGGCTATTACTACGGTGCAAAGGAACCCGTTTCACTTGTGACCTTGACGATCGATAGCGCGTGGCTGAGGCAGTGGACTGGTCCCCTCATGCCGGATTCCGTTCGGAAGCAACTTGGAACCTCGGGCATGGTGGAGGGCATCGAGACCACCCCGAGCGGCGCAGGCTGATCAGATCGCGACGCGTGCATGCAACGAGGACTCATTTAATCACAGGAGTTTCTGGCGATGGCAGGCAAGAAGATCAGTTTCGTCGAGTTGCACTGGGAGAAGATGTTGGTGTGCGTTGCGGGCGCCGCACTTGTCGGGGTGCTCGTTTGGGAACTGGTGCTGAGTGGTACGGTCATCAAAGTTGGCAGTGAGTCGGTTTCCATCGGTGACTACGGGGAGAAGTTGGCGAAACAAGGGCAGGCGATCGAGCGGAAACTCAATGGAGATTTGCCAGCGGGGCTCGAGATTCCTCAGCGCAAGAGTGTTTCTGCCGCAGATGATTTTGTCGCAAGGCGAGATGCGGAACTCATGGCGGGCGATCTACCTCGCAATCGTCCGTGGTTTGGCGGCATGCTGACAGGACTTGCAGGTGACCGCAATGTTTGGTTCTACGAGCCGAAGTTCACGGCACCGAAGCCTGGGCGAGTGCTGGTGACGAGAGATGCATTCGATACGGCGGCAATTCCTGCCGAGGATTTGCAAGAGTTTGAGAAGTCGTCTCCCGCTTTTGTGGAGCGTTTCCTGAAGTCGGAGTCGGCAGATGTCACTTGGGCCACGCCAACAGCAACGGTTCCACTAAAGGCTTTATGGGCGGAGCTGCAAAGGGAGTCGCCGTCCGATCGTCCTCCCCGCGAGCGGATCAAGGCGCCGTGGACGAACGGCTCGGATGAAGGCGGGCTTGTTGTTGTTGATGTGGTCTTTGAGCGTCGTCAGAAGAATGCAGATGGGTCATGGGGGAACCCCGTCCTAGTGGCACCTGTTGTCGGGGCGCTGTCGTACCGCGGTGATATGGCATCCACCGATGTTGGATCTGCCTCGCTTCGCGATTCGCTGACGCAGGGTCTGGCGGACATTGGCGCGCAACTGGACATCCTGCAGCCGCCGCTGCTCCCGATGAAGGGCGGATACTTCATCGAACCGGCCTCAACAAGTGGGGTGCCGGGAGCTCCGGCTGTCGATCCGATTGTTGCAGCTCGTCAACGCGACGAACGCAAGATCACCGCAGCGCGTGCTCAGGTTGATCGCACGGCGAAGCAGTTGGAGGAAAAAGGTGGTCGTCTGGATCCACCGCCGCCAGGATCGAAGGACGGCGCTGGCGGAGGTACGGCGCCACCGAGGGAGAAAGGTGGAGGCGGGCCACCGGGCATGGGTGGCGGCGGTAACTCCATGAAAAAGGAGAAGCGTGATGCCGATGGCCAAGAGGCAAACAAGCCGGCGCGCATCGCCCTCACGAAGAAGCTCGATAGGGAGAAAGCAAGTCTGAAGAAGTTGGAGGAGGCGTTTGCCAAGACGTACCCCGAGGAGAATTTGGCGGTCCGCGCGGAGGCGGCCCCAGAACTGCCGCTTCGGGATCGCGATGATTTGGTCGTTTGGACGCATGACTTTGATATTCAGGATGGTGCCACTTATCAGTATCGCGCGACCGTTGTTGTATTCAATCCCTTCTTCACTCGAAGGGATGTGCTTGTCAAGGAACAGCAGCCACTTGATCGTGGAGCGGGGATCGCATCTGCGGTTTCAGCGTGGGGGCCTGAGATCACCATCGGTGATTCCACCGAGTTCTTTCTGACGCGCGGCTCCGCACGAGATGGAGTGGGTGGTCGTCGCGTGACAGTTGAGCTGTTTCGGTATATCGACGGCGTTGTCCGCACCACAAGCGAGGATGTTCTCGTTGGCGATCCAGTCGGAAAGAATGCCGCTGGGAGGAGTGGCGGCGGTGACTTCCGAACGCCCTATTACCTTGCCGATATATTCGATGATGGGGCAGATGGACTCGTTGCAGTATTCGAAGCCCGCTCTGCAACGGGGCAGTCAGCTATCGAGATTCGTACGCTTGCCGACAAGGATTCGGAGCAGTACCGCGCACTCCGCGACCTCTCGGTCGCTGCATCGCCGAAAAAGGTCGCGGCACGCGAGCCGAAGTAAGTCGGCGGCCTCTTTTGCTGTTTGGCGTGCAGTCGGTGGGGGGGCTAGCCAATGTGCGAAAACGGACGGATGGCTTCGGCTGGCCAAATCGCCACTTTGCTTCTAAGTAGCTGCAGTCAAGTAACTTGCAATCCATGGTTGGGGGGTTGCTGCTTTGCGGTAGGCGGGGGCGCTTTGGTCGGTGTTTGTTGCGCTTGACAGCATTTGGGGGCTTGGGTACGCTTTCTCTTCTGCGCTGTTCCACAACACGCAGCGGGTGAAAGCCCGGTTTGCCAGTTTGATTTGTTCGAAATCATCTTTGACAATTGAGGATCTGATGTCGCATGCCGAGTGAGGTGATTTGTTCAACCACACTTGGCAAGCATGTGAATCGAGTCAAGAATCCGGATGTGCGGGTCGTTCCAACGGCCTGCATATCTGCGTGTTTTTTCGAGTTTTGTTAGTTTGAAATGAGCAGCTTGAAGGCTGGTCGCGTCGATCGGGCTCTGGTGCAAACCGGGATTCGGTAGGCGTGGCCAAGCTAGAAAGGGCACACGGTGGATGCCTTGGCGTCGAGAGGCGATGAAGGACGTAGGAACCTGCGATAAGCCCAGGGGAGTTGGTAACCAAACGCCGATCCTGGGATCTCCGAATGGGGCAACCCGACCCGCAAGGGTCATCTGCACCTGAATGTATAGGGTGCAGGAGCGAACGCAGCGAACTGAAACATCTCAGTAGCTGCAGGAAAGGAAAGCAACAGCGACTCCGCAAGTAGCGCCGAGCGAACGCGGACCAAAGCGGC
>Ga0163212_1000158_pt1 | contig 27351 bp, 22 predicted proteins | sample Malawi_45m_30L_FD_113532 | JGI IMG/M metagenome (GOLD analysis project Ga0163212, IMG submission 113532) | Freshwater microbial communities from Lake Malawi, Central Region, Malawi to study Microbial Dark Matter (Phase II) - Malawi_45m_30L | ecosystem: Environmental > Aquatic > Freshwater > Lake...
AAACTTTCTCACTCCCGGGCTCATCTTCAAAAATCCGTGGGACCAAATCTCCCTTGGTATGGCCATACCAAGGGAGATTTGGTCCCACGGATTTTTGAAGATGAGCCCGGGAGTGAGAAAGTTTCGCGTGACCGATTGACCGTCCGCAGTGGTCGAGGTGATTGCGGTGAGCGAGGAGAAGAATTTTCCGAGATCGAAGTCATAACGCTGCAGCACAAGGATGCTGAGGAGCAGGCTGCCGCCCATAAGGAGAACGGCTTTGATGATCTGGACCCAAGTCGTGGCGAGCATGCCGCCGAAGACCACGTAGATGACCATGAGAATGCCCACGCCGATTACCGCGAGTTCGTAGGAGACACCGGGGATAAGTTGTCGCACGAGGACGCCGGCGCCGACCATCTGCGCGATCATGTAGAAAATCGAGACGGTCAGCGTGCTGAGCGACGCGGCGGCACGGACCGGCCGCGGTTTGAGGCGGTAGGCGAGGACGTCGGCCATGGTGTATTTGCCGGCGTTGCGCAACGGTTCGGCCACGACGAAAAGCACGGTCAAGTAGGCGACGAGGAAGCCGACCGAATACATGAAGCCGTCGTAGCCGTTCATGGCGATCATACCGGCGATGCCGAGGAAGCTGGCCGCGCTCATGTAGTCGCCGGCCACGGCGAGGCCGTTTTGCCATCCGGTGATGCGGCGCCCGGCGGCGAAGTAGGCGCTGGCTCCGGAGGATTTCCGGGCGCTATACCACGTGATGACCAGCGTGGCGGCGACAAAAGCGAGGAACATCCAGAGCGAGGTCTGGGAACCGGCGGCGAGGGGAAGCGCGGTAATCATTTGTGTTCGACCCCGAATTTGCGGAGCAAAGAATGCTCGCTTTTGTCCCAACCGGCCGCGGCGGCGACGTAGATCCCGGCGAGAATCCAAGCCATGAAGAATTGCGAGAGCGCGTAGGCGTAGGCCAGGTTGACGTCACCCCAGACTTTTTTCTCCATCAACCCGGGGAACCAGCCGACGCCGATGGGCAGAAGAAAATAGTAAACGATGAAAAAAACGGTGGCCGGGACAATGAGGCGGAGTTTGCTTTTGACCAACGCTTTGAAATCGGCGTCTTTGGCAATGCGTTCCCATTGCACGGGATCGATATCCTCGTCCGCGGTGCGCTCGTGATCCGGCTTCGGTCCGCTCCGGCCGAGCGGGGCAATGTCGGTTTGGGAGCCGACAATAGGCGTGAAGTCTTTGTCGTCGCGGGGGGAGGACATGCGGCGGATGACAGCAGGCGCAGGGCGCGGAGGAAAGTCCGGAATTGCCGCGCTGGGGCCGGTATTTATGTTGCGCGCGGCAGAGCAGGGACAGATTGTCAGTCGCTTGACTTATCAAACTGGTCATGCAAACTAGTCATATGACGATTACCGCCACGGAATTCAAAGCCAAGTGCCTCGCCTTGATTGACGAGGTGCAGGAGAGGGGGGGCGAGTTGCTTATTTCCAAGCGCGGACGTCCGGTGGCGCGCCTTGTGCCGGCGGGCGCGAGTCAGCCCTGGCTCGCGCTGCGCGGCAAGGGACGATTCAAGGGTGACGCCTTTGCCCCGGTGGTCGCCGAGAAGGAGATCGAAGCGCTGCAGTGACTCGTCCCTTGCTCGACACCCACGCGTGGGTTTGGTGGATCTGTGGAGATGCGCGTCTGACACTGCGCGAGCGCGATGCGCTGGACAATTTGCCGGCTCATGAGCGTCCGGTGCTCGCTGAGATTAGTTTGTGGGAAGTGGCGATGTTGGTCGAGCGGGGTCGCTTGGAATTGGACATGGCTTTGGAGAACTGGCTGGCGCTGGCTTCGGCGCCGGCCACGGTCGAGTTGGTCCGGATCACGCCGGCCATCGCAGCGGAAGTCGCGCGATTGCCGGAAAGATTTCATCGTGATCCTGCCGATCGCTTGATCGTAGCCACGGCGCGAATGAGAAAACTGCACGTCTTCACGCGGGATCGGAAGATCACCGGCGCACGTCTCGTGCCACTTTGGCGCGCATCCTAAAAAGTGGTCGGGCTGGTGATAGTCAGGCCTGCCGCCGCGGCGACCGCTGGGCCAAGCGTGAGCCAAGGAAAAGTGGTCGGGCTGGTGGGATTTGAACCCACGGCCTCTGCGTCCCGAACGCAGCGCTCTACCAAGCTGAGCCACAGCCCGATGAAGGTACTAATGTCGCACGCGGGTCCGCGGGCGGCAAGGAAAGAGGTTAAGCTATGGCCAAAGAGGCTTTTTCGGCTCCTCGGTGGCGAATGACGGCCAGTGTGACGTAGGCCGCCTCGAGTCCGAGGAAGGCAAGGACGTAGCCTTCGCCGCCCACACCGAAGCCGTAGCTGTGCAGGCCGGCGCCGAGGACGTAGTTCACTCCATACCAGGCCATGATGATGCCGGCGAAGTTGACCACGGCGGCGACGGCCAACCCGAAGTCGCCCCACCATCCGGCCATTTTTCCGTGGATGGCTACGACATACATGAGCAGGGCGATGAGGGCCCAGGTTTCTTTCGGGTCCCATCCCCAGAAACGTCCCCAGCTGTAATTGGCCCACACACCGCCGAGAATGGTTCCCGCGGCGAGAAGGATGAGGCCGACAAACATCATGCGGTAAAGCCAATCGTGCAGTTGGCGCAGCGACGACGCGGTTTCCGGATGACGGATGTAACGCCAAAGAATGACGTGGGCGAAGCCAAGCGCGAGGGCAAAGGCCGCGTAACTGAGCGTGATGGTGAGGACGTGAATGGTGAGCCAGAAGTTGTCGCGCAACACGGGCACGAGCGGATCGAGCCGCGCCGGCATGGCCACGGGCAGACTGCGCACGAGGAGCAACGAAAGAAAACTCACGGGCAAGGCAGCCAACAGCATGAGCCGATTGCGATAGATGGCGTAGAAAATCAGACCGAAGAGAACGGTGCCCATGGCAACCCAGACGACCGATTCATACATGTTGGTGACGGGGGCGCGTCCGGCGATGAGCACGCGCTGGAAAATTCCCCAGATCATGAAAGCGAAACCCACCGACGTGACAGCCACTCCGGCGCGCAGGATCCAATGGCGCCATCCGTGACGCGCGCCGGCGATGAGCAAGATCGCTGCGGCAGCAAAGAGCCACATGGCGGTGTCGAAAGGCCTGGTGCGATTGTAGGACAACTCGCGCGCGGTCGTGGCGGGCGAGGGGTAGACCTCGGGATTGAGGGCGCGGAGGTCGTTCTCCAATCGCTGCGCGGCCTCGGTGATTTTCGCGCTTTCACCCTCGCGTGCGGCGATGTTGATGGCGCGCAGGTCCTGCAAAATGGTCGCTGCTTTTTCCGGAGGATAAGCGGAGGGCAGTTGGTCGACGGTCAACCACGGTGCGCCGGCGGGCGATCCCGGGGGCGGGGGAATCATGAGGAAGGCCGCGGTGCTGCCCAGCGCGTCGAAAAGCTGGAGGCGTCCGAGGACTGTCTGCGCTTCGGTGTCGAGGCGGGGCACGGGCTCGCCGGCTTGGCGCAAAGCGGCGGCTTCTTGCGCGAGTTTGGCCAACTCGTTTGCCCCCGCCAGTTCCTTGCGACTGAAACGCTTCTGGCTGGCATCGAGTCCGAGTCGTTCAACCAAAGGGCGATAGGAAATGAGGATGATCGGCTCCTCGGACAAATCCCGTGTGGCGTAAAATTTGGCGAAAGCGAATTCGGTGCCGGCGACTTTGCTGCCGTCCTTGAGCGTGACCGGATCGCGTCCGGCGATTTTGACTAAAACCTCGTGGCCGAAAGTGCCGAGTGGTTTGCGCCGGCCGGAATCCTGCACGGTGAGCGATTCCCACGCGGAAAGATTGGCGGGGGGATTGGCGGCGGGAAGTGCGGCCGAGGTGGCGAGTAAAAGTGCGATGACGAGTTTCACGAGATGAGAGATGGAGAAGAATGCTGAGGTTTGAGACCTGAGCCTGAGGGAGATGTGGCGGCGTCGTCCCCGCGCCGACTGTCGTCGGGAGTAACGGCCGTGGCTACAGAAGTCACGGGCCGGCGCATGGTGAACATGGTGACGAGGCCTGCGCAGAGGATGAGTGAGCCGACCCATTTGAGGAGCCAACCCGGATCGCGGAGGATTTGCACCGAGCTTTGGGAGAGATCGTTGGGATTCCACGAAGCTTGGGAAATTTTGTAGGTCAGTCCGGTGAGAGAACGCCACAGCGCCTGAGGGTAGTTGGCCGGTTGATTCATCGAGCACGAGCCGGTGCCGTCCACTTTGCCATCGGGCAAAACCATGGCGAGGTCGCTGCGGAAGGACGCGGGTTCATCCGTGCCCTCGTTGCGTTCGACGACAAAATCTTCGAGCACCAGACCGAAAGGCAGGCGATGCACTTCCCATCCGTAGGAAACTTCGAGCGGGAATGCGCCTGTCGGGAAAACCACGCGCCAACCCGCGCCGACCCATTGCGTGATGGTTTGTTCGCCGCGCGTCATGCGGATTTGCACGCCCTCGAGCAGCGGCTGGCCGGAAGGAGCTTTTTTGTCGGCGGGCCATTCTTCGAATCGGAATCCCGGTTGGGCCGAAGCAATGGTTTGCACGGCCTCGATGGTCCAATCATTCCATCCGGTCGAAACGGCCGAGCCCGCGGCGAGCGGGGTCTCGGCCACGGTGCGACCCCCGGAGAGGATTTCCAATTTCAGCGCACCGTCTTCCTGCGCGCGGATAATTGCGCGGTTGGCTGCGCCGGCCATCGGTGCGGCGGCTCCGGGGGCGACGAGATCGACGGTGATGAGTCCGAGATCGAGCCGCGCGTGGTCGCGGTCGCCGGCCAAAAGCCATTGGTCGATGGTTTGTCCCATGGCTTTGGTTTGCAGGCGGACGCGCATGGCTGTTTTGCCGTCGGGCGCGGGCGTCGGTTCGAACGTGCCAAGGACGCGCTCCGAATCGGCCACGGCCTCGATGTTCCATCCTGACGGCGTGTTCCAAATGGCAACCGGTTTGCCCTCGGAAACGCGGAGCGGTCCGCGTCCGAGATGCATGGTGACGGCGCGGCGCGCGTCCGGATCGCGCACGGTGAGTTGGCGCTTTTGCAGGACAAGGGCGTTGTCCGGCGGCGAGTCTTTGAAAAGCGTCATGGTTCCCTCGATGCCCCGGATCCAACCGATGACCGCGCCGATCATGAGAGTAATGATCCCGAGGTGGGTGAGGAGGAAACCGGTATGGTATTTTTTCCACGGCAAACGCATGAACGCGCTGCAGGTGAGGTTGGCGCCGAGGAAGAGCAGCCAAAGATGGAACCAAGGCGCCTCGTAAAACCAGGTGCGCGCGGTGTCGGCGTCGAATTTCGACTCGAAGATCGTGCCGACGATGCTCATGACAATGAGCGCGGAAAGCAAAACGACGGCGAGGCGCAGTGATGCGAGGAATTGAAAGACCGGGTTTCTCTTCCAGGCATACCGCGGCGGGCGAGAGGGGCCGGCGCCGGATGGCATCATTAACTGAGATACGCTAAATCGCCCCTTTTCGGAGTCAAGGAAGGGCGGATTTCCTTCAGTTGAGCCGGCGCGAAATGCCGACAAGGCGCAGGGGATGCCCCTCTTTATTTCGTTCGACGAAAACGCTCGAGCTTATGAGGCGCTTTTCGCTGGTTTTGAGAATGGTGACGCTGAAGATGTAGGTGATGACGTTTTTGGTCACGGGCAAACCGGATATCTTCTGCTCCAAAGCTGCATATTCGGGACCGACAACAGCTTTCCATGCTTGAAAGAGCTCATCGGGGTCGGTGATAGCCGGATCAATCTCGTAAATTTCGTAATTGGCCGCGTTCCAGTTTAGCGCACCCACTCCAAACACGTGCTCGAAGGTGCCTAAGCTTCCGCCCTCAAGAGCCGCAGCTAGACGCTCCTGAGCGCTGCGAAATTCACGTTCCTCGCCGAGCTCCTCAGTCATATCGCGGTTCACGCCAAGAACGCGCACCGCTTTGCCTTGAGCGTCACGAATGATGACGTAAGTGGAGAGAATCTCGTGCATCGACCCGTCGGGCCAATGCGCGCGCAGCCTGTCTTGGCCGCTCTGTCCGCCGGCCGCGATGAGGCGTTTTAATTCGTAGGACAGGCGTTCTTGATCCTCCTCATTATGGACGACCTTCCAGACCTCCTGCGGATCGGTGGCATCCGGATGGCCGAACATCGCGAACGACTTCCGATCCCAGAAAAGCGTGTCCGCCGCGGGGTCCCAGTCCCAGATGCCAAACTCGATGACATCCTGTGCAATACGAAGGCGCTCGTTCGACGCGCCCAACTCGCGCCGCGTCTTTTGTATGGCGCTGATGTCGGCGACAGCACCAAGTATGGCGAAGGGTTTTCCGTCGCTGCCGAGCACCGTGGAAACGTTGATCAAGGCATCAAAGCGCGAGCCGTTTTTGCGGCAGAAGACCAACTCGAATCCGCTGGTCGGCCCTTTCCCGGACAGTGCTTGATCGGGTGCCGCAAGTATTCGTGGCCGTTCTTCGGTGGGCCAATAAGGTTCATACGGAGGCGTGGCGTTTTTCAGTTCCTCCTCGCTAAAGCCGGTCATGGAGCAGAAAGCAGGGTTTGCGCTAAGCGTCCTGCCTCCCATGTCGCGAACTACGATGCCAACGCCCAGCGACTGCTCAATGGCTTCACGGAAGCTGAGTTCCCGCTTGGTGGCCGCCTCGGCGTCGCGGAGCGCCGTGATGTCCCGCAATGTGCAGGTAAGGTTGTTGAGTAGCTTGGTCTTGGGATCGGCCAGCACCTCCGCGCGGCTCTGCAGGAAGCGCAGCGAACCGTCGGGCAGCACGTTGCGGAATTCGTGTTCGAAATTGCGTCCTTGCTCCCTAGCTTCCTGAAAAAGTCGGCGCATCGTCTCGCGATCGTCCGGCGCAATGACGGCAAGGAGGCCATCAATGGACGCCGGTGCAGCTGCGTGCAATCCGAGTAGGCGCCGCGTCTCGGGTGTCCATTCCATACGCTCTGCCGCGAAGTCCCACGTGAGACTTCCGGTTTCGGCCAGCGATTGCATCTGGTCGAAGGCGCGACCAAGCGCGTCGATACGGCCGGCCAGATTTTTCTCCGCAGTGATGTCCGTGCCGAAGGAGATGATCCCAGCCGGTTCCGCGTCTTGGTCGAACAGCGCCGAATCATGCCACCGCACCCAACGGATCTCTCCGCCGGGAAGAACAACGCGGTGCTCGGTCGTGTTTTCCGGCGATTGCGGGCTGAGCTTTTGCACGCTGCCCAGCGCGTCGCTGCGATCGGCCGGCGGAATGAGATCGAGATAGTTTGTTCCGACGAGTTCGGATCGTTTTTTGCCGAAGAAACGGCAATATGCCGCGTTGACATCAAGGATGGTGCCGTCTCTGGAGCTTGCGCAAAACATCTCGCTGTGTCCGTCGAGCAGCCGCCGCGAGGAGCTGATCTCGGTATCCGCTTTCTTTTTCGCAGCAAGCCAAGATGCACGGATACGGTCGATCGCGTCCGTGCCTGCCGGTCCTCCGCCACCGGGGCCGAGTTCGCGGATCATGGCCGAGGCGCGATCTGTCACGCGTTTTCTGAACAGGATCCACGCTAGCGCTGCAAGCAGGGCAAAGGTTACGCATGAAGCGAGTGCGAAGGCGCGCAAGGCTCGCTGCGCAAAGACGACCGAGTCCGCTTGTCCTCGCAAGGTCAAGGCGCTCGTGACCGCGCCGTCTGCCGATTTGACCGGGGCCCACGCCTCGACGATCGGACCCGAAGGAATGAAGCGCGGAGATGCCCAAGAGGGAATTTTGTCCGGACCGACAAATTCGAGCGTCTCGAGACCCGCACGACGGAATTCCTCGACCAAGGCCTGCGGTGTGGCCGAGGGCAAGCCACGCGCGACAGTCACTGCAGCGAAATCCGCGTAGTGTTGCGCCCGGGCCGAATCCCGCTCGATGGCCAGTGGTTGGAAAAAGAACGAAGCGCCTAACCCGGCCGCCAGCAACAGAACAACGAAGAGGCCTGTTATCGGCGCGAGAATCTGCCAGGCGAGAATGCCTGCGGGATTGGGTCCCATAATGCGTGCGGAGAGCGGCATGCCGGATGGAAATTGTCGGAAGCCTCCCGCCTTGGCAAGTGCGTCCCCTTCGGCTGCGTTGGCAGGGGCGCGGCGCTGTGCCATGGTGGCGGGATGGACACCGTTCTCATCACCGGTTGCAGTCGCGGGATCGGGTTGGCTCTGGCCGCGGAGATGGCTTCGCGCGGTTGGCAAGTGCTGGCCGGGGCGCGCCATCCGGCGGCTGCCCATGCGCTGCAAGCCGCGGCCCGCAACGCGACCAACGGCTCGATCGACATTCTTTCGCTCGATGTGTGTCATGATGAGAGCGTCAAATCCGCGGCCGAGGAAGCGGCGGCGAAAGTGCGCAGCCTCGATGTCTTGGTCAACAATGCGGGCGTTTTTCCGGAGGACGGCAGCGAACCGCTCGAGCAGTTGCCGCTGGAATGTTTCGAGGAAGCCTTCGCCGTCAATGTGGTCGGCGTGGCCCGGGTGACGCGGGTCTTCCTGCCTTTGCTCACCCGCGCGGCGCATCCCCGCGTGATCAACATCAGTTCTTTGGCCGGATCGATTTCCGAAAAAGAAGACTCGCGGCACTATTGCTACGGCGCATCCAAGGCCGCGCTCAACATGCTGACCCGCACCATGGCCGCGGAACTGCGGCCGCGCGGGATCACGGTGGTTGCGGTCACGCCGGGTTGGGTCAAAACGGAGATGGGCGGACCCAACGCGAAGATCAGCGCGGAGGAATCGGCGCGTAGTTTGGCCGCGACGATTGACCGCGTCTCGCACCACGAGGCCGGGCATTTTCTCGACCGCGAAGGCAACAAGGGCGTCGCCGCGTGGTGACAGATTCGTCTGGCACACGCGGGCCGCGTTCCGCATTCTTTGCGGTCCGATGAGCGAAGTAAACAGCCTGACCGCGGTGCGCCTCGAAAAGCGCGCCGCCCTGCATAGCGAGGGCCTGCGCCCCTACGGTGCGGCGTTTGCCGTCACCGGCGACGTCGGCGACGTCCGCGCTGCTTTCTCCGAGGGAAAAACGGTGGCCGTTGCGGGTCGCGTCACGGCGCGGCGCGATATGGGCAAGAGCCACTTTCTTGACGTGAGCGACCACAGCGGCCGCATGCAGGTCTACTTGCAGGACAAAGCCATCGGCGAGGCGGGGGTGGCCCTCTACGACAAGCTGGATATCGGCGATTTCATCGGCGTGGAGGGCGAGTGTTTCACTACAAAAACCGGCGAACCTTCGGTCAAAGCCACGCGTTTCGTCATCCTGGGTAAATCGCTCCATCCGCTGCCGGAAAAATGGCACGGACTGCAGGACGTCGAGGCGCGGCACCGTCAGCGTTACCTCGACCTGATCTCCAACGAGCACGCGCGCGATATCTTCCGCAAACGCTTCGCCATCATCCGCGAAATCCGGTCCTTTTTCGAAGAGCGCGGATTCGTCGAAGTGGAAACGCCGATGATGCAGGCGGTGGCGGGCGGCGCGGCGGCCACGCCCTTCGAAACGCATCACAATGCGCTCGGCATGGATCTGTTCCTGCGCATTGCGCCCGAACTTTACTTGAAGCGTTTGCTCGTCGGGGGGTTCACCAAAGTTTTCGAACTCAACCGCAACTTCCGCAACGAAGGCGTTTCGCGCCGGCACAATCCGGAGTTCACCATGCTCGAGGCCTACTGGGCCTACGCCGACTTCGAAATGATGGCCGAGTTGGTCGAGGACCTGGTTTGCCGCGTGGCCGAGCGCGTCTGCGGCGGACTGAAAATCGAACACAAGGATGCCGAGGGTAATGTCACGCGCGTGATCAACCTGCAGCGTCCGTGGCGGCGCGCGCGCTACCGCGATCTGGTCGAGGAAGCCGAACCGGGCTGGTTCGCCCGCGATGTGTCTGGCCGCCGCAACCGCGCGGTCGAACTCGGGCTCGATATCTCCCATTGCCTCGAGGACTACGAAGTCACGCAACATGTTTTCGAAAAACTGGTCGAGGAAAAGACGATCGATCCGTGTTTTGTCACGCACTGCCCGAAAGAGTTGATCCCTCTGGCCAAAGCCAATACGGACGATTCATCCGTGCTCGATGTGTTCGAACTCGTCATGAACGGACAGGAGATTGCGCCGGGTTATTCCGAGCTCAACGATCCAGTGATCCAGCGCGAGCGGCTCATGGAGCAATCGGGCGGCGAGCAGCACAAAATCGATGAAGATTTTCTGCAGGCCCTCGAATACGGCATGCCGCCCGCCGGCGGCATGGGCATGGGCATCGATCGCTTGGTCATGCTCCTGACCGGTGCGGACTCCATCCGTGAGGTGATCCTTTTCCCGCATTTGAAGCCGCGGGGGGAATAGGTTCCGGCGGTCGCAGACCGCCGCTACAGCCCTGGGGGTTGGTCACCAAACAACCGGCAACGACTCCAGCGCGTGGAAGTGCCAAGTGTCGCGATAGCGCGCGGTGCCGCCTAAGCGCAAGTCGGGCAGGCGCTCGAAGAGCACGCGCAGTGCGGTTTGCATTTCCAGGCGTGCGAGCGGGGCGCCGACGCAGAAGTGGATGCCGCCGCCGAAGCTGACGTGAGGATTCGGACTGCGGTTGGCCACAAAGCGGTCGGCCTCGGGAAATTTCTCTTCATCTCGGTTGGCCGAGCCGAGGAGCAATCCGATCTGGTCGCCTTTGCGCAGGCGGAGTCCGGCGTATTCGATGTCTTCCAGCGCGTAGCGTTTGAACATGTGCAGGGGAGTGTCGAAGCGCAGCATTTCCTCGCTGCAAGCGCTGGGGTTATCGAGAAAGTCCGCGGATTTCCCGTGGCGCAGGAGAGCCTGAACCCCGTTGCCGAGGGCGTGGACCGTGGCCTCGTGCCCGGCGTTGAGCAGGAGGATCGCGGTGGTGACGAGCTCATCTTCGGTCAGGGCGGTTCCTTGTTCGTCGCGAGCCGTGGCCAACTGCGAGAGGAAATCTTCGCGGGGTTCACGACGGCGTTCGGCGAGCAACTCGCGCATGTAACCGGAGAACGCGACCGTTGCCGCCATGGCGCGGTCCTCGATCCCGCGGTCGCGCCGGGCCTGATACATGGCGACCATGTCGTGCGACCATGAGAGAATCTGCGGGGCCATTTCTTCGGGGACGCCGAGGAATCCGGCGATGACCATGACCGGCACAGGTTCGGCGAAGGATGTGATGAGGTCGGTTGTTTTTCCCGCGGGAAAGCGGTCGATGAGATCGTGGGCCAACCTCTCGATGCGCGGCTGCAAGCGCGCGATCTGCCGCGGGAGGAATGAAGGATTGATGAAGCCGCGCAAGCGGGTGTGGACCGGCGGTTCCAGCTCGAGCAGGGAATGCTCCTCGAAAGCGTAAAACGGACGCAGATGTGCCGGTGTTTCCGGCCAGCCGAGTTCTTCGCGCGTCGCGACGTGGAGAATTTGCCGTCCGAAGCGCCGGTCGCGCAGCAACGTGCTGACGTCTTGATGCCGGGCAAAGCACCAGTGTCCGAGTTCCTCCCAAAAAAAGACCGGGCATTCCCCGCGCCAGCGCGCGTAGAACGGGTAGGGGTCCTGAACGAAATCGGTCTCGCACGGATTGAGCGAGATCGTGCTGCTGCCCGGGGTCATCGCGGCAAGTTGTCAGCCGCGCCGGACGGGTGCAATGCGGATTGATTGCCCGCGGTTGTCCGCTTGGTCATTATCGGTGCGTGCGGATTCTCTTTTTCGCCCAGTTGCGCGGTGCGGTCGGCTCCGACCAAGGCGAGGTCGAAGCCGATGGCATCAATCAGAATCAACTGTGGCGCTTGCTCGAGGAGCGGTGGCCGATGCTGTCGGCCCATCGTGCGACGACGCGTTTGGCTCGCAACGGGGTTTATGCCGGGCCGGACGACATCTTCCGGTCGGGTGATGAAGTCGCGCTGATCCCGCCAGTTTCCGGAGGATGAAGATCGATATCGAAATCACCGATTTGCCTATCGCTGGCCAGGGGGCGAACTGCTCCGACGGGACGAGCGGTGCCGTGGTCGAATTCGCCGGCATCGTGCGAGCGACAGAAGGCGACCAGGCTATCGACGCTTTGCAATACGAGGCCTATGACGCCATGGCGCGCTCCGAAATGGAACGCATTCTACGCGAGTTGGAAATCCAGTTTCGCTGTCACTCCGTCGAAGTAAAGCATCGCAAGGGCCGTGTTCCGGTCGGCGAGGCGGCCATTGTTGTCCGCGTGGCGGCCAAGCATCGCGCTGAAGCATTCGGCATGCTCGCGGCGTTCATGAACCGTCTGAAGCAAGACGTGCCCATCTGGAAGGCGACCCCATGACCTCGGCGGAAGAAATCTGGTCATTGTTGCGCGAGCAAGTGTCGCCGCGCGGAACGGAGACAATCGGGTTGTCCGCTGCTTGTGGACGGACTCTGCGCGAGGCGGCTTGCACGGCGGAGGACATGCCGCCATTCGACCGGTCGGCGGTGGATGGATTGGTCGTGGCCGCAGCGGAGGGGTCGGAAATCTTCACAGTTGTGGGTGAGATTCGTGCCGGGCAAGCAAACTTGCCGGTTTTGGCCAAGGGGAATGCTTATCGCATCGGAACCGGAGCGCCGGTTCCGCATGGCGGCGAAGTGATCATGCTCGAGGACGCCAAAGCGGACGGGGATCGCGTTTCTTTTTTGCGACGCGGTGCAAATCATATCCGTCGCCGCGGCGAGGATGCGAGAGCGGGAGAGATGGTTGTCCCGGCTGGAGTTGTTCTCGGCGATGGCCAGATCGCGCTCCTCGCCAGTGTCGGTTGGGTTCGTCCGCTCGTGACGCGGCGCATCGCGGCGCAGCATATCGCGACGGGTAACGAGATTGTCGATCCGGCTGAAATTCCGGGACCGGGTCAAATTCGCGATGCCAACTCGGCCTTGGTTCTGGCTTGGGCCCAGCAGCATGGCATCGCGTGCGCGCAGGCACGGCTTGGTGAAGATGCCGAAGCTTTGCGCGATCGCTTAAGCCCAGACGCCGATCTTTTGCTTATTTCCGGGGGCGCGAGTGTGGGGCGGCACGATTACACCGAAGCCGTCCTGCGCGAGGCGGGATTCGAAATTCCGGTCACCAAGGTCAACGCGCGTCCGGGCAAGCCGCTGATCATCGGACGTCGCGGCGAACAATGGGTATTCGGTCTGCCGGGCAATCCGCTGTCGCACTTTGTCTGTTTGCATGTCTTTGTCGATGCCGCGGTCTCCGCCATGAACGGTGCCGCGCCGTCGCCCGTTTTGTTGTCGTCCCACGTCACCGATCCGATCCCGGGCAATCCGCGGGTGACATGGTGGCCGGCCAAGGCGGAGAGCAAAGGACTGCGGCCCTTGCGCTGGGCCAGTTCGGGCGATCTCACTGCATTGGCTTCGGCCGACGCTTTGGTCCGCGTTCCGGTTTCCGGGCTGGCCGAGGGGGCCCGCGCCGAGTTTATTCGGACGCGATGAAAAAACTTTCCCATGTCGGACGCGCGGGTGAGGCGCGCATGGTCGATGTCGGGGGTAAACCCGTGCTCGCGCGCGAGGCTTCCGCGGAGGCCGAACTGGTGTGCTCCGCGGCGACGATTCGCCTGCTGAAGAAAGACGCTTTGCCCAAAGGTGATGTGCTGGCGGTCGCCCGCGTGGCGGGCATTCAAGCTGCGAAACAAAGCGCGGCGCTTATTCCGCTTTGTCATGTTTTGCCGCTCGACAGCGTGGCGGTGGATTTCAAAGTCCGCAAAACCGGCGTCCAGGTGACCTGCACGGTCCGGACCACCGCCAAGACCGGGGTGGAAATGGAGGCTCTGACCGGTGCTTCGGTCGCCGCCCTTTGTCTTTACGACATGTGCAAGGCGGTGGACAAAAAGATGCGGATCGAAGGCGTCCGCGTCACCGCCAAGAAGAAGTCGGCCCGCTGAAACCGAGATGTTCCTTGCCGCAGCGGGCGGCTTGGCACATAAACGTCTTTCGGCAAGGAGCGGCACCATCGCGCCGCCGGCGAATTTTTCATGGGTTTCAACGAGTTAGGTCTTTCCGATCCGATCGTGCACGGCGTGCAGTCGATGGGTTTCGTCGATCCCACACCGATCCAGTTGCGGGCCATTCCGGTCATTCTGCAGGGCAAAGACCTCATCGGTTCCGCGCAGACCGGCACCGGCAAGACGGCCGCGTTCGGGTTGCCCATCCTGAGCATGCTCGGGTCGCATCAACCCAAACCCCGCTGCCTCGTGCTCGAGCCGACGCGAGAATTGGCCATGCAGGTGGAAACGGCATTCCGCGATTATGCGCGCTTCACCGGTTTGAACGCCGCGCTGCTTTACGGCGGGGTGGGCTACGGCAAACAGCGCGAAGACCTCAAGCGCGGCAGCGACATCCTGGTCGCCACGCCGGGGCGCTTGCTCGACTTCATGGAGCAAAACGAAGTGCCGCTCGAGAATCTGCAGTATCTCGTTCTCGACGAAGTCGACCGCATGCTCGACATGGGATTTCTGCCGCAGGTTCGCCGCATCATCCAGAAGCTGCCGAAAAAGCGGCAGACCCTGTTCTTTTCCGCCACCATGCCGGGCGAGATCGAATCGCTGGCCAAGTTTTCCGTCCATGACCCGGAGAAAATCGAGATCGGCATCCGCCGTTCGCCGGCCGAGACAGTTACCCATGCTTTTTATCCCGTGGCCATGGACCAGAAATACGATCTGCTCTCCGCCCTGCTCGAAAAGACGAATTTCGACTGCGTGCTGGTCTTCTGCCGGACCAAGGATGGGGCGGACCGCATCGCGCGGCAACTGAAGAAAGAAAATCACTCGGTCGTCGCGCTCCACTCCAACCGCACGCAACGCGAGCGCGAGGAAGCGCTCGAGGGATTCAAGAACGGACGCTACGAGGTGCTGGTCGCCACCGACATTGCGGCGCGTGGGTTGGATATTGCGGGGGTAACCCACGTGATCAACTACGACATTCCCGGACATCCCGAGGATTACGTGCACCGCATCGGCCGCACGGGACGGGCTCAGGCCGTGGGTGACGCCTTCACTTTGGTCACGGCCGAAGATCTGGCCATGATCGATTCGATCGAGAGATTCATCGGGATGAAGATCGGCCGGCTGAAACTGGACGGGTTCGATTACAAATACACCACGCTTCTTGATCCGAGCGCGACGCACGTCAAAGCTCGCGCGGCAGGTGGTGGACGCCACCGCAGCGGTTATTCCTTCGGGATCAAGCGGCGCCGATAACTTTAGGACCTTCGCAGCGCGAAGGCGAAAGCCTGCCGCCACTCGTCCAAGGGGAGATCGGTAAGGACATCGTTGTGGTCCGCCTCCGGTGCGGTGAACATCTTCTTCGCACCTTGATAGGCTTTGTAGAGCGTTTCGGCGCGTTCGGGCGGGGTAACCTGATCGCGTCCGGCGACGATGAAAGCGACCGGCCCGCGGTAATCGCGCAGCCAGTGTTCGGACGGATACTTGTCGCGCATCAGCCACGAAACCGGGAGAAGGGGGTAATGGTGCTGGCCCACGGCGGCGAGGCTGTCGAAGGGTGTGACAAGAACGAGGCCGGCGAGATGCGAGGGTTGTTTGGCGGCCAATGCGCTGATCACGCCCGTTCCGATCGATTCGCCGAAGCCGACGATGAGCGCATTACCCGGAAGGGTGGCGAGGGCTTTTTCCGCGGCGGCGATGTTCGCCTTTTGCGACGGACTGCCTTCGCGCGCGCCGTAGCCGGGATATTCCAAAATGTAAACGGACACGGCCTTGTCCGGCGCGGCGGCACGGATCAATGAAATCCACACCGCGCGGTGCACGGCGTAGCCGGCGTTGCCGTGGCAAAGCAGAACGGAGACGCGCGGACGAGGATCGTCGGCCGCGGCGCGCGCGGCATATCCGATGCGTTTGTTGTCCTCATCCAGCCAAGGTTCGAGGCCGACGCCCGCGCATTCCTTGTCGAGGTTGGCCTCCGTGTCGCGCGAGGGATAGTAAATCATGGACTGCTGACCGAGCGCGATAAACGCGGCCAGGCCAAGCCAGGCGAGAATGGCGACAAGGACGACGCGCGACAAGACGCGGAGCAGGCGGTGACCGGATTCGGGTGTCGTCACGACGAGGGAAACAGGCGCGCGTGCTCGCGGAGCAGATAGCGGTCGGTCATTCCCGCGATGTAATCGCCGGCCGCGCGGTGCAGTCCGCAGTTGGGCACGCGCTGCGTGGCCTCGCGGCCGATCTCGGACGGATCGCGCAGATACGCTTCGAAAACGGCGGCCATCATGTGGCAGGCGCGCTGGTTTGCTCCGTTGACCTCGGGATGGAAATACAAGTTGGCGTAAAGAAACTCGCGGAGTTGTTTTGTTTTGGCCGCCATCGCTTCGCTGTAACCGACGAGCAACTCCGGGACGCGTCGCACATCATCGGCGGATTTGACGCCGGCTTTTGCGATGCGGTCCGACGTGGCGAGAAGCACGTCTTCGATCAGTGCGTTGGAAATGATCCGAGCCAAGGCGAGGCGCGCTTCTTTGGTGTCCGCCTCATTGAGATCGAGGCCATTGGCGTCGGCCGTTTCGGCGCAGAGAGCGACATCGCGGAGCTGCGCCGGAGCAATCAGACCTGCCTCGATGCCGTCCTGCACATCATGCGAATAGTAAGCGATCTCATCGGCCAGATCGGCGATTTGTCCCTCCAGACTCGCGCAGGGGTAGTCGCCGAGATCCGGGGCCGAGCGCGCGGTGGCGTGTTTTTGCACACCCTCGAGGACTTCGAAGGTGAGGTTGACGCCATCGAAATCGGGATAGGGACTTTCGAGCAAGGTGACCACGCGCAGGCTTTGGTCGTTGTGATCGAATCCGCCATGACCTTTGAGCAAACGATCGAGGGTTTCTTCCCCGGAGTGTCCAAAGGGTGAGTGACCCAGATCGTGGGCGAGGGCCACGGCTTCGGCCAGGTCCTCGTTCAGGGCGAGCGAACGGGCGAGCGTGCGGCTGATCGAGGCCACCTCCATGGTGTGGGTGAGCCGCGTTCGGTAATGGTCGCCTGTTCCGTTGAGAAAGACCTGCGTTTTGTATTCGAGGCGGCGGAAGGCTGCGGAATGGATGATGCGGGCCACGTCGCGCTGGTATTCGGTGCGCCAACGGTGTTTTTCCTGCGTGTGCGCGCGACCGCGCGAGGCGGATGACTTCTGCGCGTAGGGTGCCAGTGTCCGTGTTTCGACCGCCTCCGCTTCTTCGCGTGTGCGCAGGGTCTGCATCGCTAACCGAGGCGGACGCCGTCCACCGGATCGAAGAGAACGATTTGGGTTGGGTCCGCGCGGAAGAGCATGCGGTGTCCGGCTTCGCGCGGGCCGACCAAATGGCGACTGCGGCAAATGAGTGTGTTCACGCCGGTTTGCAGATAGCAAATGGAGTCCACGCCGGTGGCTTCGACGATGTCGAGGTGCGCAGGGAAGGTGGCAGCGTCCGGCTTCTCGCCGGGAAGGAGAGGTTGGAAGCCTTCCGGGCGAAGTCCGAGGACGACCTCGCGTCCGGCCAGGGCCGCGGCGGCAGGCTGTCCCGGCAATTCGATTTCCACCGTGCCGCCGCCCGCTTCGCGGAACATCGGCGCGCTGCCGCTCTTCGCCTCGATCTTGCCGCGGACGAAATTCATGGACGGACTGCCGAGGAAGCCGGCCACGTAGGTGTTGAGCGGGTTGCGGTAGAGTTCGAGCGGGGGGCCGAATTGCTGCACCGTGCCGTCGCGCATCAGCGCGATGGAGTTGCCCATGGTCATCGCTTCGGATTGGTCGTGCGTGACGTAGATGATGGTGGTCTGCAGTCGCTGGTGCAGTTTGATCAACTCGGCGCGGAGCTGGGCGCGCATCTTGGCGTCGAGGTTGGAGAGCGGTTCGTCGAAGAGGAAAACGCGCGGTTGGCGCACGATGGCGCGGCCGACGGCGACGCGCTGTTGTTGCCCGCCGGACAAATCGCGCGGACGTCGGTCGAGCAGATCCTCGATGCCGAGAATGGCGGCCGCTTCGCGCACACGGCGTGCAACTTCTTTCTCGGGGAAATGGCGGACGCGCAGACCGAAGGCCAGATTGTCGGCCACGCTGAGGTGCGGGTAGAGCGCGTAATTCTGGAAGACCATGGTGACATCGCGGTCGCCCGGAGGGATGTCGTTGACCACGCGGTCGCCGATGCGGATTTCGCCCGAGGTGATGTTTTCCAGGCCGGCAACCATGCGCAGCGTGCTGGTTTTGCCGCAGCCCGACGGCCCGAGGAGAACGACAAAGGATTTGTCGGGGACCTCGAGATTCAGGTCGAGGACGGCGGGGATTTCTTCGCCCCGGCGCCCGCGGTAAATCTTGGTGACGTTTTGGAACGTGACGCTGGCCATGGGCGATCCGGCGCGCGGCCGGTTCTTGGTCGGACAAGATGGACCGCGCGCGGGATGGAGACCAGCCGAAAGAGGGGGAGCCGGTCAGCTCACCTTGACCGGTTTGAGCTTCCAGATGTCCTTGGCGTATTCGGCGATGGTGCGGTCGCTGGAGAACTTGCCGACACGCGCCGTGTTGAGCACAGCCATCTTGCCCCAGCGGGCTTTGTCCTTGAATGCTTTGGAAACCTGTTCCTGCGCCTTGATGTAGGATTCGAAGTCGGCGAGGCAAAGGAACGGATCGTGGTAGAGCAAGTTGTCGCGCAGCGGACTGAGAACATCGCGTTCGCCGGGCGTGAAGTAATCCGTGCCCAGCCAATCGATGACCGCGGCCAGCTCGGCGTTGGCTTTGTAGAATTCGCCGGGGTTGTAGCCCTTGGCCTGAAGTTTGTGCACTTCCTCCACGGTATTGCCGAAGATGAAGATGTTGTCGTCGCCGACTTCCTCGCGGATTTCCACGTTGGCGCCGTCCAGCGTGCCGATCGTGATGGCCCCGTTGAGCGCGAGCTTCATGTTGCCGGTGCCGGACGCCTCTTTGCCCGCCGTGGAGATCTGCTCGGAGAGATCGGCGGCCGGAACGATGCGCTGGGCGAGGGACACGCGGTAGTTGGGCATGAAGACGACCTTGATCTTGCCCTTGATGCGCTCGTCGGAGTTGATCTTCACGCCGACCGCGTTGATCGACTTGATGATCAGCTTGGCCATGTCGTAGCCGGGTGCGGCTTTCGCGGCGAAAATGAAGACGCGCGACGGGATGGCGAGTTCCGGGTTGACGGTCAGGCGCCGGTAGAGGGCCATGATGTGGAGCAGATTGAGATGCTGGCGCTTGTATTCGTGCAGGCGCTTGATCTGCACGTCGAACATGGCCGACGGATCCACCTTTACGCCGCATTCGTCGAGAATGCGCCTGGCCAGTTTGACCTTGTTGGCGTGCTTCACCGCCATGAACTCCTCGCGGAACGAGGCGTCGTCGGCCAGCGGTTCCAATTCGCGCAGGCGGTCGAGATCGCGCTCCCATCCGTGCCCGATGTTGCGCGTGATGAGATCGGCGAGGCGTGGGTTGCAGCCGAGAAGCCAGCGGCGAGGGGTGATGCCGTTGGTCTTGTTGTTGATCTTCTTCGGCCAGAGCGCGTGGAAGTCCGGGAAGAGATTGGACTTGATCAAAGCGGTATGGATGGCGGCCACGCCGTTGACCGAATGGCTGCCGACCACGCTGAGGTGTCCCATGCGGACCATCTGCTCGCCGCCTTCCTCGATGAGCGAGAGACTGCGCTTTTTGTCCATGTCGCCGGGCCACTTCTTTTCCACCTCGTCGAGGAAGTTCTTGTTGATCTCGAAAATGATCTGCAGGTGGCGCGGCAGGACTTTGCGGAAGAGACTGACGCCCCATTTTTCCAGCGCTTCGGGCATGAGGGTGTGGTTGGTATAGGCGAAGGTGCGCGTGACAATCGACCAGGCTTTTTTCCACGACAGCCCGTGTTCGTCGACGAGCAGGCGTTGCAATTCGGGGATACCGATGGCCGGGTGCGTATCATTGAGTTGGATGGCAACTTTGTCCGGGAAAGTTTCCCAGTCGGAGTTGTCCTTCTCGAACCTGCGGATGATGTCGCGCAGCGAACAGGCGACGAAGAAGTATTGCTGGAGCAAGCGCAGTTCTTTGCCCGCCTCGGTGTGGTCGTTGGGGTAGAGGACCTTGCTGATCGTCTCCGCCATATTTTTCTGGCGGACGGCTTCTTCGTATCCTCCGCGGTTGAAGGCGTCGAAATCGAACTCTTCCGGTGCTTTCGATTCCCAGAGGCGCAGGAAGTTCACTGTCTCCGTGCCGTAGCCGGGAATGGGGATGTCGTAAGGAATGCCGATGAGTTTGCGGAAGCCGACCCAGACCGCTTTTTCTTTGCCTTTGTCATCGGTGACTATCTCGACGTGGCCGTAAACGGGAACTTCCTGTTTGTGCTGCGGACGGATGATTTCCCATGGCGATCCGTATTGGATCCACGCGTCGGGCAATTCGACTTGATAACCATCGCGGAACTCCTGTTTGAAGAGACCGTATTCGTAGTGGATGCCGTAGCCGACGGCGGGAAGATCGAGAGTGGCCAATGAATCGAGGAAACAGGCGGCGAGGCGCCCGAGGCCGCCGTTGCCCAAGGCCATGTCGTATTCCTCGTCGCGCGTCTCCTCGAGCGGATGGCCGAGATTTTGCAGAGCCTCGGTGACCTCCTCGAGCACGCCGGCCGCGATCATGTTGTTGACGAAGAGGCGCCCCATGAGGAACTCCATGGAAAGATAGTAAACGCGGCGCACATTGCCCTCGTTGTGCACGGCGAGGGTCTTCATCATCCGCGAAATGATGATGCGCTGGATGGCCATCGAGGTGGCGATCCACCACTCGCGGCGCGAGGCGGTGACGGAATCGCGCGCGAGCGTGAATTTCAACTCGTCGATGATTTCCTTCTCGAAAGCGATGGGTGCGGTCTTTTTCATGGGTGAAAGGGCAAAAGTAGGAGAGCGTCGCGCCGTGGCGAACAAAAAAAATCGTCCGCCCCGCATCCGGAGGATATGGAGAACGCCATGCAGTCAAGCCCAACCGCGTGGACCGGAAGAGTTTTGATCATCGGCGCGGGATTGGCCGGGCTGACTTGTGCCAAGGTTCTCCGGGAAGCCGGTGTTGATTTTCTCCTGCTCGAAGCCTCACCGCGTCTGGGTGGTCGGGTGGTCTCGGACCGCACGGAAGACGGTTTTGTCCTCGACCGCGGATTCCAGGTTCTCCTCGATTCCTATCCCGCAGCTCGTCGCCACCTCGATTTGCGAGCGTTGGGCGGCGGGTATTTTCGTTCTGGCGCGCTTTTTGTCGGGTCGGGTCGCCCGCGTGGGTGGGAAAATCCGCTGCGCAATCCTTGCTCCGCGCCCGATGCGCTCTTCGGCTGCCCGATCACCTTGTCCGACCAGACCCGGCTCGCGTTTCTGGCCTTGCGTTCAGTAGGCCAATCCGATGCCGCGTTGCGGCGGCGCGCTGCATCCGCGGGTGATCAATCAGTGAGTTCCTTGCTGAAGCAGGTCGGATTCAGTGATGCGTTCCTGCGTTTTTTCGCGCAACCTTTCTTCGGTGGCGTTCTCCTTGACCCGTCGTTGGAAACGAGCGCATCTCTCTTCCTGGCCTACCTCCGCCGCTTCGTCACCGGACGCGTGCTTTTGCCGGAGGAGGGGATTGCGGCCATTCCCCGCCAGTTGGCATTGCATTTCCCGCCGGAATCCTTGCGCTTCGGTTGCCGCGTCCAGTCGCTGGTCGTCCGTGATGGCGCGTTCAAGGGTGTCACTCTGGCGGATGGTGCATTTTTGCCGGCCGATTCCGCTGTTCTCGCCGTCGACGAACCGGCCTTGTGCCGCTTGCTCGGAGGAGTTCCGCGCGGCGGCCGCGGCACGGTGGTGCATTACTTCGCGGCAACGACCGCCTGGTATCGGGGCGCATGGCTCTGCCTTCCGCCGCGCCGTCCGGAAAGTCCGGTGCTGCATGCGGCTTTGCTCAGCAATGCCGCGCCTTCGGTCGCGCCTGCGGGATCGCACTTGTGGAGCGCTACCGTAATTCCCGAGCATCCGCGCGTGGCTGACGCCGGGTTTGTCGCGCGCGAAATCGCCGGATGGTTCGGGTCCGCGCCCTCCGAGTTGCGCCATCTCGGCATGGTCCCGGTGCCTTACGCTGTTCCCGCGCAACCGCCTGGTTTTGCCGCCGGGTTGGCGCGCCAGTTGCCCGGAGGAATCTCTCTCGCCGGTGATGCGGCGTGTGGGGCGAGCATCGATGCGGCTATGGCCAGCGGGGAGGCGGCGGCCCGAAATTTGATCGCCTCGCGACTGGCCAACTGATTGCATTCTGCGCCTTTGCCGATGAACAAGAAGACTTTGCTCACCCTTTTGCAGGTCGCGGTCACCGTCGGCCTGCTCTGGTGGGTTTTTCACGACCCGGAAAAGCGGGCGGATATGGGCGAGGCGCTGCGGCAGGCAAATTGGGTTTGGCTGTGGGTCGGGGTTGCGGTCTTTTTCGGGTGCACCCTTTTGGCCACTGTCCGCTGGAAAGTCCTGCTCACGGTGCAGGGGATCCACATGACGTGGCTGCGCACCTGGCAACTTTTCATGATCGGCATGTTCTTCAACCTCTTCATGCTCGGATCGACCGGCGGCGACGTGGTGAAAATGTTCCTCACCATGCGCGAAGCGCCGAACAACCGCGGCGCGGCGTTGCTCAGCGTGTTCATGGACCGCGTCATCGGCATGATGGCGCTCATTCTCATCAGTTTGGGATTTCTCTACTTTCGCTACGACCTGCTCAGCCATTCGCCGGGCAGCTCGGCGCTGCTCACCACGCTGCTCTGGCTCTTGGCCGGCGCGGTTGTCGTCACAGTGGGAATGTTTGTCGGTTCTGCCATGGGATGGGTGCACTATCTGCCTTCTTGGACGCCTCTGCGCGGGCGCATCCTAGAACTCTCGGTCGCCTGTCACATGTATGCCAAAGGCTGGAAGCTGACCATTTGGGCATTTCTCGTCTCTTTTCCGCTCTTCGCCATGTTTTTCATCACCTTTTATTGCGCGGCACGCGCGTTCACCGACCAGCTCGGGTTGGTCGACGTCTTCTCCGTGCTCCCGATTGTCGCCGTGATCACCGCCATTCCGATCAGCGTGTCGGGCATCGGCCTGCGCGAAAGCCTCTTCGTTTCCTTGCTCGCGCCCTTCGGCGTCACCGCCGCAGTAGCCACCCTGATTTCCGTGACCGGATTCCTCATCAACACCATCGGCAGTCTGGCCGGCGGAATCGTCTTCCTGCTTTATCGCTCGTCCTCGTACGAATCGATCAACCTGCGCGACATGGCCAAAGAAGTTGACCGCGTCGAAGACCAGATCGAGCACAGCGAATGAAATTGCCCGAGGTCTCGGCCAACTTCGCGTTGTCCATTGACGGGAAAATCGCCGCGCGCGGCAAAGGGCCGACTTCCTTCACATCGGCCCGCGACCGGCTCCGCATGCTCGAGTTGCGCGCCGAGTCGGATGCCATTCTGGTCGGTCGCGGCACGCTCGAGGCGGACGACATGCCGCTGCGTTTACCCTCGGCGAAGCTTCGCGCGCGACGCACGCGCGCTGGAAAAAGCGCCGAACCGTTGCGGATTGTGGTCAGCAACAGCGGGCGTCTGCGCAAAAACCTGCGCATCTTTCGCGGCGGAGCGCCGATCATTGTGTTCTCCACCGAGTCCATGCCGACGGCCACGCGGCTTTGGTTGGAAAACGTGGCGGACGTCCGCCTCGAACCGCGGGCCAAGCGGGTCGATCTGCGCCGCATGTTGAAGATTCTCGCGCGCGATTACGGAGTGCGCTCTGTGCTGTGCGAAGGAGGAGCGGAACTTTTTCGTGCTCTCGCTGAACCAAGGTTGGTCGACAAGCTGCACATCACCTTTGCGCCAGTCATCATCGGCGGTGCGGATGCGCCCACGTTGCTCGGACCTGCACGAACCTCATTATTGCGCCGCTCGATCCCGTTGCGCTTGCAATCCTTCCGCCCGATCGGCGGAGAGGCATTCGCGACCTACCGTTTTGGCGCGGCTTCCTGAGCGTTAAGCAGCCGAGACCAAGCGCGCTGCTTCCCGGCCGGAAAGCCATGCGCCTTCGATTTTGCCTCCGCCGATGGCATCGCCGGCGAGGACCAGCGGTGCCGGTGCCTTAACCAAACGCGCGGGCTCCGTGCCGTCGCGTGACCCGAGTGCGTAGCGCCAGCGCTGCAAAAAGGAGTGGCTAGGGTTTGCCAAGTCTGCTCCGGCCAGCGAGCTCCCTGCTTGGAGCAGTGGGTCTGCGATGTCTTCCTGGGCGTTGCCGAAATGTTGTTCGCTGAACCGCGGCGAAGCATGAATGACAACGATGCTGACGCCGGGATGCAAATCGGGGCGCTTCGATGTGTCGTTTCCGATCCACGAAACAACGTCGTGCTCGGGGGACTGGATTCCGCGCCACGGGAGATTGCGTCGAGGATACCTGGCAACAAGAGCCAAACAGGGCGCCATTGGTATGCTCGTCAGAAAAGCCGACGCATCGGGAGCTGCAGTCCGCAGAAGTTCCGACGATTGCGGGGCCGGGGGAGTCATGACGAGCGCGCGCGAGCGAAAAGTTCGTCCGTCTTCCGTCTGTGCCTGCCACCCGAAGGAATCCGCCTGAATCTTCGCAATCTTGGTTTCGCGCAGGACAAACTCTCCGTCCCCGCCGAGCAGCTCCCGACCAAGCACGGTCATCCCCTCGCGGCAGGCATAGCGGGGAAAATTATCGGAACCGGGCGCGAGCAGTCCGCCTTCGCCCAAGCGGTGCAGTCCGCGAGACCATTCGAAGCAAACCCCGCGTTGCAACCAGTCATCGACTTGGGCGCGGAATTCCGCGGAGCGGGCGGTGAAAAACTGGGCACCGTGATCGACCGGGAGTCCGTCCCAACGCCTTGTCGCCGCCCGCCCTCCCACGCCACGACTCTTTTCCACAACGAGCACGTTTTTCCCGAGCGCGCGAAGACTTCGGGCGGCGGTCAGTCCCGCGATTCCGGCCCCGACGATGAGCACATCGCAGTCACGCTCGTTTGTAGCACCGCCCATCGAGACTTAATACGATGCGGCCAACTCTTTGAGCAGGGCGCGGTGCAGACGGATGCCCGCCTCAAAACTTTCGATCGGAAAATTTTCGTCCGGGGCATGTGCTTTGCAATCCGGCGCGGCCAGACCGAGAAGGAGGGTGTCCGTGCCGAGCAATTCGCGAAACGACTGGACGATGGGAATGCTCCCGCCTTCGCGCACCAGGGCCGGTTCGCGTCCGAAAGTCGTTTCCAACGCGCGCAGGGCGGCCGCGGTCCACGGACTTTTCAGATCCACGACATAGGGCATGCCGCCATGTCCTCGGATCACTTCCATTTCCACGCCGCGGGGCAGGAGGTTCTGCAAATGGATTTCGACGAGGTTCAACACGCGGTCTGGTTTTTGGTTCGGAACAAGGCGGAAGGTCAGTTTGGCCGAGGCGACCGAAGGAAGGACGGTTTTGGTCCCGGCGCCCTGATATCCGCTGGTCAGCCCGTTGATTTCCGCGGTCGGGCGCAACCCGATGCGCTCCATCGCGGTGTAACCTTCTTCGCCCCCGAGCGCGGGTGCTCCGGTCTCGCGCAGATAGTCGGAATCGGTCGTGGGCAGCTTGGCCAAAGCGGCGCGCTCCGCCGCGTCGGGAGGAACAACATCGTCGTAAAAGCCAGGAACGGCGACGCGTCCGTGGTGATCGTGCAGGCGGGCGAGAATTCCGACCAGCGCGGTGGCCGGATTGACGATGGCGCCGCCGAAGATTCCCGAATGAAGATCGGTGGAAGGTCCGCGCACGATCACTTCCATCGCGGCGATGCCGCGCAGACTCTGGGTCAGCGTGGGATAATTTTCCGCGACCATGCCGGTGTCCGACACCGCGATGACATCGCAACGCAGATCGGTGCGTCGCGCGCGGATGAAATCGTCGAGGTTCGTGCTGCCCACTTCCTCTTCGCCTTCGATGAGAAAGATGAGATTGACCGGCAACGTGCCTTCTTCCCGCAGGGTGTGGATCGCGCCGAGCACATGGGCGAGGATTTGTCCTTTGTTGTCCGTCGCACCGCGGGCGAAGACGCGGCGGTTGCGGATGGCCGGCTCGAACGCGGGTGTTGTCCATTCCTCCGCCGGATCTTCCGGCTGCACATCGTAATGTCCGTAAATCAGCACGGTCGGCTTGCCGGGCACTTCGGGACCGCGCGCCACCACCGCGGGATGCCCGCCGGTATCGGCCAGCTCCGCGGCAAATCCGTTCGACGAGAGCAGGCGGCAGAGCCATTCGGCGCAGGCCCGCATGTCCGGAGCGTGATCGGGTTTGGTCGAGACGCTGCGGAAGCGGATAAATTCCAAGAGAAGATCGAGATCGGTCTTTCCAGAAATCGAGAAGTCTGTCGCTGATTTGCGGTGCATGGCTAAATATGGGGGTCAGGGGCGGTCAACACCACAATTAGTGGTATGCGGGGTTGCCATCCGTTCCGGACGCCCCTAAGAATTGCATTTTGGAGTTTCTTCCCCATGTATCTCAAATCGCTCGAACTCGTAGGTTTTAAGTCTTTCGTCAACAAGACGCACCTGGAATTTCACGAAGGCATCACTTCGGTTGTCGGCCCGAACGGTTGCGGCAAGTCGAACATCCTCGACGCCATCCGCTGGTGCCTCGGCGAACAATCGGCCAAAGCCTTGCGCGGCGGCGAAATGGCCGACGTCATCTTCAGCGGCACCGATTCGCGTTCCGCGGTCGGCATGGCCGAAGTTTCGCTCACCTTCGGCGGATGCGCCGAGCATCTCGGCACCGATTACGAGGAAGTGTGCGTGACGCGCCGCATTTTCCGCGACGGCAAAGGCGAATACCTGCTCAACAAAACGCCGTGCCGCCTGCGCGACATCCACGAGCTTTTCATGGACACCGGCATCGGCCGCAGCAGCTACTCGATCATGGAGCAGGGCAAGATCGACCTGATCCTGAGCAGCCGTCCGGAAGACCGCCGCGCCGTGTTCGAAGAAGCCGCCGGCATCACCAAATTCAAAGCGCAGAAAAAGGAAGCCCTGCGCAAACTCGAATACACCGAAGCCAATCTCATCCGCGTGAACGACATCATGCGCGAGGTGAAGCGCCAGATCGGCTCCCTGCAGCGCCAAGCCGGCAAAGCCCGCCGCTACCAAGCGCTTTGCAATGACCTCAAAGTTCTCGAACTCAACTTTGTCCGCCGTCAGCACGACCAGATTTCCGAATCGCAGCGCGACTTGAGCCACCAACTCCGCTCGCTCGAATCGCGTTGGCACGAAACCTCCAGCGCTCTCGAGGAAGGCGAAGCGGCCATTGCCGGACACCGCACCCGCCTGACCGAACTCGAACAACAGGTCGAGTCCTCGCGCCAGTCGATGCAATCGATCCGCGACCGCATGGTGCAGGCCCAGAGC
>Ga0163212_1000163_pt1 | contig 27024 bp, 25 predicted proteins | sample Malawi_45m_30L_FD_113532 | JGI IMG/M metagenome (GOLD analysis project Ga0163212, IMG submission 113532) | Freshwater microbial communities from Lake Malawi, Central Region, Malawi to study Microbial Dark Matter (Phase II) - Malawi_45m_30L | ecosystem: Environmental > Aquatic > Freshwater > Lake...
CAGTTCGGTGCTGCCGCTGGTGTTTTTGAGTCCAGAGGATGAAACCAAGTCCCAGCACCCAGAGAACGTCGAGCAGCGACATCACCGACTGATATCCGCCCACCCAGGGACCGCCCGTCGGCGGTGCGGGCGACAGCGTCAGACGATCCGGCGGCAGCACCGAACTGATGGTTACCGGCAGTGCGGGCAGGTCCCTCACCGAACTGCCGTCCTTGCGACGCAGGCTGCGACTGAGATCCTGTGTGCCAGGGCGAAATCCGGTCCACGTCAGGTCATAACGAAAACCGTCGCCATGCGGGTACACTGCGTCAATACGAATCACCACGTCGCGGTCAGCGGTACCTCCGTCGTCCATCGGCTGCAGCTCAGTACCGGGAAAGAAGACCTGAGTAATCACGGCTCGCATGCCGACGGCCGCCGAAAGTTCGGCCCTGCCGTCGATGCGTGCCTGCACAGTCGAGTCTGTCGCGGTCGGGGCGTGCGCCGCTGCCTCGGCCGACAGCGGCTCCTGCGACCACGCAGTACCATTGCGGGCTAAATACAGAAGTATCAGCAGGACTGCCAGGCCGTGTTTCATCGAGCACCTCGATTGAAGGCATTCCGCGACATCAAAAAGGATCGCAGTAAAGCGGACCACGGCTGATCCGTGGGCAGCACCAGATGGTCTGTTCCGGCACGCTTCAGAAAACGTTCCAGCTGCGGCTGATCTGTGTGTACATCGCTGCTGAGAGCCACCAGCTGCCGACCGGTCTCAGCCTCGATGGCGCGCAGAATACCAGCACCGGGCAGTCCATCTTCAAGCGGGTCGCGCAACTGAATCACGATGCATTCATGTCGCTGATTCAGTTCGCGAATGGCGGCAGGCGCTGCCGGGTCGTGAAGATCGCTGAGCACAAACACAAGGGTGCGATTGAGCAGCGTGGGGGCGAGCTGAGAAATTCGCCGGGCCAGTGTGGTTGGTTCATCAGTGCGGTACTTGCGAAGAGCCAGCAGCCACTGCAGGATGGTGTCACGATTAAGCGAAGGTTCAACGTGAAAATCACGTCCGCCAACTCCCAACACCCCCACCGGACTGATGCGATCAAGGCAGGCCAGACCAAGCCCGGCTGCCACCAGCAGGGCGGTTTCGTATTTTGTACGTTGCTGAGAACTGACCAGCATGGAGGCGGACGTGTCGATCAGCAGGTAGCAGGGAAGGCGTCGCGGAGTTTCAAATTCGCGGACATGCGGTTTTCCGGTTCGCGCGGTGATCCGCCAGTCCATGCTGCGAATGGGGTCACCCGGCTGATACTGTCGGGACTGGACATATTCGATCCCGCTGCCCAGAAAGGGCGATTTGTCGGTGCCGTATGCCAGGCTGTCGGCCAGTCGCCGGGCGGCGACAGCAAACTGCCGGGAATTCAGCGGGACAATTTCGTTAAGTTCGCCGTGCATTGGTGTTGGGTGATGGTTGCGGTGAGGAGTGGTCTTTAGCCTCGAATGGACACGAATTCAGGGAAACTGAGGAAAGCACTGCTGAGGAGATGTTCCACATCGCCCCCCCGCCTGCCGCCCACTGACCGTCGTCATGTTCGTCTGGTGATGATTTGCTGGAGCACATCGTGTCCGGTGATACCGTCGGCGATGGCTTCATAGCTAAGTCGAATACGGTGCAGGATAACGTCTTCTGCGAGTGCGAAGAGGTCGTCCGGAGTGACATATGATCGTCCGTGAATGAGTGCGCGTGCGCGGGAGGCTTTGATGAGTGAGATTCCGGCGCGGGGACTGCAGCCCAGTTCAAGGCTGGGGTGCTGGCGGGTGTCGTTGACAAGCTGTACGACGTGCTGGATGAAGGTATCGCTGACGTGTACCGAGTTGACAGCTTCCATGGCGATGATGAGATCTTCTGAGGAGCCGACGGGTTGTTTGTCCAGCACGTCGAATTCGGTCTGCACCACTGCACCGCCGTCGCGTCGCTGAATTCCCAGACCGGCATTGCGCCGCAGGACTTCGGTTTCCTCGGCCTCGGTGGGGTATTGAAGGCGGTGGCAGAGCATGAAGCGGTCGAGTTGGGCTTCGGGCAATTCGAAGGTCCCGGCCTGTTCGACGGGATTTTGAGTAGCGATAACCAGAAACGGAGCGGGCAGGTTCCAGGTCTGGTCGCCGATGGTGACGCGACGTTCCTGCATGGCCTCAAGGAGTGCTCCCTGGACCTTGGGAGCGGCTCGGTTGATTTCGTCGGCCAGCAGCAGATTGGTAAAGATGGGGCCTTTTTTCGTGCGAAACTCGCTAGTGCGCTGGTCGAGAATCTCTGAGCCGAGAATATCGGAGGGCAGCAGGTCGATAGTGAACTGGATGCGAGCGAACTGCAGGTCAATGCAGCGTGAAAGGACAGAGACGAGCAGGGTTTTGGCAAGTCCCGGGACTCCCTGAAGCAGCATGTGTCCGCTGGTGAGCAGTGCAATCAGGGATCGCTCAACGACCACATCCTGGCCGACGACGACCTGTCCGACTTTTTCGCGCACAGCCTGCAAGTAGAGGGCGGTTCGGTCTGACTGGCTGCTGGTCTGGTTCATGATGCTGTCCGCAGGTCATTTGGCTGCGCGGACAGGGAGGTGTTGACGCAGAAGGAGCAGCAAGCCGCGCGACGCTGCCAGTTCCGGGCACCGCAGGCAGACCGAGGTCCCACGCGGTGAGCCGCGGAAGTGTAAGCTTCTGCAGTCGCTGATGCGACTGCAGAAGGGGCAGGTGATTGGTGAAATGGCAAACTGACTGGAGTGTACCAAGCAGGGCATCCGGCGCGCTGTACGGATCAGTCAGGCATGTCATGAATCGGGGCAGTTGAGCGGGTCTGCGCGACGATGCAGGGAACTGTCGCAGCCTGCCACAGATTTCGCGTTACGCCAGGGACGAGCGATCGGCGGAAAAGCGGCAGGCGTCAGCGGCCCGAACTGAGCGAACCCGAGTGATCAGGATTTTGGGTCTGGAGCCGCTTCACGGCGAATCGCGTCGTAGACCTCTTCGCGGTGTACTGTGACGTCGCGGGGCGCTTCGATGCCCAGTCGCACTTTGTCACCCCTGATCTCGATAACCATCAGTGTGATGGAGTCACCGATAACAATCTTTTCGTCTTTTTTGCGGCTAAGTACTAACATGTCCAGTCCCTGGTCAATCTTCTTCGTGAATGATTGCTGTCCGCTGGTTCAGAAAACCCTGAGACCAGACGCTGGTCTCACCTGACAGACAGTGAAAAATCCGGATCGTCCTTTTGAATGAAATTCTGCGGTTTCACGGTCACAAGGGGATGAATCCGAAGTCCTGATTCGAACGACTGTGCCGATCGCAGCAACTTCAATGATGAAAAAGGGAGGCCGAGAACTGGCCTCTGCAAAAGATTCGAACCCGTGGCTGTTAACTCTAAGTCGAATTTCGACGCTCTGGCGAGAAGTTCTGCAGGAATTGCCGAAGCTGCTTGCCACACGTGGTGTGAACTGGCGGTTTATGCCGAAGAATTGCTCTGTAACATTTCCGATTCTCCCGGCTACTCCGAATCTGCTGAAGAAATGGTGCGTCCTGGGGAAGTTTTCGGAAGCCTTGGGAGTGGTATTGAGGAAACACAGGAATGCGGATGAGGCGGTGTTTTGGCAACAGATGATGTCCGGGGACCACATCCGTCGGAGTTTTCGGGCGGAACGGCAAATTTCGGACGATCGAGTGATTCGGCATCAAGGTCGGCTTTTGCGGGGGCTGTTGGCTCCACGGGATCACCGACGATCTGAGCGACACAGGTTTGGCGATTGCGGCTGTTGATCAGTATCCTCACGGCATTCGTTCAATTCGGTCCCTGTAGCACCAGCAGGCAATTCGTCACAGTGCGTCCTCCAGACAGAAAACGTCAGCCGCCTCGAGTGATTCAGCCGGCACCGCTGAGTTTAGATGTGTCCAAACTGGCTGCTTGTGTTTCATACTCGGGCAGTCCGGAGCATAAGAATGCCACCACGTTCGCCGGGAAACTGCGACCACGAGCTGACGCGACGATCTGCGATGCGACCTTTGCCGACCGACTCCAGCAAATTCAGCTTTGGCTGCGTACCGCAATTCGAATGCAGTGTTTCGCCGGACCCTTGGAAATGGCTTTCCGAGGTATGTCTGGTACAAGTCTGAGGACACAGTGTTTCAGGGGCGACTTTCGAATCGTGTTTCCGGGCAGTACATGGGCTGGCAACTGTCACATGACGAGTGGCCTAGTGGTGTTGTTTAGTTTGACGAGGAGCGGCAGCATGGAGGAGACTCAGCAGTTCAGGATGGATTGAGAATGGCAGGATCTTGGCGGTGCAAAGGGCGCGGAACTGCGTGCAACCTTGGGCTCCCTCTGCATGCAATTTATCGCTGCCTGCATTTCAGAACTGCAGGACAGGCGTTCAAGGTCTGAATAACGGCAGGTCTGTCTTCCGCTTAATCCGCTGGCGGTGTGGCTGGCCTGCAACTGGTGGTTTCTGCAGGCCGAAACGGTGTGTCGCGGGGTTAAAGCCCCGGAATTTTGCGTCGCCATAACCTGCGCTGGTCGCGGGAAGGTTTCGCGCTGCCGTCGCTCAGCATCATCAGTCTGGGGGATTCGACCGAGTTACGCTGGGAACATTTGGAAGTCCCCGATACCGGTATCAAGTTTCTGTCACGAGGGGTGGGGCGTCCGACGTGAAGTAAACTGGCCGAAGTTTTCAGCGAGTTTGTGGATGCCGTTGTGGGCAGGCTGCTTGACAGTGGAATTCAGGACACTTGGCTGCAGAGTGAATTGCAGGCGATCATGACCTGCGGCGAGGCGGAAAGGACTTATTGCCGCTCGGCTGCTCAGCGTGGCATTGATCCTTATGCAGCGACACCTCCGGTAGAGGCTCAACTGCTGGCTGCTGCTTCCAGCATACGTCTGGAGTTGCTGAATGAACTTCTCGCACTGTCTTCTGTCAGCAGTCTCACTGCTGATACGGTTACATTGGGTCCGGCGACTTCGGCAATAGCCGACTACACCAGCGTCTTGGATGCCCCTGTCTGGATTCGCCGAGTATTGTGGGCAGTTCATGGTGCTGGGACGGCCTGTTAAAGAGGGTATGGGTATGCTGGAATAGCCACATCCGCTCCCGGTGGAGAAAACTGGAGGTTGAGCACTCTCGAACAGTTGGTCGATCGATTGCAAATTGATCAACTGGAGCATTTGTTGCTTCCCGCTGGCGACGCTTGTGGAGTTTTGGCTGCCATTCTGGGATTCAATTCCTGCGGTAATCCTCGCTGGCTGCTCCAGAAAAAATCAGGCATCACGGCAATTTACGTTTTGCAGGGCATTGCTTGAGCACCTTGCTGGAAGAGGCGGCAGCTTCAGTACATTGTCAAGGCTGCGTACTGAGCGACAGCAGATGAGCCAGGCGTTTGCTGCAGAATTTCTGGCGGTAAAAGAGATGCTTCGCCACGACCTTTCCGGGTCATGGGTCACTGAGGAGGAAATCGATGATCTTGCAGCCGAGTATGGAGTGTCCCCGTTCGTGATTCGGCATCAGGTCGAACACCACAACCTCGCGTATGTGGCCTGAGCGACCTCGGAGGCAAGGATTTTGGGGCTGGTGTTTTGCCAAACGTGTGGCTTTCTGTATTGTGCTGCGATGGACTGATTTGAAACTGTTTGTGGAATTGACGGAACACTGCTGCCATGCTGCCAATGCGACCGCTGGGAAAAACAGGGCTGAACCTCACAACACTGTCCTTCGGGGCATCTTCGCTGGGGGCTGAGTTTCGCAGTGTGGATCTGCAGGACTGTCTGCGGAGCGTGACGACGGCCATTGAAGTTGGCATGAACTTCATCGATACGTCACCGTACTACGGCCGCGGCATGAGTGAAGTGCTGCTCGGGCAGGTGCTCCCCACCATTCCTCGCGACAGCTACATCCTCGGCACCAAACTGGGACGCTACGCACCGCGGCATTTCGACTTCAGTGCCAGACGAGTGATTGAGAGCGTGGATATTTCACTGGAACGGATGCGGACCGATCATCTGGACATTGTGCTGTGTCACGATCTGGAGTACGTCGAAATGTCGCAGATTGTCGAAGAGACACTGCCGGCACTGCGGCGGCTGGTGCAGAAGGGCAAGGTGCGTTACATCGGAGTCAGCGGATATCCGATGAAGATGTTCAAATATGTGCTGCAGAATTCGGATGATGTGGATGTGATTCTGACCTACAACCACTACACGCTGCAGAACGACATGGCGATTGAGCTGGTGCCGCTGTGTCAGCAGAAGGCAGTGGGTCTGATGAATGCTGCTCCGTTTTCGGCGCGGCTGCTGTCCAATGATCCGCTGCCGGTCTGGCACAAGGCGACTCCGGAAGTGCGCCGTACCGCAGCTGCCGCCGCACAGCTGTGTCGTGATCGCGGGGCTGACATCGCCAAACTGGCGCTGCAATTTTCCATTGCCAATCCGGACTTCACCACCTGTATTACCGGTTCCGCCAACCCGGCTCGCATCCGTCAGTGGGCGGCATGGGCCAGTGAACCGCTGGACCAGCAGCTGCTGGCCGACGTGCTGCGGGTGCTGCAGCCGATTCATAACTGGCACTACACCGAAGGACGCCCGGAAAACAACGACTGAGAAAGTGGAATAGTGGTCAGTTGACAGTGTTGGCGAGCCGCAGACGGGAGTCTGCGGGTGTCAGTCCTCCCGGCTCAGCTTTCAGGCACTCCTATGGCTGACGCAGCTGGGGCTGCAGCTGCGGTGTGTGTCTGAGTTATGTTTTTTAGGGTGACTTGCCCCCTCACCCCCGACCCATCTTCCCCGTTTCACGGGGGCGAGAGGAGGATTTAGTGATCGGTGGCGTGCATGCTCAGGATTCGCTGTCCCACAACAGGTTGCGTTGTTGACGTTTTACCAGCTGCAGACTGCACAGAATGCGGCCCGCGGCCGCCTGACCACTCAGCCACGCCGCCTCCACCGCACACGAGCTGCGTCCGATATCCATCGTCCAGTCACCGCAAAGCTGCAGTCCCTGAGCCCCCAGTCGGCACAGCTCGGTTGCGATTCCCTCCCGATCACCGGTCCCAGGGAGTGCGTAACGCCAGTGATGAGCCTGCCATGTCCAGTCACCGAGGCCCCGGAATGTCGGCTGCTGCTGCAGTGCCTGCAGCACTTGCTGCCCGACCTGCTCGGGCGCAGAATCGCGTTCCGCCCGCGACCAGTCTGCGCGAGCCTCCACCGCTAACTGTTCACCCGCCGGTCCGTCGTAACCAGGACGGGTCTGGCAACGGCTGATCCGTGCCATGAGACCATCGGAGACCTCCGCCTGTACCCAGTCAGCACGGCTTAAATGAGAACTGGCTGCCAGCAGAGTCCAGCAGGACTGATAATCGGGAATCACCGCTGCAGCCGACAGTTCGGCTGTTCCGAGCAGGGTTTCGACCTGCGGTCCTGGCAGTGCCAGCACTAACTGGTCAAAGGGGCCGGACCACTGCTGCTGCTCATCCTGAATTCGCCATTTCGATCCGTCCTGCTGCAGCCGCACAATGCGGGTCCGAGTGTGCACAGACAGTTCCCGTGCGAGGTTCTGACAAAGTGCCGACATCCCCGGGACTGCTGTCATGCGGCACTGGACCGGCAGGTCTGTTTCTTGGCCGTCTGCGCTCAGTTGTACAAATCGTCCGCGCCAGTTTCGCACCAGCCCCTGCTGCTCCCAGCTGCGCATGTACCTGCGGAACCGTTCATCGCGGGCCGTGAACCACGAGGCTCCGTGATCAATCGTAAACTGTTCGGTTCGCCGAGCTGCCATGCGTCCGCCTGCACCACGACTTTTTTCAAACAGCTGTACAGGCAGCCCGTGATCCGCCAGGATGCGGGCCGCACAGCAGCCGGACAAGCCGGCTCCAATGACCGCAATGGACGGGACCGGCTGGCAGCGTGTGGTGGCTGTCATTTGCCGCCACGCTTTGACATCCAGTCTGCGAGCATGTTCGCGGACCGGTCGCGGTCGCACTGTTCCCAGCACCGGCTGTTCAGGTTCAAAGGGCCGATCAAACTGCCCCAGACACCACAGGATGCCACCATACGAAGACGGATCCCGACCATCCAGTGCATATCGGTGATTCAGGTCAACCAGCAGCTGCAGGGCCTGCTGCGGCGATTCTGTCCACGACAGGAAAGCTTTGCCCCAGGTCATCCGCACATTGTTATGCAGTTCTCCCTGCACCAGCAGTGACTGCTGTGCCGCATTCCAAAGTGGTTCACTGGTGGCTCCGCGCGCCAGCTGTTCCCACGAATACACCTGCGGCCTTGGATCCCCGGCATGCTGCTCAAGCGTCCGCCGGGCCCAGCCAGGCAATGCTGACCACTGCTCGTGATCCGGCCGATAGAAGCAGAATCCATAGGCTAGTTCCCGCCAGATCAGCAGTTCTTCCACATATTTCTCTGCGCCGGCTCCGCCACAGGATGCTGCTTCGCGGGCAATCCTCAGCGGTGACACCATGCCGTAATGCAGATACGCTGACATGCGACTGGAACCGTCCAGCAGCGGGTCATTGCGACGGTCAGCATAACGTTTGAGTCCCTGCTGTCGAAAGGCCTGCCAGCGTTCCATGCCAGCCGATGTGCCGCCGGGGGTATCTACGACAGGACCCACGCTGTGATCAATCCGACAGTCAGCAATCAGCCGCGGCAGTTCAGCTCGCTGCAGGTCGACAGGTTCAAAAGGCAGTTCGAGGCAGTTCCAGGCGACCGATTGTGGCTGCTGCGTGCACACAGGCCAGTTTCGTCGCAGTCGTTCATCGTACAATCGCTGCGTGGCATCACGAAACTGAAACGCTCGTTCGTAAGCTTTGCCCTGCAGCAGCAGCGGAGCGACGCAGGCCGTGTCGACGGCGACCACGGGGGTGGTAGTTCGCGAAGCCAGGCCATGCAGAAACAGGCGGGCTGGAGCCGTTGGCAGATCTTCCGTCAGCACCACACAGGCTCGGTCGGCCAGCAGTTTCAGGCAGTCTTTGCGAATCCCGTGCTGTTCGAGATAAAACACATACGACAGGCCTCGTTCAGCCATCTGTCGCTGCACATCACGAGCTCCCTGCAAAATAAACATGTGATGGCGGTCGGAGGCAAATGGATATGTTTCCGACAGAGCGTGGTAGACCAGCAGCGGTTTCTGCAGAGCGGCAGCCAGCAGGCAGGCGGCGTCCAGCGCCGGGTTCTCGTCCGTGCGGACGGCGGTGCACAACCAGTACAGCACGAATTCGGCGGTCGCGACCGGGGCGCCTGGAACGACGCTGCGGCAGCGTTCAGCCAGATGCGGCGGCAACTGGCTGAGCCATGCGGGCGGGGCGGCAGTGGTCTTCATCGACGGCTCCGATTGCGGGCTGGCTGAGTTCTGCGTTGGTTTTGATCTTCAGGTGACTCGTTTGGAATCAGCGTTCTGGGAGGCCTGCTGCGACGGCAGCGTTCGCTGCAGTATTTCACGTTGTCCCAGTCGCGTGCCCAGCGGCGGCGCCACCGGAACAGGCGGTTGCACGTCAGACAAATTTTTTCCGGGAGCAGATTTTTTCGGGAGACCATGGGAAGTTTTCAGTGGTCAGGGATCAGCGGTCAGGCGAGCCGCAGACGGGAGTCTGCGGGTGTGCGTTTTGCAGGTGCTGCGGGTAATGTATGTCAGAGATTGTGTTTAGGGTGAATTTTCACATCACCAACGGGCCCTCTCACCCGACGGGGGTGAGGGGAGGATTTTGCGTTTTTGTGCTGCTCTTAGGTTATATTTTTAGATGTGGAAATTGCGTTAACACCCCTCGCCCGAGGCAACGGCGAAAAAGCGGGTGACGTGTATGTCTGTGCTTTACTGAGCCGTATACACACGGGAATTGCAGTGCTGTCGGTCTCACGTGAAGCCGCGAGGGGAAACACATAACGCTGGTGTGATGCGCGGGATGAATTCTTCACTTCTCCTTTCAACTTTCTCAAATCTGCTCTCTGCGGCATGGATGCCATCGCCTCGCGTTTGCCGCTAGCCCTCGTTTCCTGTCCGTTGTTCCATGGTGCGTTTGCGGCTGCCGTGTTTTTCGTAGACTTTGCGTGCATTGAGTCGGACGATGGCTGAGTTGCGGGCGGCGAAGATCCGCTGCTGTGCGGTTTTGAAGGCAGTTTCGTGCTGGACGACAGGGGCCGGGTAATCGCGTCCGATGCGGCAGCCGAACAGGTCCTGCTGCAGCCGCGTCATGTGATGCGGGTCAGCAAGGTATTCATCGGGGACTCCTTCAAGTTCCGGCACCCACCGGCGAATGAAGTCTCCGCGAGGATCCTGCTCGGCGGCCTGGCGGGCTGGGGAGTAGATGCGGATGGCGTTAATCCCGGTGACTCCGGACTGCATCTGGCACTGGCAGTAGTGGATGCCGGGTTCGTAATCGAGGAACAGTCTGGCGAGGTGCAGGGCGGGCTGTCGCCAGTGCAGCCACAGGTGGTAGGCGGCGAACGACATCAACATGGCCCGCATTCGAAAATTAATCCATGCTCCTGCCTGCAGCGACCTCATGCAGGCGTCGACCATGGGATACCCTGTGATGCCCTGCTGCCATATTTCGAACAGATCCTGGCGGAAGTCATTTTCGCGGAGCCCGTTGAAGGCCGAGTTGACGTTGCGGAATTCAATGGTCGGTTCATCTTCGAGTTTCTGGATGAAGTGGCAGTGCCATGCCAGCCGCGATTCGAAACTGGCAAGCGACTGGAACCAGGCGGGATTGACTTTTGTCTGGTGCTGTTCATCGCGCAACTGCAGGATTCTTCGGCGCCCGGCGTGTACGGCTTCGCGGACGGAGAGGCAGCCGAAGGACAGGAAGGGGCTGATGCGACTGCAGGATTCGGCGGCGGTGAGGGGGCTGGACATTTCGCTGCGGTAGTGGAGTCCGCGGGCGTGCAGGAAGGAGTGCAGGCAGTTTTCAGCGGCCTGTCTTCCGCCGGTTTGCGGCGGGCTGATGCGTGGTGCTGCGAGACCAGCCTGCTGCCATGTGAGGGGCGGGATGGAAGGGATCTGCAGGTGGGGTGGCAGCGGCGGAACTGTGGCCGGTTCGGGAATCGCGGGCTGCCGCATTCTCTGTTTCCAGATGGCGGACCAGTCATCGCGGCTGGCCAGTCGCCGCACGACTCCGCTGCCGGGAAACTCGTGGCACGGAATATTGTTGGCTCGCGCCCACGCACGGACTCGACGATCCCGCTGGTAACTGATCCAGTTGCCGGTTTCTTCGTGTCCATAAATGGCTGAGATCTGGAAGTTGCGGTGCAGTTCGCTGAAAACGTCGGGCAGGGAGCCGTGCATCAGGATCAGGCGATTGCCGAGTTGTCTGAGACGATTGTCGAGGCTGGCGAGCGACTGATTGAGGAAGGTGAGGTGAATGGGGTCAAAATCGGGTGCCTGCAGCATATCAGGTTCGTAGACGAACAGGCACAGGCAAGGCCCGCGAGCCGCAGCGGCGGCCAGTGCTGCGTGATCGGTGGTGCGCAAGTCGCGGCGGAACCAGACAATCTGCAGTGCCATGGCGGGCGAAGCCGGTCGAAAGGGCAAGAATCGGGATCTTTTGAAATTGCTAGATCTTAGACCATCAGGCCCGTCCGGCATCCCTGAAAAATCGCGTTGTTCTGCCCGGATCCGGGGCGACATCCCGGTTTTTGGCGATATACTGCGGGCAGCGGGATCGTAGCTCAACGGTCAGAGCAGGGGACTTAGGTGACGGGGCCTGGGCACTGGTAAAGTCGGCGGTAAATGCTGAATTTTGCCGGTGTATGGCCTCTTTGCGTGGGTTGCCCTGACGCTGTGGTATCTGTGTTTCTGTCTGCTGGCTGTGCGTCAGTTGCGGGCGTGGGTATCCGCGGTGTCTCGGTAGAATCTGTCAAATTCGGGGAACGCTGCGTCGTTCCGGGGTGGTCTGTATGACTGTTTCGGTGCGGCATGCCAATCCCGAGCCAAGCTGTGGCTGAAGTGGCGGTTTTTTCCAGAACCGTTGCTCAGTGACGGAAGGTGTAGAGGCCAGACGGCAGACACGCTGCAGCCTGCGATCAGGCATGCAGTGTGAAGGGATGGTCCAGACCACGAACCTGAAAAGGGCGGTGAAAGCCGAAGTGGGAAGCATAATCCCTTGGTTGCAGGTTCGAATCCTGCCGGTCCCAGTTGATCAGACAGGGCATCGCGGGTGTATCCCGGGATGCCCTGTTTTCATTGGCAGCGGGTGTTGAGTTCGGGGCCATCCGTTGTCTTCAGTTGCCGGTGTATTTCCTCGCTGCCTTTGTGGCTCTTTCGGGGGCTGTCGCCGCGGTCGGATTTTTTTTCCGGCAGCCGGTGTCTTTTTGGCGGAACTTTTTGTTGCTTGTTTTTTGTGTTTGCCACCGGCTGGCTGCCGGTGACCGTGGCACCGCGAAACAGTGCGATGCGTTGGATCAGATCCAGTGGTAGCTGTACGGAGCCTTTGCCCTGCACCCAGCCTTTCAGTTCGCCAACAAACTGCTGCATGCCAATGTGAGTCAAGTACAGGCCGATGTGTTTTTAAAAGGTCGCGTAATGCAGCAGATTGGTTTTCATCCGCAGAGTTGGAATGCCGTACTTCAGAGTTTCTTCAGCCCGCGGTACAGCTTTGGTGACGGTGGTGCGAATCCGGTTCAGCAGGAGCTGGATGTTTTTGGGGAACTGGCTGTTGTTGGTGTCAATTTTCTGGCTGCCGGTGAGATCTGACATGCGGTTGCACTTTGCGCTCGGAGACGAGTGATTTGGGTGGTGAACAGGCGGAAGTCTGCGAGTGCCAGTCGGGGAAATTGTTTGTTAACAACGAAAGGATTCAAAATGCTGGGGCCGTGCCGGGCAGCGGTTACAGGGTGCTGTCCCACTTGGCCCCACACCCCTCTCCCCCAAGGGGGGCGAAAGAAAGATATTATGTTTTTTGTCAACTTTGACGGGTGTTTTCTGCTGCCCTCGAGTTTTGTTTTTGATCTTTGGAAGTCGCAGTGGCACCCCTGGTCACTAGCAGGGGACAAGGGATGGGGGTGAGGGTATATCTGCCCAGGATTGGGCACCATGCAGATGGGAATTGCAGTGCTGCTGGTCTCACGCAAAGCCGCGAAGGGTCGTGAGGAAACTGACAGCTGCCATGACGCACCCCCGGGCACTGCCGTGTTCGGCTCACCCGGTGCCAACTTCCGTAGCTCGGGCTTTCCAGCCCGAGCACTGTCCTCAGCGTTTTCGAAAGCCCGAGTGGCGGCTGTTCAGGGTGCTGTCCACTCCGCACCCCCGCCCCTTCTCCCCTGGCAAGGCGAGGGAGAGACTTTATGTTCATGCGTTTTGCAGCACCCCTTCGATGACTCGCCCGTGGTCCAGTACCGGCAGCGGGCGTCCGAACTGATCGGGGATTCGTGTATCGGGGGCGATGCCGAGTGCGTGGTAGACTGTGGCGGCGATGTCAGCTGGTCCCCAGGGCTGAGTGACGGGCCATGTGGCCTGATCATCTGAGGCTCCGATGACTGTTCCGCGGTTTGCTCCGCCGCCTGCGAAGAATACGGAGCCGCAGGTGCCCCAGTGATCGCGTCCACCTGCCGAATTGATTTTGGGTGTGCGTCCGAATTCGGTGAGGAATACAACGAGTGTGCGTTCGAGGAGTCCGCGTTCCCGCAGTTCGCTCAGCAGCGCCGCAAAGGCTCGATCCGTCCCCGCGAGGTGATAGCCGCGCTGAGACAGTTCAGAGACGTGAGGGAAGTTCTGTCCGGGGGCGTTGTGATTATCCCACAGGTTACCGTAATCGGGGTCGTAGCCGTAGTCGACCATCACAAACCGAGCCCCGGACTGCACCAGTCTGCGAGCCAGCAGGCAGCGCTGTCCGATTTTTGTGCGACCGTATCGATCGAGTGTTTCGGGGCGTTCGTCGGACAGGTCAAAGGCCTGTCGGACAGCGGGAGAGGTGAGCAGGTGTGCGGCATTCTCGAACTGCTGCTGCTGGGCTGTCGAGGAACGCGACTGGTCCGATTCGCGTCGAGCATCATCGAGTGCTTTGCGGAGTGCAATGCGATTTTCAAGACGGATGGCGGAGAGTCCGGCGAGTGGCTGGAGGTCTTTGGGGGCGAGGTCTTCAGAGGCGAGCGGGGAGGGATCGAGGGATTTTTCGCCGACGGTGAAGTCCGGCTGTTCGGGGACCCCGCCAGTGCAGAATGGCGCATAGCCGTTTCCCAGCCAGCCACCGACAAACAGATTGTGGGGTGGCGGGCCGGGTCGAGTTATGCCGGGCACGGCGATATATCCCGGCAGGCCATAGCGATCTCCCTGCAGGTAGCTGATGACGGAGCCGATGTTGGGCTCGCTGAACAGCTGAGCGGCGGTGACCTTACGGCCGCTGAGTGTGTAGACCTGGCTGAGCAGATGGTCGTTGCTGTCGTGGGAAAAGCTGCGGACGAGGCATATTTCGTCGGCCAGTCTGGCCAGCTGCGGCATGACTTCCGTGAAGTGGACTCCGGCCAGTGCGGTGGAGATGGCAGCGAGGGAGCCGCGAATTTCCTGAGGTGCGTGAGGTTTCGGGTCGAAGGAATCGATATGGGAAACGCCACCGCCCATCCAGAGGAAGATGACAGAATCGGCGGTGGCGGCTGCTGAGTTTCGCGGGCCGGCTGCGGACCATGCGGCGGGCATGATGCTGGCAGCCGCACTGACAGAGCCCAGGGTGAGCACATCACGGCGAGCGATGAGCGGTGAGCAGGGGAGTGCAGCGGACAGTTTTGGGAGGTGAGACACAAGGCACCTGCAATGGGAGAGAAGCACACTTGAGAGCAACAGGCAAGCAGAAACAGGCAGGTCGTTGCCGGCAGTCACAGACGCAGGGATGTCAGCATTGAAGGGAAACCGGACGGATGTCCAGCGAGAATACAGAGGTTCGTCGACAATGATCAGGGAATTCTAACCGAAAATTTAACACTTTGCGAGTTGCTGTGAAAGACTGGGACTCGGCTTCCGCCGGTGCGTTATTGACAACAGCTACGGAATACGTCACCGTATGAATTCCGGCTGACTGCCGGTTCCTGGCCGACTTTTCCTCCCGCCCGCCGCAGCGGCTTCCTGTTTCCCACGGACCGCGATTATGCTTGCCTTTCAGGACTTTGACCGCCATGTGGGCCGCCGCTGTTTTCTGCAGGCGGGATCGCTGGCACTGGGCGGCCTGGGACTGCCGTCACTGTTGCGGGCGGCGGCGGCCGGTCCGGTGCTGCGGGACAAGGCGGTGATCTTTCTGTTTCTGCATGGCGGTCCCAGTCAGACGGAAACCTTCGATCCGAAGATGACAGCACCGGTGGGAATTCAAAGTGCGACGGGTGAGTTGCAGACGAAGATTCCGGGTGTCACGTTCGGCAGTACATTTCCGCGGCTGGCGGGGCTGGCGGATCGGCTGAACATCGTGCGTTCGTTTGTGACCGGTGACGGCAATCATGACATCAAGCCGATTGTTGGTCGCGAGACTTTGAATGCGAATCTGGGATCGCTGTATTCCCGGGTGGCCGGGACCAATCGAGCCAGGACCGGGATTCCGACCAACATCGCGCTGTTTCCGCAGGCCGTAGTCCCGGAGGCTCAGCCGTTCGTGAAAAGCTTCGGCGATTTCACCACAGCCGGATCTCTGGGGGGCGGATATCGTCCGTTTGTACCGGGTGCTGCCGGGGAAGCGCAAGAGAACATGACGCTGCATCTGGAACGCGGTCGTCTGAATGACCGTCGCCATTTGCTGACGCAGCTGGACAGTCTGCGTCGCAGCGTTGATCAGTCGGGGGCGATCAGCGGTCTGGACCGAGTGCAGCAGCAGGCGTTCGACACCATTGTGGGTGGTGTGGCCAGTGCCTTTGATTTGCGTCGTGAGGATCCCGCCACGATTGCTCGTTACGACACCGCCAGTCTGCTGCGGCCCGACGACATAAGTCGTCGCTGGAACAACCACAAAAACTATGTGGACAACGTGCAGAGTCTGGGGCGACTGCTGCTGCTGGCGCGTCGGTTGTGTGAAGCGGGCTGTGGTTTTGTCACAGTGACCACCAACTTCGTGTGGGACATGCATGCGGACGTGAACAATGCCGGTGTGGAAGAGGGCATGCGTTACATGGGCGGACCGCTGGATCACGCTTTGTCGGCGTTTACCGAGGACTTGTGGGCGCGGGGGCTGCAGGATCGGATTTTGCTGGTAGCCTGCGGCGAAATGGGCAGGACACCGCGAATCAACGCCAATGGCGGCCGGGATCACTGGGGGGGACTGGCGCCGCTGCTGGTGACCGGCGGCGGTCTGCCGGGTGGCCGTGTGATTGGTGAAAGCAGTCGGGACGCGGGTGAGCCGGCATCATCCGCCTGCGGTATTCCCAATTTGATTGCTACGATTCTGCACACGTTGTTTGATGTTGGTCAGCTGCGTCTGGAGCCGGGAATTCCCCGCGAGATTACTCAGAGGCTGACTGCCGCCGAGCCCATTCCGGGCCTGCTGGTCTGAATTCAGTGCGACAGACCTCCCCAAATCGCTCCCACTCCAGCAAACCGCCCGATTTCTACCTCTGGTGTGTTGACACAGAATCGGAAATTCAGGTAAACCGGGATATCTGGTGAAAAGATCCGTATTTCGCAGATTGTTCGGTTTTTCAGGCCCCGACAGGTGCGAAACCGCGTCGGGGTGCAGATAATTTGTCGACCAAGTCTGCTTGGCAGACCGGATTCGACATTTCTGTACAGCTCTGTTTTTGCCCAATTCTGGTGGTTCAGAAAGCCTTCACTCATGAAAAGTCTGGCGGCATTAATACTGGCGGCGGCAACAGGGGCGATTGGTGCAACACCTGCTCAGGCCTGCTGGTTCTGGCCATGGGGCATGGGTTACTACGGTTACAACGCTGGCTACGGCGGGCAGTACGCTGCACCGTCATATCCGTCCTACAATGTGGGTTATCGTCCGGCGTGGGGTCTGGGTTATCCGCTCGGTTATTCAGCATACGGCTCAGCATATGGTTCTTCCTGCTGTGCTTCAGTCTGTTGTGATCCCTGTGGCGGTGCCTGTGCAGGTGGTGCCTGTGCCGGCACCACTGGTGCTCAGTCCGGCGGCAGCCTGAAGCCTCAGTCAGACAGCAATTTCGAGGGCGGCAGCGGAGCCTACGACGCAGCCCCGGATGCTCCTGCGGGAACTCGCCGCACCCCGGCTGCGAAAACAACTGACCCGGCTGATGTGCCTGGCTCGGATGCCACGTTTGATGCTCCGGCAACCCCGCGGCGGTCAGTTCCGGCGGTTTCCACAGACGATTTCAATTCCAGTGGTGCGGCCACCGAAGAGATTACTCCTTTTGGTGCCGAGACGGGCGTCTCCAATAAGCCTCCTGTGCCTGAGATCAAGGATCTGGACCCTGTTCAGCCCGACTCCACGTTTGCACCTGAACCGGCGGCTGCCGACCCTGCTGCCGGCAAGCCGGCAACTGAAGAGGCGGGCAGCAGTGATGCGTTTTTGCCTGTTGAGCCCACAGCGCCTGCTCCGAAACCGGCTGCTCCGAAAGCTCGTCGCGTGCTGCCGGGTTCTGCGGTGGCAAGTCAGGGCAGTCGGATGCATGAGGTGTTGCGGCCGGGCCGCCTGGCGATAAAGCCGTCCGGCACCAGTCTGACTCAGAAGCCAGTACCGGACAAAGTCCGCTGGATTTCAGCTCCTCTTTCAGAAGGCCATGCCCGACTGTGATGGTGTTGTGCCGTGCGACGGCACAGGCAGGGTCGAGGACGTTGGGTTTTGAGGGGCAGTATTCGGGCTGGAACGCCCGAGCTACGGAAGATGGGGTGGGGACGACAGGGCAGGGGCCACAAGCCGGCTTGCCGTGCTTCAAAACTTCAGACGCCCGCCTGCTGTTCACTGCCCACTGTCGTTGCGCGTTTTTTTAGCGGCTTCGCGTGAGGCCAGCAGTCTGCAGAACACTTGCATGGACGTGTTATCCATGCCATCGAAGAAGGGGGGGCAGTTCAAACCCGGGCTGTCCAGTAACCACACCGGCGTACTCCCGTCCGCGGCGCGCCAAACCGACCACTGGCAACTGGCAACTTCCATGCTGCGACCATTCCTGATTTGTATTCTGAGTCTGCTGACTGTTGGCAGAGTGTTTGCTGACGAGAAGCAGGTGGTGGTGTTTTTGCTGATTGGCCAGTCCAACATGGAGGGTCATGGGCGTGTCAGCATTGAGGCTCAGCGGAACGGCGGGCGAGGCAGTCTGCAGTGGCTGGCGGAGCAGCGTCCGGATTCTCCGTATGCCGGATTGCGTGATGCGGCGGGTCAGTGGCGTGAGCGGGACGACGTGTGGGTGCATTATCTTGAGCGACACGGGCGACTGAAGGCGGGGTTTGGTGTGCAGCCGGACCGGATGGGGCCGGAGCTGGGATTTGGAGTGGTGGCGGGTGATCATTTTTCTCAGCCGGTGCTGCTGATGAAGCTGGCGTGGGGCGGCAAAAGCTTGGCGCAGAATTTTCGTCCGCCGTCCGCGGGCGGCACTGTGGGGCCGTATTATTCAGAAGTTTTGCAGCGGGCAAAACGAGTGCTGGCGGATCCTGGGGCCGACATTCCAGAACTGCGTGGCTGGCGGGCTCAACTGCGGGGGATTGGCTGGCATCAGGGCTGGAATGACCGAGTGAATCAGGCGTTCAATGACGAGTATGAGCGCAACATGGCGCATTTCATACGGGACATTCGCCGTGATCTGCAGGCGCCGGGTCTGCCGTTTGTGATTGCCGAGACGGGGATGAGTGGTGAGCAGGAGCGGCATCCGCGGGCTTTGTCGCTGATGAAGGCGCAGGCGGCAGTGGCGGAGTATCCGGAGTTTCGCGGGAATGTGGCGTTTGTGGAGACCAGAAAGTTCTACAGGTCACCTGAGGATTCCCCGCTGAAGCAGGAGTATCACTGGAACGGCAATGCTGAGACGTACTATCTGATTGGTGAGGCAATGGGGCAGGCGATGGTGGGTTTGTCGGGGAAGTGAGCGCTGGCCATTTGACCGCCGGGGGCTGGTGCAAATAGAGTTCAGCAGATCGGCAATTTTCACCATCTGCAGCTCAGGCCCACTCCCTTTCGCGAAGTTATTCCAGCTATGTCTCAGTCAGACCGTCTTTCACCGCAGCAGCTGCGCAGTCATCGGTATCTTGGTCCGGACGATCTGCGTTCGTTTGGCCATCGGTCGCGTCAGAAGCAGGCGGGATTTTCGACTGAGGACTTTGCGGGCAAGCCGGTCATCGGGATTTTGAACACGTGGAACGATCTGATTTCGTGTCACGCGCATTTTCGGCAGCGTGCGGAGGAGATCAAGCGGGGGGTGTGGCAAGCGGGCGGGTTTCCTGTGGAGATCCCCGTCATGGGGCTCAGTGAGACCTTCATGAAGCCCACGTCGATGTATTACCGCAATTTTCTGGCGATGGAAACGGAAGAGGTGTTGAGGACGTATCCGCTGGATGCTGCGGTGCTGATGGGTGGCTGCGACAAGACGACTCCGGCCTTGCTGATGGGTGCGATCAGTGCTGATGTGCCGTCGATTGTGATGCCGGGCGGACCGATGAATCGGACCAGCTGGCACGGTGAGCAATTGGCAAGCGGTACGGATGTCTGGCGGTTCTGGGCTGAGCGTGGTGCGGGTCGGATGTCGTGTGAGGCGTGGTGTCATCTGGAGGATTACATTGCGGCTTCTCCGGGCCACTGCATGACGATGGGAACGGCATCGACGATGACGGCGATTGCAGAGGCCATGGGGATGACTCTGGCGGGGGCCAGTTCACTGCCGGCGACTCATGCGGGTCACAGTCGGATGGCATCTGAGACCGGGCGTGCGGCGGTAGAGCTGGCGTGGCGGGACCGTCGTCCTGGGCAGATTATGGGTCGCAGTGCATTTGAGAATGCGGTAACCGTGCTGATGGCGCTGGGTGGTTCAACGAATGCGATCGTGCATCTGATGGCGATGGCGGGACGGGCTCAGGCGGGCCTGACGCTGGACGACTTTGATCGTATTTCCGGGCGGACTCCGGTGCTGGCGAATCTGCGTCCCACGGGGCAGTATGTGATGGGGGATTTTTTTGACGCTGGCGGTTTGCCGGCGCTGTTGGATCAGATTCGTGATTTGCTGCATCTGGATGCTCCGACCGTCCAGTTTGGTACCCTGTCTGATTGCCTTGAGGGGGCGAAGATCTGGAACGAGGATGTGATAAGGGTGCGCAGTAATCCGGTGTGTTCGACGGGCAGTCTGGCGGTTCTGCGCGGCAATCTGGCTCCTGATGGCTGTGTGATCAAGCCAGCGGCGGCTGAATCGCGGCTGTTGCAGCATCGTGGTCCGGCGGCAGTTTTTGCGAATTATCCGGATTTAAAGGCGCGGATTGATGACCCGGCCCTCGGTCTGACGGCTGATCATGTGATAGTGCTGCAGAGTGCAGGGCCTTTGGGTGCTCCGGGGATCCCTGAATGGGGGATGCTGCCGATTCCCAAATATCTGCTGCAGCAGGGTGTGCGGGACATGGTACGGATCAGTGATGCGCGGATGAGTGGTACCAGTTATGGTGCTTGTGTGCTGCATGTGTCACCGGAGTCTGGCGTGGGCGGGCCGCTGGCGCTGGTGCAGAATGGTGACATCATTTGTCTGGACGTGGCCGGTCGCACCCTGACTCTGGAGGTGTCTGCTGACGAGTTGTCGCGGCGTCAGGCTGCGTGGGTACCTGCGGATCCGGTATTTTCGCGGGGTTATGGTCGTCTGTTTCATGAGCAGACGACGCAGGCGCACGAGGGCTGTGACTTTCGGTTTTTGCATGCTGACGGCAGTGTGACTCCGCCACCTGCGATTTACTGACGGCTGTTTTGATTTCCTGTTGTTGCCGAGCCGATTGCATGCAGTTGTATGTTCCGCCATCAATGCTGGAGGCAGCGACAGCTGCTTTAACGGGGATTGAGACCTGTCGGGCTTCTGTTCTGCCTGCGGCGGGCCAGCTGACCGGTCGTATTTTGCGGCAGCGGGCTGGTGCCGAGCGTTGTGTGGGTGTCTGGCGGGGTGCCGCGACTGGGGATTTGCCGCAGCAACTGGTGGAGGTGCTGCCGCGGGTGTTGCAGATCGAGCGGGGCGAGTTGGACGCGGCGGTGATTTTTTCGTGTGAGGTCTTGCCGGCTGAGCTGCGGGAGCGAGTTCCAGCGGGGCTGCGGGCGCTGCTGCAGCGGTGGAGTTCTGAGGATTTGCTGTTGTGTGCGGCGGATGTTCTGGAGCGGCTGGGTGCGGAGAATTTTCCTGGCAGTCTGCCGGGTGTGCGCCTGGCGGGCCAGTCGTGGGGTGGAGCGGTGGGTCGCGGGCTGTCGCAGGCCGAACTGTCGGGGGTGTTGCCGGCAGCGGTCCCGGTTGTCAATGGCATGTCGCCGGCTGGCTTACGGTGGGCGATTGAGCAGTGTGTGAGTGAGCTGGGATTACGGGGTGCTGCGGCGCAGTGTTTTACGGCCGGGATACTGTTGTACTGGGATTTTGCTGAGGAGTCGCATCAGATTTCGCAGACGATGGAGGGCCGCGGCAATCCGCGGACGGCAGATTACTGGCACGGGATCATGCATCGCCGTGAGCCGGACGCGGGGAATGCGTCGTACTGGTTTCGGCGGGTGGGTGAGCATCCGTTATTGCGGCAGCTGGGGACGGTGCTGGAAAGTTGGTGTGCAGAGCTGGGTGCTGGAGCGGGTGAACTGGCTGTGGTGCGTGATCTGGTGCGTGGAGGCCGGCTGGATCCATTTCGTCTGATCCAGTTATCGACGGAGTCGCCTGGATTGCCGGCATCGTGCGCGGAGCGGGCACTGCGATTGGTGCAGCATCTGGAGATGCTGTCGTTGCTGTTGTGGGATGTGGTGTGAGTGAGGCCGAGGGTGAAAAACGAAAAGACGCCGCAGAGCAGCTATTGGTGCTTTGCGGAGTCAATAAGGAGATGGCAAGTCAGCAGCAGTGGCAGCACAAGTGTTCAGCCGGCCTGCATGGCACGCCGTCGCCGGAAGGCCCGGACGCCGAACGCCGCGAAGCCGACGGCAACTGGCATGAAACAGGCTGGTTCAGGGACAGTTGCCGAGAAAAAACTAAGTGTCATCTTGCCTGCTCCCAATTGGGAATCAACGGTTCGCTGTTCAAATGCGAACATATCTTCGGTGCTTCTCCGCAGGTTTGTGATTTGCCCCGACTGAGTGTTATTGCCGGACGGATCGTCGTTACCACTCTGCCAAATCTTCCTCGCAGGGTGGTGCTGGCCATTGCGTTGGGTTTCCGTTGATTTCTTTAAAACTGTTGATCCAGCGATGTTGCACTCGTATGCCAGTCATTTGCCTGATTTGGCTGGTGGTGTTAGTGTGAGGGGTATGGATGTGGATTTCGGGTGGCGTTTGTCCAATGTCAGCGGTTGTTTTCCGGAGTTGAGTCCATGTCAGCATCAGCAGCGGATCGTCGAGAATTTCTGCAGGGGTCACTGGCGGCAGTGTCGGCGGGTGTGTGTGGCAGTGCGTCGGCAGCGACTGGCGGTGGCGGTGCTGTGGATGAGCCAGTGCTGAATTTGGCGTTGATTGGCTGTGGGGGTATGGGTGGCAATCATTTGAGTTTGCTGTCGCAGCGCAGGGATGTTCAGGTGAGATGGGTTTGCGACGTGGATGCTGAGCGTCTGGCGGCCGCGGCGAAGACGGTGGCGATGAATTCCGGGAAGGCTCCCCAGGCCACTGACGATCTGCGTCGCGTGCTGGACGACAAGTCTGTGGACGCCGTGTTTATTGCGACTCCTGATCACTGGCATGCTCCTGCTGCGATTCTGGCGTTAAATGCGGGCAAGCATGTGTATGTTGAGAAGCCTTGTTGTCACAATATCCGTGAGGGGCGTCTGCTGGCGGATGCGGTGGCGCGTTCGGGCAAGAAGTTGCAGGTGGGGACTCAGAGTCGCAGCACGGAGTTTGTGCGTGCGGGGATTGAGCGGATTCGTCGGGGTGATATTGGTGAGATTCTGGTAGCGAAGGCGTGGAACAGTCAGCGTCGTGGTTCGATTGGCCGGACGGCACCAGCGGATCCGCCGCCGCATTTGAATTTTGATGCGTGGCTGGGTCCGGCATCAGCGGTGCCTTATCGCAGCAATCTGCTGCACGGTGTGTGGCGCTGGTGGTATGACTTTGGCTGCGGCGACATTGGCAACGACGGAGTTCACGACATAGATGTGGCGTTGTGGGGGCTGGGTGTGGACGGGCATCCGTCGCGGGTGGCGTGTCTGGGTGGCAAGAGTGTGTTTGATGATGATCAGCAGTATCCGGATACTCAGTATGCGATCTGTGAGTATCCGGTGGCCGGCAGCCCGGCGGGTCGCCGGAAGCAGTTGATTTTTGAGCAGCGAATCTGGTCGCCGTATGTGCAGGAGGGGTATGAGAACGGCGCGGCGTTTTATGGTACCGAGGGTTTGCTGGTGATGGGTCATACGAAGGGCTGGGCGTTGTATGGACCGCGGAACAAGCTGATTGAGGAGCAGTCGGGGGGCATGGACTTGCCGGCTCATCACACGAATTTTCTGGCGGCCGTTCGTCAGCCAGAGTTACGAACGAATGCGGACGTGGATGCGGGCCGTTTTTCGGCGACGATCGTGCATTTGTCGAACATTGCGGCGCGGACTGGCGCGGTGCTTGAATTTGATGCAGAGCGGGAGCGGATTACGAATCACGAGGTGGCGAATGCGCTGGTGCGTCGGCAGTACCGCGAGCACTGGGCGGTCCCGGCGGGGGTGTGACGGCGACGGGGATTGCGATTCGTTCGCTTCGTCGTGCTCGTAATCGTACTCGTACAGTCCGCACCGGGGATTCTTTTTCGATTACGAGCACGAGGGAAGACCGATCGGGGAGAGACTGTGCGGCTTTCGCTGTCGCCTCCGGCTCATGATTGTCGTGAGGGGTGACGGTTGTCCGCAGGGGCAATCGGGGAGTGCTGGTTTCACGCGAAGCGGCGAAGCCGCGAAGGGAATTGCAGGGGTGTAGGGGTGTAGGGATCTGGTTTCTTTAAACCGCTGATGACCGCTTAATGAACACTGATATGTAGCGAGGGCTTTCCAGCCCGAGCGCTGTCCTCTGCGTTTTTGAAAGCCCGAGTGGCGGCTATTCCGGGGTGCTGTCCCCACTCACCCCCAACCCTCTGCCCTGAGGGGGGGCGAGGGGAAGATTTTGTGGTTGGTGGTTGTTGTGGCGAGTTGCCAGAAATCGCGGACGGTCTGCTGCAGGAGGCTGCCGGTGAAGATGGCGCTGGGGAGGACTTCACATTCGGCCCAGCATCGAGTGATTTCCGAGCGGCAGTCGGGGCAGGATTGCCAGCGTCCGAGTGGCGTGTCCACGTCCGTAGCCATGGACCGCGTAGAGTATTCTCACAGGTGGAATCCTTTCCCGTATTTTTCAATGTACCGGCTGTTTCTGCGGGTTTCTGCCGAGGGAGAGCGATACCTAATAAGCATTGCTTTAGTGATCCGCGGCTGTTCTTGGCCCTCTCCGGGCGTGTTGTTGCCGGGCATTGTTTGGAAGTCATTAAAGATGTGTGTAATCAGCGTGGAGGTGAAAAAAAACGGAACTGTTTTTCTCAGGATGTCGTTGAAAACAGCGGGACGGCGAGATCAGGTGGACCGCTTTGGCCTCGAATGATATTTTTCGCAGCTGAAGGATTGTTTTCGTTTTGCTGGATGCAAGTCGGCTGGGAGGCCGTCTGAATGTCGTCTGATTATGGAACTGGATCGGCCGCTGTTTCCGGGGACTGGTGGCCGCTGCACACCGTGGCGTTGGTGTGTGTGTCTGCGGTTTGTCTGGCTCTGCTGACGTTTCGGCTGGGTGATTCCCTGCTGTGGGACGTGGACGAGTGTCGGAACGCGCGGTGTACGGCTGAGATGCTGGGGCGGCGTGATCTGGTGGTTCCCACGTTCAATGGCGAACTGCGGACTCACAAGCCGATTTTGCTGTACTGGCTGACGATGTCTGCCGTGAGTGTTTTGGGGCAGACTGAATTTGCGATGCGTTTGCCGTCTGCACTCTGTGGTCTGGGGACGGTGTATTGTGTGTGGTTTGTGGGACGGATGCTGTTTAGCCGGGCTGTGGCGTGGCTGGCAGCGTTCATGCTGTCTTCGGCGCTGTTGTTTGTGATGGCCTCGCGAGCGGCCACCCCGGATGCTCCGCTGATCTTCTGTCAGACTCTGGGGCTGACATTTTTTGTGCGGGCATTTCTGCCGCAGTTTCGGCAGGGCGTGTTTCAGTCGCCGGGTGCTGTGAACGACGCTGCTGTGGGTACTCGTCAGTTGTTACTGATGTATTTGGCGCTGGGGCTGGCGATGCTGGCCAAGGGGCCGGTTGGTCTGGTGCTGCCACTGATCATTTGCGGCGGCTGGCTGCTGGGGTGTCGGCTGCTTGCGGGCGATTCTGCAGGTGCGGTGGGAGGTGTGGCCGGTGACCGAGTGTGGCTGTTGTTGTCGCGTTTTCCGCCGGCGTTTTGGCAGTCTGCGCTGCAGCTAAGGCCGATTCGCGGGGTGTTGCTCTCGCTGCTGGTGGCTGCTCCGTGGTACATCCTCGTGGGCTTGCGAACCGATGGGGCGTGGCTGCGGGGATTTTTTCTGGAGCACAATTTCAGTCGAGCGGTGAGCGCGATGGAGGGGCATTCCGGTTCGGCTCTGCTGTTTTACCCATTGGCCCTGTGTGTGGGTTTCTTTCCGTGGAGTGTGTTTCTGGGGCCGGCCCTGCTGCAACTGGTACGCGAGCTGCGTGACGGTTCGGAACGCAGTCGTGCGCTGCTGTTCGGGCTGTGCTGGATTGGTTGCCCGATGCTGGCGTTTTCGATCGCAGCGACGAAGCTCCCCAGCTATATCACTCCGGGGTATCCTGGGATTGTGCTGATTGTGGCCAGTTATCTGGATCGGGTGCTGCGTCGTGAGGTGACACTCAGTTTTCGCTGGCAGCAGGCGGCCTTTGCGACGGCCGCGCTGGTGGGTGTGCTGTTGACCGGGGGCTTGTTCTTTACTGCAGGGATGTTCCTGCCTGGTCAGCAGTGGCTGGCCTTGATTCCGGTACCGCTGGCAGCAGCTTCCGTGGCTGCGCTGCGGCAGGTGCGAAGCGGTCAGATGGTGACTGCGGCAGGCTGGTGGGGTTTGAGTGCTGCAGCGTTTACGCTGGGTATTTTTAGTCTGGCAGTTCCTGCGGCATCGCAGCAGCGGCAATTACCGGAGCTGCTGAATTTCGCCGCGGCGGAAGACTGGCAGCCGCAATTTGCCGCCTGGGGCACGGCCCGGGCCAGCTGGATTTATTATGCAGATCAGCAGTTCTCCTCGTTTACTCCGGAAACAGCGGAAGCGGCAGCCGAATTTCTGCTAAGTGATTCCGGCGCGTACCTGCTGGTTGCCGGGTCGCAACTGGAACAACTCCGGCAGTCGCTGCCGATTGCAATTGTGGTACGGAAGACAACAGGAGATTTTCCTGATTCCCCCGATGACACTTTGTGTATTGTGAGTGCGTCGAGCGTAGTTGCGGCTGCGGAGGGCTCGAAAAAGAAGCCGGTTCCAGTCCGCAGTGTGGGAGTTTCACGATGACGATGCTGCAGCCGGATAAGATTGAGTTAACGAAACTGCCGGCTGTTGCCGGCAGTCTGCTGCGAGCGGGTGTGCTGCTGATTGTGCTTGGTGCTGTGGTGATCGGTCTGCGACTGGATGCTGATATTGTTGCTGGGCTGAAGTTGTTGCCCGGATTTGTGGTGCAGTGTGCGGATCGGCTGGAGCCTTTCGGGCATGGGTTTGGCGGTATCATCCTGATCCTGACTGCAGTTTTTACAGCTGGTTTAACTTTCCGACAGGCTGGCATACTGGCTTTGAGTTCTTATGGCAGTGGAATGTCGGCCAATCTGATCAAGCTGCTGGTGGTACGTCGTCGACCGGGAAAGCTGCTGCCGGGCGAGGTTCCCGAGTTTCCTCGGCTGTCGTTCCTGCCTGACGATCGTCTGCCCGAGTTTTCTGAGCGGGTAATTTCGTCGAGTTTGCAGTCGTTTCCGTC
>Ga0163212_1000164_pt1 | contig 26963 bp, 31 predicted proteins | sample Malawi_45m_30L_FD_113532 | JGI IMG/M metagenome (GOLD analysis project Ga0163212, IMG submission 113532) | Freshwater microbial communities from Lake Malawi, Central Region, Malawi to study Microbial Dark Matter (Phase II) - Malawi_45m_30L | ecosystem: Environmental > Aquatic > Freshwater > Lake...
AACCGGTGCTGCTGGGTTCCATGGTGGCGAAGCCTTCCATCACAACGCTTGACAGCCCGGCGCGCCAAGGCAGGCAAGGCCGTTACAGTAACCAGAACGCTTCACTGCCCGAGAGGCACCCGTCGCCATGGCTCAACGCACCCGTCTTGGAGACCTGCTGCGCCCCCTGAATTCTGAGTACGGCAAGGTGGTTCCTGGCTGGGGCACCACACCCGTGATGGGCATCTTCATGGTGCTGTTCCTGGTGTTCCTGCTGGTGATCCTGCAGCTGTACAACAAGTCTCTGCTGCTCGAAGGCATCAACGTCAACTGGAACGGCATCGGCTGATTCCGTTTTTTGGCTGGCAGCCCGCCATGAACATTTTCGGTATCGGTTTGCCAGAGATGGCGGTCATTGCCGCCATCGGGCTTCTGGTCTTTGGCCCCAAGCGCCTGCCCGAGTTGGGCAAGACGTTGGGGCGCACGCTCAAAGGCTTTCAGAGCGCTTCTCAGGACTTTGAGAAGGAATTTCGTAGTGCCATCGCTGAGGGCAGCAGCGATGGTGCTGCCGCCCAGGCACAGGCACCCGCAGCCTTAGAAGCCTCGGTACTGGATGCTTCAGCCGGCGGCGACGCTGCAGCCGATGCCGGTTCAGGCAGTGCTCCGGGCGTCTGAGCCCTCAAGGCTTGGTTCAGGCTTTGACCTGAAGCTGGTGGTCGGCCTCGGCAATCCAGGCGATCAGTACAGACAAACGCGCCACAACGTCGGGTTCATGGCCTTGGAGCGGCTGGCGAGCCGTTCAGGTGCTGGCTTTCGCAACCAGGCGCGCCTGCATGGTCTGCTGGCCGAGGTGGGGGTGGGTGAGCAACGGCTGCGGCTGTTGATGCCCCAGACCTTCATGAACGACAGCGGGCGCTCGATCCGAGCTGCACTCGATTGGTTTGATCTCAAGCCCGATCAATTGCTCGTTGTGGTTGATGACATGGATCTGCCGCTGGGCAAGTTGCGCCTGCGCGCCTCAGGCAGCGCTGGCGGCCATAACGGCTTGCGCTCGACCATCAGCCATCTCGGTACGCAGGACTTTGCCCGGTTGCGCATCGGCATCGGCGCCCCTGCCGACAACCCTGCCGAGCGCAAGGCACGCACGGTGGGCCATGTGCTCGGCCGTTTTGCGGCGTCTGAGCAAGCGGTGCTCGATCAGGTGCTCAGTGAAGTGGAGGCTGGCATCACCGTGATTCAGCGGCTTGGCCTGGAGCGTGCTGGCAATCGTCTCAATGGCTTTGTGCCCGCATGAGCCGCTTGCCTGCCACGACGGCCCAATTGCGGGTGCTGCATCAGAGCTTCAGCCAGCGTTTGATGGAAGGTGAGGTCAGCGCCGGGGGGTTCCACTGGACCTTCCGTTGGGCCTTTGATCGCGGCACCCTTGAGGTGGAGCCGTCGCTGGGCCGGGCCTTGATTCAGGACGCCCTGCTGCGGTTTTTGCTCAAGGCCGATTACCAACTCGAACCGGGGGGCGATTACGCCTTCACGGTGCGCGCCCGCTTTTAAGCGCCCAGGGCCCGCGGCCCGCGCGGCAGTTGGCGTTGCAACTGCTGCTCGAGCAGCAGTTGGGCGGCCAGATCATCGAGATCGCGCGGCGGCAGGCGCAGCCCAGCCGGCAGGAGCCGCCGCCAACCGCGGGGCGGCCACAGCTGCCAGTAGCGCCCACGGGCCGCCAGGGTGCTGCCGTGCTCGTCGACCACCGCGACGGCAAGGCCCAGTGCGCTCAGTTGCGCGTGCCACTGCTGGCTGCCGGTGCCATTGCCAAGCACCACAAGGCTCAGCAGGCCCTGCTGCTGCCACTGCGTCAGCAACACCAGGGCAGCGGCAGGGCTGACAATGCAGGCCTCTTCGATGCGCTGCTGCTGCGCATCGGTGCGCACAAGGCCGCATTTGCTGCGTCCAGGATCAAGCGCGGCCAGGCAGCTCGTGGCAACGGTCATGGGTCTTGGCCTCAAGAGCGCCGCGGTTGGCCTTGCAGGCTGGCGCTGTTGACCCAGCGCAGATCCACCGTGATCGGATCCGGTGTATCGGCATCGCCCAGGCTCACGGCCTCGAGCTGGACCACCTGGCCGCTCTGCCGCTCGCTGAGGCTGCGCACCAGTTGGTTCAGCCGTGCGGGGTCGTATTGCAACCCGTCGACCAGGGTGCCCTGGCGCTGGGCGCGTGCGTAGGCGGCCGCCAGCAACAAGTTGAGCCGCCGTGCGATCTGGTTGGGTTCGCGCAGATCAGCTTCGATGGTGGTGCCGGCCAGCACCTCGCCGGCGCGCACCACGGTGCGGTTGGGGCGCAGGTCGGGGAAGCCCAGCACCTGCCGTTCGCCGCGCAGCACATTGGCGGCCGACAGAATGCTGACCACCCAGCTGCCCGGTTGTTTGAGCAGCGATTCCAGTTTGGTGATGTCGTTGCGCGGCACCAGCAGGATCTGCCGGGTGGCAGGCTCGCCCGGCAGCACCCGGGCAAACGCGTTGCGATTGGCTTGCTGCAGCAGGGCCGTGATGGCCTCTGTGGCTTGCTGCGGACGCTCAAGTTTCACCTTGGCGGTGGCCAGGGGCTGGCCGCTGCTGATCACCACATCGCCGCGGCGCAGCGCAATCAGGTTGTTCTCCAGCCCTTTGAGCTCCTGGGTGCGGCTGGCGATCTGCTGCCGCACTCGGCTCAGTTCGCTCTGGTTGCGCTGAATCTCGGCGTCGCGCTGGCTCACTTCTTGGCTGAGCCGGTCGCGTTCGCGCTCCAGGCGGTTGCGCTGGGCCAGCAGGGGGGCGAGCTCCTGGCGCAGCCGTTGGGCCCGCTGGCGGGCCTGGTTGCGTTGCTGCTCGGCAAGGCTCAGCTCGGCTTTGCTGCGCTCGAGGGCGCTGCGGCTTTGTTGCAGGCGCTCTTCGAGCTGGTCCAGCTGAAACAGCCCCACCCGCAGGCGCTCGCTGACCAGCAGCATGAAACCCAGCGAGACCGCACTGATCAGGCTGCCGGTGAGCACGGTGATCAGCACCGCGGTGCGCCGGGGGCGCATGCCCATCAGGCTCAGCCGTGCCTTGCCGACGCGGCTGCCCAGCCGATCGCCCAGGGTCGAGAGCACCCCGCCGAGCAGCAACAGCGCCAGGATCAACAGCCAGCCCGACACGCCAGCACCGCAGCAGAAGCTTCAGTATCTCTGGCCTGCAAGCCCTCTTGCCCTGTTTTGCTGCGATCTGTCAGCTGAACCGTTCAGCTGAACCGCTTGGCCAGGGCAATCGGATCAAACACGGTAATTTTTTTGCGATCGATCTGCAGCAGCCCTTCCTGGCGCAGGTCGCCCAGCAGCCGTGTGATCGTCACGCGGGTGGAGCCGATCGCTTCAGCGATCGCCTGGTGCGAGAGCCGTAAATCAATTGTGATGCCGGCATTGCCGGGAACACCAAAATCGCGGCACAGCACCAGAAGAAAGCTCACCAACCGCGACGACATGTCGCGGTGCGTGAGGGTTTCGATCATGGTTTCGGTCTGCAGGATGCGTGACGACAGACCCTGCAGCAGCAGCAGCCCGACGCTGGCGTCCTCTTCAATCGCCTTGCGGACCGATCCGGCTGGAGCACTCACCATCTCGACGCGGGTGAAGGCGATGGCGTGGTAAAAGCGGTCCGAGCGTTGTCCGGTGAGCAGCGACAACACCCCAAAGAGGCTGTTCTCGCGCAATAGGGCCACGGTGATTTCCTCACCCGATTCGTAAACCCGTGACAGGCGCACAGCCCCCCGCCGAATCAGGTACACACGCTCGGCCGGATCGCCCGGGAAAAAGATCGTCTTGCCGCGCTCGATGGTTTCAACGCTGCTGCCGGCCAGCCCGCGGATGACCTCAACCAGGGTGAGGCTCGCCTGCGCTGCAGCCCCCATGGCTGCGACGGCTCCGGGAGATCCGCTGGAAGGGGTGCTGGGGTAGCGGCTGAACCCGCGGGTGGCGCCGACCATCGGGGCGAGACGAATGAGCGGAAGCTACGGAGCGCTTGAGCAGTCGCTTGTAGCAAATCACACGGTTTTGCAGCCGTGACCGCAGTGGTTCATCTGTATGCCACTACAGGTGGTGTGCGCTGCTTGTGAATGTGTCTGAGCCCGCTACATTCAGCTTCATGCGCCAGCGCGGCCGCCGTCTGGGGATTCGATGACCGCCAGCCTCTCCAACAGCCTCCCGCAGGCAGCGGGGCACGCCCGTCGGCCCCAGCGGCCCCTGCATGCGGTGCCCCAGACACAGGCCCCGCCGGTGTTGCGCCTGGTGCCCCAGTCAGAGGGGTTGCTGCAGGTTCACACCGCGCCCTTCCGCGGCAGTGTTCCCAGCGTGCTCAGCCAGGCGCTGCGGGCAGCGGGTCTGGGCAGTCGTGTGCTGATCAGTCAGTTTCTCAAAGGTGGCGTTGATCAGGGTCCTGCTCAGGCTTTGAGCCTGTGCGGCCGGCTGCAGTGGATGCGCCCGGCGATGCCGGTTTGCGTTGACGCGCCAGCGGCCGCAGGTTCTGCGGATGAACAGGCGCATGCCGCGGCGATCGCTGCGGTGTGGGAGCACTGCGCTGAGCTGCTGCTGGCGGGCTCCGTTGATCTGATGGTGCTTGATGAGCTGGGTCTTGCCCTCAGCTATGGCTACCTCGATCAACAGCAGGTGATCGCCACCCTTGAGCAACGCCCGGCCCAGATGGATGTCATTCTCACCGGACCGTCGATCCCCGAGCCCTTGATGGCGATGGCTGATCAGGTCACCGAGTTGCGCCGAGGTTTCTGATGCTCAAGAACGACCGTTGGATCAACGAAATGGCTCGCAGCGGCATGCTCGAGCCCTTTCAGCCCACCCTGGTGCGCCATCTCGATCCCGACAACAAAGCCGATCCCGTGCTCAGTTTCGGCTGTTCGTCCTACGGCTACGACCTGCGCCTGTCGGCCAAGGAATTTCTGATCTTCCGCCATGTGCCAGGCACCGTGATGAACCCCAAGCGGTTCAACCCGGCCAACCTGGAGCCGGCGCCGTTGCACGACGATGAGGACGGCAGCTATTTCATCCTGCCGGCCCATTCCTACGGGTTGGGTGTGGCGCTCGAGAAGATGCATGTGCCGCCCAACATCACGGTGATCTGCCTGGGCAAGAGCACCTACGCAAGGCTCGGCATCATCGTCAACACCACCCCTGCTGAGGCCAGCTGGGAAGGACATCTGACGCTGGAGTTCAGTAACTCTTCAGGCGCTGATTGCCGCATCTACGCCAACGAGGGCATCTGCCAGCTGCTGTTCTTTGAAGGTGACCCCTGCGAAACCACCTATCGGGATCGCGCCGGCAAGTACCAGCACCAGCCCGAGCGGGTCACCCTCGCCAAGGTTTAGGCCGCAACCAAGGTTTAAGGCGCGAGCCTGGCCTTGTGCAGGCGGCTCTTTTCGTACCAGGCGGCGAATTCGGGTGCCCAGCTGACCATGTGCGGCCACATCAGGTCGCAGAGGTCGCGGATCTCTTCCTGGGCATCCAGTTTGGCGCGCAGGTCCATGAAATGCAGAAAGGCCCGCAGCGAAAAACTCACCACAAAGTGCTGGCGGTAATCAAACGGCAGGATGCCGCGGGCGTGCTCTTCGGCATAGCCGGCTGCCAGTAGATCGCGATAGCGCTCAGCGGCAAGGCGGCAGAGCGCGAGATCCTTGCCGCGTTCGGCGGCGTCGTAGTGATACTTCTTGCCCTGGCGGTCGCTGTAGTCGCCGACAGGTCGCAGATAGAACACCTCCTCCAGCTCGATTTCGCCGTTGGCGGCCCGGCAGATGCGCTCGCCCGTGTAGCGCATCGACTGCACGTCAAAGCTCACGCCCACCCGGTGGGTGCGGGCCTGTTGCATCACTGAATGCGGAAACCAGCCCACGTTGAGCACGATCTGGGCGTGCTCGAGTGGCCCGTAATGACCGCGTTCGCCGGCCAGCAGCCGCTTGACGCAGATCTCGCCGGCGCGGGTTTCATCAGGCCAGTCGCTGCGGGCTGCAGCCACAAACCCCTCGCTGTAGTCCTGGTGCATGCCCGCATACACGCATTGCTGGGGGTTGGGGGTGGCTGCGATCAGCTCCACCCGGAAGCGGGGATCCATCGGCATGGAAAGGGCGTCAGCCGTGACTACGGGGCGAAGCCATCGTGGCAGGGTTCGTCTCTGCCCGCAGCCCGTTGTCACTGCCCAAGGTGCTGATGGCACCCATGCCCGCCAGTTGGGGCAGCGGCCCCTCGGCGATCAGCGCCTCACCGATGGCTTCCAGCTCGGCCAATTGACGCGCACCGATCGAGCGGCCAACGTCGTCGCCATGGCTGTCAAACAACTCAAGTTGTGGAATGCCATTGACCCCGTAGCGATCCACTTCCGGTTGCCAACGGGGGTTGTCGACGTTGAGCAGCACCACGTCGAGAGATCCCTGGTGTTGGTGCTCCACCTTGGCCATGGCAGGAGCCATGGCCCTGCAGGCCTCGCACCAGTCGGCGTAGAACTCGACAATCGTGGGACGTCCGTTGCTCAGGGCCACGGGTAGATCCAGCGATTGGCGTGCCAGTTGCTCCAACGGGGCCGCCGGTTGCAGCCCGCCGCGCAACCAAATCAGTGCCACCAGCAGGGCAGCGGCGATTGCTCCCAGCAGGGCTCTTTCGCGCCGGCCCAGGGTCTCGTTCATCACGGTTGCGGCAGGCACCACGGCTGAGCGAGCACTCTGGCAGCAGAACGGTTGCTACGGTCGGCGCACAGGGCCTGGCTGATGCGGGTTGGGAAGCGATGAAGCGCCGTCTCACGCTGCATGTGCCGCGCGAAGCGGTGCACCAGCCGCTCACCTACAGGCTGGCCGTTGACTTTGATGTGGCCGCCAAGATCCTGCGGGCGCAGGTGGCGCCCAATCAAAGCGGCACCATGGTGGTTGAGCTCTCCGGCGACATCGATGAGCTCGATGCTGCCGAGCAGTGGCTTGAGCGTCAGGGGCTCAGGCTGGATCGCGCCCCGGGGCAGCTTCGCATCGATGCCGTGCGCTGCGTCGATTGCGGCCTGTGCTCGAGTGTGTGCCCCAGCGAAGCGCTTCAGTTCAGCGCTCCCAACTGGCAGCTGGTGTTTCATGACGACCGTTGCCTGGTCTGTGAGCAGTGCATCCCAAGCTGTCCCTTTGATGCCATTTCGCTTGGGTTGGATCAGCCTGTGGCCGTGACCATCCAAGCGTCAGTGGAGCGGGCGTGATGCGCATGACACGGCTGCTGGGGCTGTTGCTGCTGCCGGTTCGGGCGCCGCTGCTGCTGGTGCTGCTGGCCATCTCGGTGTACCTGGGGGCCCATTGGAGCCTGAGCGAGGCCCATCAGCAGCTGTCGGGCGGTTGGTTCGCCGAGGTGTTCTGGTCGATTGACTGTCTGCACGCCGTCTTGGTGGTGTTTGTCTGCACCATGCCTGAGCTGCTGTTGCAGCGGGTGTCGTCATTGATGGCGGCTTCTCGGGTGATCAGCCTGGTGTTCACCTTGTTGATCGTCACGGTCGGGGGCCTGTATCTCCTGCATCTCAATGTGCTGGCCAATGTGCTGATCCTGGCTTCAGCTGTGTTGCTCGCACGCCTTGATCTGGTGCGTTTGCGCCTGTTGCCGCCGCCACTGCTGAGCGCCCTGGCGCTCAGCGTGCTGGTGCTGTTTGGCTCAGCCGTGGGGCGCCATCTTGCGGGTGTCTGGGCGGCCTGATCAGCGGCAGCGGGCCAGGCGTGGAGCACTGAAACTCCAGCTGTTGCCGAGCACGGTTTTGACGTAATGACGTGTTTCCGGGTAGGGGATGGCCTCGACCCAGAGCTCGGGTAGCGGCGTCAGCTGGGGCGTCAGCCAGCGGGCCACCGCGTTGGGGCCTGCGTTGTAACTGGCCACCGCCAGCAACGTGTTGCCACGCCAGCGCTGCAGCAGCTGCTTGAGATAGCGGGCGCCCAGACGGGCGTTGAGCTCGGGATCGCTCAGTTGGGCTTCGTTCAACGCCGCGCCATGCACCTCGGCAGCGGTCTCTGGCATCAGTTGCAGCAAGCCCTGCGCACCGACCACCGAGCGCACGTTGCTTTGAAACCGCGATTCCTGTTTGGCAACACCCAGCAGCAGGGGCAGGGGCATCTGTTCGCTGCGCGCGGCAGCGCTGAGGGGCTGGCGTTGGCGCACCTGGTAGCGGCTGTGCTCGATCAGCTGTTGCAGCTGGCAGTCAGCGGCAGGCGCTCGCAGGGCGGCCAGCTCCTGCTGGCCCAGGCCCGCCCAGCCATCGCCGATGGCCTCGCGCAGGCGCCCTTCGGCCTGCAGCGCGCGGCTCTGGCTGGCGGGGCGGCCGCGGCGCATGGCCCGCCAATGCTCAAAGGCCTCCAGGGGCTGGCCCAGTCGCCAGAGCCGATCGACCTGCGCATCGCCGCTCGCGAGCGGCATCCAGCTTGGGGCCGCTCCTGCAGGCGTGCTCTGCTGCTTGAGCCCAAGGCGGGCGGCAGCGCGCCAGCCGTAGTAGCCGCCGGGCCAGCGCTGCACGATCTGTTGCCAATGGCTGCGGGCGGGCGCCGGCTCGCCCAGTTGCCAGCGGCTCAGGCCCATCCAGAACGCGCGGCGCGCCTGCAGGGCCGCGGGCATGCTCGCCTCGAGCGCTGGTCCGCCCGCCTGCAGCAGCGCCAGAGTGTCGCGCCAGCGTCCTGCCAGGGCGCTGCGGCGGGCCCTGTGCCATTGCAACTCCCAGCTCGACGCATCGCGCGGCCAGCGCTGCACCACGGCGATCGCAGCAGCGCTGTCAGGAGCCTCTCGTGCTGCACTGGCCTGCACCGCTGCGCTGTTCTGCAACGGGGCCGCCGCGCTGGCCAGGGCGCGCTGGGCTGCAAGGGTGTCTGAGGCCGCCAGCAACGCAGCGGCGCTTTGGGCTGCGGCCGCGCTGGGCTGGCGTTTGATCAGCCCCAGCAGGCGCGCTGCCCCGCGCTGCTGCTGATCGGCATTGGCGCTGTGCAGGTCGACATCAGCCAGCAGCAGGGCGGTAGCCGGCAGGGGTGTGGCGCCGGCCAGGCAGGCCTCGGCAGCCGCTGCGGCGCCCAGCTCAGCCAGCCCCTGGGCCAGCTGCTGTCGCTGCGCTGCGCTCAGCTTTGACTTGAGACAGGCGTTGTTGATGCGCTCAGCGGCGCCAGGCCAGCGGGCGCCCCAGCGGGCCAGGTGCAGGGCGCCAGAGACGTCTGCCTGCTCGCTGGCGCCAGCCAGGGCCGCGGGATGGGCCGGCCAGCGCTGCAGCAAGGCGCTGCGCTGGTCAAGCGCGTAGAGGGCATCAGCGCTGGCAGGAACGGAGCCGTGGCGCCGTTGCAACTGCTGCCAGTGCGTCTGGGCCTGCAGGGCGCTGCCCAGGGCGGCTTCTGTCAGGGCCTGTTGTTTGAGTGCAACGGCGGCCAGGGGGTCCAGGCCCCAGCCCTGGCTGCGCAGCAGGTGTTGCTGGCGTCTGGGCGCGCCGTTGTTGCGGGAGGCGAGCAGTAGGGCCGCCTCGCGCCGCCGTATCGGGTTGAGCGCCAAGCGCTGCTCAAGCGACAAACTGGCGGCACTGCTCGCGGGCGTCGGCCGCGGCAGCAGCACCAGCAGCGCCCGGCCAGCAGCCAGGCTGCTGAGCACCCCTGCGCTCATGGCCGTCAGCAGGAATGCGAACCGCAAGGGCTGCCCAGATGCGCAATGCTCAAGCCATTCTGGGGAGAGCCGCCCCGCCTCGTGTGCCAGCCCTGTTGCGGTTTGTGCAGCCTGCTGTTGAGCGCCTGCAGGCAGCCTTGCCGGCCAGCCTCACCAGCCTTCCCGGCTGGCAGCAGCGCCAGCGAGCCCTGCGGGTCTGGGCCGCCGCCGGGCTGCTGATGGTGCTGCGGCCTCTGTGGCCCCTGCGCCTGTTGCCCGGCTGGCTGGTGGGCCTGCTGCTGGTCTGGGGCTTGCTTGAGCTGTTGATCTGGCTGTGGTGGCCGCGGCGCTGGCGATAAAGCTGCGGCGTAGCCTGCGGCATCGTGACAGTCGGACCCATGACCAGCGGAGCACCGCATCCGATCGGCGCACCTATGGGCGAGGCTTTCGCCGGGTTCGGCACCGATGGCGTGCGCGGCCGTGTGGGCGAGCAGGTCACGCCGGCCCTGGCGCTGCAGTTGGGGTACTGGTGCGGCCAGGTGCTGAAGGCCGAGGGGCCCGTGGTCATCGGCATGGATTCACGCTCCAGCGGGCCGATGCTGGCAGCGGCGCTCAGTGCTGGGCTCACGGCGGCCGGCCGTCAGGTCTGGAACCTGGGCCTCTGCCCCACGCCGGCGGTGCCGCTGTCGGTGCGGCGCACGGGGGCTGCCGGCGGCTTGATGGTGTCAGCCAGCCACAACCCACCCCACGACAACGGCATCAAGGTCTTTGGCGCCTCAGGCGCCAAGTTGCCCAAGGTGCAGCAGCAGGCGATCGAGGCCGGACTGCGCGGCGATCCCATCGCCCGCGACCACGGCTTTGCCCCGATCGGCACGGTGCATGAGCGGCCTGGGTTGCTGCTCGATTACCAGAACAGTCTCTGGCAGAGCGTGGCCGGCCAGCGGCTCGATGGCTGCCGCATCGTGCTCGATCTGTGCTGGGGTTCGGCCACCGCCTGCAGTGAGGCGGTGTTTCGCGCGTTGGGCGCCGACGTTCAGGTGCTGCACGGCACCGCCGATGGTGAGCGCATCAACGTGGGCTGCGGCAGCACCCATCTCGAGCCCCTGCGCCAGGCCGTGATGGCCGGTGGTGCCGCAATGGGTTTCGCCTTTGACGGTGATGCTGATCGCATGCTGGCCGTCGACGCCCGCGGCCGCGTCTTCGATGGCGATCAGATTCTGTATCTCTGGGGCTCAGCCCTGCTCGAGGCCGGCGAGCTGCCCGATCGGCGCCTGGTCGCCACGGTCATGTCCAACCTCGGCTTCGAGCGCGCCTGGCAGGCCAAGGGCGGCCTGCTCGAGCGCACGGCTGTGGGTGATCAATACGTGCACCAGGCCATGGAAGAGCTCGGCGCCGGCCTGGGCGGCGAGCAGTCGGGGCACATTCTCTCGGCGGCCCATGGCATGAGCGGCGACGGTCTGCTCACCGCCCTGCAGGTGGCCACCTTGATCCAGGCCAAGGGCTGCTCGCTGGCCGACTGGCTCGATCAGAGCTTTGAGCCCTACCCCCAGCGGCTGGTCAATGTCACCGTGAGCGATCGCGACCGCCGCACCCAGTGGCAACAATGCGAGCCGCTGCGCCAGGCGGTCGAGCAGGCCGAAGCGGCCATGGGATCTGAAGGGCGGGTGCTGGTGCGTGCCAGCGGCACCGAACCGTTGCTGCGGGTGATGGTCGAAGCGGCCAGCCAGGCCGATGTTGATCACTGGGCCCAGAGCCTGGCCCAGCTGGCCGACACCCAGCTCAACGCGGCCTGAGCAGCGCTCGAGCCAGGCTCAGGGCACCGTCGCAGCCATCGCCGCTTGGCCGGGCCAGCTGGGCCCCCGGGCAGGAGCGCTGCAGCCCCATGTCCAGGCCCTGGCGCAGCAGGCCTAGGTGCTCGATGGCGCCGCCGCTGGTCCACACCAGCGGGGCCTCAAGCGCCAGCTCGCGGGCGATGGCAGTAGCCATGTCGACCAGAGCGCCGGCGGAGCGGGCCACGATGGCCTGCGCTTGCTGATCGCCGGCTTCGGCGAGGGCATGCACCACCGGGGCCAGGCGGGCAAAACCGGCCGCACCGAAGCCGGGCTGCACCACCAGGCTCTTGATCGCCTGCGGCGCTGCCGGGGCTTCCGGGTTCAGGTCGAGGGCCTGCCACAGGGCAGCGCGCAACCCGCTTTCTTTCTGGCGCCCATCGGCCATTTGCAGGCTCAGGGCCAGCCCGTCGCGGCCGATGTCCATCGCCGAGCCGGCACCATCGAGCAGCCAGCCCCAGCCGCCGCAGCGGTGCTCGTGGCCTGTGCTGTTGCGTCCCAGGGCAATGCAGCCGGTGCCGCTGATCAGCAGGATGCCCTCGCTGCAGGCGCCGCGGGCGCCTTCGAGGGCGGTGCGTTCATCGCCGCTGACGCTGAGCCGATCGGCCGGCAGCTGCAGTGCGGCGGCGGCCAGCTGCTGGGCGCGGCTCTGCACCATGCTGCCGGTTTCGATGCCGCTGGCACCAACGGCTGCTGCCTGCAGGGGCTCTGCAGGGGTGCGCGCCTGCAGCAGGGCCGCAGCCAGGCTTTGCTGCAGAGCCTGTTGAAAACGCTGCTCGCCGCCGGCTGCATCGAGGTGGCTGACGCCAGGACCTTCGCCCTGGCCCAGCGGCTGCAGCGCACCGCTCTCAAGCAGCAGGGCCAGCCTGCAGCGGGTGTGGGTCTGACCCGCATCAAAGCCGGCGATTAGGGAGCCCATTCAGCTTGCTGAGGCGTCGCTGCGGGCCTGGGCGGCACTGAGTGTTGCCAGGGCAAACCAGCCGATCAGTTGCACCTCGGGTCGAAAGAAAATAGTATCGGTGAGCCCCTGCACGCCCAGGCCCGCCACCATGGCCAGCGCGGCCAGGGCAGGCAGCACCTGCGCACCCTCGCCTCTGATCTGGCGCAGGCCAGTGCGCACGGCGCTGATCACCAGACCCAGCAGCACGATCAGCCCCGGAATGCCCGCCTCGACGGCGATTTCAAGCGGAATGGAGTAGGCGCTCAGCGCGTTGAACTTGGGCTGCTGAAACAGCGGGTAGATCAGGTTGAAGGCGGTGTTGCCCGGACCGATGCCCAGCCAGGGGCGTGCCTCCACCATTTTGAGCGCGGCCAGCCAGACATTGATGCGGAAGTTGTTGGAGCTGTCCTCGCGGCCGGCCACCAGGCTCAGCACCCGCACCCGCAGGGGCTCGACCTGGGTCACCAGCACCACCAGCGCGGCGCTGCCGAGCACCACCAGCAGCAGCGGAAACAGCCGCCGCCACAGCGGCGGCCAGCTGCGGGTCTGGCGCAGCGCCAGCAGCAGTGCCATCAACCCCAGCGAGGCCACCATGCCCATCCAGGCGCCGCGGCTGTAGGTGAGCACCAGGGCGATCAGCCCCAGCACCAGGCTGCTGGCGGCAAACAGCCGCTGCAGCGGCGGGCGCCAGCGCCACAGCGCCGCCACGGCCAGGGGCAGCACCGCCAGCAGAAAGCCGCCCAGCAGGTTGGGGTTCTCGAGCGTGCCGTAGATGCGAATCGTGCCGTCGGCGACCGAGTTGGGGTCAGCCCAGCGGGCCAGCTCTTCGGTGTTGCCATAGAGCTGGCGAATGCCGAGCACGCTTGTGTAGAGGCTGCCGCTCAGCAGCGCGGCCACGATGCGGTCCCACCAGCGGGGCTGTTGCACCAGCAGCTCACGCATCAGGGCATACACGCCCAGGTAGCTGATCAGTTTCAGCAGGCCTTTGAAGGCCGCCAGCGGCACCGGCGAGAAGCCGGTGGCCAAGGAGGCGATGGCCAGCGTCGCCAGGATCCACAGATTGATCGAGCCCAGCCGGCCTGCGGGTGTGCGCAGGGCCCACACGATCCACAGCAGGCCGCTGGCGGCGATCAACAGGCCCATCGCGCCCCGATCCAGCAGCGGCAGCCCTGCCATCAGCACGCAGAGCACCGCACCGCTGATCAGCTGCAGGTGGCGGGCCAGCGGCCCTGGCGCCTGATCCTTGAGCAGGCCCTGCCAGCGCAACAGCAGCGGTTCAGGGGAGGGCAAAGAGGGGGTCAGGGCTGAGCGTCGCTGCTGGGTGGATTATCCGCGGCCTCGGCGGTTTGCTCCAGGGGGGCAGCCAGCCGTTGTTGCAGCTCCACAAGTGTGGGCGGCTGGGCCATGGTGCGCCGGTAGAGCACCCTGTACACAGGCAGGTTCTGGCTCAGCACCAGCTGCTCGCGCTCAGTGGCGACCGGCAGCGGATTGTTGAGCCGCCAGGGCCGTGCATCGCCGCTAGGCCGCGCATAGCAACCCGTGGCTTCGATCACCTCCACCATCGGTTCGATCACTTCCAGCACATCGCTCTGCACAAACAGCTCGTGGTTGTTGTGCTGGGCAGCGGCGAGGGCCAGCGCCAACGCGGGTTGCAGCACCCGGCGTTTGTGGTGTTTTTTCTTGAACCAGGGATCAGGAAACTGAAGGCTCACCCGCGCCAGCAGGCCTTGGGGCAACGCTGCAAGCCAGGGCGCCAGGCTCACGTTGGCGTTGCAGAACAGGTAATGCAGGTTGGTGAGCGCCAGTGCCTGGCCGTCGGCTTGTGCGGCAGCCACCAGTGGCCTGCGGATCTCCAGCCCCAGGTGGTTCCAGTGCGGCTGTTGCTGCGCCAGGGCCAGCAGAAACCGCCCGCGCGCTGAGCCGATGTCCAGGTGCAATGGCAGATCAGCTTCAGCAAACAGCTCGGCCGGCCGCGGCAGTGGCCGCGGCAGCTGGTAGAAGCGGCTCAGCGGGTTGACGTGCTGGCGAACCATGGTTCAGCGCTTCGGCACCACAAAGCCCCAGCTGGCCGTGTAGCCATGCAGGTGGGTGCTGCCAGCAACCGGACCGATTTCGCCTTGGCAGAACGCCCCGGCGATCGGCGCTGTTGTGAAGCGTTGCCGGCATGGGGTGACATCGCCATCGGCGCAGCCATGCAGCCCCTGGCCCCGGCCCAGGCAGGCAAACAGCAGCGCGGCCAGCGGCTCGCGTTGGCGCACGGCCTGCGCGTCGAGCAGCTCGCACAGCTCGGAGCGTGAGGTGTCGCCATCACGCAGCTGAAACTGCACCTGCTGCCCCACCCGCATGCGCTCGGCCACGGCGACCGCGCCATTGCGTGGGTCGACCCCGATCAGGTTGCGCACCAGAAACGCCTGGGTTTCTGGCTGCTCAAGGCTGAAACTGTTCTGCCCCACGCCCAGAAACAGGGCGTGGCGCACCTGCTCACGCTCGCGCGGGCTGAGCTCGCTGAGGATCGCCTGCAACGCGGCCACGGGTGTGCGGCGCCGGCTGCCTTCGCTGACTTCGAGCACCACATTGCGCTGGGCCTGCACGACCTCCAGCACGGGTCCGATCGGTTTGCAGCCCTGCGCGACGACCGCATCGAGGCCCCAGCGCCCGCTCAGCAGGCAGCCCACGGCGCCCTGCTGCACGCCTGAACCAGCCAGCAGGGCCCCATGGGCGGCGCTGTGGGCGGCAGCCAGGCCGCCGACCTTGACGGCCTCTGGATAGGCGTAATCAAGACCGCTGATCAGGTCATTGATGCCCGGGCAGCCAGGGTCGACCAGGAGCAGCATCGAATGCTGCCCCTCGCTGCTGCAGCCGACCTGGCTCTGCCAGGCCTCGGCGGGCCCGTCGAGATCGGGCAGTTCACCGGGCTTGAGCACAAAGGGGTGCAACTCGGTCTCGGGCAGGTGCAGCAGGGTGATGCTCAGGGCCGCTTCCTGCTCGAGCTCGTGGGGGGTGCCATCGGCGCCGGTGCCGACCACGCCGCCACCCAGGCAGCCGAGCCAGTGTTCGGCCCGCAGCCGCGTCTGCAGCAGCGGCAGCAGCCGGGGCAGATCACTGGCAAAGCTGGCGGCGGCAAACACCAGGGCCAGATCGGCCGGCCCAGGGCGGCCCAGCTCGCGCACGGCGGCATCGACCGCGTCTTGCAGGCCTGTTGCCCGCACCAGAGCTGTGCGGCACCAGGCACCGGCCTGGCGCCGTGCCAGGCGCTCCAACAGTCGATGGGCAGCCATGGGCGGACCTTAACGCCGCCCCTGCCCCCGATTCGCCCGCGGATAATGGCGACGTTCCGAACCCCAGGCCGGCGTCACCCGTGAGCGAAACCCTCTACCGCACCCTGGTCTGGCTGGATGTGCGGCTTGGTCTGTTGTTTGCGGTGGGCCTGCCGCTGGTGCTGCTGATCTGGGCAGCCATCAAGGCTCAGCCGGCGATCCTGCGGCTGCTCGGCCTCTACTGGAAGGTGGCGAGCCTGCTGTTCATCGCCCTGATGCTGTTGGTGGGCAACCAGTCCATTGGTTACCCCCTGGTTTTGCTGGCCCAGTTGCTCATCGCTGCGGTGCTCTGGTTCTGGGTCGATCTCAACGAGGAGCTGCAGGACCTGCCCCCCTGGCGGGCCTTGCCGCTGACGCTGCGCATCTGGCGGTGGTGCCTGACGCTGCAGGCCCTGGCCTCGGCGCTGCTCGTCAGCACGGCTCTCGATTGCAGCCGCGGCGGGGCGGTGCTGGCGGCAGCGCGCTGCCTGGTGTGGCGTCAGCCGCCTCAGCAGCTCAATGCGATCACCGATCCGGCACTCGATTTTGTGATCGGCGGCAACTGGACCCCCACCATGGCTGCCATCGGTGGTTACCTGGCCCTGCTGGGCTACGTCGTTGGCCTGCTGCAGTGGCTGTTGGTGCGACTGCCCCGCGCCGGCCGGGTGGCCGGTGAGTTTTGAGCCATGAGCCAGCAGCAGTGGCTCGCCCGCCTCGAGGCGATCAGCCGTAAGCATCCAGCTCGGGTGCTCAGGCTGCGCGGCACCCTGCCTGCCGGCGCTGCCAGTGCTGAACGTGAGCCCTTTGAGCTGTTGATCTACAGGGGCTTCTCCAGCAGCACCACCCACCCCACCGAGATCGACCCTGATCGCGCTGTGCTGCCGGCGGGGGCAACACTCAGCGGCGCCGAGCTGCTGGCCGCTCCCCTCAACCCGGCGGCCGAGCACCTGCTGGCAGGCCCTGCTGCCATCGAGACGTTCCTTGACCCACAGCGCTGGTGATCAGGGCTGCTCCAGCACCGCCACGCAGCGGCCGCACAGGCTGGGATGGGCGCTGCTGCTGCCGATGTCACCTTCGTAGTGCCAGCAGCGCTCGCATTTGCTGCCGGAAGCCTTGGCAACACGCACCCGCACGCCGGCTTCAACGGCTTCGCTGAGCACCTCGCCAGCGAAGGCGCCGCCGATCTGCAGATGCGAGACCAACAGCCAGTCGGCCAGGTTGTCGGTCGCGGGGTGCGCTGAGCTCTGCAGCCAGTCCAGGGCTGCCTGCAGAGCATCGCTGGAGCCCGCGGCGGCGGCATCAACCCCCAGCTCCAGCTGCACCTGGGCCTCGAGCGAGGCGCCGAGGCTGCCTCCAGCGCGGCAGCTCTCGAGCTGGCGGTTGACCAGGGCCCGCAGCTCCAGGATCTGGTTCATCGGTGGCTCCAGCTCGGGGCGGCGCCAGGCTTCAGGGGCGCTGGGCCAGCCGCGCTCGAACACCGAGCGCTCAACCACCACATAGGGCAGGTTCTGCCAGATGTCTTCGGCCATGTGGCAGAGCACCGGGGCGATCAGACCGGCCAGGCGCTCGAGCACCAGCTGCAGCACCGTCTGGCAGCTGCGGCGTCTGACGTCATCGGCACCGCTCACGTAGAGGCGGTCCTTGGCGATGTCGAGGTAGACGTTGGAGAGGTCGACGACGCAGAAGTTCTGCAGCGCCTGGAAGAAGCGGTAGAACTCATAGCGCTCGAAATCGCCTGTGACGCTGTTGATCAGCGCGGCTGTGCGCTGCAGCATCCATTGGTCGAGCAGCGGCAGCTGCTCATAGGGCACGGCGTCGCGCTCGGGCACAAAGTCGTGCAGGTTGCCGAGCAGGTAGCGCGCTGTGTTGCGCACCTTGCGGTACACATCGGCCAGCTGCTTGACGATGCCCGGGCCCAACGGCACATCGGCCGAGTAGTCGACCGAGCTCACCCACAGCCGCAGCACATCGGCCCCATAGGGCGGATCCTGTTTTTCGTTCTTGCCGCCCTCGACCAGCACTGCCGGGTCAACGACATTGCCCAGCGATTTGCTCATCTTGCGGCCCTTCTCATCAAGGGTGAAGCCATGGGTGAGCACCCGCTTGTAGGGGGCGTGGCCGTTGACTGCCACCGAGGTGAGCAGGCTGCTCTGGAACCAGCCGCGGTGTTGATCGCTGCCCTCCAGGTAGAGATCGGCGGGGTAGTTGAGCCCGCGCTCTTTGACCACCCCCGCCCACGAGGAGCCTGAGTCAAACCACACGTCCATGGTGTCGGTGCCTTTGCGCCATTGCTCCGCTTCAGCGGCATAGGGCGCCGGCAGCAGAGCTGCCTCGTCGCGCTGCCACCACACGTCCGAGCCGTGCTCGGCAAACAACTGCTGGATGTGGCTCAACGTCGCTGCATTGAGCAGCACCTCACCGGTTGTGCGGTGATAAAAAACTGGAATCGGCACCCCCCAGGTGCGCTGGCGGCTGATGCACCAGTCGCCGCGCTCGCGCACCATCGCTTCGATGCGGTTGCGGCCACTGGCAGGTAGCCATTCGACCGCGGCGATGGACTGCAGGGCAGCATCCCGGAAGCCCTCCACCGACGCGAACCACTGCTCGGTGGCCCTGAAGATCGTGGGCTTCTTGGTGCGCCAGTCGTAGGGGTAGCGGTGCTCGTAGGGGGCTTCGGCCAACAGGGCGCCCACCTCGCGCAGGGCGGTGATGATGGCGCCGTTGGCGTCCTTCAGCACATTGAGCCCGGCAAAGGGACCGGCTTCGGCGGTCAGGTTGCCGGCTTCATCGACCGGGCACAACACCTTGAGGTTGTATTTGCGGCCGGTGTTGAAGTCATCGACGCCATGGCCAGGAGCGGTGTGCACCAGACCCGTGCCGCTCTCGGTGGTGATGTAGTCGCCGCCGATCACCACCTCGCTGGTGCGCTCCAGCAGCGGGTGGCGGTAGACGATGCCCTCAAGGTCGCAGCCCTTCACCTGCAGCACGGGTGTGAGCGTCATCCCGAGTGTGCTCTCGAGGCTGCTGCGCAGCTCCGCGGCCACCAGCAGATGGCGGCCCTGGCCTGTGGCGCACACGCAGTAGTCGAGCGTGGCGTTGACCGACACCGCCAGGTTGGCCGGCAGGGTCCAGGGGGTGGTGGTCCAGATCGCCACGGCCAGATCCCTGGCAGCGTCGCCCAGCTGGCTGGCCAGCGCAGCCGGCAGCTCGACCACGGGGAAGGCCGCATAAACACTGGGTGAGACGTGGCCGTCGGGGTATTCGAGCTCGGCCTCGGCCAAGGCCGTGCGGGAGCTGGGGCTCCAGTGCACGGGCTTCAGGCCCCGGTAGATGTGGCCGGCCAGCACCATCTGGCCGAACACGCCGATCTGGGCGGCCTCGTAGCTCTTGTGGAGGGTCAGATAAGGCTGATCCCAGTCGGCCCAGATGCCCCAGCGCTCAAAACCCGCCTTCTGCAGCTCGACTTGCTCGAGGGCATAGGCGTGGGCCTTTTCCCGCAGCGCCAGGGGCGTCAGGGATGCGCGTTCCTCGGCCTTGAGCCCCTGCAGCACCTTGAGCTCAATCGGCAGGCCGTGGCAGTCCCAGCCCGGTACAAAGCGCGCTCGCTTGCCCTGCAGCAGCGCGGTCTTGTTGATGATGTCCTTGAGGATCTTGTTGAGCGCGTGGCCCACGTGCAGAGCCCCATTGGCGTAGGGCGGTCCGTCGTGCAGGGTGAATACGGGGCCTGGGTTGTCCTGGCTGAGCCGTCCGTACAGGTCCAGCTCTGCCCAGAGAGCCTGCAGCTCGGGTTCGCGCACCTTGGCGTTGGCGCGCATGCCAAAGGCCGTCTGCAGCAGGTTGAGCGTGTCCTTGTAACTGACAGGGGTGCTGGCGGTCACAGGGACAGAGGCGGCAAACGGCGATTATCCCGTTTCACCGCGTCTGGGCCTCAGGCGGGGCTCGCGTTCTCAATCAGCGCGTCAATCTCGGCAAACGAGCTGACCACCACATGGTCAGGGGCATCGTCAGGCGCGTCCTGGCCGTTGCTGGTCGCTGCAGCAGCGGCCTCAGGGTTGTCAGCTCGCACCCAGCGTTTGCCAGGGGTTTTGGGACCACCCTTGGAACTCACCAGTTGCAGCAGCTGGTCTTTGATCTCGGCACTGATCGCGACCAGCCTGGCCACCGCAGCGGCCAGTTGCTGCAGGTTGGCCTGCCAGCGCTCGGCCGAGACCAGCACCTGACGCTCTTCGCCGCTCAGCAGCCGCCAGCGCAGCTGGGACACTTCGATGCCCAGCCGCCCGATCAGCAGACCCGCGCAGATCACAGCCAGCATGGGCGCCCCGGCCAGGCGCTCGCTACAGGTCACCAGAGTGAGGCCAAGCAGCAGCACCACCGCTCCCCAGAACGAATCGCGCTGGCGTGAGAGCTCAGGGGTCATGAGCGGCACCAGCAGCACCACCAGGCCGCCGAGGAGGGCCAGCAATCCGGCAAGGGTGGCGAGCATCGCGTAGGCACGTGAATCTGATCTCCATTGTGAGTCACGCTGCGGTCTTCGTAAGCTCTGGGCAATGCCCACCTGGCGGAATTGGTAGACGCGCTGGGTTTAGGTTCCAGTGGCTTCGGCTGTGGGGGTTCAAGTCCCCCGGTGGGCATTCGCGCCAGGGCCTGGGGCCCCTTAAGTTGGGTCAGCCCTGATCGATTGGGGCCTGCTGCATCCCTGGGCCGTTCACGACCGGGTTTTTTAAGAGCTGATGACCCAGGCGCTGCCTCAACCGCTGATTGCGCAGACGCCCGTGGCCCGCACCCTGCAGGCCGAGCCCGTGCGCTCGGTGCCCAAGGAGTTTCTGGATCCCCCGGCAGCGTTGAATCCCACGGTGGGCCTGTTCCTGGGGGGGTATGCCCTGGCGGTGCTCACCATCTGGGGTTGGTTTGTGGGGCAGTGGCCGCTGCCTGTGCTGCTGGGGCTGGGCTTTCTGGCATTGCACCTGGAAGGCACGGTGATCCATGACGCGTGCCACAACGCCGCCCATCCCAACCGCATCTGGAACGCGGTGATGGGCCATGGAGCCGCGATGCTGCTGGGCTTCAGTTTTCCGGTGTTCACCAGGGTGCATCTGCAGCATCACGCCCATGTCAACGATCCCAAGCACGACCCTGATCACATCGTCAGCACCTTTGGGCCTCTGTGGCTGATTGCACCAAGGTTTTTCTATCACGAGCTGTTCTTTTTCAAGCGTCGTCTTTGGCGCCGTTATGAACTGCTGGAGTGGGGCATCGCCCGCGCGATATTTGTCTGCATTGTGGTTGCAGCGGCAAAATATGGTTTTCTGTCGTTTGTGTTCAACTGCTGGTTCGCCCCAGCCCTGATGGTGGGCGTGACCCTTGGGTTGTTCTTTGATTATCTGCCGCACAGACCATTTCAATCACGCAACCGCTGGCACAACGCCAGGGTCTATCCGGGGCGGCTGATGAACTGGTTGATCATGGGTCAGAATTATCACCTGATCCATCATCTGTGGCCCTCGATTCCCTGGTTCGAGTACAGGCCTGCGTATCACGCCACCAGGCACATACTGGATGCCAAGGGCTCGCCCCAGCGCCTCGGGTTGTTTGAAAGTCGCAAGGACAGTTTCAACTTCCTCTACGACATTTTCTTGGGAGTGCGCAGCCACCGCCGCCGCCGCAGCAAGCTGAGGCCGCTGGCTGCCCTCATGCCCACGCGCCATGCACGCCGGCGGGTGCTTGAGCTGTTACACCGCACCGCGGTGTCACCCGCGCGTTGAAGCCTGCGCTGCTCAGTCGGCCAGGATCTTGGGCACCCGAAAGAAATCACCTTCACGCTGGGGCGCGAGATTCAGCAGGTCTTCGCGCACCGGCGTCGGTTCAACGCTGTCGTTGCGGGTCACGTTGATCACTTCAACGGCGCGGGTGGTGGGCGGCACCCCTTCGGTGTCGACCGCTTCGAGCTGGGCCACGTAGTCGAGAATGCGCTCGAGTTGGCCGGTGTAGGCCTGAACCTTGTCCTCTGGCAGATCCAACCGGGCCAGATCGGCGACCTTGCGCACGTCGTCAGCTGAAATGCGGCTCATGCGGCTGTTGCGTGTTGGGCTGAAGCTACGGCACCAGCGCCTGCTGCTCGTTCAGCGCTCCTGTGCCAGAAACGCCAGCAGGTCTTCGGCCAGCGCTGTGGCGGCCAGATCCAGAAAGCGCTCGCCATGCTCGGCGCTCGCCAGGTAAGGGTCTGAGCCCATGCGCCCGTCGGGGTGCCGGCGGCGAAAGTCGTCGGGCCCGTGGATCGGGCCGGCGGGGGCCGGCTCGGGCAGCGGCCGCTGTTTGCTCTGCAGGCTGGGCTCCAGCGCCAGGGTCAGGGCGATTTCGCTGGGGGTGGCGTGGTGGCCTTCGCGCTCGCCGTAGAGCGAGCGGGCTTCGGCCATCACCGGGCCGGCCATGAACCAATTGGCTAGCTTGCAGCGCAGCTGCGGCGCCACCGCCAGGCTGCGGTCGGCGGCGGTGCCATAGGCCTGGGCAAAGGCCGCCTTGGCGGTGGCGATGTTGCCGCCGTGGCCGTTGATCACATAGATGCGCTCAAAGCCGTGGCGCGCCAGCGACAGCACGATGTCGTGCAGCACCGCCAGCAGGGTTGCGGGCTGCAGGCTCACGGTGCCGGCAAAACCCAGGTGGTGCTCGGCCATGCCAAAGGCCTGGGCCGGGGTCACCAGCACGCCCGTGCGGCGGCCTACCTCCAGGGCCACCGCTTCAGCGGTGAGGGCGTCGGTGCCGATGGCGCCGGTGGGTCCGTGCTGTTCGGTGGAGCCCAGCGGCACGATCACCCCCTTGCAGCGCTCCAGATACGCCTCCACCTCGGGCCAGCTGCGCAGCTGCAAACGAATGGCATCGGTGCTGGCGGCGGGCTCGTGGGGCGCGGTCATCGGGTTTGGCTCAGGCTGAACAGCAGCGTTCAGCAGTGATCTGCTTAGCATGGGCAAGCCTGCTGCCGTGGAGCCGATGCTGCACCGCAAGCTCGATCAGTTTCACCGCGAGGGTCGTCCGGTCTGGGTGTTCCTGCGCGATCAGCAGCGCTGGATCGAGGAGGCCACGATCACTGAGATCCTCGGCGATCTGGTCACCTTGCGCTACGAGGCTGAAGATGGCGACGAACAGCACAGCTGGGAAGAGAGCGTGCGGCTCGATTCGATTGGCGCGGTGAGCACCCGCCTGTCCTATGTGAGCCGGCTCACCAGCGCCGACGACCTGGCCACCGCCGACGACTGCCCTGAGGCCGAAAAGCTCGGCAGCTCTTAATGGGCCGTGCCGTTGCCGTCGTACTTGTCGGTGTCGTAGTAGCCGCCCTTCGTGCCGAAGAAAAGGGTGGCCAGCACGAACAGGCCGCTGCCGAACAGCAGCACGGTGCCCAGATTGAAGCCGCTGCTCTCCATGGTTCAGATCTCCTCGTCGTGAACGCTGCTGATGCGCCAATTCTCCCAGGATTTCCTGGCGTTGTTGAACTCTTCGGCGGTGATGCTGTAACCCGCTGACGCCGCCACCGCCACAGGATCTGCTTTGCCGTCCTGGAGGCGGGCTTCCAGTTCTGGTTCGTCGAAGGCCTGGGCCAGCAGGGCCTGAAGATCGTTGGCTGACATGGAGAGCATGCCGTTTGGATGATCGCTGTCTAGCGCCCGGTGGCCAGGCTGTCAGGGAGCAGAACCTGAAGGTTTGGTTGTGGTTGCTGACAGATCTGACTGGGCCGCATCAGGGCAGCAGCAGCCCGGCGCTCAGGACGGCTGGCATCGACTGCTGGCCGTTGCCAGCCTCCAGCAGGGCCAGCGCGACCCCCGCCTTGCCGGTGTACAGGCCCGGCAGGTTGAGGGATCCGGTGTCGACACTGAAGAAGGTGTACCCGCCATTGGCGATGGCGTTGCTGATCACCTTGCTTTCGGCGGCGCTCACCCGGGGCGACAGGGGCACACCGCTGAGCTGGGCATCAATCTGCAGCAGGCTGGTCAGGCCCAGGGCTCCGCAGCAGAGGTGAGCGGCGTAGTCGTGTCTTGTGGCAGCGATCTCGTCGAGCACGGCCAGCGTGCTCTGGCGGGCCACCTGCCGCTCGGCCTCCATGGCTGCATCGCCGAGCCCCGAGGCCTCAAGTACCAGTCGCGACAGCAGGATCCCCGGAGCCCCATGGCACCAACTGAGCATGAACTCGTTGGCGTCGTTGCTGCTTCTGAAGTCGGGCCAGTTGCCCCGTTCGGTGTCAAACACCGACCGTTCGTAGGCCACAGCGCGCTGGGCACCATTGGCAAACCGTTGCGCACCCGTGGCCTGGGCCAGGCGTGCCAGTGCGGCGGCCATCCCTGCCGCACCATGGGAGAACCCCGTCAACGGTGGTCGGCGCAGGCTGCTCACCGCCCCGACAGACCAACCACCGTTGTCCTGTTGCAGCTCGAGCAGGCGATCCCCGCAGACCGTGGCCAGGTCCAGGGTCCGGCGATCGCCCACCCGTAGCAGCGAACCCAGCAGCCCGCTGATGCCACCGATCACGTCGATGCCTTCATCGGCGCTGAGACGCTCGGGGCGCAGTTGCTGGACGAGCCGTTCGACCAGGGGGGTGGCCTGCGTCAGGCCGGCGCGTTGCAGCAGCAGCAGCGTCAGCAGGGTGCCGCCCGTGCCCGAGATGCCGAAGGGCAGATCGCGCACCAGGCGGAACAGCTGATCGTTGCTGTTGCGCTCGGCCAGACCTTCAAAACAGGCCCAGGCGCGTTTGCGCCAGCTCTGGGCGGCTTCGCCTTCGCTGGCTACCGCCAGGCGCGCGAACAACAGAGCAATGCCGCTGCTGCCCGAATAGAGCGAGTTGCCAATTAAGCCGAAGTGAAAGGACTCCCCGTCGGCACCCAGGTCCATACCCAGCCATTCGGGGCGGCCCTTGCGATCGCGAATGGCGGCATTCCATAGCTCCTCGCCAAGGCGCAAGGCTTCGTTGCGGTAGACAGCGGCTTCGAACACCCCTGCCTCGGCGATGGGCTCCACGGCTGCGGGAGTCGCCGGTGTGAGGGCTGCTGCGGTCGACTTGAGCTGCCGGGCCGCGATCGCCCCGCGGATCAGTTGCTGTTGAAACGCGATTTCAGCTGCATCCAGTTCGCTCAGGCGGCGGCGGGCGGCGCTCAGACCGCTGGCTTTCATGAACTAAGCAATCGGCGCCAGCCCTTCGGGCAGGGGCAGCTCCTCGCCGTCGATCGGGTGCTCAAAGAAGGGAATGTCGAGCCGTTCCATCTGCAGCAGCTCGGCTTTGAACATCGGCCAGTTCAGTGGTTTTTCGCTGGCCAGCACAAAGCTGCGGCTTAGCTGCTCGAGTTTCAGGCCATGGCTGACGGCGTTGCGCAGGGCGGCCGGCTCGAGCATCTGCCGCTGGATCGTGAAATAGAGCCGGGTGGCCCGCGCCACCAGGCGCCGGGGCTGGCCGCTGAAGCCATCGAGCGCCGCCAGCAGCAGCGGCCGCAGCCGCAGCGCTTCCTGCAGCTGCGCGTCAAAACCGTCGCACAGCTCGTCGATGTAATCGGTGAGCCGCTGGGGGCTGCCAAGCCCCACCGGCAGGCTGGTGGGCAGCTCGCAGGGGGCGGGGCTGCGGCCAGCCATCATGCCGTCGCTGTTGAGGCCCAGCCAGCCCGGCATCTCACGCTCGGGCGGGGGTGGCTGAATCCCCAGGGCGCTGATGTCAAAGGCGCGCTTCTTGCCCGCGCCAGCCATCAACCACTGGGGCAGCAGGCCCGAGCGCAAGACCGAGCCCTGCATCGAGGTCTGCAGGGGCGACAGGAGATCGGGATCGTCGCCGTCGTCGCTGATCAGATCGCGCAGATCGGCCTCCAGCAGGGTTTTGGTGTCGATCAGGATCAGCTGATCGCCGCTGGCGATCAGGTTTTCGTAGTGGCAGTCCGTGCAGCCCAGCAGGTGCAGCACGGCCATGGTGCGGCCGGCATTGGTGTAGAAGCGCGCCAGCTCGGCGTCATCGCTGCAGGGCTTGTGCTCCACCCACTCCATGAACCCGTAGCCCTCGCGGTTGAGCACCGTCAGGCAGCGCAACGGCTCCAGATCTGAGGCGTCATTGAGCGCCTGCAAGTAGCGCTGGTAGGTGGCATCCACCTGCATGTCCTTGGGCTTGTAGACGACCTTGCGGGTCTCGTCTCCTTCGCCAAACCGCAAAATCGCCACCGCCCGGCCGCCGCGGTGCGGGTCGCTGAGTCCCAGTTGAATCGATTGCAGCGGTGCCGTTGTGGCCACTTCAAAGTGCTCCAACAGCACGGCGCGGCTGTCGGCCACACGGCGCAACATCTCTTCGCTGCCCTCGAGCCACAGGCCTGTGATCATTGCCAGCAGGCGCCCCAGCACGGGGTACTCGGCCAGTAGCAGCCCATAGCCGCTGCTCAGCAGTTCGGCCACAAAGGCGTCGTAGGCCTCATGCAACGGTTCGCCTGTGCCATCACCGTTGGCACCCAGGTGGGCCAGCAGCATCTGGCCGGGGGTGCGCCGCTGGTTGAACAGCTCCCACAGGGCCTGATCGGCCGTGTTGCACAGGCGCTCCAGCAGGGCATCAGCCAGATCGAGCCATGCGGCTGGGCTCAGCGGCAGCGCGGGCTCCAGATCGGCGCAGCGTTGTTGCAGCGTCTGCAGTGCCCAGCCCGCGGCGGGTCGCCACACGTGCACAAAGGGTTGCCGGCTGCCGCGTTCGGCCAGCTGCTGATGCGCCGCGTTGGCAGCCGCGTCGCGGCCAGCCTGGCGCAGGGCCTGGAGCAGGGGCCACCAGTCTGGTGCTTGTGGTGCGGCCTCAGCCGGTGGATCCAGGGCCCAGCCTGCGCTCGCGGAGCTCAGTCCATCCCAAGCGAGCCTTTTGTCGAAATTGGCCGGACTGTCGGGGGCCACAATCTGGCGCCAGCCCTCGAGCTGGGCGCTGCTGAGCTGCGGGCTCCCGGCGGCGACGGCGGCCTCAAGCCGCTGATGCAGGCTCCAGCCTTCGCGGCGCATCTGGGCGTCGAGAGTGTCGACACCCTGCACCGAAAGACCTGGCTGCATGGTTTGCACGAAAGCAAGCCCGAAGTTAGCCAGGGTGATCGGCGATGCCTTCGCAACCACAGGTGTTCTGCAGGCTTGGGGATCACCCTTGATCTCCGCCTTCGAGCTCGAGCAGGCCCGCATCGGCAAACCAAGGCGGACTCTGGTGTTCCAAGCCAGCCGCTGCCTGCAGGGTCATCCGAGGGTCAGTCACTCTCCACTGATCAGCACCCTGGTGGCTGTGCCGTTGCCCCCCATAGCCTCAACCCATCCCCAAAGCC
>Ga0163212_1000167_pt1 | contig 26826 bp, 22 predicted proteins | sample Malawi_45m_30L_FD_113532 | JGI IMG/M metagenome (GOLD analysis project Ga0163212, IMG submission 113532) | Freshwater microbial communities from Lake Malawi, Central Region, Malawi to study Microbial Dark Matter (Phase II) - Malawi_45m_30L | ecosystem: Environmental > Aquatic > Freshwater > Lake...
CGGCAGGGGGGGCGGCTGATTTATGCCGGTGCGGGGACCTCGGGGCGGCTGGGAGCGCTGGATGCTGCTGAATGCCCGCCGACCTTCAGCGTCCCGCCCGGTTTGGTGATCGGCATCATCGCCGGGGGCCAGCAGGCTTTGACCACTGCAGTTGAAGGGGCCGAAGATGACAGCCGGCAGGGAGCCGCCGATCTGCTGGCGCTGAATCTGACTCCGCTGGACTCCGTGATGGGTATCGCTGCCAGTGGCCGCACACCCTGGGTTTTGGGTGCCATAAACGCAGCACGGGAGGCCGGCTGTCTGACACTGGGCCTGGCCTGCAATGCTGGATCAACTCTGGCGGATGCCGTGGACATCATGATCACCCCGGTGGTCGGGCCAGAAATCATCACCGGATCAACAAGGCTTAAGGCCGGAACAGCCACCAAGCTGGTACTGAATACGCTGACGACAGGAATCATGGTGCAGCTTGGCAAGACGCTGGGCAACCTGATGGTGGACCTCAAAGCGACCAACGAAAAACTGCAGGATCGAGCAGTGCGGATTGTGTCCGAAGTTACGGGACTGCCCAGTTCACAGGCGACCCGGATACTGCAACAGTGTTCCGGGGAGGTGAAGACGGCCGTAGTCGTCAGCCTGACAGGGCTGTCCCCTGAGGAATCTCGCCAGCGTCTACAAAACTGTAACGGTCACCTGCGGCAGGCACTTGTTACAGACAGTTGAGGAAGCAGCCCGGCTGGGCTCTGTTCAGTGCACTGCCAATGGATCGCTGTTTTCAAGGCGCTGGGACAGGTTTTGAATTTCGTCCAGTTGATTTGAGCGACGAAGGGTGTCTTCGGAGGAAGGATCGCGAGTTTCCAGCATGATGGCACTGCGTACATAACGCAGTCCGCGGAGCAGTACATCGCGTTCGTGGGATGTCAGTTCCACCTGGAGCATTCTGTCCATGATCTGCTTGTCCTGAACAATAATGACCGCCGCAGGCAGCATCCCTGAACCTGCGGGTCAGCGAGAAATGGTCGCTGGGGAAGGATCACATCCTGGCCAGCCCCGGCACAAGTTTACTCCTCAAACCCACAATGCTCAAGCAGTTAGTCCCCGCGTGGCGTTTAAAACCAATTAAAATCTGCGTCCACTGGCGATTGTGGATTGTCGGTAAGTCGGGCCGAGCAAACCACGGAGAACGGTGTTCGGACAGCAGTCTGTTGATTTTTAGCACTGGCTTCAGGAATTACTCAAGTTTTGAGGGGCTGTGGTCGTCAGACGCAGCGACGCTGCGGCAAGTGCCAGCCAGCCGATCAGTTGCAGTGTGCCACCGACCGGAGCAACAGCACCCCATGGGATTCCGCCCGCTTTCGGGCCACAGATCACAAGCACGTACAGGGCCCCGGAGAAGAACATAATGCCGCCGCAAAAACACCAGGCAGCCAGCACCAGCAACCGCGACTGTCGGTACAGCATCAGCAGACCGACCGCCAGCAGGGCAGCGGTGTGGGTCAGGTGGTATTCGACACCCGTTTCAAAATCTCTGAAGTACTTGTAGCTGGCCGGGAATTTCTGCCCCGCCACATTTTTTTCCGGCAGTTCAGCGTAGCGATTTTCCAGGAACTCTGTGTCGTTCAGCCCATGAGCACCGAAGGCTCCCAGAGCAACGCCGAGGAAGCCGAAAAGAGCGGCGAGTGTGAGGCAAAGGCGGGCATTCATGGGTGAAACAACCTGCATGTTAGGGCATTGAGCATCCCGGTTTGTCGCGTACTGGCGGTCTGGCGCAGATCGGATTGTTGCCAGCCTGACCTGACGTTCGCAATTCGCAAAACCGCAGAAACAGCCACAATTTACTCCGAATATCAGCAGCGGGAAATCGCGTGGGTCAGTATCAGTGGCCCACAGAATTCAGTGAAATTTGTCGGCACCGGGTGACTGACCGCATTGAATTCGTCGGCCACTGGGACAGAATCGGTGATCATCCGCCACCTTAGCACTACGAACACGGAATTCTAGATGACATACGCGATTGAATGTCGCCAGTTGACTCGCACCTGGCCAGGTAATCCCCCGGTGGAAGCCGTGAAGGGCATCGACCTGCAGGTCGAGCGGGGCATTTGTTTTGGTGTTCTGGGTCCAAACGGTGCCGGAAAAACCACCACAATAGAAATCTGTGAAGGCCTGCAAACAGCCACCAGCGGCGAAGCGCTGATACTGGGGATGAGATGGAAGACTGACGGCGACCAAATTCGTCAGCAGATTGGGATTTCCCTGCAGGAAACTCGGCTGTCAGAAAAACTGACTGTTTTGGAAACGCTGACACTGTTCCGCAGCTTCTTTCATTCGGGCCTTGCCCCCCTGGCGGTGATTGACCGAGTGTCACTGCGGGAAAAAATACATTCACGCATCCGAACCCTCTCGGGTGGTCAGAAGCAGCGAGTCGCCGTGGCAACAGCGCTGGTTGGAAACCCGCAACTGCTGTTTTTGGACGAGCCGACAACGGGTCTTGATCCACAGTCGCGGCGTGATTTGTGGCGAGTGATTACGGATTTTCGAGAAGGAGGTGGCACTGTCCTGCTGACGACCCACTACATGGATGAAGCAGAACGCCTGTGTGACCGTGTTGCTATTTTCGACCGGGGCCAAATTCTGGCGATTGATTCGCCTCAGAACCTGATTCGCGGGCTGGGTGCTGAGCATGTGGTAGCTTTTGCCGTCAGCGGAGGCCAGCAGCCGCCGGAAGATTTTGGCTCAGGACTGCCAGGTGTGATTGCGGTACGCCGAGAAAGTGACCATCGCTGCCTGTCGGTACGAGAACCTCATGTGGCGATCCCCGCTTTGCTCGAACTGATCAAGCACAGCGGTCTGCAACTGTCATCACTGACAACGCGCCAGGCAACTCTGGAAGATGTATTCGTGCATTTTGCCGGCCATGGACTGAATGAAGGCACAGAAGGGAACTTCCGATGAGCTCGGGATTCACGAATCATCCGCTGCTGCAGCTGTTTATTGCGAGGTTTCGCGAGTTCATCAGAACTCCGGAGGCCGTCTTCTGGTCCTACGTGTTTCCGCTGGTGATGATGATTTCGCTGGGACTGGCATTCCGCAGTGATTCAGTGGAGCCGGTAGCGGTTTGTGTGGAGGACGGTGCTGCAGCCGACCAGATACGGCAAGTGCTGCAGGCAAACCCGCGTTTTGTAGTTACTCGTGGTACTCCTGAGCAGTGTCGGCAGATGCTGCGATCGGGCAAAGCCGAGTTGGTGCTAACCATCGAGGGCACCGATTCAGCGCGGCAATATCATTTCCTGCTGGATCAGACTCGCCCTGGCAGCGTCAGTGCGCGGGATGCAGTCAATGATGTCCTGCAGCGCGCGGCCGGGCGGAAGGATCCAGTGGAGACTAAAGAGACAGCGGTTACCGAAGCTGGCAGTCGTTACATCGACTTTCTGGTGCCAGGACTTATCGGCATGGGGCTGATGGGCGGGGGAGTCTGGGGAGTCGGCTATGCAATCGTGGACATGCGAATTCGACAAGTCCTGAAACGCCTCTTGGGGACTCCCATGAAAAAACACCATTTCGTGGCTGCGATGATGGCCAGCCGGCTGGTATTCATGATTCCCGAGATCATCGTGATTCTGATTTTGTCTCGGCTGATGTTTGGCGTTGTCAGTCACGGTGGCTATTTGCCCATTTCCCTGATTGTGTTGCTGGGAGCATTCCAGTTTGCCTCGATCGGCCTGATCATTGCCAGCCGTGCTCGAACACTGGAAGCAGTAGCCGGCCTGATGAATCTGACCATGGTACCGATGTGGATCGGTTCAGGTATTTTCTTCTCGGCCGATCGATTTCCGGCACTGGTGCAGCCGGTGATTCGGCTGCTGCCGCTGACCCCAGTGATTTCGTCTCTGCGTCAGGTGATGCAGGAAGGTGCAGGGCTGGTAACAATCCTGCCGGATCTGGGCCTGATGGCTGGCTGGCTGGTGATCACATTTTTGGTGGCACTGCGAATTTTCCGCTGGGACTGACACGCATCGGCCGCAGAGCATTCCCGCCGAAAAAACAAAAAAAACTGAAGTTTGCCGCTTACTCACGGAAATAGGCGTGGATTCCGCTTTGCACAGAATTGTTAAGGTTTGTGGAACAAGTCCGTGTGGATTTGATTTTTGACCCAGGAAGTTATCAGGCTGCCGGGATTCCTGTTGTTCACAGTTCGGGGCACGGATGCTCCAGACCACCATCCGGCTCGCACTCATGTCCCGACAAACTTCTGCAGCCACTGCAGCCAAACTTGCAGCGAAGACCGCTGCCGCCAGGCGGTCGTCGTCACAATCGCCGCTGCTGCAGGCTGCAGAGGACGGCAAGTCGCGTGAATTGCCGCAGCCTGCATCGATGACAGTCTCGCAGGCTGCTCGCAGCCTGCTAGAGCAGGAACCGAAACTGCTGCAGCGACAACTTTCAAAATGCATCGATCACTGGCGCCGTAAAACTGATCACCTGCACCAGGTTCGGATTTCCGCACGGCGACTGCAGCAGCACATGTTGCTGTTTGGTCCTTTAATGGGCAAAAGCCGCTCCGCTGCCTGGCTGAAAAAACAGCTGAAAGCACTCTTGCAGGCCAGCAGTCGGGCACGTGATCTGGACGTGCTGCTGCACCATTCCTCAACGAAGGATACTCCCTCAGCCATCCTTCGGAAATGGCAGCAGCAGCGTCGCAGGCTTCAGAAGCCACTGCGGAAACTCAATGATCGGATCAATGACGACGAAGCCCTGAAGAAGCATCGCCGAGCACTTCAGAAGGCGATCCAGCACGCTTCCCGCAGCGGCCGTCAGCAGGCCCTCGCGAACGCAAGGGCTGCCGACTGGGCAGTGGACCAAACAATGGTGCGACTGACGGAACTGCAGACATCCATTCCCGCGTCTTCGTCAACCAAAGCTCTGCATCGTTTTCGACTGCAGGTGAAAAAGTATCGTTATCAGGCTGAGCTGCTGCTGGAATTGTCGGGGCATCCTGTTACGGATCGCCTGGTGCAGTGCCTGCTGCAGGTGCAGAAGCAGCTGGGGCAATTGCAGGATTCCGTAGTTGCAGCGCGATCACTGAAGAAAGTCGTCAGACTGCGGAAAAAATCGTCCCGCAAAGCCGCTGCCGAAGCAGACAATGACAGACAGGCAAAGATTGAAGCCGAGTGCACTCGCCTGCTCACATGGCTGCAGAACAAAGTGGGGCCGCAACTGCAAACACTGGCTCGCAGGTTGCGCAAGTCACGCAAGCAGGCGACTGCCCACCTTCAGCCGAAGCAGCAGTCCAGCGAACGCCAGTGAGTCCTCAATTCGCTCTACAGAGGTGACTCGACCACTTCCGGCTGTTGGCAGCACCGCATCTGTCAGCCAGATGCGGCCAGTGACAGCATCAGCATGCACTGTCAGCTGCCCAAACTCGGAACCCAGCAGCCGATTCAGTCGCTGAGCCAGCAAGTCAGCCGGATACACTCGGCCCTCGGCATCCTGAATCACGAAAAAACGGTCATCGTCCGCCGTCTGCACCTGAATGGATGCAACTGAAGCCTCTGATGATTGTCTGTCTCTGAATACCAAACTGGCTGCCCTCTGATCGTTCAGCCATTCCACCCGCTGCCTAATCAGTGGATCGTCACTCACGATCACCAGTGAACGATCAGCTGTCCCGGTATACCAGGCTGACAGCCAGCGACGATAGCTGTCCTCCACATTCAGCCACGAAATCACTCCACTGCTGCGTGACAGTCGTCGCCCGGTTTCTGGTAAACCGGCAACGTCCAGTCGCAGTCGCCCGACAGACTGGCCGGGCCCAGGTGAACCGTCGAACGCAATTTCCGCTGCCTGGTACAGGCGGATACCGAAGTCTTTCCAGACAACAGGTATCGCTTCACCCGTTGAGTCAAACACGTCGAGACCAGCCCACGCCGGTGCACAGCCCGCCCCGGTCACCCAAACGCCTCCAAGGACCCCGGAAGTTCTTCGCACCGCCTCATGCAGGGCTGCCGCGGTTGTCCGCCCGGCATCGAATACTGGGAATCCCAGCCGGCTGACTGCCTCCGTCACGCCGGCAAACAAATCCTGTGAAAACGAGCGGCAGTCATAGCCGATTACAATCGCCCGCAGGGACTCTCGCCGCAGCTCGACCTCAGTTCCCGCTGCTGCCGCTGCTGGCTCACCCACCGATTTTCCGGCCCGCTGCAGGCACAGACAGAACACTTCTGCCAGTCGCTCGGCCAGTCCTCGGTCCAGTACGTTCATCCATGGTCCACGGACTCCGAACTCAGATCGCTCGAGCCCGTCGCGGCGAAGTTCACGAACGCGATGAATCTCACCCACCGCCTGTTCCGACAGACCTTCCGTGTGTCGCCGGAATTCGCACTGATCGCACACCGGCCAGCCAGAATGCAGCCGGGCCAGGTGCACGGAACGAGTGATTCCCGAGGTACTCCCCGGGCAGATGAACAGAGTCTCGGCTGCCGCGCCTTCCACAGGATCGGACAGATCAAAATCCGACAGATTCATGCAGCAAATCTCCCGGCTGGTCGGCAGGTCCTCATTCGCCCCCGGCTGGCACTCGCGCTGCTTCACCTGCATCCTGCGGATACACCAACAGCCGGTCATGACACAACAGCAGCAAATCTGCCCGACCGTCACCGGTGACGTCGGCAATCAGGCCTTCACGAGGCTGCAATCCCCGATCAGTAGCTGATGACACGAGTCGCTTTTCCTCAAATACCCGAAAACTTGTGGCTTCCTGAATACCTTCGCGCTCATCAAAACGCAGAATCGCAACTCCATCAATGCTGGTGTCGATGGCCACCAGATCCACGACACCATCACCATTCACATCCCCGGCCAGTACATCAGCCGGAAATGCCTTTTCACGCTTTGACTCAAATCCGTGCAGTTCCTGCAGTGACACATCGGTGCGACCGCTGTAAAGCACGCCAAACTGCTCCGCTCCGACAAACATCAAATCATTCCTTCCGTCACCATTAAGATCGGCACTGATCGTCGCGGAAAATGGGGCAGCCCCAAGCTCTACTTCCCGCCACGGTCGATACACGTTTCCCTCACGTCGCAGAATTCTGGCCTTGCGAATGCCTGAATCCAGCAGCACCATTTCATTGCCTTCGACACCATCGAGATCCAGCGCTGCCACACCTTCAATGCCGGCTCCGGCCTCACCGGCGTTGAACTGATCCACGACCTGCCAGCCGCCATCCTTCCATGCCAGCATTCTTGCGAAGGAATCCCGCGCAACCAGCAGGTTCGAGCCACTGACAAAGATGCGTCCCGCCGAGGTCACACCGGCCTCCAGTTGGCTGCCACTGACCGCCGGCGAAAGTGCTCCGGACTCCCCCTGCAGCAGCACGTGAAATCCGGACTTCGCCTGTCCGCTGGCAATCGACAGCAGATCCAGCCGGCCATCGGAATTCACGTCCATCGGAACCAGCCGCACGCCGCGTTGTCCCACCGCTCCGGCAAATTCCAGCTTCGCGTCTTCTCCAGCTTTTACCCAGCGACCATCGGCACCACGCAGATGCCGCTGATACTCAAGCTTTGCCGAGTTCCCTGACCCCTGCGACAAGCCCACAATCAACTGCGGCTGGTCAGCATGCTTCAGCACCGCAACATTCGCGAGTTCCCAGCCATCCGGCTTCCGCAAAATCGCTTCAGGAAACGTGAGTCGACCATTCTCAAACCGGCTCACAGCCACCACACCCTCACTGCTGCTCAACAAGACCGCCTCAACCCGACCGTCACCGTCCAGATCATCAGCCACCAAATCCGTGATACCCAGCAGCGCCGGATACTGCTCGGCTGTCCCCAGACCGTCAATTCCGTTCTGACGATACAGCAGCAACTGGGCCTGTCCAGGTTCATTGACAAGCACATCCAGCAGCTTATCGCCATCAAAATCGGCCACAGCCACTGCCCGTTCCCGCGATGATTCTGAACCTCCAATTCCATATCTCAACAACCGTTCAGACCGACCGTCCGCCTCCTGCTTTGCTGACTCTGCCCGCAGAATACTAATGCGACCGTTCCGGCCATCAATCGAAATCACCTCAGCACCAGGACGGCTGTCTAGGCTGGCGATCGTAACTGCCCGCGGAGTCTGCAGCATAAACGAAATCTCAGGCCCCAAACCACCACTGGCCGACTGCAGCCGTGCACAGACCGACCGGCTGGCCTGCTCGCCCGCCAGATAGCACAGGTCCGTCCGGCCGTCGCCATTCAGGTCGGCAGCCTGCAACAGTCCCTGGCGACCCGATGTGCTGACTAACTGTTCGGGAGCCCGAATTGTCCCCTGTTCTGTCTGATACAGCAGAAACATCACAGCTTTGCCTGCAGCAGCCAAATCTGTCCGTCCGTCGCCGTTAAAGTCACCTGCCGCCAGGATACCCGCTGCAGGTTCAAGCCCGGGCAGCCGCACCGTCCATTTCTTCGTCCACTCTTTCTTCCCCGCCTCAGGCTGATAATAAATTGCCAGCTGGTCGGGTGGTCCAATCACAGCAAAATCCTGACGACCGTCGCCATCAAGATCCGCTGATTCAAGCTCGGCAATCGCACGGTCCATCGGAATTCGACGATCCTCGAAACGTTTGTCTGAAAACAGCTCATTCACCTTGCCACCGGCCTTCTCCTGAGCAGTCCCGGGCGGACGCTGCAGCAGGAGCCGAACCGAGCTGGTGAAATTGTCCATGACGGCAGCGTCCGTCAGGCCATCACTGTTGAAATCACCTGCCTTCAGATGCTCGGCCCGCTCATGTATTTTCGTGATTTCCACGCCAGTGAAGCCGTAGAACTGAGCCAGCTCGGATGCCACCACCGGCTCGTCGCACCGGGCCGGTGGCGATCCGGCAGTTGCCAATAAGAGTGCCAACAATAAAGTCATCACGCATTTCATGTTGTTCATAGTCTTCACCATCAACAAAACCACACGGCCGAAAAAGCCTGATCAGTGTTTGAACATCGCGTTGTTCTTTTCTCCGCGCGACAGCAGATACGCCAGCAAATCGAGCACTTCGTCCTCGTTCAGCGTCTTCAACAAATCAGCCGGCATGATGGATACATTCGCAGGCTGGATTTCCTCAACTTCCGTCTTCTGAATCTCAGTGATCTTCGTCGGATCTTCGGGATTCGTCAGCACGGTCACCGAAGTTTCACTTTCAGACACAATGCGTCCCGAGACCGCCAGCCCGGATTTTGTCAACACCGTGCTGCCTTTGTATTGATCGCTGATCACTTTACTCGGATCCATAATGGCCTCAGTCAGATCTTTGACTGTGAAGCGTCCGGCGAGCTGCGTCAGGTCCGGCCCGGTGGCTCCGCCGTCCCCGCCAAAACGGTGACAAACGATGCAGCGAACAGCCGCGAACATTTTTCGACCGTTTTCAAAGTTGCGGTCTCGCAGTCCGTTCTCTGCCAGGGTGCGTACTTCTGCGAGATTCCAGTCTTTACCGGGACCTGCCGGTTTTGGCAGCTCTGGCGGGGCATAGGGTTTGCGGGCCCCCGAGGCTTCAATCAGCAGCCGTTCCTGTTCAGTCGCATTCAAAAAAGCCTCGTTTTCAATGTTTCGCAGGAAGCCCTTGAAGCTGGCTCCACCGGACCATGCACGAGCCCGCTCGAACCACGCGAAATACACTTTTCGCTGCTCCAGAGTCCAGCCTTCCTTCGCATTCCGCAGACTGAACGCATACCACATCTGCTGCTGATCGGGAGCATTTGCGACGGAAGCGGCAATTGCACCGCCATAACCGCGGTTGCGTGCCAGCAGATCCTGCATGTCGTCAGTGACAGTTGGCCTGGATTCGGCTGCCAGCAGTGCCACAGTTTTCGCAATAATCGTGGGAGATTTCAGATAGACCAGCAACTGCACCAGTTCGCGGTCCATATCGGCATCGCCGGTCGGAAACAGTCCATCGAGGCGGTCAATGTATCCCTGCCTTTCAGATGCTTCGGGTGGTCCGAGACGTAGAAAGACCAGACTGGCAACTCGCAGATACTCCAGCTTATGCTCACGGCTGAGGGAGACGAAGTCCTGGCCCTGCAGCAGGGCAGTGCACAGTTTTCGCAGACTCTCTTCCATTCCCGAGACAGATGTTTCCGAGAGACCTTCTATTTTTGCAAGGGCTGTGAGCGGAGCTTTCACAAGTGCCATCGCAATGGCCGTGCGATCCACGCTGCTGTCTCCGCTGCCGAGTTCGGCCTGATCCAGCGAACGCATCAAATCAGGGAACAACTGTGAATTGTAGAAGGCATTGTGAGTTGCCGTGCGGAGGAAACGATCGGTTGTACCCCGGGCACTTGCCAGATTCTGCAGCAAGGTTGCGGAATCGACTTTCGACTGAACTGTGCTGCCCGTGTGGCCCGCATGAAATGACTCGAACAGTCGTCGCAGCGAACGCGGACCGGCTTCACGAGCATCTTTGAGCTGGGCCGGTTCGGTTGATTCAGTACCCGTGTAGATCACTCGGAACAATTCAGACTGAGTACCTCGGCCACCGACTGAAAAATACAGCGCGCCGTCTGGGCCTGCAGTGACGTCCGTCAGGGGCAGCGGTGTTCTCGAAAGAAACTCTTCCTTGACACCAGTGTAGCTGCTTTGACGAGGCTCCAGATGGATCGCATACATGGTGCCAAAGGTCCAGTCACACAGATACAGGGCCTTCTGATACTTCGCCGGGAAGCGACAGCCGTAACCGAAGTCAACACCAACGGGTGATCCTGGGCCGATATTCACCAACTGCGGCAAACTGTCCGGATACCACGTGGGCCACTTGCCCGATCCGCTTCTCCAGCCAAACTCACTGCCGCTGGTGGCGTGGACAACCCGAGTCGGTCGGTACCATGGAGAACCGACATCCCACTCCATGTCCGCATCGTACGCAAACAACTCGCCATCTGCGTTGAAGGCCATGTCATAAGGGTTACGATACCCAATCGACCACAGATCCCAGGTCTTGCCGTCCGCATCGGTGCTGGCAATCCAGCCGCCCGGAGCCATGATGCCGACGGCATGACCATTGGCATCCCACATGCGAGGCAGCAGGTGATCCTCGGACCAGTTGGTGGGAATGCGGCTGGTAAAGTCCCGGCTGGTCAGTTCTTCACCGGCATCAAACGGCGGTTTTGTGTGATTGCCGCAGATCACGAAGATCCGCTGACCATCGGGGGACAGCCTGAGAGCATGCGGACCGTGCTCGCCACCGCCACGGAAGCCCTTCAGCTTCACACACTGGTCGAACTGATCGTCGCCGTCCGTATCGCGGGCACGATACAAACCGCTGCCGGGAGCACCATTGATGGAAAAATAAAGTGAATCAAAGGCCCAGAGCATTCCCTGGGCTGCAGTGGGGCGTACGTCACATTTTGAAAAGTCCAGACGCTCAACCTTTGTCTCACCGTCACGAACACCGACAGGTGGCAGCGTAATGCGGCAGATGCCATTTTCTCCCTGATCACTGGCTAGCAGTCTGCCCTTGTTGTCAAAAGCAATGCAGACCCAGGAACCTAGTTCGTCCTTCGGCACGGTGAAAAGTTTCTCCACAGCAAAGCCGGGCAACAGTTCAAAGACCCCTGCTGGAACTCTGGCCGCAACCGCCGAGCCTGAAAACACGTCCTTCCATGGGCCGTCACCGTAGCGTCCGCGGACGGCGACCGCATCGCCGGAGTCTGCTCCGCGGCGGTCCGCATGTGTCCATTTTTCGTCCGATACCACGGCAATCAATTTTCCATCAGTGCTGCGAATCACCAGTTTCAGCAGGAATCCCGCTGCTCCGCCCTGGTTTTCTACCTCAGCCTCGATCACGTTGACCCCGACACGCAGTTGCCCGCCCACGCTGGCGTCCGACGGCTCCTGCCACTCCGAACCGCCTGCTACTCGCTGCCCGTTCACGTAGACTGCGCAAATGTTATCGCAGGAAGCTTTCAGGCGTGCGACGGCAGGGGCGGCGTCAAGATTTAGAGTAGTTCGCAGTACATAACGGGAATCGTTGTTTGGCCCCCAGATCCATGAAGGCTGCTGTCCACCGCTGAACTCTGCATCTGAGACCCCGGCAGCCGGAGAGGGCGTGGCCTGGTCCGTTGTTCCACGCATGAGTGACGGCTGAATTTCTGCCTTTTGAGTCAAAATCTGCTGGGCATGAACTGTGGATACGGTCAGCAGCCAGCAGCCAATGAACAAAACACGCAGCATAATGTGTACCCTGGTGCGGCTAAGAGCTCGTGGAAGGATCCGGGGCCCGAGATCGCTGGTTTGCCACATACGCCTCAGGCCCCGTTATTATCGCAGGAAAAAGGCAGATTGAAAACCAGTCCGGCAGCGAAAATGGGAGGATTGGGAGCCCGGCCCAGCAACGCCGTTGTTCAATTCCGGCAACAGACTTTTGTCCGTTTCCGGATTTCTCGTGAAATTCCAGCGAACCCGTTCAACACAACCCGACTGTCCTGCCGAATTTGCCTGTACTCGGACGACTGTCTTCCGCCGGCGTGGGCCCATTGCGCACACGCCGGTCGGGGTCGCTGATGTGCGAGCCTGGCGGTGACTGATGCTTCGCCAGCGAGTTGTTACCTCAAGGACGAGCTTCTGCAGTATCCTGTTCCGGATCAGAAGTTCATGGCTCTGAACTGCTTCACAGCCTGCACTCGATGCAGCCGAATCGTCTGCCTGCTGACCCTCGCTGTCGCATTGCTGACGAATGCGGTCCTGCGCGCAGCGGAAGTTCAGTCGGATGCAGCAACGCAGGTTTCGGCCAAGTGCACGGACAAAAGTTCCCGCTACTGGATTGTCAGTACCGAAGACTCACCGCAGTCCTTTGATGATTCACTGCCCCGATTTTGCGCCCGGGTGCAGTATCGCCATGCCGATGGCAGCGACCATAACAGCACCCTCGAAGATCTCAAAAATTCACTGCGACCAGACGTGCCCATTGTGATTATGGTGCACGGCAGTTTCATGGATTCGCCCAGCGTCGGGCCGGAATCCCTGCGAACATGGAAGTGGCTGCAGCATGCCGCCCGCGGTAAGCCGTTTGATTTCATTTACTTTCGCTGGCCAAGTTACCGCAACCCGTCACTGATGATCAACATCGACGTGGCCGTACTGGGGAGACGGGCCAGTCGCAACGGTTTCTATTTGGCCGGACTGATTGGTTCGCTGCCTGCATCCACTCCGGTCGGGCTGATTGGGCACAGTCATGGAACGCGAGTGATTGCATCAGCGCTGCACCTGATGGCCGGGGGCACTGTGGAAGAGATCGGCTGCCCGGAACTCCGCTGCGGCCAGCGTCATATTCGTACCGTTTTCACGGCGTCCGCGATCGACCACGACTGGCTGGGAAAAGGCGAGCGTTTTGAACGGTCGTTATGCAGCACCGAAGCGTTGCTGAATCTGCAGAACCCGCGGGATCCGGCACTCGTCATCTATCCGCTCCGCAGAATTGGCTCGCGGCGAGCACTCGGCCACACCGGGTTTACGGAAAAGGATCTGCAGCAACTGGGGGCCCAGGCCGTCAAAGTGCGCGATGTGAATGTCGGTTCTACAGTTGGCTGTCAGCACATGTGGCCCGAGTGGGTAGAACACACCGCAGTTGCTCATCAGGCTGCTCCGTGGCTGTTCCTTTCTGCCGACAGTGCCGACGAACGTCGCTAGTCGCAATCCGGAATGACGACGCGATCAAACGTAGCTCCTATTGTCCAGACACTGAAGACAAGAGTGCGGATGCGGCGAGCGACGGCACATTCGGAGTGCAAAAATGGCGATTTTTCGCGGAGCATGGTTCGGGCTGGAATGCCTGAGTGGCGTGCTGGCCCATGGCTACTGGCAAGCCCGATCGCTGCCATCAAACAGACACCGTTGTTGCAAACCGATAGTGCCGTGTCATGTCAATAACGGGATCAAATATGGCGTCATCAGCCTGCCGGCTCTTTAGGGCCGTGTTTTCTGCAGCTTTGCTGCTTCCTGCAGATAAACTTCGGCCCGCTGCATATTCCCCTGTTCCAAACTCACTTTGGCCAGCAGCTGCAGCGTTTCCGGAAAGTCGGGGCGAAGCTTATGGGCCTGTTCGAGATCACCGATGGCAGACCGAAGATCTCCCAGAGCCAATTGCACCTCTGCACCCGTGGTCAGCATTTAGTGACTGCCCGAAGCCGCCTTCACTGCCTGACTGGACAGCCGCAGCGCTTCCGGCAAAAGTTCTCCGTCGTTGCTGCGCGCGAGCGCCAGGGCCAGATTGTTCAGCGCGACAGCATCGGGGAAGTCTGTGGCCGTCTGAGCCATTCTGAGCCAGCGGACCGCTGGCTCAATTCGGCCTGCCTGCAATGCTCGACTGCCAACCGCCGCAACGACATCGCTGGCAGCCACACCCTGCGCACGCAAACGATCCAGCGGCGTTTCTGCAGCTCGGTCGACAGCCACGCAGACTGCCTGAACAATGCCGCCAGCAGCACCGCAAGGTACAGGACAAGCAACGCAATGACAGCGGGCGTGATTCGCAGAGAACGCGCCGGCACGGAGCGCAGCATCCAGGCGACAACCAACAGAAAACCGACCGCGGGCCAGTTACGAGGCTGCATTATCAGGATGCTGAGCCCGCCTGAGGTCGGCAGGAAGGGCAGACCTAAAACAACAGGCAGACAGCTTTGCAGAACCGTTGCACAAGGGACTCCGGAGGTGCACAGTCAGGAGGCATGCTTCGCTAACCGAGCTTCCGCCTGAATCCACACAATTCCGCGAATTTCAATACGCCTCAACTGACAGCCGGAAAGCCCGTTCGATGATGCCTGCTGTTTCTTCGGTGACGAATCTGTTGATTAGATGGGCATGCTGCCGTTCTCTGTCTTTTGTTCGCTGCTGCGTACCGGCAGGCTTGCCACTATTTCTGTCGGAGTGTCGCAGCACGCTGTCTGAATTCTTCGGCTTGCTGCGATTCACCCTGCCGCTCCGCAGTCACTGCCAGCAGTTGCAGCATCTCGGCGTAATCCGGTCGCAGTTGCAGTGCTGAATCGAGATCCTGTCCAGCCAGCTTTTCCTCGTTGGGAGCCAGGTAGACAACTGCTCGTGTCGCCAGCACCACATGATTTCCCGCTAGTGCCTGCAAGGCGGAATTTGCCAGTTCGAGGGCCTCGGGGGAGCGAGCCTGCTGGCCTGAACGAACAATCGCGATGGCCAGATTGTTCAGCAGTGAGGGGTTGGGTTTTGCCAGGGATTTCCGGGCAAGCTCCAGCCAGTACAGGGCTGATTCGAACCGTTCCACCTGCAGAGCACGGCTGCCAATCGCAAGCAACATACCAGCGGCATCACAGCCCTTTGCACGGTGCACCTCGAGGGACTCCTCAGCAATGGTTCCGAGGGTACCGCTCTGCAATATCAGCAGATACAGATGGTCCGCTACTCGCGGCGGAAGCTCAGGGGAATTGAGACCAGTTTCGATAAAATCCTGCAGGCGTTTAGCTGAGGCCCTGGAAAACTGCGGCACCCACGCTTGTTCCTGTATCTGAAAGTCCCCCGGATGACCGATGATGACATCCAGTTCAACTATAGCTAAGCGACTTCGGGCCCTGCTGAGCATCTGATTTTCCGCTGCCAAATTGCCGGGGACATCCAGATACTGCAAGCCCTCAGCGAAGGCTGTGGCCCGGTTGTACCGGCGACTGCCGCAATGCGGTCCGCGATGGTCTTGCTGCCGAGCAGCGGAGCAGCGGTGGACTGAGCTTCGCTAAGGGCTTCCGCATTGCGTCCGGTCTGCATCAGCGCAGCAATGATCACTGCAGCGTCAGCAGTGCGTTTTTCGGGCAGGCGATCAAATATTGCAGTGATTCAGCGGGCCGGTCACTGGCGAACATCAGCAACGCCAGGGATCGCAGCGCAGCAGGGGCCGAGGACTGCTTAAGAGTGGACTGCCAGTGCTGCGGCCGCAGCAAATCTGACCAGAGATCCGCCCCAGTGACGCAGAAGGGAGCCAGCAGCAGAATTACCGACACAGCAGTCAACATCCTGATCATCACATCCCACCAATTCCTAACCGGCCAGATTTGCGGTCCAGACTGAGACGCTACACAGCAGGCGGGGGAAGTCAGCGGCAGTCCCTGTCTGCGGGGTGTGTAATGGCCGTTCGGCGACTGCCATATGGAAAAACCTGCACATCCCCTGCGCCGAGAGCGAGCATTGCTCGCCTGGCTGATTTACAATTGAATTTGTAAATCCTGCAAAGCCGGGGCACTGCTGCGACCGCGCCTGCAGGGCTGTGTGCGGATCGACAGGCTTCATCAGGTGTAAAACAGCCTTGTGTTCGGGCATTTTCTGCCGAACGGGTGCATTTGTGGGCTGCAGCGGACGAATGCTGGTCACGGAAGGCCCGGTCAGTCGAAATCGAAGTCGATTGGCATCGGAGTTGCTTTGCACGATTGCGTGCCATCCTCGTGTTTGATGGGAGCAAGAAGACATGAATTCCGTGGATTTTCTGCTGTTGGCACAGCGCAGAAGATACGATCCACTGCAGTCGCTTTCTTCGTGGGCGCCGCTGTTGATTGCAGCGATTGTATTGATTTTTTTGATTTGGGTGATTCTGCATTTTCTGTCGAAAATGAACGAAGACGTGGATCCTGCGGATGCAGATCGACAGATGCTGCAGGCTCTTCGCGATTTGCGACGTGAGGGTGACTTGTCTGAGGATGAATTCCGATCCATCAGGGGGAAGTTGGCGACCCGGTTGAACACCCTGCAGTCAGGGGAACTGTCCCCGGAGAAGTCTCTGGAAAAATCAGCGGAAAATGCCGCAGGACAGGTCCCAAAACCACTTGTGAACAATGGGTCGACAGTTTCTGAAAACACCGAACTGAACTCCCCTGTCAAGGAACAATCAGTTCAGCCGGAATAAACCGGCAGATCAAAATACGTTCCCGGTCTTGTTAAGGATCTGAATCAACTCGATGCACACCCGTTGCTTCCGGATTCCGAATTAGAAAGGGTCCGAAAAACGGGCGGACAACTAGTGGCAGGCAGCCACTGATCTTCCGACCGGGCAGTGAAAACAGGTGCCGCTGCGGGCTACCGGGCTTTGGCAGCGGCACTTGAAGAAGAGATCTACGTCGGCAGGGATGCCGACAACCACGGAGCGAAGGTTCCAGAGATCTGTGCACTTGGGCGAATCGACAACTCAAAGACTCCTGCCTCCAGAGTCATGTAGAGTTGTCGACACAGCAGAGTGACTGAAGAATTCAAAGGCAAAACGATGGTATCGGGCAAGGAATTCGGTTCCGGCAAAACGTCGCAGCAGGGCAAACGAAATGCCAACTGCTCATTCTGCCGCAAGAACTACCGCGAAGTCGGACCGCTCGTTGAAGGTCCGGAAGATGTTTACATCTGCGGTGAATGCATCGAACTGTGCCAGTCCATACTTGACCAGGAGCGTCGCCGTCGTGGCGCGTCCAAGAAACTCTTCAACCGCGTGCCCACGCCGCGTGAAATTGTCCGCGAACTGGATCAGTACGTGATCGGCCAGGCTCGCTCGAAGAAACTGCTGTCGGTGGCTGTTCACAGCCACTACAAGCGGTTGATGCACAATCTGGAAAACGGTACTGAAGACGTCGAAATCGAAAAGTCTAACATCCTGCTGATCGGCCCCACCGGTTCTGGCAAGACGCTGCTGGCAAAGACTCTGGCCCGTTCACTGCAGGTACCATTTGCAATCGGCGATGCCACCACGCTGACGGAAGCCGGCTATGTGGGTGAGGACGTAGAGAACCTGCTGCTGAAGCTGCTGCATGCAGCCGACTTCGACATCGAAGCCGCTCAGCGAGGCATCATTTTCATCGATGAAATTGACAAGATTGGCAAAACCAGCCAGAACGTGAGTATTACTCGCGACGTTTCCGGTGAAGGTGTGCAGCAGGCACTGCTGAAGATGCTGGAAGGAACCGTGGCAAACGTGCCGCCGCAGGGCGGCCGAAAGCATCCCGAACAGCAGTATATCCAGATTGACACAACCAATATTCTGTTCATCTGCGGCGGAACGTTTGTTGGCCTGGAAGACATCATCTCGCGTCGTCTGGGACGCAAGGTCATCGGTTTCGGGACGGCCGCCAGTGTGCCGGATGAAAAGAATCGTGAGCAACTGTTGGCACAGGCCACGGTTGAGGACGTGATGGAATTTGGTCTGATTCCGGAACTGCTGGGACGACTGCCGGTGATCGGAACTCTGGCTCCACTGGACGAAGACGCACTGATGCAGGTCCTGACAGAGCCTCGCAATGCCCTTGTGCGTCAGTACCGCAAGATGTTTGAAATGGAAGAATGTGAGCTGGACTTCACTCCAGGAGCGCTCATGGAGATTGCTCGGATGGCCCGTACACGCGAAACTGGAGCTCGCGGTCTGCGGTCGATCCTTGAGGGCATCATGTTCGACCTGATGTTCGATCTGCCGGAACTGGAACGAGGCCAGAAGTTTGTGGTGACGGAAGAGATGGTCCGTGGCGACCTGAAGATTCCGCGCCAGGATTCAGCAGCAGCCTGAAGCATCCGCAAATACCTCCCCTGCCAGCGCCGCCGTCCTGTTGAAGGACGGCGGCGCTGTTCGTTTTCCTGACATTGTTTAGGCGGCGTTAAATCTCTTACCTGCAGCGCGGGACCGCTTGCCAATCGAGCGACAACGCGGAATGATGTGCACCGACCGCTGTTGTCAGATTCTGCCGCTTCAGGATTCTGCGATGCTCACGAAACTGTTTTCGGTTCCAGACGGTTGCCTGTGGTCCCGGCTGCTGGCTGGCTGGCTGTTTGTTCCTGTTTCAGCCTGCTGCGCGGCCGCAGTGCAGGCTGACGAGCCCATGGCTGCTGAGCTGACTCAGGCCAACTGGGAGCAGCTGGTTCCTCGGGGAAAGGAAGTGGATGCGATTTATGGCGACGTAGTTCTGTGCAATGACTTTGTCACCGCAGTGATCGCCCGACCAGGCGCCGCTCGCCACGCCAACATGACGATTCGTTCGGCAGGCGGCTGTCTGATTGATCTGGCTGTGCGAGGTCGCGAGAGCGATCAGCTGGGGGCGTTTTTTCCAGGTCGCCGCGCGTTCGCATTTACCGATTTGAAAATTGCGGAGTCGAAGCGGCTGGGCGGGCGAGCTGAAGTGACAGTCACGGCACCGGGCAGCGATAAGACAGCCGAATTTCGCACAACGTGGTCGCTGGGTGCCGGCGATCGTTATCTCACAGCAGAGTCCACATGGAAAAATACGACAGCAGCCGATCTGACTGTCGTGCTTGAGGATGCGGTCAGGGCAGACGGCGGCAAAGAAGACATGCCGAAATGTCCCGACGGAACTCGCCGACTGTTCTGGTTCCATGACATCTACTGGCAGCAGGCATACGGCGTGCACGCACCGAAGTTTCGCATGCGGTCAAAGAACGGCAATCGTGAATCGGATCTGACGTATGAACCGGAGGCTGGAGGGTCGGTGGTGCTGAAGCCTGGCGAATCTGTCAGCCTGAATCGCCTGATCTATGTCAACGCAGATCTGCCGGCCGTGCGTGCCGACCATGAGGACAGCATTGGAACAGGAAATCGTTTGCAGCCTGGCATGCTGCAGGTGACTGCGTCGAATCGTCCGCTTTCGGGGGCGCGAGTGGAGCTGACGGCGGGGGAAGATTCGCTGGGCACAGTTGTCACCGGGGCCGAGGGCAGGGTACCTGTGCGGCTTCCGGCTGGCAGTGTGAAGGCTGTGGTCACCATCGACGGGCAGCAGTTTGCACCGCGTGACGTCACAGTCTCGGACGGGGACTTCAAGCTGGTGGTGGATGAATATCGTGGTGGTCTGGTGCAACTGCAGATTGTGGATGAGGCCGGGCGACCGCTGCCGGCGAAGGTCGAGTTTACGGGACGGGACGGCACCGTGACTCCGCGTTGGGCACCGGAAACGGCCGAGTTTTTTGTGAAGAATCTGGCCTACACGGCCAGTGGCACAGTGCAGGCGCGGCTGGCGGCCGGTGAATACGACGTCACGATCAGTCACGGTCCGGAATACAACGCCGAATTCACGAAAGTGAAGATTGAGGCAGGCGGGACGACGGAGCGAACTGTGGTTTTGCCGCGAGTGGTAGCAACGGAAGGCTGGGTGAGTGCCGACTTCCACAGCCACAGTTCTCCGTCGGGCGATAACACCAGCAGCCAGTTCGGGCGAGTCCTCAATCTGGCAGCCGAGCATGTCGAGTTTGCTCCGTGTACGGAACACAACCGCGTCTCGACTTATACTGACCACCTGCAGGCTTTAAAGCTGACAGGGCAACTGGCCTCAGTGGAGGGCATGGAGCTGACTGGCCAGCCGTTGCCTCTCAATCATCAGAATGTATTTCCGATGCGGTTTCGGCCGCGAACTCAGGATGGTGGTGGCCCGGTGACCGATGTCAGCCCGGAAGCACAGATGGAGCGACTGGCTGCATGGGATGACAACAGTGTCAAACTGATTCAGCAGAACCACCCTGATGCGGGGTGGCTGTTCTATGACAAGGATGGTGATCAGCAGTCGGACAGCGGGTATGAACGTTCATTTGGTCTGATGAACGTGATGGAAATTCATCCCATCCACAAGCTGCTGCAGCGGGAACGTTTTGATATTCGCAACGGCAAGCCGGCAGAGAACCACACAGCGTTAAACTGGCTGCAGCTGTTGAACCAGGGATTTCGCATTTATGGAGTTGTGAACACGGATTCGCACTATAATTATCATGGCTCAGGCGGTTTGCGGATCTGGCTGAAGTCATCGACAGATGATCCGGCTCGGATCAGTTCGGATGAAATGCGTGATGTATCCCGCGAAGGGAGAATCATCATGTCGAACGGCCCGTACCTTGAAGCATCCTTTGGCGAAGCGGGAAGTGCGGCGGCTCAGGTAATTTCCGGTGAGGATCTGCGTGCGGCGTCCGGGAAGGTGACCGGGCGAATTCGTGTGCAGTGTGCGAACTGGCTGGACATTGACACGGTGCAGGTACTGGTCAACGGGCGTCCTGCGGACGGTCTGACTTTTACTCGACAGTCACATCCGCAGTTGTTCGGTGCAAATGTGGTGAAGTTCGAAAAGACTGTGGATCTGCAGCTTTCAAGCGACGCGCATCTTGTGGTTCTGGCTGGCCATTCAACCCAGGTGCTGGGTAGTGTGGTGGGACCGGACTGGGGGACACAGCATCCCACTGCACTTAGTAACCCTGTCTTTGTGGATGTGGACGGCGGGGGATTCCGGGCGAACCGTGACACTTTAGACACTCCGCTTCCCGTGAAATTTGCGGCTCCAAAGTGACCTTATGGCTGTCTGGCCTCGCGCCGTTTACCTGCATGTCCCGTTTTGTCTGCATCACTGCGGATATTGTGATTTTACGCTTGTGGCGCAGCGTGATCATCTGATTCCGCAGTGGTTTGATTGCCTGCAGCGAGAGCTGCAGCAGCATCGACAGCAGGCGGGTGATCGACTGCCGGTGGATACGATTTTTATCGGCGGCGGCACACCCACACATCTGAGTCTGTCACAGCTGCAGCAGCTAAGTCAGCTGGTTTCTGAGCACTTTGAGCTGCAGCCTGGTGGTGAATATTCGATGGAGGCCAACCCGGACGGGCTTGATCAGGCAAAGCTGGAGTTGCTGGGCGAAATCGGTGTGAATCGGCTCAGCCTAGGAGTTCAGTCGTTTGACGACGACGTACTGCGGCTGCTGGAGCGGACTCATCGAGCGGATGCGGCGGCTGAAACAGTATGTCTGGCAGCGTCAGTGTTATCAGCGGTAAGTCTGGATCTGATGTTTGGGGTCCCTGGCCAGACTGAAGCGTCGTGGCAACAAACGCTGGCCCGAGCGAGCTCGCTGCCAGTGGTGCACGTGTCAACCTATGGACTAACATGGGAGCAGGGCACGCCATTTTTTCGGCGTCAGCGAAGCGGCGAGTTGCAGCGAGCAGAAGAAGAACTGGAACGCGGTCAGTATCTGCGAGCGATTGAGCAGCTGACACTGGCCGGTTTTGAACATTATGAAGTCTCGAATTTTGCACGTCCCGGCTGGCAGTGTCGGCACAATCTGGTGTACTGGAGGGCCGAGGAGTATCTGGCGTTTGGCCCTGGGGCAGCGCGTTATGTGCATGGGGTGCGTTCCACTAGCTGTCGCAGTGTTGTGAAATGGCTGCGGAGCTGGTCTGGTGGTCAGCCGTGTGTGGAGGAGACAGAGTGCTGTGATCCTGAACAGCGTGCTCGGGAAGCGATCATGCTGGGACTGCGACTGCGTCGGGGCTTTGACGTCGCTGATTTTGAGCAGAGATTTGGGGTGCAACTGCCGGAACTGGCCGGTGCTGCTCTTGAGCAGGGACTGCGGCGCGGACATCTGGAACTGGCTGATGGCCGACTGCGGCTGACGGAAGACGGACTGCTGCTGGCGGACAGTGTGACGGCCGAGTTTCTGTAGCGACGGATTAAATCGTGCGAACGTTTGAGCCTCGGCGGGCGGGGGTGGTAGAATCAATGGCACACCAGCCATCGAACTCTGCCCCGTTTTCCCGAGAATGCTCCTTCCATGACCACTCAGACCCAGCCCGCCCCGGCAGCCTGTTCAATGACGCCTCAGTTTCTGCAGCGTCTGCGTGACATTGTTGGTGGCCAGCGACTGCTGGATGCTGCCGATGAACTGGTTGTATACGAATGTGACGGCTACGTCATTGAAAAGAGCGCGCCGGATGTGGTTGTGTTTCCGCAGACCGCTGACGACGTGCAGCGAATCGTTCGTGAATGTCTGCGATTTCGCATCCCGTTTGTTGCTCGCGGCGCCGGCACCAGTCTGGCAGGCGGATCGCTGCCGGTTGGTGGCGGCGTGATGATTGCACTGACAAAGATGAATCGAATTTTGGAGATTAATCTTCGCGATCGTTATGCCGTGGTGGAACCGGGCTGTGTGAATGTGCGCCTGACGCGGGCGTTGTCGGGCACAGGTTTTCACTACGCCCCGGACCCCAGCAGCCAGGGAGCCTGCACGATTGGCGGAAATGTGGCGACCAATTCCGGTGGTCCGCACACCCTGAAGTACGGTGTCACAGTCAACCATGTACTGGGTGTGGAATTTGTTTCGCCGGAGGGTGAAATCGTGCAGTTCGGCGGCCCCTGTGGTCGCGGTAATGCACTGGATCTGACTGGTTTATTTGTGGGCAGCGAGGGTACCTTTGGAGTAGTCACAAAGGTGTGGGTTCGCATCACTCGCAATCCCGCTGCAACTCGAACCATGCTGGCAATTTTCAAGACCGTCGCTGATGCAACACAGGCCATCAGTCGCATCATCGGGGCTGGGATTGTTCCGGCTGCTCTGGAAATGATGGACCAGGGAATTATCGGAGCGTTGGAAGAAGCTTTCCATTTTGGTTTTCCACTGGATGCCGGAGCGGTCCTGCTGATAGAAGTGGATGGTCTCGACTGTGTCGTGGAACCCGAGGCTCAGACGATTACTGAGTTGTGCCTGCAAATGGGTGCGCGAGAGGTCCGAAGGTCAAAGACAGAAGAAGATCGCGCATTTTTGTGGAAATGCCGCAAACAGGCGTTTGGTGCAATTGGCCGACTGGCCCCCAGTTGCTGTACTCAGGACGGTGTCGTTCCCAGAACTCGCCTGCCCGAAATCCTTGAGTTCATTCAGCAGACAGAGCGCAAACACAACATTCAGATCGTGAATGTATTCCATGCTGGCGACGGCAACATTCACCCGATTCTGCTGTTTGACGAACGCGATGCTGAGCAGATTCAACGAGTCATGCTGGCCAGTGAGGATATCCTGAATCGCTGTATCGAACTGGGTGGCAGTGTGACTGGCGAGCATGGAATTGGCGTTGAAAAGATCAGCTTTATGGCGAAGCTGTTCACCGCCACGGACCTCGCAGTGATGGACGACATCCGAACCGTGTTTAACCCCGAAGGCTTGTGTAGTCCAGGCAAGCTGCTGCCCACCGCGGGCGGATGCGGCGGGGAATCAGCGATTCGCATCAATCCGGCACGACGCCCCGCGTTCTGAATGCTTACAAACGGTTCTCAGCCTGTCGCTGCGGGATTTTGCTGATCGCTTCGTGGTAGACGTCCACATACTTTGCTGCAGACTGCTGCCACGACCAGTCACGTCGCATACCGTTCTGTACCAGCCGATTCCAGACGGCGGAATTCTGCCATGCATTCAGCGCCTGTTCTGCGGCGGCAGTGAATGCACCAGCCGCGTAAGCTGAAAAGACAAAACCCGTTGCTGTTTCAAGGCTGGCAGGTGTGCCGTCCCAGTGGCTGACTGAATCCGCCAGTCCCCCAACCTGCCTGACGATTGGAACTGTGCCGTATCGCAGGCTGTACATCTGATTCAGACCACACGGTTCAAAACGACTGGGCATCAAAAACAGGTCTGCTCCCGCCTCAATCTGATGAGCCAAAGATTCATCGAAGCCGACAGTCACACTGACCTGTCCCGGCCAGCGTTTCGCCAACTCCTGCAGAAAATTTTCGTAATGCCGGTCGCCGGTTCCCAGAAATACCATTTGAGCCTGTCGGGCCAGCAGTCCGGCGGCAGAGGCTGCGATCAGATCCAGTCCTTTTTGATCCACCAGTCGCGACACCATACCGAAGAGCGGAGCTCGCGGAGTTTCCGTCAGTCCGAGGCGTTGCTGCAGATGAGCCTTGCAGCGAGCCTTACCGGCCTGAAAGCTGTCTGCCGAAAATGTCGCTGGCAGCATTGGATCAGTCGCTGGATTCCAGACGTCCATATCAATGCCGTTCAGGATGCCGGTCAAAGCCGATTTTCTCCAGCGAAGCAATCCGTCCAGACCACAGCCACCCTCCTGAGTGAAGATTTCCCGAGCATAGGTGGGGCTGACAGTGGTCAGTTGATCGGCAAAGGCCAGTCCCGTTTTCAGCAGATTCAGTTGTCCCCAGGCTTCCATATGGCTGGGATTGTAAAAGCCCCAGTGCATGCCCGTCAGTGGCATTTCTGATTTCGCGAATGCTCCCTGATAGGCCATGTTGTGAATGGTCATGACTGACGCTGTTGTTTCGAAACCGGCCAGCTTCGAATACTGTGCATTCAACAGTGCCGGGATCAGGCCCGTTTGCCAGTCATTGCAGTGCAGAATGTCCGGACGCAGGACCATCCGCCGGCAGATTTCCAGAACTGCTCGACTGAAGAAACAAAATCGCTCCCCGTTGTCACCATAGGCACCAGCAGCACCACCATAGGGCTGACCGCGGTCGAAATATACGGGCTGCTGCACCAGCAAAACTCTGGCTGACGTGTGGGGGTACAGCGACCAGTTCACGGCCCCGGTCATCGGGCGACCATTCATATCGATCGTGAACTGCAGACCTGTCTCGTGCACCTCAGGGACACCGGATTTACCCTGCCGCAGCAAAGTATAATCGGGGACGACCAGAGTCACCTCATGACCGGCACCTGACAGAGCTGCAGTCAGGGCACCAGCGACATCAGCCAGACCGCCCGTCTTCGAAAATGGCACAGCCTCGGAAGAGGCCAGAACGATTCGCAATGAAGAAGACTGCTGAGTCGACATATGAATTCTGCTGACAGAACAGGATTATTGAACCCTGATCAGTTCAACCACGAAATGCAGAATGGCATTGGGAGGAATTGAGCCGGGTGAACCACGACTGCCGTATCCCAGTTCCGACGGAATCCAAAGTTCGATCATCCCACCCTCACCCACTAGCTGCAAACCTTCGGTCCATCCGGGTACCACAGACCCCAGCCCAAACGAGGCTGTTTCTCCGCGGTCATACGAACTGTCAAACTGCCGACCACTGTCCAGCCAGCCACGATAGTGCACCTCCACCGTGCTGCTGACCGCCGGCTTGCGACCATCCGACTGTCTCAGAATTCGATACTTCAGCCCGGAGGCCGTTTCCGTGAACGCCGTCGGCACGTCTTTGTCCACAGGACCCACCCCCGAACGCAGCGATTCACGGTCAAGAAATGTGACCGGACCAGACCCGTCACGAACCAGTTCCTCGCTGGCACCTTCGCCAACACCACGCCCGCCTGCTTCACAGCCGGCAAATGCCGCCGACAGCACAGCACAGCAGGCCATCCGCAACACGCGTTGATCTATCATCATGATCTGATCTCCTGCCGTGAAAGTCCGTGGTCTGTGAATCGCTCAAAGCCGGATGATGACCGGAAACTGATTACCCCTCAAGGTACACGTCGCTGGCTGCGGCGGTGCCAGCACCGGGCCGCGGGCGATGTCCCTGCCGAGCCAGACACTGTTCCAGAGCCGACAAAATCAGCAGCACGTTGGACTTCTTTGCTGTTTCACCCATCAAACCAATTCGCCAGACCTTGCCCTTCATCGGCCCCAGGCCTCCACCCACTTCAATTCCGAACTCATTCAGCAACTGCCCGCGCACAGCCATGTCGTCAACACCGTCCGGAATCAGCACGGAATTCAGCATTGGGAGGCAGTGCTGAGGATCGCCCGAATACTGGATACCCATCGCCTGCAGACCAGTTTTCAATGCACGATGATGCAGCAGATGACGAGCAAATCGGGCCGGCAGACCTTCCTGCAGGACCAGTCGCAGCGCCTGATGCAATGCATAGTTCATGTTAATCGGAGCCGTGTGATGATACGCGCGGTTGCTGCCCCAGTAGTTTCGCAGCAGGCCAATGTCCAGGTACCAGCTTGAAACACGACGAGATCTGCGGTCCATCACCTCCAATGCCCGCGGACCGAAGGTCACGGGAGCCAGTCCCGGAGGACAACTGAGACATTTCTGCGAGCCACTGTAAGCGGCATCGATACCCAGGCGGTCAATCTCCACCGGGGCCCC
>Ga0163212_1000171_pt1 | contig 26718 bp, 24 predicted proteins | sample Malawi_45m_30L_FD_113532 | JGI IMG/M metagenome (GOLD analysis project Ga0163212, IMG submission 113532) | Freshwater microbial communities from Lake Malawi, Central Region, Malawi to study Microbial Dark Matter (Phase II) - Malawi_45m_30L | ecosystem: Environmental > Aquatic > Freshwater > Lake...
CCGCCGAATCCCGATTTCGCTCGAAATCCAGTGGCATGACAGCAGATTTCCGGTTCTACTTCGGGGGGAGAGTACGGGATTTTTCTGCCGCCTGGCGGGAGCGGACCAGCATGCGTTTTTCGATTGGTTTTTCCGACATTTGCGTCGGACTGTATCGGCAGTGTCTGATCTGTGCTGTGCTGCTGTCAGCGGCTTGTTTCGCTTCTGTATCGGCTCAGGACCCCCAGCTGCGTTTCGGCTCAGACGTGCCTCGTGAGGTCGAGCAGATTTACGAGCGTGGTTTGAAGTGGCTGGCGGCGAATCAGTCAGCGGAGGGTGGCTGGGACGGCGGCGACAATGGTCCAGGTGTGACGGGGATGTGTGTGATGGCTTTTCTGGCCAGCGGAGAGGACCCGAATTTCGGCCCGTATCGGGAACAGATTCGGCGGGCGGTGCGCAGCATTATTCTCAGCCAGTCCGGTGAGACGGGATTTTACGCGGTGAACATGGGTCATGGCAGTATGTATCACCATGGTTTTGCCTGTCTGGCGATGAGTGAGGTGTATGGCGTTCTGGACGAATCGACGCTGTGGGCGGGAGCTGAATCTGCAGCAGCGGCGGCGGGCCCGGCGAATGATCAGGGTCAGCGGCCTTCGGTGGGTCAGTCACTGGAGCTGGCAGTGCGGGCAGCGGTGACATCGCAGAAGAACAATCCATTTCATGCGTGGCGTTATTCGCCGGATGCGACAGATGCAGATACTTCTGTATCTGGTGCTGTGCTGATGGGTTTGCTGGCCGCGCGGAATGCGGGGATTCGTGTGCCGGACGAGGCTGTGGATCAGGCGATCGACTATTTTCGGTCGATGACGACGAATCGGGGCGAGGTGGGTTATTCGGGCATAGGTGGCGGGGGTACGGCCAACATCAAGGCCATTTCAACATTGGTCTATGCGATCAGCCAGCGGAAGGATCTGAAGGAGTATCAGGCGGTACTGGGTCGAATTACGGCGGATCTGGAGCATCAGGAATACAGCTATCCGGAGTATTACCGGTATTACATGGCGCAGGCTTTGTTTCAGGGTGATTTTGATTCATGGCAAAAGTGGAATCGTCGAACGGCGAAGGAGCTGAAGGAGCAGCAGGGCGAGGACGGCAGTTTTGAGAGCAACCACGGTTCTGCCTATGGGACGGCGATGTCGCTGCTGGCGATGGCTTTGAATTATCGGTTTTTGCCAATTTACGAGCGATGAGCTGCAGGGTGTGTTGAGGAGTTCATCTGTGACAAACCGTCTGCTGTGTGCAGTGGCGTTGCTGGCAGTGGCTGCTGGCGATGTCTGTGCAGCGGGTGAGGTGCCATCATTTCGGCACGAGGTCATGCCCGTGTTGTCTCGTGCCGGCTGCAGTCTGGGGACCTGTCATGGGAACCAGAACGGCAAGGGTGGACTGCGGTTATCGCTGCGTGGACAGGATCCGGATCTGGACTACACGACACTGACTCGCACCTTGGGTGCCAGGCGGGTCAATGTGCAGCAGCCGGAGGACAGTTTGCTGTTGCGGAAGCCTTTGATGCAGGTGCCTCACGAGGGTGGTCGTCGCTTTGGGGCGGATTCCTTTGAGTACCGCCTGTTGCGGGACTGGATAGCGGCCGGCATGCCTCGGGATGGCGGTGTGGCGGGCGGCAGCGGGCAGGTGCGATTGAAGCGATTGCTGGTGGAGCCTGGTCTGGTGACTCTGGCGGGTGACCAGCGGACTCAGCAGCTGACGGCGACGGCGGAATTTTCTGACGGGACACGTCGGGTGGTGAATGATCTGGCGGTGTTTGAGTCATCGCATCCTGGAGTGCTGGTGAGTGCCGCGGGCGTGGTGGATTTTGGCGAGGTCCTGGGGGTTCGTCAGACGACGGTTACGGTGCGTTATCTGGATCAGCAGCAGGTGTCGCGAGTGGAGTATCTGCGGGGTGTCTCGGATTTTCATTTTGAGTCTCCTGTGGCGGTCAATGCGATTGACGAGGCGGTCTTTGGTCAGTTGCGTCGGCTGCAGTTGAATCCGGCGGGTTTGTGCAGTGATGAGGTGTTTGTGCGGCGGTTGTATCTGGATTTGACCGGCCTGCTGCCGACTCGCGAGCAGGCGGAGGCATTTTTGAAATCACCTGCTGTGGATCGCCGTGCGCGGCTGATTGACCGGCTGCTGGAGTCTGAGGAGTTTGTGGACTTTCAGACTTTGCGGTGGGCGGATCTGCTGCGAGTGGAGGACAAGACGCTGGATGCGAAGGGTGTTTCGGTATTTTATCAGTGGATTCGGTCCAGTGTGCGTGCTGACCGTCCGTTGAATGAGTTTGCGGGAGCGCTGACGGGTGCGCGTGGCAGTACGTATACGGAGCCGGCGGCGAATTTTTATCGAGCCCTGAGGACTCCGGAGGAGCGATCTGAATCAGCAGCTCAGGTGTTTTTGGGTGTGCGGCTGCAGTGTGCTCGGTGTCATAATCATCCGTTTGACCGCTGGACTCAGGATGACTATTACGGCTGGACGAATTTCTTTGCACGTGTGGACTACAAGATTCTGGAGAACCGTCGTCGGGACATCAACGACAAGCATGAGTTTGACGGCGAGCAGGTTGTGTACATGAAGGCTCGAGGCGACGTGAAGAATCCTCGCACGGGCGAGCGTGCTGAGCTGCGGTTTTTGGGTGTGGCGGATCAGCAGTTATCAGCTGCGGCGGGTCGTGACGGTGCGGATCGTCTGCAGGTGTTGTCGGAGTGGTTATCTTCGGAGCGGAACGACCGTTTCGTGGCGACTCAGGCCAATCGCATCTGGCAGCAGCTGATGGGTCAGGGAGTCGTGGATCCGATTGATGATTTTCGTGGTACGAATCCGCCATCGAATCCGGCGCTGCTGGAGGTGCTGGTACGGGAATTTCGGGCTGGTGGCATGCGTGTGCGTCCATTGATGCGTTTGATTTTGAATTCAGCGGTCTGGCAGCAGTCGGCGGAGTCGGCTGCTGGTGTGGAGCTGTCTGATGCTGACGCTGCGCCGCTGTTTGTGCGGTCTGTACCGCGTCGGCTGACGGCGGAGCAACTGCTGGACGGCATTGGTCTGGTGCTGGGAGCAGCGCCGCGTTTTGGTGGTCAGCCTGCGGGTGTGCGAGCGGTACAGCTGGCGGGGGTGCGTGGCGGTGGTCATCGTTACAGCCGTCCGGAGTCGGGCGATCGTTTTTTGTCGCTGTTTGGCAAGCCTGGTCGGATCCAGACGTGTGAATGTGAGCGTCTGGGCGAAACGACTTTGGCGCAGACGATGGAAATGGTGAGTGGTGTGGTGGTATCGGATCTGCTGGGTCGTGCGGAGAACAGGATCAGCGAGTCGCTGCGTGCTGGAGAACCGGTGGAATTGTTTGTGGAGGATTTGTGGTGGCGAGCGCTGAGTCGTCCGCCGGTGGCGGCGGAGGTGCAGGCGATGGTGCGGCATGTGGCTGAGCAGGCGGATCATCGTCGTGGTCTGGAGGATGTGGTCTGGGCGGTGCTGAATTCGAATGAGTTTCTGCTGCGTCAGTGATTGTGCGGGGGTGCGGTGATGGGTGGCATGCTGTCAGGTGTTGGAAGGTTTCAGCGGCGGGATCTGTTGCGGGCTTATGGTCCGGGCCTGCTGGGTCTGACTTTGCCGCGCTGGCTGCGTGCTGAGGAGCAGTCTGCGTTGAGTCTGCGGGCGCGGGCGAAGTCCGTGATTTTCCTGTTTCAGTGGGGTGGTCCCAGCCATGTTGACACGTTTGACATGAAGCTGCAGGCGCCGACCGGGTATCGTTCGCTGTTCAGTCCGATTGCCAGTTCGGTACCGGGTCTGCCGGTGTGTGAGCATTTGCCTGAGACGGCGAAGGTGCTGCATCATTTCGCGCAGATTCGGACGGTGCATCATACGATGAACAATCACAATTCGGCGGGTTACACGGCGCTGACCGGGTATGAGCCGCCGATTGATGATCAGCGTTTGCGGGAGTCTTTGGATTTGTTTCCGGGTTATGGTTCGGTGGTGGCAGCGACGCAGCCGGGGACGGGAGATCTGCCGCAGGCGGTATCGTTTCCGTATCAGATTGCGGACGGCAGTACGACACCGGGGCAGCGGGCCAGTTTTCTGGGGAAGCAACATGATCCGCTGTTTTTTCAGGATGACCCCAATGATCCGGCGTTTCGGCTGTCGCAGCTGAGTCTGCCGCAGGGAGTGTCGCTGGATCGTTTGGGCAGTCGGCGAGGTCTGCAGCAGCTGATCAATTCGCAGTCTCGTCAGCTGGATCGATCGGCGGTGGCAGAGGGTCTGGATGCTTATTATCTGCGTTCCCTGGAGCTGCTGAATTCGGATCGGGTGCGACAGGCGTTTGATTTATCGAGTGAGCCGGGGGCGTTGCGTGAGGCGTATGGTCGGACGACTTACGGTCAGAGCTGTCTGTTGGCGCGGCGGCTGGTGGAGCATGGTGTAAAATTTGTGACCGTGTATTTTGCTCCCAGCATCGGTGGTCGCAGCAAAACAGATGGTGGCTGGGACACTCACGGTTTCGATAATACTCGAATGTACGAGATTCTTCCGGAGTGGCATTTGCCGGTGACTGACCGCACGTTGCCGACATTGATTCGGGATTTGAATGAGCGTGGTTTGCTGGAGGAGACACTGGTGGTCTGGATGGGTGAATTCGGCAGGACGCCGAAGATCAATGACAGCATTAGTCGGGACCACTGGCCGAAGTGTTACACGGTGTTGCTGGCTGGCGGTGGTGTGCGTGGTGGAGCGGTATACGGGGCATCGGATCGTCATGGGGCGGTACCTGATCGGGATCCGGTAACGGTGGGTGATCTGGCGGCCACGATGTATTATGCTTTGGGAATCGATCATACTCGGGAAGTGCATGACAATCTGAATCGGCCGTTGCCGTTGGCGCGTGGTCGTGCTGTGGCGGAGATTTTTGGCTGAGGATCGCGGGCAGAGTTGAGGGTGGCACAGATGCAAGAGCGAATCCGGCAACTGGTATTGGTGTGGTGTGTGCTGAGTGCAGCGGGGTTTGCGCAGGAGCCGCCGGAAGTGTCCGATGCGGAGCCTGTGGCGGAGTGGAGTTTTGACGAGGGGTCTGGTGGTCTGGCGAGTTCGCTGGGCGGCTGGCGGCCGGTGGATGTACATGGTGCGCCGGGACTGCAGTCTGCCGGGCCTCGTCCGCCGGAGTTCCCTGGTTTTGCGGCGGAGAATCGCAGTTTGCAGCTGAACGGTCGCTCGTGGCTGCAGTTTGCGGACGACGGCAGTGGTCGGCTGAATTTTGCGAAGGGTGAGGCGATCAGTCTGGAAGCGTGGGTGCGGAGCTCGTCGCTGCGGGACGGTCAGCAGGTGTATGTGATTGGCAAGGGGCGTACGGGTCGTCCGGGCACGAAGAAAGAGAACCAGAGCTGGGCTTTGCGTTTGCGTGGTATGGGTGGTACGGCGCGAGTCAGTTTTCTGTTTCGGTCGGCGGATGTTCCGGCGGCGGCGAATTCGGCTGGTCAGGAGACGGCGGCGGCAGCGGGTGAGCTGCATCGCTGGAATTCGAACGTGGGCTTTTTGGCGGACGGTGAGTGGCATCATGTGGCGGTGTCATTTAGTTTTGGCAGCAGTGATGCTCCGGTGGCCTGGATCGACGGTGAACCGACGGACGGGTCGTGGGACATGGGCGGCAAGACCAGTTCGCGGATACCTTATGTGGACGACGATCAGGTTTGGATTGGTTCGTCGATGGGGGGCAATCCGGAAAGCAGTTTTCAGGGTGAGCTGGATGGTGTGGCGGTATGGCGGCGGATGCTGACGGATGCGGATCTGGCGGTGCGCTGGCGGACGACGCGTCGTTCGGTGTCGTTGCCGGAGCTGGCGGCAGAGCAGTTGCCGCGTGGTGCGGTCAGTGTGGATGTGCGGGAGTATGTGAAGCAGTCTGATCCGTGGAATCGCGAAAGGACTCGGATCACGATGCGCTGGGAGCAGCCGGTGATGGCACTGTCGCGTCTGCCGCGGAAGTACATCGAGGGTGGTTTGATTGGCGATCGCAGCAATCCTTGTGTGGTGCGACTGCGAGCGGTTGTAAGTACAGATGCAACTGAGACTCGAGTGCTGCTGCGGGCGCGGAGTGCGGCACGTTTGCGGGTAGACGGGCGGGAGGTTGCGAAGCTGAATCTGCTGCCTTATGCATCGGACGGTCATCAGGAGGTACCAGTGCCTCCTGAGCCGCTGTATGCGGGGATGCATCCGGTGCAGGCCGGGGATCAGGAGGCGACGGTAGAGATCTCTCTGGTAGCCGGGGAGCATGTGATTGAGCTGGAGACTCTGGCTGGCGGTAAGAGCATGCGTGTTGAGCTGGGTGAGACCGTGGTGGCACTGGGATCGCCGGAGCGAGGATTTGAGGTATTGACGACCGGTGCGGCCCGGTACGGACTGGACGAGTCCGGGTGGAATCGTTTGCTGGCTGAGCAGCGGCAGTTCTTGAGTCATCTGGAGTCTGAGGAGCGTGATCGGCTGGGTGCTGAGGAGCGGGAGTACTGGGCGACGCGGCATGCTGTTGTGCGGGAGGTGGTGGGTGCTGATGCGGCCGAGGTTGCTCCTGCTGACGTCGATCGGCTGTTGCTGAAGGTGCTGGCCGATGAAGGTCTGCAGGCGCGGCCGCTGGTTGATGATCTGACATTTTTGCGTCGACTGTCGTTGAGTACGGTGGGTGTGATTCCGACTCCCGAGGAGCGGCAGTGGTTTTTGTCGCAGCAGCCGGGGCAGCGTCGGGAACTGGCGGTGGATCGGTATCTGGCGGATTCGCGGTGGGCGGACCACTGGGTATCGTACTGGCAGGACGTCCTGGCGGAGAATCCGGGGATTTTGAAGCCGGAGCTGAACAACACGGGGCCGTTTCGCTGGTGGATTTACGAGTCTTTTCTGGACAATCGTCCGACCGATCGTTTTGCGACTGAGCTGGTGATGATGCGTGGCAGTCGTCTGGGCGGTGGTCCGGCGGGATTTGCGATGGCTTCGCAGAACGACGTGCCGCTGGCTGAGCGTTCGATTGTGCTGGGAGCGGCTTTTGGTGCGCGGAATTTTAAATGTGCGCGGTGTCATGATTCCCCGGTGAACGAGGTGTCACAGAAGCAGTTGTTTGAAATGGCGGCACTGCTGAATCGTGGTGCGATCAGCATTCCGGCGACCAGCAGTGTACCGAAGGGGCCGGATGGGCAGCGGAACGGTCGTGTGACGGTCAGTATTGAGCCGGGCACGGTGGTGGCTCCGGCGTGGGCATTTGGTGAAGCGGAGGGGGCTGCTGATCCTGTGTGGCAGCGATTGCTGCGGAATTCGGCGGATTCTCGTGAGCAGCTGGCGCTGCATTTGACGCATCCGGTGACATCGGATTTTGCGAAGGTGATGGTGAATCGATTGTGGTCGCAGTTGTTTGGTCAGGGATTGCTGCGTGAGCAGGATGACTGGGCGGGCAGTCGCGGTTTGCATGGTGAGTTGCTGGAACTGCTGGGTCGACAGCACATGGCAGTGGGTTATGACCTGAAGGCCACGGCTCGACTGCTGTTGCTGACTGCTGCGTGGCAGCGTGAATCTGCTCCCGAGGATGCTCCTGTGGCCCGTTTGTTTGGTGCAGTGACGCTGCGGCGAATGACGGCTGAGCAGTTGGTGGATTCGCTGTATGCCGCTGTGGGCAAGGGTTTTGATGCTGAGCTGCTGACACTGGATCCGGAAGGTCGTCGTCCGGATGATTCATTTTTGAATCTGGGGCAGCCGCAGCGGGCCTGGCAGTTGTGTTCGCTGTCGAATGAGCGTGATCGTCCGGCGCTGGCGCTGCCGGTGGCTCAGAGTCTAGTGGATTTGCTGGGGGTTTTTGGCTGGCGAGATTCGCGGCCGCACGGGTTATCTGTGCGGGACGATCAGGCGACGGTGCTGCAGCCACTGACGCTGGCGAACGGGAATGCGGGGCATCGGCTGGTGCAGTTCAGTGATAATTCAGCGGCGACAGAGGCGGCGGTGCTGGCGGAGAGTCCGGAGCAGCTTGTGACCGAGCTGTTTCGCCGTCTGCTGACTCGGAACCCGACGCCAGATGAGCTGAAGCAATTGTCGGTTGAGCTGCAGGAGGGCTTTGCGGACCGGCTGGTGCCGGGTGCGACGAAGCGGCTGCTTAAGTCACGGCGGAATTCGGTGAGTTGGTCGAATCATTTGAATTCTGAGGCGACTCGGCAAAAGCAGCAGCAGGAAGAGGATGCTCGTGAAGGTGATCCGCCGACGCAGCGGCTGCGAGAGGAGTGGCGGCTGGTGGCGGAGGATGTGGTGTGGGTGCTGCTGAATTCTCCGGAATTTGCGTTCGTGCAGTAGTCTTGAGTGTGTTGGGCTGAGTGCATGGTTTAGCGAGTATGAATGGCCGCTGCGATGCGGGCATTGAGTGTTTCGATGGCCGGCTGATTTTCGCTGATCCAGGGCAGGCACAGGTGCGCGTGGGCTCGACTGGGTTCGACAAATGCTTCGTGCATGGGGCGAACCGTCAGTTCGTACTGAGTGGCGACGGACTGCAGTGAGCGAGCTCGTTCGCGGGTATCGCGAAGGGCGCGTCTAAGCAGCCGCAGGTCTGCAGGTGTGTCGACAAAGATGCGGAGCTGCAGTTTTTCGCAGAGTGCGGGTATGGCAAACAGCAGGATGCCCTCCAGCAGGATAACGGGTGCCGGCTGTATGATTTTCGTTTGTGACAGTCTGCGGTGGGTGGCGTAGTCATAGACGGGCTGCTGGATGGAGTGGCCCAGCATGAGTTGATCGAGCTGCTGCAGGAGCAGGCTGTTTTCGAGCGAGTCCGGGTGATCCCAGTTTCCGCTGCCGTCGGCCAGTCGGGGCAGTTCCGGCAGATCGTGATACCAGGAGTCATGACTGAGTCTGCAGATCTGGTGTTTCCAGGGTCCGGAGCAGAGGTGATCTGCGACAGTGGATTTGCCGGACCCGGAGCCACCAGCGATTCCGATCAGCAATTGTGGCCTGGTCATGGTGCGGGCGGTCTTTCGGGGGAGGATTGGTGCGGGTTGATTGTTTTTTGGGTGGAGGCTATGGCGGTGGTATTCAGGTGATACACTGTCGGGCTGACTGGATTGAATTCAGATTATTGAGGGGCGAGCAGATGGCCAAGGCGCATGGTGTGAAATTTGTGGAGATAGTGGATCGGGCTCGGCGTGAGATTCAGGAGTGTACGATCGAGGAGTTGTGTTCGCGGCGTGTGGCGGGCGATCAGTTTTTGCTGCTGGATGTGCGTGAAGAAAGCGAGTATGCAGCGGGTCGGATACCGGGTGCGCGGCATTTGGGCAAGGGTATCATTGAGCGGGACATTGAGGAGTTGGTGCCGGATCCTGGGACACCTTTGGTGCTGTACTGTGGTGGCGGTTATCGGTCTGCGCTGGCTGCTTTGAATCTGCAGCTGATGGGGTACACGTCAGTGATTTCGATGGACGGTGGTTTCCGGGGGTGGAAGGATCGTGGTCTGGAGATTGAGCATTGAGGCTGGTTACAGATTGAAATTCTGGTCGCTCATGGGGCTGTAGTTTTCGAATCGCATGAATTCTTTGCGCCAGGTGAGTCGGATGATGCCTGTAGGACCGCTGCGGTGTTTGGCGACGATGATTTCTGCTTCACCAGGTCGATCTTCGGGGTCGTAGGCGTCTGGTCGATGCAGGAACATGACCATATCGGCGTCCTGTTCGATGGCCCCGCTTTCTCGCAGGTCGGCCAGTCGCGGTCGTTTGTCTTCTCGCAATTCGACGCCTCGGTTGAGCTGAGCGAGTGCGACCACGGGGACTCGCAGCTCTTTAGCGAGGAACTTAAGTCTTCGTGAGATCCCGGCGATCTGCTGTTCGCGGGGCGCATTTTTATCTTCCGGTTCAATGAGCTGCAGGTAGTCGATAATGATGATGCCGAGTTGTGATCGGCGGTGCAGTCTGCGCGATAGAGCGGCGATCTGTGTCATGGTGCGTCCGGGTTTGTCGTCGATGAACAGCGGCAGTCTGGCGAGGTCGTCAGAGGCTTCGACGAGCTGCCTGTGCTGGTCTTCGCTCAGGTTTCCGGCGCGGAGGTCGTGACCGTTGATTTTGGCGGTGATAGCGAGAAAGCGTTCGGCCAGTTCAAGGTTGGACTGTTCGAGGCTGAACAGGAGGACGCCTTTACCCGATTTGCGGGCGACGGCTCCGGCGATATTGCAGACGAACGCTGTTTTGCCCATGGAGGGTCGTGCGGCGAGGATGATGAGTTCGGTGGCCTGAAAGCCGGTGGTTTGTTCATCGAGGTCGCGGAATCCGGTGGTGATCCCGGAAACGTTGCCGGTTTTGCGCAGTCGTTCATCGATGCGATTGAATGCATCCATCAGGATATCGCTGATGGCTATGCTGGCAGTACCGCTTTGTTCTTCGACGATGCTGAAGACTCGCCGTTCTGCACTTTGCAGCAGAGAGTCGATGTCATCGGCTGCGTTGTAGCAGTCAGCGAGGATTTCAGTGCAGGTGTAGATCAGGCTGCGCTGCATCCATTTGTCACGGACAATATCAGCGTAGTAGCGTACGTGAGCGGCGTGTGGGACGGTTTCGAGGATTTCGGCGAGGTACGCAGGGCCTCCGACCGCATCCAGTTCATTGCGACGAATCAGTTCTTCCGCGAGGGTGATGGCGTCAATACCGCGAATACCGGCTTCGTAGAGCTTATGGATGGCAGCGTAGATTTTCTGGTGAGCATCGCTGTAGAAGTGTTCGACTTTCAGGGATTCGCCGACTTCGTCGATGGCTTCGTTCATGAGCAGGATACTGCCCAGAACACTTTTTTCTGCATCGAGGTTCTGAGGCGGGAGCCGTAGTTTGTCTTCGGGCGGAGCCTGGCGGGATCCGGAGTTGTTATTGCGGCGGGAGCGTCTGGGACGAGATTCGCCGGAGTTGTCAGAGGACATTGGAGTTGTGCCGTCGGGTTGTGAAAAATCCCCAGGCAGAAGTCTGCCTGAGGATTCAGGATGCTGGTCATGAGCAGTGCAGGCTGATTACTGCGGACTGCAGATTGAGGCGGGAGGTGATCAGCCGCTGGTGGTTGAGGGCACGACCCAGACCTTGACTTCGGACTGTACTTTTTCGTGGAACTTGAGTTTCACAGTGTACATGCCCAGCTCTTTGATTGGGCCTTCCAGTCGTACATGCTCGGCTTCGACGGCGTGGCCGGCAGCCTTGAGCGCTTCGCTGATGTCGCGGGCGACGACTGAACCGTAGAGGTGATTGTCAGAGGTTGCGTGTGCTTCGATCGTCGCGCTGTACTTGCTGACAGCTTCAGCGATTTTCTGCAGCTGCTTGATGCGGCTGACTTCGAGGGCAGCCAACTTTTCGCGGTGCTTTTCGACCATCCGCTTATTGTGCTCGGTGGCAACAGTGGCTTTGCCCTGTGGCAGCAGGTAGTTGCGTGCGTAACCGGGCTTAACGCGGACGATGTCGCCACGTTTGCCGAGGTTTTCGACGTCGTGAACGAGCAGTACTTCGACGTTGCGTGAGGAAGGAGCAGTAGTACCGGCCATTGCTAAGGATCCTTGGTTCAGAATGCCAGCGGCCCGAACGGCCGAAAGGCTGTCAAGCTACGTTTTTTCTTCAGAAAGGTACGTCGTCGGCACCGGAAGGCATGTCGTCATAGAACGTCTGGTCGGGGCTGCGGTCGCTGTCGGCAGCAGCGAAACCGTCAGCAGCGGGCTGCTGTCGGTAAGGCTGGCCGCCTGATCGCTGAGCACCGCCGCCACCACCACCGGGAGCATCACCGCGCCCGCCGAGCAGTTGCATACCGTCAGCAACTACTTTCAGCTTCGAGCGTTTTTGTCCGGTTTCCTTGTCGTCCCACTTGTCCTGCTGCAGTCGTCCTTCGACGAGAACCGGGCGTCCCTTGGCCAGATACTCGCCAGCAATCTCGGCGGTGCGGCCCCACAAGGTGATGTCGATAAACGACACTTCCTCGCGACGTTCATTGGACCGCTTGTCCGTGTAGTTGTGATTGATGGCCAGCGTGATATCGCAAACTGCTGTGCCCCCGGTGGTGTAACGCACCTCGGGATCACGAGTCAGGTTGCCCATCAGGATCACTTTGTTGAACGAGGCCATAGCAGGACTCCGTTACCAGATCACTCGAATTCCGGGGCCGGTGCTTCCTGCTGAACCGGCACGGCGCCGGTCAGAGCAGCGACGTTGGCATCAAAAATGCTTTGCGGGTGACGAATCACCATGTGGCGAATGATGGTTTCGCTGAGCTGTGACTGGCGAACCAGCGTCTTCATGCCTGAACCTGGCATTGTGAACATCACAATGTAGTGCAGGCCCTTTTTCATGCCGTTGATTTCGTAGGCCAGTTTGCCGTCGGCCCAGGGGCGATGTGCGACAACTTCAGCGCCCGCCCTTTTCAGGACGTTCATGATGTCGTTGATGACGGCATCCTGGTCTGTCGCAGATTTGCCACTGTCGACCAGAAACATGCCTTCGTAATAATGCGGCTTTACGACTTTTTGCACTGCGACAGTCACGGAACGGCTGCTCCCTGTTAAAACACCCGCTGACGAATCAACGGAATCGAATTGAAGCTCACGAATCGGACGACTTGTTGTATCGATTCATGACTTCCGTCAAACCCTTGCTGACCCAGACCTGGACCGAGTCTGCAGAACTGGCGAGCGTTTGCTGCACCTGCTGCTGCTGATCCGACCGGAACCTTGCCAGCACCCAGTTTACCGGATCCGTCTGATCCGGCGGACGCCCAATACCCACGCGGAGTCTTGGCACCTGATCAGTGCCCAGCCGTTGCAGGATATCAGCCAGCCCCTTCTGCCCCCCGGATGACCCGCCGGCACGCCAGCGGAGTTTTCCCAGAGGCAAATTCATGTCATCACACACCACCACCAAATCCTCGGGAGGCACCTGATAGAATCGCAGCAGAGGCTGCACACATTCGCCGCTGCGATTCATGAAGGTCAGAGGTTTCACGAGCAGAACTTTTTGTCCGCCAGTGGTCACCTGCTGAATTTGTCCCTGAAATTTTAGTTGTGGTTTTTCTGCCAGCCACTGCCGGGCCAGGAGATCCACCACGTCAAACCCAATGTTGTGCCGAGTACCCATGTACTGGAAACCCGGATTTCCCAGACCAACAACAACCTTCATGAGAAGTTGTCAGCTGACCTTGCGAGGATCATAAAGTTCGGCAATAAGGGTATCAGCCGCTGTGACCAGTACCGCATGGTCCGGCAACGGCAGATCCCCGGCCTTCACCACGTCACCAACCTGCATGGCACCGATCTTCACCTGAATCGATTTGGGAATCCGGTAGTCAGGACAGTTCAGTGTAATGCGTTTCAGATTCTGCTTAAGAATACCACCGTCCTTCAGGCCGACTGGTTCGCCACGCAGTTCAACCACCACATCAACAGTGGTGCGACCTGCCGGATCCACGCGACGCAGGTCCACATGCAGCACCGTTGTGCTGAATGTGTCCCACTGCAGTTCCTGTACAACAGCTTTATCCACCGCACCGTCCAGTTCGACATCCACGACGGAAGATCGAGTAGCGATAAGTTGTTTAACAACTTCGGAGCAGATTGATACGGAGGCACCCGGCTTGCCAAGACCGTAGACGTTGGCAGGAACGCGACCAGCAGCGCGAACCAGACGAGCACTCTTAGAGCCCGGCAATTCACGACGCTCAACCTTCAGCAGCAGATCTTCCGACATTGAAACAACCCCGAAAAAACCCGGACAGGACAACCGCAGGCCAGCCAGACACCGGTTGTCAGTCAGCCAGTTGCCGGCAGACAGCCAACCACAAATTCCGCTGGTGCAGAAAGTAGTTTGAAAGACAAGACCCTGAGCACACTAAAGGCGGTGTGAATCAGCGATGTTCGGCTGCAACGCAGAGAATTCCACAGCTTTTACGGTGATTTTTGCCCAAACAGCACCCGGCAGCCGGGGAAATACCCGGAAGCCGGCAAATTTGCCCCTGAATTTCGGCCGGAGTCTGTTGAGATGCCGGTGCGATGCAGGCGCGCATGCGGAGCCGCTGAAGGCGAAATGGACCAGAATAACGCGGCGGAATTCCAGCTTCAACAGAAGATCGTGCAGTTTCGGGGAAATCGCAGACGTGGGCATCCAACAGACGGCAATGCAAACCCCCAGCACTTATTTAAGAGTACTGCCCTTATGTTCATCATGCGGCATCGCGAAGGACGTCGTCGATCACCTGACGACGACGCAGCCGGCGGCGAACGCGAGACATCCAGCGGTCATCGTCCTCCGTCGCTTCGCGGAAAAAGGACCCGGCCAGCAGGCGGTAAAAGAACAGCAGAGTGAAAGCGCCGAATACAGCCGCAAAGAAGCCTTTGGAGCTGATCGGGTCGATGGCGGCGTCGCGCCAGAAGAACAGCGCGGTTCCGCAGCCGATCACGCTGCCTCCGATGCCGATCAGCATGGTCGAGACTGCGCCGCCGGGGTCGCGACCGGGCATGATCGCTTTGGCGGCGAGTCCTGTGAGGGTGCCGAAGCCGACCCATCGCAACAGCTCGTTGACGCTGGATCGTATAATTTCCATCACTTCTGCTTCGGTCATCTGCCAGCGACTCCTGTTGCCCGCAGTTCCTGCAATGCTGACGCCGAGAAATATGTGTTACCAGGAGGGGGGGGCTGGTTCAGGCGTCAATTTCGGTCACTTTCCGTGGACTTTTAGCAGATACCGGTTTGCAGTCAGCGCCAGTCGCGGCTGTGGCGGTGCAACTTTTGAGGTGTGTTCGTGGCGAGGTTCTGAGTTGCAGCAGAAAGTGCCGTTCTCAGTCCGGCTGGTGCTGAAAGCGGGGGACGGACTGACCGGCGACAACCACAGATTCCTGAAACATGCTGAGTGGTCGCACCCAGAGGGAGCGGTCGCCGTAGTCGGTGCGGTACACGACGAGTGCCTCTTCGGTCTCGGAGTGTCTGGCAACACCCAGCACAACGTAATTTTGACCTTTATAGTGCCGGTAGCGACCGGGTACCGGGTGTGCGGGATCTGCAGGCTGATTCACTGGACTGGGTCCGGTGTGAGGGTGTGCTGGTTATTCAAGGAACGGATCGAAACCTGCGGGCGGAAAATCGACATCACTGGTGTTCGCTGGTTCGGTTTCCTGCTGGATGTCAGGAGCAGGGCTGCGGACAAATTCAGTGAGAGCAGCGGCGGCATTTGCGGCAACTTTTTGCAGCGTGGAGGCAGAAGCTGGTCCGGGTTCCCGGGGAGCTGTTTGCTGTTCACCGGCGACACTGGCAACTCGCATCTGTCGAGCATCTTCGAGCAGTGAATGGGCATGTTCTTCCAGGGAAGCCGTGACTTCTTCAAGGAGGGGCAGGGTGCTGGTCTGCGGTGGCAGGCCGGACCGTGGAGCGGGTGATTCGGCGGCTGCGGGATCTCCGAAGATGCGTTTTTCGAGTTCTTCGGCCTGTTGCCGAATCAAAGCGGCTGCCGGGTTTTCCGGGCTGGCAGCGGGCCGTGCTGAACTGGGAGCCAGGGGCTGGGCGGCTGATTTGGCGGCTGTTCCCTTCAGGCCGTTCTGTACATCAGAATCGGAAAATCTTGAGTTTTTTTCGTCGGGGCTGGCTTTGCGGAACGGGTCAGCCGGCGTCTTACCACCGGGCAGCGGACGCGGCGTCACGGCGGTGAACGGGATAGGCCGTTCGCCTGGATTGGGAGTTGATTCGACGACGGGTTTTTCGGTGCGTACGAAGGTGTTGTCTTCTGAGCTTGCGGAGCTGCGTGTGCGTGGCCGGGTGCGATCGAGGAACCCGCGCAGTTCGTCGAGGGTGGCGGTATTTTCGGTGAGTGTTTTGCGGAGTGATCCGGCAACGGAATCGGCGATCAGTCCACCAGAACCATTGGCGAGCATTGCGCGAGCCAGTTCGGGGCGATCCTGCCAGCGATCGGCGGACCAGCCGCGGATATCAGACCAGGTGAGTCCGAGTGACTGCTGTGGTGTTCTGGGGATCACCTCGAAGCCGCTGTCCGTTCGCAGCACATGGAACTGCAGCGAGAAGAACATGGCTGACGCACCGAGTGTGGCGCCAATGAGAAAGGGCCTGGTTCTGCTCACGGGAGTTTCCTGATCTCTCGGGGAGGCAGTCTGGAGAAGGATCTGCCTTTTGCGGGGGACGCGGTCGGGCAGACGCGGGCAAACCTACCACGCGTTTGGGTTGTGACTTTGGGAAATGTCGGAGGGGGCTGTGGAAAACAGGGAAAAAGAAATCTGGTCGCCGGTTTGTTCTTTGCAGCCGGTATATCTGGCAGTTTCGGAGCCTGTTTGCTGACCGCTGGGGCTGGGCTGGGGCTGGGTGGTCTGCGTTGAGTATTTGGGTTGTGTTGTGGTTGGTTTTGTGGTTGGTGGAGTTTATGCTGGCCGGGTGAAGCTGCTGTGTTGCGGTGGTTTTGTGCGATTGGTGTGCCGGGTGTTTTGGGGTGTTTTTATGACTGACGGGCGGGTTGATGGCAGTGCGATGTCTCGCGGGCAGTTGTGGGCGTGGTGGGTCAGTCTGCTGTTGCTGCTGGCAACGATGCTGAACTACATGGATCGTCAGGCGTTATCTGTGATGTCGAAGCGGATCACGGGTGAGCTGAGAATTTCCAACGAGCAGTATGGCGACCTCGAGTTTGGGTTTGGGGTGGCATTTGCGGCAGGTTCGCTGGTGTTTGGGGCGATCGCGGATCGCTGTTCGGTGCGGTGGCTGTATCCTGTCGTTTTGCTGGCGTGGTCAGCGATGGGTGTGCTGACGGCGTGGTGCAGCAGCTTTCAGGCCTTGCTGGTGTGTAGAGTGCTGCTGGGTTTCTTTGAGTCGGGTCACTGGCCGTGTGCGCTGCGAACGACGAAGACGATTCAGACGGGCAGTCAGCGATTGATGGGGAACAGTATTTTGCAGAGCGGTGGTGCATTGGGAGCGATTGTGACGCCGTTGCTGGTGCTGGCGATGGTGGGTGGCAGTGAACTGGCGGGAGCCTGGCGATTTCCGTTTCAGGTGATTGGTGGTCTGGGAGTGGTTTGGGCGTTGATTTGGTTATGTTCGGTGCGGGGGAGGGATTTGCCGGCAGCGGGTGTATCTGGGTCGATGTTGGAGGAGTCGGGGCAGCACTGGCTGCTGGAGTGTCTGAGCAGTCGGAAGTTTTGGGCGCTGGTACCGGTGGTGATGACATTGAATATTACGTGGCAGCTAATTCGTGCCTGGCTACCGAAGTTTTTGCAGGAGGGTCGGGGTGCGACGGAATCTGCAGCTTTGTACTTTAATTCGCTGTACTTTGTGGCGGCGGATGTGGGATGCCTGGCGGCTGGTGCTGGTGCGTTGTATTTGTCGAGCCGCGGCATTTCGACGCATCAGGCGCGTCTGCGAGTGTTTGGCGTATGCGCAGTCTGTACAGCGCTGGCTGTGGCAGCGTCGGCGCTGCCTTTGGGGCGTCCGCTGTATGGTGTGTTGCTGCTGGTGGCGGCGGGGTCGCTGGGGCTGTTTCCCTGTTATTATTCGATGTCGCAGGATTTGAGTCAGCGGAACATGGGTAAGGCGGCGGGTGTGCTGAGTGCGATTGGCTGGCTGACAGCTTCCCCATTGCAGAAACTGTTTGGGATTGTGGTGGACAGGACCGGTCGGTTTGACGAGGGATTGGCGCTGGCCGGCCTGGCTCCTTTGCTGGGTTTTGTGTGCTTGCTGCTGATCTGGCGGGATTCTGAGCAAGTTGTCCGGGACGGGACCGGCGGTATACTGTGAGCGGTGACCGGGGGATGCGGCAGGCTGTGCAGCCGGCTGGCCTGACGACGGGGATTCAGTACGGGGCGAGTTGATGAACAGCAAACGAGCGATGTCCCAGCTGCTAAAGCATCTGACGGCACTGGGTGTGACCCATCTGCCGAAGGTGGAGGTGCAGGTGCGGCGTGCAGCTGGCGAGGTTTCGCGTCCGGTGTTGGCAGCAGCGGACGTCTCGAGTGCTCCTGCGGCGCGTCGTCCGGGGAAGCCGGTGGGTGGCAGCGGTGCGGCGGCTGTTGTGCAGCCGCTGCGTCGGATACCGGGCCTGGAGGCGGCTGAGGGTGGTGGCGATGTGCGTCGGCCGGAGGCATTGCCGGAAGTGCAGCGATTGCTGGTTGGTCCGCTGGTGGCGGCTGGTGAGCGTCAGGAGGCGGCCTGTGCCTTGGCGCAGCTGGTGGCTGGCTGTCGTCGTTGTGGTGAGCTGGCGGACCGCAGGACTCAGACGGTCTTCGGTGCGGGTAGTGTAACGGCGGAGGTGATGTTCATCGGGGAAGCTCCGGGGCAGGATGAGGACGAGCAGGGTGTGCCGTTTGTGGGAGCGGCAGGTCAGCTGCTGGACAAGATTATAGGAGCCTGTCGTCTGCGTCGGGAGGATCTTTACATTTGCAACGTGCTTCGCTGTCGTCCTCCGGGCAATCGTACTCCGACGCCTCAGGAGGCGGCGAACTGTCGGGAATTTCTGGACGCGCAGATTGAGATTGTCCAACCGAAGTACATTGTGTGCTGGGGTGCGGTGGCGGCGCAGAACCTGCTGGGCGTGACGACTCCGATTTCGAAGCTGCGTGGTCGGCTGCTTGAGTATCAGGGAGCGGTGGTGCTGGCGACCTATCATCCGTCTTACCTGTTGCGAACTCCGGCGGCCAAGAAGGATGTGTGGGAGGACATGAAGCTGTTGATGCGGCAGCGGGGAGTGGAGCTGTCCTGAGGTTCCAGGGATGTGCGGCAATTGTCTGGCTGGACTGAGTGTTTGGGGGGTGTGGAGATGGACAGGTCTGGGCGGCGTGACCAGGATCGAGACGGGGCAGTGACGTCGTCTGGTGAGCAGCGTTTGCTGTCGTTGGATGCGTTGCGTGGATTTGACATGTTCTGGATCATGGGCGGGGATACTCTGGCGGTTGCTGCCCTGAGTCTGTATCCGGATGCTCGGTCAGTGCGGCTGCGTGCGCAGTTTGAGCATGTGGAGTGGGCCGGTTTTCGGTTTTACGATCTGATTTTCCCGTTGTTTCTGTTTCTGGTGGGTTGTGTGATTCCGTATTCGCTGGGTCGGTATCAGTCGCAGCCCAGTAAAGCGGCGCTGCGAATTCTGCGGCGGGTGGCACTGCTGGTGCTGCTGGGACTGACTGCAAACGGTTTGTTGCGGCTGGAGCCGGCAACATTGCGGTATTGTGGGGTGTTGCAGCGGATTGGTGTGTGTTACGGAATTGCAGCGACGCTGTATTTGTTGTTTCGGGTGCGTGGGCTGGCGCTGATCACGGCGGGAATTTTACTGGGTTACTGGGCAGTGCTGGCGCTGGTGCCGGCTCCGGGCGGGGTACCGGGCGACTATTCGAGGGCGGGGAATCTGGCTGGCTGGCTGGATCGTCGGCTGTTACCGGGGCGGATACTTCCGCAGTGGTATGGTTTTGGAGACAACGAGGGTTTGTTATCGACGATTCCGGCGGTGGCGACAGCGTTGCTGGGCGTGCTGGCGGGCTTGTGGCTGAAGAGTGGTCGGTCGGGTCTGTTGAAGGCAGCTGGTCTGGCGGTTGCTGGTGTGGTGCTGGTATTTGCTGGTTACGAGTGGGCGCGCTGGTTCCCGATCATCAAGAACATCTGGACCAGTTCTTTTGTGCTGGTGGCGGGTGGTTACAGTTTGCTGCTGCTGAGTGTGTTTTATTTGTTGATTGATGTGGCTGGTCTGCGTCGTCTGGCATTTTTCTGGTCGGTGATCGGCGTGAATGCGATCACGATCTACATGGTGCCGCGATTTGTGGATTTCGATCAAATTGCGGCGTTTTTTGTCGGTGGAGTTGCGAGGCAGCTGGAAGGTCAGTGGTCTGCGGTGTTGCTGGCGACGGGCGCGCTGGCGGCGCAGTGGCTGTTTCTGTACTGGCTGTATCGGACGCGGACGTTTTTGCGTCTTTAAGTTATGTGTGTGCAGGCCGGTGGTGGCTGATTATGTGGAACTGAGCAGGCTGGCAGCCAGTCTGAGTGCTCCTGTGGCGGCGTTGTGCACGACGGAGACGACGGGCAGCCAGCGGTTGTTGCTGCTGAGGTGAGTGACGACGGCCTGCAGCAGAGCGGGCTGCTGTGTCAGTACAGCTCCGGCGGCGGTCAGCGGCAGCTGTTGTGGCAGCAGCAGTCGATCGGCGACGGTGCGAACCATGACAGCGAGGTCCTGTCCGGCGGCGGAGATGATGGCGGTGGCAACGGGGTCGCCGGTGCGGGCGATTGAGAAGGCGAGGGGCGAAAGTTCGGCGATGAGTGCGCGGGGAATTTCTGCGGAGTAGATTCGGGCGACGAGATCGGAGGCGGTGCTGATCTGGAGTTGTTCGCAGACAGCCGGGGAGAGCTGGGTTTGTGGCCCGCGACCATCGGCGGCGCAGACGACGGCTTTGAGTACTGCTGAGCCGATGGCCCAGGCGCTGCCTTCATCACCCATGAGCCAGCCCCAGCCTCCGGCGCGTGCGGAGTCTCCGCTTGAGTTGCAGCCCCAGGCGAGCGATCCGGTTCCGGCGATCAGTGCCACACCGATGCCGGTGCCGTTACCGGCGGACAGCAGAGGAACGGCATCATTGACGACTCGGACATGTTCTGCGAGTCGTGTTTCTGAGGCCCATTGCAGGACGACACCGCGATCGGATTCGCGATCGGCTCCGGCGAGTCCGAGGCAGGCGGCAGCGACTGTGCAGCGGGGGATTCCGGCCAGTTCGAAAGCGGAGTGGACGGCCAGATCGAGATTTTGCATAGCCAGTCGTGGTCCGACGGCGCGCTGGTTGGAGGGTCCGGCGGAGCCGGTGGCGAGAATTTGATCAGGGGCATCAGTGGTGCTGAGCAGTGCCAGTGTTTTGGTACCGCCGCCGTCGATGCCTAGCAGGAGTGAGTTGTTGGCGAGCATATGAGTGGTGTTCACAGTCCGTTGCAGGTTTTGAGGATGACATCGAAGTGAGTGCGACCGAGGAACGGGGATTCGGCCAGCAGCAGCCAGCGGCACAGCCTGCCGCTGAGGCTTTGGCTGCGAAGAGGCACCTGGAGAGTGATGGCGAGGGGCAGGTTGCCGCCGATGGTGTGAAGTTGTGTGAGTCCGATGGCATGCTGATCGAGCAGCAGTATGGAGCCATCAGGGTCCGCAGCAGCAACCTGCTTTTCGTCAGGCAAAAAGGTGAACGCGGTGGCCTGTAAATGGGGGATTTTCCAGAGCAAAATGGGTTTTGCAGCGGTCAGATCCCAGCAGGTAAGTTCGGGTGCGACGGTGTTGACAACGAGGCGACTGCCTTCGAATGAGAGTTCGAATTTGTCTACTTCATTTGCGAACGAGATTTGAGTCAGTTGTGTCCCGGAACCGTCATGAACATCAAGGACGTTCTTTTCCGCAGCGACTTCGACGCGCCGTTCGTTGCAGGAGATTACGAACGCGTTGAGTGAGACACATTCATGGATTGGTTCTGAAACCAGCATTTTCAATGCACTGACGACGGCAGCAGCATTATCGCGAAGAGTCTGTATTAATTCAGCTTTACGGTTGGGCTGAGCTGCCAGCTCTTCGGGTTGTCGCAGTTTTGTGATTCCTTCGGTCCGTTGTTCCGGGATACTGGAGTTTGCGATGCTGTTGGCTTCTGAAAGCAGTTTTCCGATCTCACTTTCCAGTTCGTTGATTCTCAGTACTTCGCTGTAGATGGCGATGGCACTGGTGGAGACCAGCAGGATGGTGGCGAGTGCGGAGATGGCGGAAACCAGTTTGTGTCGAGCGATCAGTCGCCACAGTTGTTCGGGAGCGGACACAGGGCGGGCCAGAATCGGGCGTCCGTCAAGGAATCGCTGCAGGTCTTCGGCCAGTGCCGCGGTAGACTGGTAGCTGTCTTCCGGCGGCAGCGGCAGGACTTTTGGGGTAATGACGGTCAGATCTCGGGGGATCCCGGGATCGTGACTGCGGAGTGACGAGCGGCTGCAGGCACTGATCTGCTGTTGCAGACTGCGTGTGGAGTGGCTGGTGAAAGCGGGTTGCAGCGCCAGCATTTCATAAAGAGTGACTCCCAGAGAATACACATTGGAGAGCGTAGTGGCGTGACCGTCGCTCTGTCCGGGGAGGAACATTGTGGTGTGTTGCGGACGTTTGGCAAGGCCGAAGTCGGTGAGCCAGATTTTCTGTTTTTCATCGATGATGAAGTTGGAAGGTTTGAGGTCGCGGTGCAGGACATTGTTCTGGTGGGCGAAATTGACGGCTGCTGCTGCCTGCTGCATCCATGCGGCAATCTGCCTGCGGCTGCGGGGAGGGACGCTGGTGCACTGGCCATGGCGGTATGGCAGCGTGTCGAGTTCCGCTCCGGGAGTGAACGCCGACCCGGGTGCTGCTGCCGGGTCTTCCCCGTTGCGTTGTTTTTTCCAGGCGCTGATGACCTGAGACAGTGAGCAACCGGCGATGAACTGCATGACGAAATAGGGTCGCTGAGCCTCGGGGAAGACGTCGTGAAGCGGCAAGATGTGTTCGTGCGAGAGGCTGGAAGCGATGCGGGCTTCTTCAAGCAGACGCTGGCGTGACTGTGTCCAGTCGAGGTGATGGAGGACTTCAACGGCGACTAAGCGATCGAGGCTGAGTTGAGTGGCTTTCCAGATGGATCCCATGCCCCTGGTGCCGATGCGTTCGATGATCCTCAGGTCAGTGGTCTTGGCTTCAATTTCTTCGCGGGGCGGCTGTTTTTGTCGATGTGAACTGCCGGCCGGTTCGAGTTTCTGCACGGTTTTGAGGTGGCATCTTAGCTGATCAGCGACGTGCGGGTACCGCCGAGCGTACTCAGAAGGATCCGGTTGTTCACCCCCGCGAAGCTGTTCAACAAATTCCTCGGCGATTCTGTCAGACAGTCTTTCTTTGGAGAAGGAGCCTGTTGGCGGTGATGTGGCTGTCATATCTGTAGACCTGATGCCGATTATCTACCTAAGTGAAAACATCAGCGCAGCCTACGTTGCACGGCAGGAATTACAAGTTTTGTCGGGTGGTGGTGTCAGCAGCGTTGTGTGAGCGGGACCGGACTGGGGGGATTTAGGGATTTTTCCGTTGTCTTGTGCGGCGGGATGGAGAATTGGGTGAGTGTGGGATTGTGAATTTCGGGATCTGCTGCAAGCATGGTGGGCACAGATGTGGTGGTCAGGTCCTGCTGTTCCCGCCGGCCTGTTGAAAGTCTATCTCGGTACAAAGCTTTACCGCGTGCTGCGTCCTCGTTTTGATGATTCTGACGTGATTCAGGAATTGGCGATGCAGAGGCCTGGCAAGGAAGCTTCGTTCGAGTATCTGCGGAGGTCAGGTCCGTTTAGAAGCATGCAACTGCTGGCAGGTCGACGACTGTACGAGATGGCTCGTAAGCATTTCGATGGGGGAAAGCGGGATCCTCTTCGTGAGCAGCATTTTGAGGACGACGCATCGCGGGTGTTTGGGCTGGCTGAAATGCTGGCGGATTCGATGCTGTCACCGTCTAAGTATCTGTAGTATGCTGAGGCGGTGCTGAATTTGGACAAGGGTTTGGGTGAACTGAGTGCGGGGGATCGTCAGATTCTGGAATGGGTACATTTCGAGGGTCTGACTTGCGGAGAGATTGCTGAGCGACTGGGCATCGAGGAAGGGGCGGCGCGCCAGCGTTACGGTCGGGCGCTGATGCGTCTCAGTGAGATCGTAAAGCGGTTTGACAGTGAAGACGGTGCTGGTGGGTCAAAGCAGTAATGTTGGCTGAGCGGGGGCTGGGTGCAGTGGCAGAAGAACCAATAGTACGAATGGGCGAAACGCAGGCAGGAGTGACTCGCCCCAGTGTCTCACCAATATATCAGACGACGGCTTTTGACGTGCCGGATCTGGATGTGCTGCAGCAGCTGTACGCGGGTCAGGTAACCGGCGACATTTATACTCGCGACAGCAACCCGGGGATGCGGGCATTGGCGCAGTCTGTGGCAGCTTTGGAGGGAACCGAGGCGGGAGCGGTGTTTGCATCGGGAATGGGATCGCTGGGCAGCATTTTTCTGACGCTGTTGTCTGCCGGCGATCATGTGCTGACAGCGCAGTCGTTATACGGGAAGACTCTGCAATTGGCTTCCCGTATGCAGCGTTTTAACGTTGCGGTGTCAGCCTTTGATGTTCGTGACCCGCAGCAACTGGCTAAGCGGCTGCGTCCGGAGACAAAATTTGTGCTGGTGGAAACGGTAGCCAATCCGCTGCTGGAGGTTGCCGATATTGAGTCGCTGGCGTCTGCGGCCGGTACTGTACCGCTGATTGTGGACTCCACTTTTACGACTCCTGAGCTGATCCGTCCCTGCAGCCTGGGTGCTGCTGCAGTGATCCACAGTGCTTCAAAATATTTAAACGGTCATGGTGACGTGATGCTTGGTGTTGCCGCAGGCAGCCAGCAACTGATGAGCAGGCTGAATGAGACAGCTAGTATTTTCGGGCAGAATGCGAATCCGTTTGAATGCTGGCTGACGCTGCGGGGGCTGCGGACGCTGCCGCTGCGGATGCAGCAGTTGTGTCGTACGACCTGTGAGCTGGCGCGGTTTCTGAGTGTGCACCCGGCTGTTGAGCGAGTGTATCATCCATCGCTGCTGCAGCATCCTTCGCATGAGCTGGCGTCGCGTTTGTATCCGCGGGGCACGGGCGGGATTATAGCGATTGAGCTGCGAACGGGCGGGGCGGACGGTGTGGCCACGGTAAATCGATTTCTGCGAGCTGTTCCGCAGCTGCCGTTTTCACCGACACTGGCAGATGCGCGGACGACTTTGTCGCATCCGGCGCTGACGTCGCACCGGTTTCTGTCTGCGGCAGCGCGGGCTGAGGCCGATATTTCTGATGCGCTGGTACGGATTTCCGTGGGTCTTGAGCCACTGGAAGTGCTGCAGCAGGAATTTGATCTCGGTTTGCGGTCTTTGCTGTCCTGAGAGATCAGCGCGGGGGCAGCAGTTGTTGCAGCAGTTGCAGCAGCAGGCTGTGATAGTTTTCGATGCAGGTCTGCCAGTTGTAGTGCTGGCGAATTTTCTGCTGTGCTTCCTGTGCCATGCGGGCAGCCTTGTGGGGCTCTGTGATCTGCATCAGCAGGCGGGTTGCCAGGTGTTCGGCGTTGCCGGGTTCAAACAGTCGACCGGTCAACGGATCATCGACGAGGTCGAGGCAGCCGTCGACAGCCGACGCGATGACGGGTGTGCCGGCAGCCTGAGCTTCAAGCAGGACGTTTGGCAGTCCTTCCCAGCGCGAGGTGAGGACCAGCACGTCCGCCATGCGGATCAGGCTGGCAGCATCCGGTCGCCAGCCAGCGAATTGCACGATGTTCTCCAGTTCACACATCTTGACGCGGTGCTGCAGCAGACTGCGCAGTTGTCCGTCACCGACGAACAGCATCCGGATTTGCCGAGGCAATACGGACTGCTGAGCCTGCAGAATGCGAAAAGCGTGCAGCAGGGTTTCCGGATCCTTCTGCGGCTCCAGCCGACCGACGCTGAGGATCACGTAATCGCTGTCATCGAAACCGAACTGACGTCGATCGGCGGGTGGCTGTTGCGAGAATTGTTCCCAGTCCACACCGTTGCGAATTACAGAGATCTTCGATTCGGCCAGGCGGCTGATGCGTCGATGCGAGGCCGCTACCCGCTGGCTGACGGCCACGCAGTGTGTCGTCCAGCGGGCAGTCAGATACTCTGTCAGCATGACTGAAAATCGTCGATCGGCCACTCGGATTCCTGAGACGTGCAGTGGAATGCCGGCCAGTCGGCAGCCGATGCGGCTGGCCACATTGGCATGATGCAGGAAGGAGAGCACTAAGTGCGGACGCTGTGCGCGGAGGCTGGCGGCCAGACGAAAGGGGGCTCTGACGTCCATAAAACCACCGCAGTTCAAATATTCCACGGGAATTTCTCGGTCCCGCAGTTCCTGACCGAGCGGTCCGGGGCCACGCAGACAGATCACGCGAACCTTCCAGCCGGCGAAGACGAGACCCTGGGCGAGGCGGACGAACGCTTTCTCAGCACCTCCGATGTCCAGCTCGGTGATGACCATACAGAGTGCGGGATGCGGGGGATTCTGCTGATGCACGTGATCGCCGGGCCGGGTGCTGGTGATTGAAAATTTCTATGGGGGTGACTGCGGTCTGATCCCTTTGCGACTATGATATCGCCACAGGTGCCTACTGTCAGTACCGTCTACCAATACGCGATCAATCTGCAGATCTTAGCACATGAGCATTCCTGATCCGGATCTGTTATCGACTTGGCAGTTCGAACTGCCGGAGCACCTGATTGCCAGTCGTCCGTCGGCGTCGCGAGACGATTCGCGTCTGATGATTCTGGACCGCCGGCAGGGGACGATTGAGCATGCCGGGATTCGCGATCTGCCGGACCGGCTGTGTTCCGGAGACTTGCTGGTATTCAATAACACTCAGGTAATTCCGGCGCGACTGTTTGGATATCGGGAACAGACGGGTGGGCGGTGGGAGGGTTTGTATGTGGAGACGGCCGGCAGCGGAGACTGGGTGCTGCTGTGCGAGACTCGCGGGAAACTGCAGCCTGGTGAGCGAATACTGGTCATTCCGGCAGACTGCTGGCTGCGGGAAGACCTGCGTCCCGAATCTGCCGGCAAGTTTTGTCGACTGACTCTGACGCTGCTCAGCCGTACGGCCGACGGCAGCTGGCTGGTTCGCCCTGATGACCAGCGAACTGCGGTGCAGCTGCTGGAAGAGAATGGATCTTTCGCCCCATGTATGGC
>Ga0163212_1000172_pt1 | contig 26709 bp, 20 predicted proteins | sample Malawi_45m_30L_FD_113532 | JGI IMG/M metagenome (GOLD analysis project Ga0163212, IMG submission 113532) | Freshwater microbial communities from Lake Malawi, Central Region, Malawi to study Microbial Dark Matter (Phase II) - Malawi_45m_30L | ecosystem: Environmental > Aquatic > Freshwater > Lake...
ACTGTGTACGAAGCCACGGCGCTCCACATGCCGTGCACTGCCCCGCTGCGCCAGCCGCCACGATCGAACACCCGCACTTCAGGCACGCATGCGCTTCGATGATTCGCTTCGTCATGGCGCGATGACCGGCCCGCATAGTCCAATCCACCCCCACCGCCGCAAAGAAGATCGCACCGAGAAAGAGCGTCTGAAATGGTTTCGCATCCTCGAGCAGAAGTCGCGAGAGTGTCATGGTGATCGTGCCCCCTGCGAGCGCACCGAGCACCCCTGATGTGGCCATCGCAAGCCAGGTGAACGGTCGGTCAAACAGGCGGCGCTCCGCCGCGAGACGAAGAGCGCCACGAGGATCGCCCGCCTCTCCCCGCGCAGGCACAGAGCACCAAAGCAGAAAGGTGCATACGGCAATACCCACGAGGTCCGCGGTCCAATCGTTCCATGAAGTGTGTCGAAAGAACGGCGGCAGCGACTGCGTCCACTCATCAGCCGATGCAAACAGGGCCATCGCAGCAACAAGATGCCACATGCGAGCGAACCATGCCGTCCTCCAGACGAGGAGCGTCAGCACCCCGTAAGTGACCGCGTGAAGTACCTTGTCACTCGGCGCCTCGGTACCCAGCCGCAGGCGTGGCCAGTGCGTCGTGATCAGGGTCACAAGCACACCACCAAACGCGAGAGAACGCCAGACGAACATGCCGCGATCACCCAGCCGCAGCTCAGTGGTGCGGGTCATCATCGGACTGCGCGCACGATCACGCAGCTGGAACCGCAGCGACTGTGATCGCCTCGGGCGCGGATGGCCAACGCGCACGCAGCGCGCCCGCAAGCGCCTTGTAATCCGCCGCTCCCGCGCACTGCGGCGCATAATCAAAGATGGTCTTGCCGAAGCTCGGTGCCTCCGCCAACTTGATGTTGCGACGCACTGCCGGGCGCAGCACGCGCGCATCCTTCCACGGCAGTCCGCTCGCACGGAAGCGTTCAAAGTAACCATCCATTTCCTCGACTACTGCGCGCCCGTGACTTGACTGCGACTCATGCATGCACAGCAGCACGCCAGCCACTTGCAAACGCGGGTTCAACGCACGCTGCACGAGCAGCACGGTCTCAAGCAACTTCTCGAGTCCACGCAAAGCCAAGTACTGCGCCTGCATCGGCACGACCACCTCATCCGCGAACGTCAGCGCATTCACCGTCAACACGCCGAGGCTCGGCGGGCAATCGAGCAGAATCACATCGAACGAATCAATGACCTCTTCCAGCCGCTTTGACAGCAGGTGTTGCATCTCGTGCTGCAGTGCGAGCTCACCCTCCACGAGCGCCAGTTCGGTATCGCTCGGAATGAACCAAAGATTGGAGCGCGCCTCATGCACGAGTGAACGAGCAGGAGCGTTCGCGTCCATAAACAGATCGCGAACTGTCGGCTGATCGGGTGCCGGCTCATGTCCGAAATGCAGCGAGAGGTTCGACTGCGGATCGAGGTCGACGACAAGGGTTCGCAAGCCATCAATCGCGAATGCCGCGCCGAGATTTGCGGTCGATGTGGTCTTTCCCACACCACCTTTCTGATTGAGGAGCGCGATGACCCGAGCACGCGGCTTCGGCGAATCATTCGCCGCCACTGCTGAGGCCCCGACCTTGGCGCCTTTGGCACGATTCATGGCGCAAGTGTAACGCTCGTCAGGTCCCAACTCGAGAGGTCCAGAGGGATACGCCTTGCCACAGGGCGCACCCACGGGGGCGAAACGCCGGCAAACTGGCGGCGCGCCCGAATAGGAATGGCGCTGCCTTGACACTCAAGCGTGCGTTCCATGGCGAGCCCTATCTTCGCAGGTGCACCACCGCCGCACGAGAGCCATGCCATCGGCAGAGGGATTCGAACGCGCCACCGATCCGCCGATTGGTGGATACCGATCTCCTCGCCATAGTCGCCACCAGTTGCCCGAGTGCCACCATCACGCGAACATATCAGCGAACGAACCGTATCGCTCTCAACCGTCACGGTGATTCGATCCGATTGAACCACCGCGGCGGGATCGAAGCGCGCCTCGATCAGAAGCTCCCAACCACTTGGTCGCCGTCGCAACACAGCGGATGTGATCCACTCCGTTGGCAGCGGTGCGGATGCACCTGAACGAATCTCGTCGAGCGTGACGGCAGGCAGAAACACACCAAAGTCGATGCTCGGCGGACGCACAGCTACTCTACCGAATCCAACGGGCAGAAATGCCGTGGTCTGCGCACAGTCGACAAGAAGAACAGGCATACTCCGAACCTGCTGCTCCATCGACGCTCGTGCGCCGGACGCTTCCGTGCGCTCACCAGGTGGCAAGAGCGCCGCGAGCCCATGCGCCTCAATCGCCTCACGCAACTTTGGATCAATCAGCGCCAACTGCTCGGTCTCCACCCGCTCGCGCGGAACCGCGAATGACTGGAACGACTCTGGCGCAACTTCTCCCTCAAGCGATGGCGTCCGAATATTGGGCCATCGAAACGCAACAGTCAGCGGCTCACTACGGGGGTTCGCGACGAAGACATGAACGTGCTCGCCATCATCATGCTCAAGCCAGCAAAGCGGTTCCGCTCGCGCATCGAGCCAGAGCCGCGCACCCTCTGCCAACACCAGTCCATTTGCCCTTGGATCGAGCAATATTCGAAGCAATTCATCCAGCAAGCCAGCGCGAGTCTCCCATGCACCGAGGGTCACGCTTTCACCGTCGATCGCTCCGTGACAGCGACCGCCCACCGAAGCGATCACGCATTCCGCAAGTTGCGCCTCATTCTCATGCAGTCGCGCGATGGCAGCTGACCACAGTCCTGCGATCGCCCGCGCATACAAGTGGTCCACATCCCCACCGACCCACTCGGGCACTTCGCTGCCGTACCACTGCGCCACCAATGCCGTTCGGAAGTGCTGATCGGCCAGCGATCCGTCCGGCAGGTCCTCCGCGCGAAGCAACCAGTCATCGGCGGCACGCTCCGGTGCGCGCCACGCATCGAGCCAGAAGGGATCGAGCCGCTGATCACCGATCCAAAGCGGTCCGTCGCCGTCACCGGGCAACGGCGCAAGCAGGACTACGGGCTTGCCGTTCTGCGGTGCAGTCGTTCCCGCGCCGTTTCGGATCGCAGTCCAACCTGTACTTGATCCCACACGCGGCTCGATGCTCGCCGTGCGTCCTTCGATCGTTCTTCCGTCTGCCATGCGAATCGCCACCGCAGCAGGCCAGGATCCACTTTCACTCTGCAGTGCAACTGGCACCATCAGAACGCCGCCGCGCACCGCCACGGGCTGTGTCTCGCGCGCGACAATCCGCTGGGTCTGCGGGAAGTGCGTGCTTTGCTGTGTGACCACATCCTGCGAGCGTGCAAACTCCGATTCGCAGAGTGCCAGCGCGATCGTCAGAAGCGCTAGACCTGCGCGCAGCGCGCGCGCATGCATCACGGGCCCTCGGACTCCAACGCCCGTCCGAACATGGCGCCTAGCCTGCGCTGGCGGTAAAGAAAGTCCGCCGTCATACGCGGCTGCACATCATCATCACGCTCAATCAGGAAGGAACGATCAACCCCCTGCGGCAGCGTTCGAGCCCATGCCGCCGCGTCGGGCGCCTTGCTTGCGAACGCACGCTCCGCCTCGTCTTCAGTCGCCACTGTCACTGGCTGCGTCGCAGAGACTTCGATTGGCGCGGACACACTTGGCCTTGTGGGGAGTCGCGGTACGGCCAAGGCGGCAGCCGCCGAGTCGCTGCCAGGCTTGCTGAGCGCCGCACCCGCACGCTCGGGAACGACTTCCGTATTCACACGCGCGTCCACACGAAGATCCACCTCCTGCACATCGACTTGCGTTGGCTCACCCGCATTTTGGCTGCGTTCAAGTCGAGCGTCTTTATGAACCCCAAGACTGCCTGCAGGCAGCGCGCCGATGCGACGGATCGAGGACCAATCCGGCTTACCGATGTAGTACTGCCCGCCTGACGGAACAGTCGCAATCGTCCAAATGCGCTTCTGCTTGTCCTGAACCCGCGCGTAGGTGCCACGCTCAAACACAAGAAATAGTGCGCCGTTGGCTCGATAGAACATCCCAGACTTGCCCGGCACTTCGTAGAGCCGATCAAATCCTTGTGGCTCCGCCAACTCCATCGGCATCTGGCGAGGCGAAGTACTCAGTCCACCGCGGTCCGCGACTCGCTGCTCCGCCGGATAGTTCATCGAGGTGTCCACATCGCGCGTCGAGTGATTCTGCTGCATCGGAGCATCTCGCTGCGCGTGAGCGGACATCGCCACGCACAGCGTCAGCGGGAAGGCGAGAGTGTTCATGGCGAACAAGTGCATCGGACAGCTCAGAATACGCATGCATCGGTCATTTGCGGCAGCGTCCTCAATCATCGGAACGCTTTCCTGCCACATTCAGGGGTTCAGCACGCTCCCGTGGCGATCTTCTTCGACAAAAACACTGGTCTGCTCAGGTGGCAGCACTTGATCGCCCCGACTGGTTCGCACCACGATGCCACGCATCGGATCGACATCGATCACTAGTCCCTCAACCATCCCACCCGCCGTCACGAAGCGCATCACCTGTCCGCGAAGCGCATCGCGCCGCCGAAAGTTGCTCGCCACACGCTCCGCATCCGCATGCAGCCACTGATCAACGCACGCGATCAGACGACACGCAAGATCGCAGCGATCTACAACAAAACCCTGCATCGAGAGACTCGTTGCTCGCTGCATCAGTGCCGCGGGAAACACCTGCTGCGCACAGTTGATCCCAACACCGATGATGGTCTTGCCGCCGGTGCGTTCCACCAAGATGCCGCCCAACTTGCGCCCCGCAACCACGAGGTCGTTCGGAAACTTCAGCTGAACGATCGGCGCGGCGCCGCATGTGTCGATGCAGACATGCTCGCTCGCCTCCGCAGCGGCTAAGGCGACCGCCAGCGAAACCCAGGCAGGTGCATCGTGAGGCGCAGTGAAACTGACCGCAAGCCCATCATCACCTGTGTCGGCCCATGCTCTCCCCTGCCGACCTCGACCCGCAGTCTGCCTGCCCGCAACGATCACGCAGCCCACTTCCGCATCGCGCGCGATGTCTTGCGTGGACCCAGTGCTTCGGATCACTTGGACACGAGTGAAGTGCGCATTCGACCCACAGACCGTCTCGAGTACATCGGGCCACGCGTCGATTGGTCGCATCATCGATCTCACATGCTCAGTCGCTGACGAATGGCCGCAACGAGCGCCGCGGCATCTGCCGCGTCGAGTCCACCTGCACACCACTGAATGCCAAGCCCCGCGCCATTCTTCTGCCGCGGGATCACATGGAAGTGCACATGGGGTACGGCTTGGTGCGCAGCCGCGCCGTTGTTCTGCAGAATGTTGTAGTCGGGCGTTTGCGTTGCTTCGACCACCGCGTAGGCCACGCGCTGCAAAGCGCGACCCAACGCTTCCGCCGAAACAGGACTCAACTGATGGAGGAACTCCTTCTCCTCCACAGGAACGACCAGCACATGCCCGCGCGAAAGCGGCGCGATATCGAGGAATGCCACAACATGCGGCTCCTCCAGAACAAAATGCGCTGGAATCTCGTGGCGAATGATTCGCGTGAAGATGCTCGGCATGTCGCGCAGGCTACTGCGCTCGGACTATCGAGGCCCAACGGACGCATCAAATACCACGCGCCCCCACCACTGTGGAACATGCATATCGACCATCCACTGCGGCGTCCAGACCCAGTTGTCTTCCGCGCGCCCCGATACCTTGCGGTAGCCCGTGCCGACACGCTCCAGTTGCCACTGCACGCGCGAGAAGTTGATGCGCCAAGCGTCCCCCCTCTTGGGTGGGCGCTCGCAGCACTGCCGGGTGGTGACAGTGGCACCAGCCCCATCCACGCTCACCGGCTCAAAGACCGACCATGGCAGTGCCATCTCGACCGTCCACCGTTTATCTCGGTCACGGTTGTCATTCAATGTGCCATCGAGTGCGATCGCCAACTGCATCCCGCGTGCGGTCCATCCATGGTTGGCAATCCCTCCTGCTCGGTACGACTTGGGCAGATAGAGATCGAACACCGTCCCGTAGGCATTCACTTCGATCTCGTAGTACTCGCAGCCATCACCATCGGGATCGATGAACACCTCAAAGTCATTGTCGTGAAAGACAATCTCGTCGTGCGTACGCAGCGTCGCCCACAGATCGGTCTCCTCCAAGTCCGCCAAGATGAAGAGCGCAGCATCGCTCCACGCCATCTTCACCCGCGTGCGCTGCGTTGGCGCCGCGCGCGAAGGGCCTTCGATGTCCAAAAAATCCGCGCTCCAAACGGCGCTCTGCCACACTGGGTCATCACCGTGACCGTCGATGATTGGAGCAACCGTCGCGAACGGCGCGCGGATCATGCGGGGTTCCGAACATCCCACCGTTCCGATCCCCGCGGCGGCGAGCGACGCGAGGCGCACGACGATTGATGCGGCATTGCGCCGAGCCGCGTTCAACCGAGCGCCGCCTGTGCCGCGGAGAGCCGCGCCACAGGAACGCGGAAGGGAGAACACGACACATAGTCGAGCCCGCACTTCTGGAAGAAACGGATCGATGCAGGATCGCCTCCATGCTCGCCGCACACACCGAGCTTCAGCTTCGAACGCTTGGCGCGCCCCTTCGCGCAGGCCATCGACACGAGCGATCCCACGCCATCGACATCGATCGACTGGAATGGATCCTTGTCCACGATGCCTTTCTCAAGATAGGAAGGCATAAACGACCCAATGTCGTCGCGGCTGAAACCGAAAGTCATCTGCGTGAGATCATTCGTGCCGAAAGAGAAGAACTCCGCAACCTCGGCGATCTCATCGGCCGTCACCGCTGCGCGCGGAATCTCGATCATGGTGCCGATAGGAATCTGCAGCTTTCGTAGGTTGCGCTGCGAAAGCACCTCAGTCACCGTCCGTTCGGTCAGTTCACGGAGAATCGCCAGCTCACGGCGCGTGCCGACGAGCGGAATCATGATCTCGGGACGCGCATCGATTCCCTCGGCATGGCAATCCGCTGCCGCCTCGACAATCGCTCGCACCTGCATCACGAGAATCTCTGGATAGGTCACGGCGAGGCGACACCCACGATGACCGAGCATCGGATTCGCCTCATGCAGTTGCGCCACGCGTCGCTGCACATCGGCAAGCGTGACGCCTGCCGCGGCCGCGAGCGCCTGCTGCGCCGCTTCCTCGTGAGGGACGAACTCATGCAGGGGCGGGTCGAGAAGTCGCACGGTGACAGGTAGTCCTTCCATCGCGGTAAAGATCCCGACGAAGTCGGCGCGCTGAAACGGAAGGAGTCGTGCAAGAGCGGTCTCGCGATCACTCAGGCGTTCTGAAAGGATCATCTGGCGCACGGCCTGAATGCGATCCGCTTCGAAGAACATGTGCTCGGTGCGGCACAGCCCGATACCGATCGCCCCGAACTCGCGCGCACGACGCGCATCAGCGGGCGTATCGGCATTCGCTCGAACGCCCATAGTCGCGTACTTCTGCGACCACTTCATCACCTGTGCAAAGTCTCCTGAGATCGACTGCGGAACGGTGCGCGGGAGAGCGCCAACCATCACCTCGCCCGTGGAGCCGTCAATCGACAGCATGTCGGATCGTCCGAAGGTTCGCCCATGGATCGTCACAGTCCCCGCTTCCGCATCGATCGACAACTCTCCAGCGCCGACCACGCAGCACTTGCCCCAGCCCACAGCGACCACCGCCGCGTGGCTCGTCTTGCCTCCCGTCGAAGTCAGGATGCCGACGGCCTTGTGCATGCCCGCCACATCCTCGGGCGAAGTTTCTCGGCGAATCAGCAGCACCGACTCGCCCGCATCCGTGCGATCGACCGCCTCCGATGCCGTGAACGCCAGCTTGCCGGACGCGGCTCCAGGGCTCGCCGCAATACCGCGCGTCAGCACCTCAGCGCCGCGCTTGTCCTGCTCGGAGAAGTATGGAAGCAGCAACTGCACGAGATCGCCAGCTGGAATCCTCTTGAGTGCGGTGCGTTCATCGATCAGCCGCTCCTTCACCATCTCAACCGCGGTCCGCACTGACGCCACACCATTTCGCTTCCCCGTGCGTGTCTGCAACATGAAGAGGCGACCGCGCTCCACCGTGAACTCGATGTCCTGCATATCGCGGTAGTGGCGCTCCAACTTCTTGCGCACGGCAAGCAACTGTTTCCACACCTTTGCGTTCCACGCCTCCATCTCGCTGATCGGGCGCGGCGTTCGAATGCCAGCTACCACATCCTCGCCCTGCGCATTCACGAGGAACTCGCCGTAGAAAACATTCTCACCCGTGGAGGGGTCACGAGTGAACGCGACTCCCGTTCCCGAATCGTCGCCCATGTTGCCATATGCCATCGCCTGCACATTCACCGCCGTGCCGACCAATCCCTTGATCTCATTGATGCGGCGGTAGGCGACGGCGCGATCACCGTTCCAACTACGGAACACGGCCTGCACGGCCTGCTCAAGTTGCCGCAGCGGATCCTGGGGGAACGGCTCACCCACATGCTGCCGATACACCGACTGATACGCAATGCAGAGCTCCTTCAGTCCGTCCTCCGGCACTGCCGTGTCTTCCGTCACACCGTAACGAGACTTGACGGCATTGAACGCATGTTCAAAGTGATGGTGATCAACGCCCATGACGACATCACCAAACATGTTGATGAGACGCCGATACGCGTCGTAAGCGAAACGCGGATTGCCCGTCGTGGCCGCGAGCCCTGCGACCACCTCATCCGTCAGACCAAGATTCAGCACTGTGTCCATCATGCCCGGCATGCTCACTGCGGCGCCCGAGCGCACGGATACCAGAAGCGGATTGCGACGATCACCAAACTTCTTGCCAAGTTCACGCTCGAGCAGGCTGATGTTGCGGCGAACCTCATCCATGAGTCCACTCGGCAGACGATTTCCGCTGCGCGAATACTCAGCGCAGGTCTCCGTCGTGATGGTGAATCCAGGCGGTACTGGCAGACCGATCGATGTCATGTCCGCAAGGTTTGCTCCCTTGCCGCCGAGCAACATCTTTTGGTCCATACTCCCCTCGGTTTTCGACGCACCGAAGTAGTACACGCGCTTTGTCACGCGACCGTGCGCACCTGCGCCTGTTCTTGTCTTCTTTGTCCCGCTCTTGCGCGAGGCTTTCGTGCGGGAGGGTTTCGTGCGTCGATTAGTCATCGTTGGCATGTCTGGTTTCCGGCGAAGTTCCGAAGTCTAGCGAAGGATCGCTCACCATCCGAATAGCGCATCAGAATGCGAGAAATCCCCGCAACTGCACCTAACATACGAGCATGCGGAACCCGCATCTTGTTCGCCCGTTGCCGTGGAGTTGCTCCCCACTGCGCGTCATGCGTTTCTGGAGAACAGATCTGCCACTGCTGTCGCTCGTGAGCGGCGGCCCGCCCACTCGTCACTCGCGATTCAGTGTGTTCGCCCCACGCCGAGCTTGCGTTCGCGTGAATCGACAGCAGCATGTACGCGCGCACCTCGAAGCTGCACTTGACCAAGTTGGCGCACGCTGCGAGCCGATTCGATGCGGAGAGATCACCCTTCCATTCGCGGGCGGCTGGATCGGCTTCGTTGGCTATGAGTGCGGCGCCATGTTTGAACCCTCCGCGCGACTGCGCGATGGGGCGGGATCACTCTCGGCGGGGCCACTCTGGCCTGATGCGGTGCTCTGCGATGTTCCGCGCGCCGCGGTGCACTGCCACACCACGGGCCGGTGGTTCGATGTCGGCGAGGCGGTTGGGGATGGACCCGAAGACTGGATCGACACGTCCACCGCTCTGCAGCCACCGCGATTCGAGCTGCGTCGGTCGCTCGACCGAGACAGTGCATCAGGGCGCGCGACCTTTGAGACCATGGTCGAACGCACCCGTGAACTCATCCTCGCAGGCGACATTTTTCAGGCGAACATCACTCGTAGTTTCCGCGCGGGAATCGAGGGCTCGCCACGCGCGCTCGCGCTGCACGCACTCACGGCGGCAACTCCTCGCCACGGCGCATTTCTTGAACTCGACGCTCACACTTCACTGCTGTCGCTGAGCCCCGAACTCTTCCTCTCCATTCACGGCGCATCCCGCTGCATCTCGACGCGACCGATGAAGGGCACCCGCCCAGCAGGGCAGGATCCCGAGGAACTGCGCGCGAGCATCAAAGATGCTGCGGAACTGCACATGATCGTCGACCTCATGCGCAACGACCTTGGCCGCATCTGCGAGATCGGATCGGTAAGCGTCTCCGAGCAGCGCACGATCGAGCATCACGCCACGGTGTTGCAAGCCGTGGCGGAAGTATCGGGAACGCTGCCCGAGCACCTGCCGCTCTCGGCCACCTTTGCCGCGTGCTTCCCGCCGGGGTCGGTGACAGGTGCGCCGAAAGTGCGCGCCATGCAGGTGATTGATGCGCTTGAGGCTGGCCCACGCAGCGCGTACTGCGGAGCGATCGGCATGGCGAGCCGCTGTGGGAGTTCGCACTTCTCGGTGGCGATCCGTACGGCACGCCTGACGCGCGACGCAGGCGACCGCTGGGACATCGACTACCACGCGGGCTGCGGCATCGTGGCGGACAGCATCGCGGTGGATGAGCACCTTGAGTGCATTGCAAAGACGCAGGTGTTCATGAACGCACTTGAAAGACCAGTCGACAACGACTCAGAGCATTTCGGCGGCGATGCTGGCGAGCTCGCTGCGCTCCGTCTTGGAGAGCGTGACATGGCCTGCGATCCGATGACCCTTCATGCGCTCGATGAGATGCGAAAGACCATTGCTGGAGGCGTCGAGGTAGGGGTTGTCGATCTGCCCGATGTCGCCGCACAGCACGATCTTCGTTCCATCGCCAACGCGTGACACGATCGTCTTCACCTCGTGCGGCGAGAGGTTCTGCGCCTCATCCACGATGATGAATTGGTGCGGGATACTTCGTCCGCGGATGTAGGTGATCGGCTCCAACACCAGTTTGCGCGATGCCACCAACTGATCAATCCGCTGCTCCGTCGACTTGCTATCGGGCTCGCCACTCGTGTGCCCGCCGCGTGTGGAGAGCAGATAGGCGATGTTGTCGAAGATCGGCTGCATCCACATCGACAACTTTTCATCCTTGTCACCAGGCAAGTAGCCGATGTCGCGCCCGAGCGGCATGATGGGGCGAGCGACGAGCAACTTGTCGAAACGCTCTTCCTTGAACACCTTGTGCATGCCAGACGCAATCGCCATCAGCGTCTTGCCCGTGCCCGCAGGCCCGATCAGCGTGACCAACTTCACCTCGTCATCAAGCAGCAGATCGAGTGCCATCGTCTGCTGCACATTGCGTGCGATCACGCCGTAGATCGGCTTGCGCGGACCAGTGACAGGGATCAGGTGCCCCGTATCGCCGAGCCGCCGTGCTAGCCCCGTATGCGAAGGGTCGCTCTCATCGATCAACGAAATGAAGTGGTTTGGCAAGATGCCCTGTGGCTCTCCCTCCACGATCGGAATCGCATTGGGCACTGCCTCGAGGCGGCTGACGGGTAACTGCCGCTCCGAATACAGATCGTCAATCAGATCACGCGGCACACGACTGGTGAAGAACCCCGTATCGAGCCAATCGGCATCCACACGGTCCGCCTCGAAATCTTCCGCCGTGACGCCAATCGCATCGCACTTCACGCGTGCGTTGATGTCCTTCGATACAAAGATGGTGCGCAGTCCCGACGCATTCAACGCATGGGCAACAGCGATGATGCGATTGTCGGCGATCGCAAGATCGAGGTCGAACGACTCGGCGGGCTTCAGCCGAACCACCCTCACCGAACCACCCTGCTCATTCCAGACGACACCATCAAAAAGATGCCCCATGCCACGCAGCCGATCAAGCGATCGGATCACCTGCCGCGCGTTCCGCCCCTTCTCGTCGTTGTTCTTCTTGAAGGTGTCCAGTTCCTCGAGCACCGCGAGTGGAATCACCACCTCATGCTCCTCGAACTTGAACAGCGACTGCGGATTGTGAAGCAACACATTCGTGTCGAGCACGAAATGCTTACGCAACCCCGCATCGCTCGAACTGGAATCTTCAGATCGCTTGGACTGTTCGGGAACCGAACCCGCCTGCGTGCCGTGAACCATGTACACCTAGTCTAGGTTTCCCACGCGTGCTTTCGATTTCAGAATGCATGAAATCCTGACGGCGGGTACCGTTTCGACATGCCAAGGAAGGCTCGCAGCGTCGGAGACCTCGCCCGCGCACTCGCGCAAGTCGCCCCGCCATCGCTTGCCGCAGATTGGGACAACGTTGGCCTCCTTGCGGGCGACGCTAATTCTCGGTGTGAACGCGTTCTGCTGACGATCGACCTCACCGAGGAGGTCGCAGCGGAAGCGATCGATCTGGGGGCTCATGCGGTCGTCGCGTACCACCCTCCCCTCTTCGACCCGATCAAGCGCCTCGTGCGGCAGGATCCCGCGACAGGTGCTGTCGCGGCGCTACTGCTGAAGGGGATCGCACTGCTCTCGCCCCACACCGCGCTCGATGCGGTGTCGGGCGGCATCAACGATTGGCTGATCGAGGGCATCGGCGATGGACTCATCCGTCCGCTGCAGCCAAGCAGTTCGCTTTCGGGGCATGAGGCGTTCAAGATCGTCGTGTTTACCCCCAGCGATGCGGTGGAACGCATCCGCGGCGCCATGGCGATCGCAGGCGCGGGACGCATCGGCGCGTATTCGCAGTGCTCAACCACGACCGCCGTGGAAGGCACATTCTTCGGCAGCGCATCCACACGACCACGAGTCGGACGGCGCGGAAAACTCGAGCGCGTTCCAGAACTTCGCCTCGAGATGGTGTGCGGCACAAAGGCGCTGCCCGCCGCGCTCGAAGCGGCTCGTTCAGCCCACCCCTACGAGACACCAGCCATCGAAGTCCACGCGCTAGCCGAACAGCCCAACGCCTTTCAAGGTCAAGGGCGTGCAGTGCACCTCAGCGAACCACAGACAACCGCGGAGATCGCGCAGCGCCTGCGCCGCCATTTGCCCGCACGCCGACTCGAAGCAGCGCTCGTTCGAGGCAGCGAAGATCACCGGCATGAAGTGGTCGCCGTCTGCGCGGGGGCGGGCATGGGGCTGATGCGAAGCGCGCTCGAGGCGGGCGCCACACTGTTCTTCACCGGCGAAGCGCGACATCACGAACAAATCGCCGCGGTGCGGCAGGGATGCTCGCTGCTCCTGAGCGGTCACACCATCAGCGAGCGCGGATATCTACCGAGACTCGCCGAGCGTCTTGCGCGCGAAACCGCGGGAATGTCATTCACCCTGTCGAAAGTAGATCGACATCCGCTCGTCGACGCCTGACCACCACGATCATCCCCCACCCACGATGTGCGCGCGAGCGAGCGCGGCAGCACCCACGATCCCGGCTGAATCACCCAGTTCCGCTGCGACTACGCGGCACTTCCGAAGCGTCGCAGGAAAGACATGCCACTCGAACGACTCGCGAACACGCTCCACGAACGGTTTGCCGAGAGCATCGGTCACGCCACCGCCAAGCACCACGCCACGGACGGACAACAGCGTCACGGCGTTCGCGATAGCGAGCCCAAGCAGATCAGCCGCGTCATCGACCACGCGCAGCACAAGCTCGTCGCCCGCGCGATAAGCATCCGCGATCGTCGAACTGCCGACGGGACCATCCTCCTGGGTGCGTGACAGCGCCGTTCGCATACGGCTCTGCGGGTGACTACCGATCAATGTCTCCATGGAGCGAATCATCGCCAGTCGGCTGCAGTGCTCTTCGACCGTGCGCCGACCAAGGCCGCCCCGCGGTTGCAGCACCATCTGCCCCAACTCACCCGCCGTGTGGAACGCGCCGCGCCAAACCTTGCCGCCGAAAATGAGACCGCTGCCGATACCCGTTCCAACCCACACGCCGAGCGCATCGGACCAGCCACGCGCAGCACCCATGGTGAACTCGCCCCACGCGGCGACATTCACATCGTTGTCAACGAGCACGGGAAGATCGAGACGATCCTCCAGCAGCGCACGAAGCGGAACATTTTTCCAGCCGAGATTGCCCGCATGAATGACCACTCCCTCATCGAAGTCCACGGCGCTCGGCGCACCGATGCCCACCGCATCAAGATCCCCAAGTTCGCTCCCCGCCTCCTTGCAAGCGCGCTCAAGGCCCTCCACCACACGGTCGAGCACACTCTCCATGCCCGTCGTCGCCTTGGTCTTGCGCTTGTCCATCGCGAGAATCTTGCCATTCTCATTTACGACACCGAAGGTGACCTTGGTGCCGCCAAGATCAACCCCCGCCACAAGTCCACTTCGCTTAGGTCGTCGGGCCATGATCGAGTGCCTCAGTCGGCGGTTGCATTGCACCTGTGGACGCCCCAGATGAACGCGCCGTCTTTAGTCCCATCAGCCTCTTCGCATCGTCGATGATGAGGATTACCGCAGGCAGAAGCAGCAGTGTCAATGCGGTTGCACTCGCAAGACCGCCTGCAATCGTGATGGCCATCGGCGCAAGGAACTTTGCCTGAAACGACGGTTCAAGGATGAGAGGACCAAGACCAAAGATGGTCGTGACGGATGTGAGCAGGATGGCTCGGAGGCGGCGTGCGCCCGCTGCGATAAGCGCATCATGCAGATCCCTGCCAGCAGCGACATACGCATTCACGAAGTCAATCAGCACAAGAGCGTTGTTCACCACGATGCCCGCGAGCGCTACAAGCCCGATGATGCTGAGGAATGTGAGTTCCGTCCCGAACAGCACGTGCCCAAACACCATGCCAATGATGCCGAACGGGATCGAGACCATCACGCCAAGAGGCTGGAGATAGCTGCCGAAGAGCCATGCGAGAATCGCGTAAATCATCAAGAGTGCTGCGCCGGCCGCATATGGCAGCGCGGCGAAGGCCTCGTTCAGGTCCTTTTGTCTACCACCCTCGCGAATCACGACACCCGGATACTTCGCCACAAGTCCCCGCACGTCCGGACCAACGCGTTCGACGACACCTTCTGGTCGCGTGCCCTGCGCCGTGTCGGCGGTCACCACGATGGTGCGCAGCCGATCGATGCGGGAGATGGAACTCGGCGATGTTCGCTCGCGCACTTTCGCCACTTCCTGCAGCGGGACCGCAGCGCCCGTGGGCGTGATGATCCACAGCCGCTCACCGAAGTTCGTGGCGGAACGCAATCCACTATCCATGCGTACTCGGACATCGATGTCCTCACGGTTGTCGCTGTAGATGTGCGCATCGATGCCAAACAGCGCACCCCGAACTTGGCGTGCAATCTCCACTGCCGACAGACCGATCGCCGCCGCTCCGGGGTGAGGCTCCACCTGCAACTCGGGCTGTGCATCAAAGTCGTTGTCTGCCACACTGAGCACACCATCGACGGTGATCAGCATGGACTTGATGCCCTCCACGACCTCTCGAAGATCATCAACATTCTCACCCGCCACTTCATAGGTGATGTCCGCACCCGAAGGACCGCCAGAAATCTCCTGCACATTCAGCGACTCCACCTCATTGAGCGGCCCCGCGCCGCGAATGATTGAGTCGATCACTGCTCCCGACCTGCGCTCACGGTCCTCGACAGGTGCCAGTTCGATGAAAATCTGCGCCAGATTGCTCGCTGCGTTGTCGGCAACGGCCGTCTCGTAGTTCAGTCTGACTCCGTAGATCGATGTGATCGCGCGCACTTCGGGCTGCTCGCGCGCCGACCGCTCCACACGCGCGCCGATCTCCTTGGTCAAGCTTGCCGGAACACCAAGCGGCATGCGGATGTCGACGACTGCGGTTTCCGCATCATCGTTCGGAAGAAATGTGAACGGCAACCGCCCACCGACGACAAATGCAGCCGACACGATGAAGAGGGCGATTCCAAGCGATACCGTCACATAGCGACGATCGATCGACCAGCGAGCGACACGCTCAAATCTCGCCTCGAACCCCGGCCAGAGAACACGCTCACGCCAACGGTCAAACCAGCGAAGTTTCTGATCAAACCATGTCGACTCGCCGCGGCGTTCACGCGCAATCCCCCCCGCCATGTGCCCTGGCAACAGAAAGATCGCCTCCGCTAGACTGCACAGGAGGGCAAGCGAGACAACGATCGGCAACTCGCCGATGATGTCGCCGACCCGTCCGCGCACAAGCAGCAGAGGCACGAACGCCACCACGGTCGTGGTCACGCTCGCGAACACTGGCCACATCACCCGCCTCACTCCACGAACGACGCCATCCTCCACGCTGCCGCCACCCGCAGCTTCCGTCTCGATGCTCTCCGAGAACACGATCGCATCATCTGCGAGCATGCCAAGCGCCATCAGGAGTGCGAACATGGTCAGCAGATTGAGCGATACTCCCGAGGCATCCATCATTAGCACCGTGCCGAGCACCGCAACCACGATGCCAAGCGTGACGAAGCACGCGGCGCGCCAGTGAAGTCCCAGCAGCAGCACGAAGAACACAAGAATCCCACCCTGCAGTCCATTGCGCGTCAGCAAGTCGAGTCGGCCCTCGATCAGTCGCGCGAGGTCGTTGTGCGCCTGAATCTGAACGCCAGGCGAACCGCGTATCGCACCGAGTTCATAACCCTTCAAGCGCGGCGATCCAAGGAGCCGCTCCTCGAATGTGGGTTCGAGCGGCTCACCACGCCGCGCGGCCACATAGCCGCGCGCGAACTGCGCCATATCGACCGCATCCTGCCCTGTCTTTCGGAACACGGTGCAGTTGGCAGATGGCTGCCCGTTGAAACGCCGCGAGATGTCATCCTCCACGAAACCCTCGCGCACAGTGGCAATGTCGCCCACCTTCACGATCGCACCCTCGTCACTTCCCTTGACCACGATCCCGCGGACTCGATCGCTTCGCTCCTCCACACCGAGCGTGCGGACCTTCACCTCCCCATCGATGCCACGCACAGTACCGCCAGGCACTTCGCGCATCCAGGCTGTGATCGAATCGGCAACGCGCGTGACGGAGATACCGTGTCGAACGGCTTCATCAAAGTTCACCTCGACACGCAGCTCGTCATCGCGCGTGCCGCTCACGACCACTTGCCCCATCCCCGAATAGGTCTTGAGGTCGTCGGACACTTGCCGAATCGTCTGCTTCAGCGTCTGCGGATCCACGTCGCCCGCCACGGTGATCTGAATCACTGGCAGATTTGGCTCGAACTCCACCACACGAATGCGATCCGCCTCGGGCGGCAGATCCGTGAGTGCCTCGACACGGTCGCGCAAATCATCGGTCCGCTTGCGGACATCGATACCGTCGTCAAACTTCACGACGATCGCGCCCCCACCCTCGAAGATCACCGTTTCAAGCCTCGAGACACCTTCGACTTCGACCGCGACATCCTCTACGCGGCGCGCGAGCGACTCTTCGACCTCGGCCGGCGAAGCACCAGGGAACGACAGCACAACTCGCGCCATATCGGGCTCGATATCGGGGAAGAACTCGCGGCGGATGTGCCCGGCGGCAAGGATGCCACCCACGATCACGCCGATCGTGATCAGATTCGACGGCACGGGATTTCGGATGAAGAAGCGAACGATGCCGATCATCGTGCCTCTGCCTCGCCGTCGACGGATGTCCGTGCCGGCTGCACCGCTGCCGCCGATGCGGCGCCTGTGTCCACTCCACGCACACGCATCCCAGGCGCAACGCTTCGGCCACCCTCGAGCGAGATCACGAGACCATCAGGAAGTGGTTCCTGCAACACCACCCACTCCGTATCGCTGACGCCGCTCCCCGCAATCGGACCGACGAACGAGTGCGACACCACGACGGGCGTTCCCACCAAACTGCCATCTCGAAGCGCCATGACACGGTCACTACGGACCGACCGCCGTGGTACGACCGAGTGGGACTGCGAATCCACCGCGCTCACCACGGCCTCCACAAACTCCCCGGGCGCCAATCCGATCGCATCACTGCTCTGCGGCACGTCCACATGAACAACCATGGTGCGCTCGAGCGCGTTGTCCTCTGGTTCGATACGTGCAATCTTTGCAGCCACTCGCCGCGGCACTTGCCCCACCGTCTCCAATCGCACGGGATCATCGACGGCAACGAAGCCGCGCGCAGACGATGGAAGACGAATGGGAATCTCGAGCCGACGAGGATCAACGATGCGCGCCACAACCTGCCCCGGCAGCACATTCTCGCCCACCTCGAGGTCAAATCGTTGCACGGAGCCGGCGATGGGCGATGTGATGCGGCAGCGCTCAACATTCGTCTTCGCCGTATCGCGCATCGCCCGCTGCATCTCGTCCTGCGCAAGGAGCGCCGCGCGGCGCGGAACGACCTGATCCGCCGCCTCGCGCAGCAGCAGCAGTGCCCGCTCCACAACGATCAACGCCTGACGCGCACGGTCCAACTCACGCTGTACGGCCGCGCCAGACTGCACCGCATCGCGGACGCGCTGCTCATCCGCACGAACCAGATCCGTCTCCTCCTGTGCGAGACGAACCCGATCCCGAAGCGCGGCCTCCTCGACCGCCAGCGACTGCATCTGCGCATCGATCGCAGCGAGTTGTTGCTCAGCCGCCTGCTGCGCGCGGCGAAAGTCCTGATCATCCAGTTGCAGCAGGAACGCACCCGCCTCCACCGCAACTCCTTCCCGGATCGCTTGATTCACTTCCAAGACGACGCCTCCCACGCGTGCGGGAACATCAGCCGAGTCCGACGCGCGCACGATGCCGTACCCCATCCACTGGCGCGGCACTTGGACGGAACGCACACGGAACACCGCGACGGGCTGCTCGACACCAGACCTGTCCGCCAGATCAGGAAGCGGGCGCGTCAACGCAAAGACAATGAGCAGTCCGATCGAACCACCGAGAAATCCGAGCGCCAGAAGCGCTCGGGTCAGACGGACTGCAGTGCTCGGTCGTGGCGAGTCCATGGGGAACCCGCGATGGTATTCCACCCACCTCATTCCCGCCGAACGCCTCGCATCATGCCCCTAGACTCCGCGGATATGTCGAATCCTGCCGAGTCACTGACGGTGAACGATGTCCGCCATGTGGCACGACTCGCGCGCCTCGCCATGGCGGAGGATCGCCTACCCGTCATGCGCGATTCCCTTGTTGCCATTCTCGGACACATCGCACAGTTGCAGGCTGTCGACACGCAGGATCTGGAACCGATGGCCCAGCCGCTGCCCATGCGGAACCGCTTGCGCGACGACGATCCTGGCAAGACGCTTTCCACGGCGGAATTGCTATCGAATGCCCCAAAAACGGAGGGCGATTTCATCGCCGTTCCCAAGGTGCTTGGTGGAGACTCGGCATGAACGGCGATCTCGTCGATGTTCGCAACACGATCGCCCGCCGCGAGATAACCGCGCGCGCAGTCGTGCAGGCCACGCTCGATCGCATCGCGTCCAAGGATCGCGCGCTGAATACTTTCCATGAGGTGCTCGCCGACACAGCTCTCGCGGCAGCGGACCGTATCGATGCGGACATCGCGGCCGGGCGAACCGTCGGCGAACTCGCGGGCGTTCCCATCGCCGTCAAGGACAACATCGCGACGCGCGCGGGGCGCACCACCTGCTCCTCGCGCATGCTCGAGACCTACCGATCGCCCTTCGATGCGACGGCGGTCGAACGCCTCGAACGCGCTGGCGCGGTCATCGTTGGCAAGACCAACATGGATGAGTTTGCGATGGGATCGTCGTGTGAAACCTGCGCGTGGGGCACTGTGCGAAATCCATGGGATACCGATCGCATTCCTGGCGGCAGTTCCGGAGGCAGCGCGGCTGCAGTCGCCGCAAACCTCTGCGCGGCTGCACTCGGCTCGGACACGGGTGGATCCATCCGACAGCCTGCTGCACTTTGCGGCGTCGTCGGCTTCAAGCCCAGTTACGGTCGCATCTCACGCCACGGGCTGGTGGCGTTCGGCAGCAGCCTCGACCAGATCGGGCCAATCACTCACAGCGTTCGGGATGCCGCACTGCTTTACCGCGTGATGGCAGGCGACGACCCACTTGATTCCACCTGCGCACCCGAGACAGTTGACGATCCACTGCCTCTACTCGAACAGCCAACGAAGGGGCTTCGCATCGGTATTCCAGCGCAGTATCGCAAGGGCAACAGCCCCGCCGTGGATGCCGCGCTCGCTCGCGCGAGCGAGTCGTTCCGAGCGATCGGTGCGCAACTTGTCGATGTCGATCTCCCGCTCACGGATGTCGGCATCTCCACCTACTACGTGATCGCACCCGCGGAGGCGTCAAGCAATCTCGCGCGCTTCGACGGCATCCGCTACGGCCACCGAGCCAGCGGCAACCATGCCGATGTGAACGCGCTCCTTTCTGCCAGCCGCGCTGAGGGCTTCGGTGCGGAAGTGCAGCGGCGAATCATGCTCGGCACCTATGTCCTCAGTGCTGGCTACTACGACGCCTATTACCGACGCGCGCTACAGGTGCGCCGACTCATCAAGAACGAATTCGATGCGGCCTTCGCGCAGTGCGATGCGATCCTCGGACCCACCGCACCAACGGCTGCCTTCCCGATCGGCGGCATGACGGATCCGCTCTCGATGTACCTGTGCGATGTCTACACGGTGAACACAAACATCGCAGGCATCTGCGGCATTTCACTTCCTGCAGGATTCGACGACAGCACGGGCACCCGCCTGCCCATCGGCATCCAACTCCAGGCGCCTGCCTTCGCTGACTCGCGCCTGTTGCAGATCGCGTATGCGTTCGAACGCACCCACGGCGGACGCGAATATCCCGCGTGACGAAGCAGACCAGTTTCGCAGCGTGAACGGATTGAGTCAGGATGGTCGCTTCAGTGCGCCGAATCGGCGCATCGCCATACGGAACTCGCGCACCACTCGCTCGGCTTCCACTTCGCGCTCACCAAAGGTGCCGACTTTCGCCGTCGCGAGATACATCGCGGGCGCAGGCTTCTTCGTGACCGTCAGCGTTGCGGGACCACCGCCCTGCGTGCGAATCACGAAGATCCATGTGTCGCCATCGAGCGATGAGCTGACAAGTCCCATCTCTGCGCGCTCGATCGCCTCGCTCGCGGCCGCAGGCACATCCGACCAACGCACCGCATCGGGCGCGCTCGTCAGCGGCTTCACCGGCATGCCCTTCGCCGTTGCCTGCATGGCATGCACCATCTGCGCCCCCTGCTCGGGCGAGTACAGCGCATTCGGCGGATACTTCTCGCCGTCGAACTTCGTATTCGACAGCACTGGGTTCTCCTTCGGCTGACAACCGAGCGCGACGACCAGCGATGCGCACACAACGGCACAAGACAGGAAGCGAACGCGTGATTTGCATTGCTCGCGGAGCTGGCTCATTTCGAAGAGGGCAGCCTACCCCCGCACTGCAGGATCTGGCGTACCGCTCCAGTGGATGGCGCATTCGTGACCGAACGCACTCGCCGCCAGAACCACCCATCGCGCCCCTCGTGACGCAGATGCCGAGCGACCGCCGCGTCCACACGCCACACCACAAAGTGCACTTCACGGTGCGAAGTTTGAAACACGAATGATCCGCAGCGCTCGAGAGCGCTCTTGTCGACACCTATCCGCGCGGCAAGCATCGACGCAGAGAGGCGCCGGCTGCTTTCCTCCATCGGCGGGAACGGCAGGCGAGCCCAGAGGCCACCCGTGGGCAGAACGCGCTGCGCCATCCAGCCTGCGGACTCCGCAAGGATCGCGGCGCGATGAACACGAAGGCGCTTCGGTGTAGGCTGCACCATGGGAATGCGATGCTGCATCCGCATGCGCCGCGCCCTGCACGAAGCGTTCAACGGGCACTGCTCGCACCGCGGCAGCCGCGGCGTGCAGATCGTCGCACCCAACTCCATGAGTCCCTCGTTCGCATGACTTGGATTACGCGCCGCATCGACATATTGCTGTGCGCGCTCCCACACCCAGCGTTTGCCCGTGGTCTTCGTGAGATCCACAGCGCGACCATGCACGCGCATCATCACGCGGGCGACGTTCCCATCGACGATCGCCTCGCGCATTCCGAATGCGATCGATGCGATCGCACCCGCGCAGTATGGACCGATTCCAGGGAGCGCCTCCAATTCGTTGCGCGCCCGCGGGACATGCCCGCGGTGGAGCGCCACCATCGCCTTCGCAGCGGCATGCAGATGACGCGCTCGGCGGTAGTACCCCAGTCCAGCCCACGCAGCAAGGACATCCTGCTCACGAGCCCGCGCGAGGCTCGCAACAGACGGGAATCGTTGCAAGAATCGCCGCCACGCGTTGCACACGCGCACAACCTGCGTTTGCTGCAACATGAACTCACTCACGACAGTCCCATATGCAGTTCGTCGCCGCCGCCAGGGCAGGTCGCGGGCGTTGCGCTTGAACCACTGTTCGACCCGTATTGGGAGCACTTTCTTGCCATCTGCAGCATGCACAGCACCTTGCGCGTAAGGCATTTCGCCCGTAGCGTACGAGGTCCGGCGGGCTTTCATGGCCAAGCTCTTCTACACCATCGATGAGGCTGCAGCGAAACTCCAGAAGCCGGAGTCGGACTTGCGCGCCATGATCGACTCGGGACAGTTGGAGGAGTTCAAGATGCACGATGTGACCCACTTCAAGAAGGCGGTCATCGACCAACTTGTCATGGACGACGTCGGCAACATCGAACTCTCGCTTGAGGACGACAACCCAGCCCCCACGCAGCCTCTCGATTTGAACCTCGACCTCAGCGAGAACTCAGGCAGCGCTGTTCTCGATGAACTCAAGTTCGATGATGAGCCCGCTCCCGCTGCCCCGATCGCAGGCGGCAGTGGTGTGGGCGCCGAGCCGGATCTGCTCGACCTTGATCTCGCTGACTCAGGCATCGCACCCGCCCAAGTTCCCCCGCCGACGAGTGCAAGCGCGGGAGGATCGGGCAGCGGCATCGCACTCGATCGCGACGACTCCGGCCCAGTTGCGCCCGCTCCAGTAACAAGCGCAGGTGGATCTGCGGCGTCTGGATCGCCAGGAGGACTCGATCTTGGACTCGATCTTGGGCTCGATGTTGGCTTTGGACTCGATGACTCCACTGGGAAGCCATCCTCGCCCGCAGCGACCACACCTGCAAGCGATTCGGGATCAGGGATGGCACTCAATGACATGAGTGGATCGATGGTCGCGCCGACCCGTGCGCAGCCAAGACGACCCGCCGCCGCAGACGGCAGTTCGGTGGCGGGTGATGACCTCTCACTTGAGCCTGTCCGAAGTGGAATCGACGACTCCGCCGATGCAGATGCGTCAAGCATCAGCGCTGCACTGCTCGATGATGGCGCGGACTCCTTCGACGGTGGCGGATCGCTCTCAGCGGACACAGATCTCTTCGCGCCGAGCGATGAAGGTGGCGGTGAAGCGTTCGCGGATGCGCATGCAACGGCGCCTGTAATGGCGGCGACCTCGGCGGCACGAGGCGCGACATCGGTCATGATTGCCGCAGAGACCGTTGATGGCGCGTCGAGTGGACTCGGCATCGGACTGATGGTCGGCGCGCTTGCATCGATCATCGTGGCCGCACTCATCGTGGTCGGCACGCGCTCCTCGGGTGGATCCGCTCTCGCAGGCGAAATCACAGGAGACAACATGATGCTTTGGCTCGGCGGACTCGCCGGCGGCACACTGCTCTTCGGTGGAATCGGCTTCTTCGTCGGAAAGTCCATCGACGGATGATCCTCAGTCGCTTCGGGATGCGCGAATGGGGGCTAGCCACACTCGCTGCCATTGCCGCGATTCTTCTGTGCGGACCATCGTGGTGGCTCATCGCCATCGTGGGCATCCTCTGGTTCGCGGTTGCCGCGTTCTTCCGCGATCCACTCTTCCGAAGACCAGCCACAGATTCCCCCAGCGACCTCGTCAGTCCCGCGGACGGCGTGATCTCCGCAGTCGAAACGGCCGATCACCATCCCGCGACCAACGGCCCAGCCGTCATTGTTCGCATCTTCCTCAGCGTGCTCGATGTGCACATCAACCGAATGCCATGCGCCTGCAGCATCGTGTCGATCGTGCACACGCCAGGGCGGTACCTCGACGCACGCTCAGCGGAGAGTGCGAAAGTCAACGAGTCGAATCTGCTTGTGGTCGAAGCGGCAGATGGAACGCGTCTCGGTGTGCGTCAGGTGTCGGGCGCCATCGCGCGACGCATCGTGTGCCCGGTGGTTCCGGGCCAACGATTTGAACGCGCCGCGCGCTTCGGCATGATCAAGTTCGGATCGACGACCGAACTCATCATCCCGGCAGCACACGCATCCACAGTCCGAGTACAGAAGGGCACGCGAGTAGTGGGCGGTGTCACAGTGCTCGCCTCCATTCTTGCGGCGCCGCCAGAAGCCTGATCCCGTTCACTCCGAGGTCTGATCCTTGGGCGCGCGCGGCCACTGCGGCTGCATGCGTCCGAGGACTCGTCGTGCGCGCGCAATGGCACCGCCGAGAGCCGGGCCGAGCGCGCGGCCGACCCGTTCCAAGTCAGGACCGAACGGCCGCCGACCATCGCGGAAGGCGATCACCACCGCAGAGGCCTGTGCCAGTTCACCTTCGGTGCAGGGGAACGCCAGTACCGACCGGCCGGGGAGAATGCCTTGCAGTTCCACCCACCGCGGTGCGACCGCATTCCCATCCGCGATCCGCACAACGGCGCGATGTGATGCGATGCTCTCGCACCAACCAGTCGACAGGTGCTCAAGCATGCCGCCCGCGGCCCGCCGCGACAAATCATCGCGAACATATCCGCCCACGACAAATCGCTCCGCCTCTCGGACGAAGAGCGAAACATTTGTAGGACCCACGCGCGCGATGAAGTACTGAAGACTCCACTCGATGATCGGCGCGGGCTCCACCTCCGTCGAAAGGATCGCGCTGCACTCGCTGCGCATCGAAGCCACCGCTTCACGCTCCTCCGCGTCTGAGCGTGCCTTCGACAGATCCGCGCACGCCTTGCCGAGTCGTTCCTCCAACCCACGCCGCTCCTGCGTCAGACGTGCACACGCGCCCTCCACCAGACGCGAACGCTCATCACGGCTTCGCCGCTTCACACTCTCGAGCAGCCAGCGTGCCACGCGACCTGACGACCACGCCGTACTCCACTGATCGCGTTCGAGCCAATCACCGAGCCCCGCACCAAACAGCGCCGCCACCATACCCGTCGCATCCGCCGAGCCTGCGCTCGGATTGCCAACCAAACTCACGCCAATGTGCGGACGGATCTCGCGAAGCGCTGTCAACCAAGCGGTCCCCTGCGCTTGCGTTCCAAGACATGCAGCGTCGACGACCACCGTGTCAGCCCAGTGGGACGCAATCCACTCCGCCGCCTCCGTCAAATCTGCGCTACGCGCAAGCCGCGGCACAACGCCAAACTCACTGCACGCGGTCCAATCCGCAGGCACTTCGAGTGCACCGACCACCAACAGGACTGGACGATCACACTTCCCATGAATGCTCGCATCGTGTTCCATCGCGCTCTGTTTCGGCGCTTGAACCCCACTCCTTCAGCGAAAGCTCGAACTTCAGTGAACTTCGCCAGCAGGCGCATCGGGACGCGCTGGATATCGGGCGCGCCAGTTCAAGACGGCCTCTGGTTCGCGTGGATAACGCACGCGAAGCGATGTTGCGTCGCACACTTCACCTGCCCGCAGTTGCCGCTCCGCCACCGCAAGGCATGCCCTTGCCGTGAACAGCGGCTCGATCACTGCCACACCCGCGGCGGCGGCGGATGAACGCAACCCCGGTGGCGCATGCCCATCCGCAATCAGCGCGCACACCTGCGGCGGCAACTGCGCATCATCACGCCATGCTTCCTCGATCACGGTGATTGATTCATCGGACTCCGCGCGCACCAGCGACATCCAACATCCACTGCCCTTGCTTGCGAGGGCGACCGCCACACACGGCCCATGGACCCTCCACTGTGCACGCAGCGCTTCAGCGGTCACCAGACAACTCCGCACATCGACCGCAGAAATCCCAAGCGACTCGCAGAGTCCCTTCGCAGTGGCAACCGCCACACGCAGCCCAGTGAATCCCCCTGGACCAGTCGACACGGCAACCGCACCGATCTCGCGCGGCGCAACGGCCGCATCACGGCAGATGCGATCGATCGCGGGCAACAGCAGATCGCGTTCGCGCGGATCACCATTGGCAACAACCTCGCTGTGAACGCCTCCCACAGTCCGCAGTGCCACCGAGACCGCTCGCTGGCTGCTTTCGATCGCCAAAAGCGCACCAGTCATAGCAGCGGTCTGTGCAGGACCAGTGGAATCGCCTGCTTCACCAGGTCGTCCGCACTTGGAAGTGGCTGATCCAAAGCGATATACACCACTGCGCCACGCTCGTGATCACTATTGAGTACGACCAACCCATTCGTCGGAGACGCCGCACCCATCTCCACCAGACAGTGTCCCACGACAAACAACTTCGCGTGCAACCGCGCGAGCAGCGTCTGTACATGATCGGGGTCCTGCGTTCGTCCCCAGACCACCGTCCACGCGGTCCCCTTGGGCGATCGGTAGTCCGCCTCCTCAAGCTGTCGATCGAAAGCACCATCATCGAAGTCGTAGCGACCGGGAATCGAGTGCGCACACCACAACCCGTTGTCCGCGCGCAGCACCAATGGCAGTGCGAGGATGAACTCACGGATCGCCGTTGCCACCTCCTCGGCGCGTTCACCGAACACATACTCCAGTCCATCATCGAACATCGCCACCTGATCGCCACCGCCCTTGCTGACCGCCAT